>Ga0114962_10000054_pt1 | contig 86265 bp, 97 predicted proteins | sample C_130820_MF_Meta_FD_87017 | JGI IMG/M metagenome (GOLD analysis project Ga0114962, IMG submission 87017) | Freshwater microbial communities from Lake Croche, Canada to study carbon cycling - C_130820_MF_MetaG | ecosystem: Environmental > Aquatic > Freshwater > Lake | place: Lake Croche, Canada... | reverse complement strand
TTGGTAATGGAATCAATGCGAATAATTTTGAAATAACAAGTGGATCTGGACGTTTTTTTAACAATGCAACAACTAGCAATACAATCGGAGGTGTTCTACTGAGTAACTGTAACGTTGTTGCAACGGGAAGTATCAGTGGAGGGTATTCTGCGTGCAATGTTATTGGCGGAGTTACACTTCAGAACGGAAGTATCATAGGAAATATTCAAGGTGGGGCTGGAAGTTCTATTGATGGCAATTCAATTAATAATACAACAATTCCTGGTGGAAAACTGTCAAACGGAACTATAACAGCAACTCAGATTGCAGCAAACACAATAGTTAGCTCAAATCTCGCGAGCAACCTAACATTAGGAGGAACCACAACTGCAGTTATTAGCAATGATCCCTCATCTTCTAACAATATTGGAGGGTTTCAACTGTACGGTAGTACAATTAATGGAGTCACTATAGCAAGTACAGATATCTGTGCAGGTACTATCTCTGGGAACTATGTATACGGAACAAATTTTAGAGGAAATGGGAGCAACATTACAAATATTGCCGCATCAAACATTACAACAGGTATAATTGATGCAGCTAGGCTTCCAACTATGACAACATTTATCAGTGGAAATGGAGAATACGGAGGCGTACTATTGTCTAACAAGGGAGTTAAAGTAGAAGGTCTTGCCATTTTTACTGCATCGGGTATGAGCATCCTAGATAAAACTAATTCAAACAACCGAATTATTGCTGGAGATCCAGGGGGGATAGGTTCCTACGATATTACAACATATACAAGTGCAGGTGTCAAAACATCAACCATAACCTCCGCTACTGGAAACTTTAGTAACCTATCAAATTCATCAAATGATATTGGAGGAGTGACTCTTAATAATGGGCAAATAACTATTTCTTTCGGGTCAATTTCAAGTGCCACCCCGGGTTCAGGGACCGCATTTAAAAACATAACTATAAATACACCTGGGCTTTATTTTGTAGGAGTAACAAATACTTCCTACTACCCGGGAATATCGGCTATAATTTTAAAAACTACAACTACATTAATTGGAGGTAATGCCTACTATTTGTCTAATTCATATACAAACCCGGTCTGTCTAATAAGAGCGAGTAATTCTAATACTTTAGAATGTAGTTCGTATCAGTTAGGAGTAGTATTTACTGTCACCATTTATCAAATATGTCTCATTTAGAATTAAACCTTCTCAACCATCTTCCGAATTGATAGCGCAGAAACCCCCGATGCAGCCGAAACGCGTGTGATGGCACTCTTATCCCCACCAAGAACTTTGGCAGCAACACCGGCAACCACAGTTTTCGGAGTATGCTCTAATTCACCAAGACTCCCCAACATCTTCAGAATGGAATCCCTCTCTGAATCTCCAGCACCCAACTCCACACACAGGCGTTCTGCAATTCCAATCTGGGTTTGGAGAACACTTGATATACCACTCTCATACCCAGGGATACTCTTGCAAAGAGCGCGAACCGAAACACCAAACAGTTTTGAGATTTCCTCATGGCTCCTAGTGGCTCCCTGTTTGGAACAGGCAGTAAATACAGCAGCTGCCATGAGTGCCCTCCTAGACTCTCCACGAGTCTTTTGGGCATCTGGAATCTTCTTGAATAACCCACAGGCTTCCATGAGAATGGCCCGTGGAAGACTAGCGTGTCCTCCGGTGCGATTGATAGTCTCAAAGATACCAATCCACGAACGTTCTCCGTGAGACGCCATACACCAAGCGGACATCTTTGAAAGCACCTTCATCTCGGGGGACTGAACTCCCCGACGGCGGGCCATCATAGACCCATAGGACGACTCTGGAAGAAGATCAGACGTAAAGCAACCCGTTCGGATAGGCTCGTCTTCTCCATTCATTCTCCACTCGGCACCCTCGTCGATAACACACCCCATCATGGTTCCACAACGAGTGCAAGTCTTTTCGCCATCGCACATGACGATATCGGGATGTTCACACTGCATGTGCTGGTATTCATATACACTACTGCATTCCATTTTGCATGAACGCAGTTGGATCGTAAACCTGTGGACGATAGTTGGTTGTCAGAACTGGCCTCTGGGCACCCCCAGGCTTGACAATCCTCATCCATGTAATGAGCAGGTATATTTCGTTAACAACCCAAACCTGGAACCCAGACTCTGTCAATTGGTTCATCAGATACTCTCGTGCCTCCGACTGTTGAAAGATGGGATACCCCCAGATATATGTTGGAATCTCAAACACGATATAGGGTGCATTTGAATCATGGATGGCCTGTTGACGCACCTTCTGCTGAATTTGTGCAAGAACAGGTCGCATTGCAGACATTCTCTTTTCCCGTCGCATCTCTTGCTCATCCCATACGTCGCGCGCACACAACATCTCTGCTTTCCACTATACAAAATGTTCACGGCACTTGCACTCGGGGGAGGTGGATACCGGGGGTTCATGATTGTAGGTGCACTCAAAGAACTTTCAAAACAGCAACCTCTTGAATTCCCAGATGGAATCTATGGCCTTTCTATAGGAGCCATTCTTGCAACTGCTGTCGCATATCGTATTCCTATTGATAGAATTCAGAGTCTCTTTCAGAGTGTATCGGTAGACCAAATTGTGCCAGAAGTCCGATTGGACAATCTTATCAACGCTTCATCGGCAAAAGGAGTGTACCCTACAGAACCTTTGGGAACGGCAATTTGTCAAGCATTCTTGGAGGTTGGCATAGACCTATCCCATGCAGTTATAGCAGACGCACCTCAACCCCTGCGAATCGTTGCCTCAAATATTACGAGATGTACTCCCACACTATTTGAGGGAAATGTTCCCATTCTTGATGCCTTGCGCGCATCATGCGCCCTTCCAGGTATCTTTCACCCACATACAATCTATGATAGTGCGTATGTGGATGGATGTCTGTACATATCTGCCATGTACGACGCTCTTCCGATATCTATCCGCGATACCGCTCTCATCATAAATCTTGGAAGGCGGAATCGTGGTATATCGCCTACAATGGTAGCATCCTTGTCTCCATTCAAGTACACCGAGATGCTCTATCAGGGCTGTTCACAGCTTCGGTTGAAACAAACCCGTACTTCAAATACGGTCATTCTCTACAATGAGAAAGTTAATTCCATGGATGCCCTGACAACAGATCAACAGCAAGAACTAATAGACTCTGGGGAAGAACAGCTAGCTTTGTGGACCCAAAGTTCGCACAAGCCATGATTGGATTCGCGCAGCCTTAAACGGCTCATCATAGTGGACTACTGATGTTGATGTCACCAACACAAGTGAAGGGTAGGCTTCAATTCCATAACGAGCAGTCTGAGTTTTACTGCTGTCTCCATCTAATGTTTGGAAATGGACAGTCTTTCCACCATATGTGCGCCCCATGCCCTTCAAAGACTGCCACTCGGGAAGAGCCTTGCGAGAATGAGGACACCACGTTGTATAGAAGAACATAAGTCTAGCAGACTCTGGATCAGATCCGGGATTAGCCGGATCAATATCTGGAGAATATTCTACTATAGTACTACCGGGGTAGAACCCGCGCATATAGCGATACCAGCCTATAAAAACTCCCACAAAGACAACCGCTGCTAGAATCGCAACCCACCACATTACTCTGGTGCTACATTTAGTAGCCGCGAGATACGGCGCTCATTCTCATACCATGCTTTGTATACATTGGGGACCTGACGGAGCTTCATCCACGCGATATCTGCTGTCTGACGCTCGGGCTCATATGGACGCGGACGTATTCCATACCATGTATTCTTAAATCGTACTGCCTGCATACATGACTAAAGCGCTTTGTCGTAAAGTTCTTTCACCCGTGTTTGAAGAGAAAACTTGGAAATAGCATACTCGCGGATCTCTTTGCGACACAAAATTGCAATTGCACGATTCTCTGAAAGAGCCTGTTCTACATAAGCTATATCATTAAGTTTCTCATTTGGAATAATAGTAATCCACGGCTTTGTGTCGAGATGGGCAGCTGCTGCTTGACTTACAACTACCCCAAGACCACACATAAGTGACTCAATAACTGCACAGCTATGACACTCTGCTGCACTGAGAAGAACAAGATTTGCATACTTTGTCAGATCGGAGTATACCTGTTGTTTTGACCACTCTCCTAGATAGTTTGGATGTTCAAAGTTACCGGGACCAATAAAATCAATTGAGTGAATAGCCCGATATTCATATTGACGTTTCCGAGGCTCTATCTTACCTAAATATATAGATCGGGTAGGAAGTTCACAGATATCTGAAAATCTATATAGATCTGGTGTGATTGAATTTGGTACAACAATAGTCGTTTCAGGAGATCTTCCGGCATTGAGATATGCAGCTTTAGTTACATCAGATAGACAGATAGCTATAAAGTTACTCTGGATAAATTTGATTTCTTTAGTCATTGCAAGGTCTGGACCATGCGTTGTTACATATTTTATACGCGCATCTATATGATCCAAAATATGAAAATATTGTTCACGATGTAGATGCACTATATCTGGGAATAATAACGAAACTGATTTTATAATTTCCGGAATATTCGTTGTATTTATGATGTGAACATTATACGTCTTTTTTAGTTCATTATATTCTTCCCAAATAAGTGACTCAACTGCTCCCCATCCATGTGGGGGAATTGGAAGCCATCCGTGACCAATAAGAACAATAGTTGGAGGAAGTACCTGCTTTCTTGAAATTACTAGTAAATTGTTATCAGTACTATCAAGCTTGGGGAGTTGTTGCATAGAAAATACCAAAGATGGGTATTTTATCCTCCAATGTTTCAATTGATTAACCCACTCTGGTAGAAGTGATGTTATAATATCTTCAATTACATATATTCCATCGGAAGACAGTTTATCAATAGTATTTTCAAAAAAACATACATTTGATTCAAGAGTGTGTAATCCATCTTCGATGATGATATCAAATGGTTCCTGATTATCAAAGACTTTTCTGATACTTGAAGGAGATAGTTGATCTATACAAAATGTCTTAATTCTATTCGTTTCAAATAGTGTCTTTTCATCAATATCCCCTCCAAAAATTAATCCATTTGGAAAGTATTCCTCCCATCCCTTCAATGAAGCACCCGGTTTTCCATTTGCACCCATATTTGATTTAACATTTGGGTCAATTGATCCAATTCCTAATTCAAATACCCGTATACGTTTATTTCGCATTGTTCCGAATAATTTATGGTAAATCGGAGTATATGTGTGACACCATTGGTTAATAACACAACCTTTATCGCTTCCATGCCTCTCCATAATCTCGCATAGTGGTGTAACCATTGTGAACAATGGTTACCAATATGTAAATGTTAACTTGGTGTTACCTTGGGCTTCCAACAGAACCATCTCTTAGAACTATACCGCTTTGTCCATTCTTTGAATGTGTATGTATTGCTCATAGAGGCATTGCAACGTGAGCACAATGGTAATAGATTGTCTATAGTCGTTGCACCTCCTTTGCTCTCTGGAATATCATGACCAACCTGGAAATCAAATACAGTTATTTTGTTTCGGCACCAAGACGTTGGACACAACGTACTAAACTTGGCGCCAACACGGGCGAGCCAGACCTGCTCCCGCAGAGCCTTCGGAATCTTGGCTTTCATTCTCTTCATTTGTAGTTTTCCACGTAAGTTTACGCAGGGAAGCCGACCAGGTTCGCGCCGATACCAAAGCCAGCACCCGTGCGGGCCGACGCGCCCACAGAGGGGGCATAGATATCAAGGATAGCGAACGTGGCGAGAGCAACCAGGGCGATCATGCCGACCTCACCCATCTTCAGGGTCTTCCCAGGGAGGACGAACGCGGCAACGGCAACGGCGAGACCCTCAAGACCGTACTTGACGGCACGAGTCACAAGGTCGGCGACATTGAACATCGGGGCAGGGGTGGGCTTCGGCTTAGAGTCCATGGTTTATACTTGCCTTGGGAGAAATTTTAACCAAGGAGTCCTGTGCTGCAACCACCAAGAGCATAGACAACAACTGCATAAAACACGCCGGCATGGATTGCCGCAGCGAGAAGAGATGTGCGCCCGGAGAAGAAAGCGGGGGGCAGGAATGGCGGAATCGTCACAAGCACCCCGGGGGAGAGAAGAAAGAACAGACCAGCAAGAACCAACGGAGATGCACCCATTTTGTTATTTCGCGTACAAAAGACTTTCAGCAAAGAGGTTCTATACTACTATAGAATGCCACGTGAGAAGCAATTGCTCCCTAAGCTTGATGAGACCGGTGTTGAGGTTGATTACCTTGACGAGGACCCTGAGGTCCCGACGCAGCGCTACGTGATTCTTTCTTTCCTGTCTCCCGAGAAGGTGATCAAGTTGAAGGACCATTTTATGTTTGAGAAGTTTGTTGAGTGGATGGATTATGAGTGGAAGATCAAGGGACTGGAGAAGTTCATGGACTTCATTTCCAAGAAGTATTCGCTGAAGGTTGATGAGCTTATGAAGGATGCTCAGGAGTTTGCAAAGGTTCACAATGCCGACGTTAAGAAGACTGATGTTCCTGAGCAGTACCAGGTGTTCCTTTTGAAGAACGAGAAGGACCTTCAAGATGAGTTTAATGCCGCAGTGGACTTCCGTAGCAACGTACGCGGTGTAAAGGTGCGCCGTGCATTTGCGAATATTGAGGAGGCACAGACCTTCTGCAAGGTTCTCCAGCGCAAGTATCCCAAGGACAATATCTACCTCGGTAAGATGGGGTGCTGGCTCCCTTGGGACCCATCGGAGCATGTGATGCCCGAGGTGGAGTATGCGGAGAAGGAGCTGAACGAGATGATGCGTCGCTACAAGGAGGGCGAAGTCAACAAGGAGATGTTCTTTGCCGAGCAGCGTGAGGAGTCTATCAAGACTCAGAAGGAGGAGAATGAGCGTCGTAAGAAGATGAATGCAGAGCAGAAGGCTCTTGAGGATGCATCTCAGCCAGTTCATCCTTCGGAGGGTGCACTCCGGGAGTAATCACCGCTTCTTATCCTCCTTTTGAACCCAAACAGATGGTCCCTTTCTCTTCTGATTTGCAGCAGACATAACATCATCAATAGCCAACATTGCCGAAATAAATGGCTTATTGTTTGTCCAAAGCGATGAGTCGCACATCTGAAAAGGCGGGTGGTCTGCCGCTTTATACCAAAATACCTGATCTTCAAGGCGGTTTGACTGAACCCCGTTGCAGATTACCATGCACTCGTAGTTTTCTGTGCACTGGTCCATGAACTGACAGAACAGATCAAAGGTAGGAAACATACCCGAATAGTTATCGTAGATACGCTTACGGTTGTTCAGAATGTTCTCACGCAGAATAAAGACAAAGTCAACGTTGGTGCGCAGATTAGGCGTGATACCTAGAGGGTACTGCATAGTAATGATAGTCATCAAATCAATATGACGGCCGTTCATAAACACATACCGAGTAGACTCCTGCTGAATCCACGATGCATCGTACAAGCAATCGTCAAGAATTAGAAATGCGCGGGGGTCGCGAGTTGAATGCCCGCCGTGAGCAGTCTTATCAGCATTACGAGCCTGTTTGACCTGCAACTGACGCTTAATGGTAGCCATGACAATCTCGGGAGTATACTTGTCATGAATGAACCGAGATGGCACCATATGCTGAAAGAACTCGTTTGCGACCTCTGTTCCTGAGATAACTGTTCCAACCGGAAAGCATCGCTGAGTGTGGAACAGGATATCACGAACCAAGAATGATTTCCCAGTATCCTTCTTGCCAATGACGACAATCATAGGAGACTTGCGTGAATCAATCTCGGTTCGCTCAACCAGCATATTCATGTCAAATTTCTGTAGCGTAAAGTTCGCCATTCCTTTGTCATGACTCCTACATAATCCATGGTCAAGGACTTGCGTACCAGACCTGTTAGCCTCAAGGTTGCAAAGTGTGCTCAACTAAGTTCTGCCGACGAGGCAAAGTGGGGACTCTACCAAACACAGACCTTTTTGCCCTCTTTGGAGAGCCTCTTCAAGACAGATGTCCTTCAGAATACTGCAACCTACGGTATTAAACTAGGAGATCCGATAAGTAGCGTAAGTGAGGACTCTGTTCAGACTGTTTCTGGAAAGACTGTTGAAATCCATCGTAAGACAACTAGTATTCTCAGTCCATTCCGTTGGATGCGCGGAGATTATGGATCTCTCGGTCTTCCAACATCAAGCGAGATTGCAGCCGAGATTTCAGAAAAGCTTCAGAGTCCTCATACAGCAGCATATGTGGGTGCTCTTGCAAGTATTGTGCTCTCTGAGAGCGAGTGCCCCAACTTTCCAAAGGTATACGGAGTCTACTGTGGAATGGCAAAGACGTTCTCATTTGATGTATCTGATGATTACGAGGAGCTTTCTGAACGCCCATGGTTTGTCCAGAACATCGGAAAGGCCTTCAACCTTCGTATGCGTCCTTCTGTAGGAGTTCAATTCCAACACACTCGTGGAACTCGCCCCAAGCTTGTGTTGAGCGATGATGGTATTCTGGATGACATCCTAGATATTGATGCCGAACACGCAGATGCCGTTCAGACATCACTGGTGGAAGAGAGCAACACGTGCGCAGATATTGAGTCTGATGATGATCTGAGCACCGCATCTACAGACGATGTGTTTGCGATTGAGTCTTGCGATTGCTCTAGTGATGGTAGCTTCTGTGAGGATGAGAATGGTGAAGAGGAGTCATTTGCGTGGGCTGATATTCCCAACATTCCAGTGGTCACAACTGTTCTCGAGAAGTGCACTGGAACTCTCTATGATCTTTTGAAGCTAGATGAAGATGCATCTCATCATGTAGCATACATTTCCCAAGTTGTGTTTGCTCTTGCATTCGCACAGCGTACCTTTGGATTGACACACAACGATTTGCACGGCAACAACGTGATGTATGTTCCTACGGATCGTGAGTTTGTCTCCTACAGTCTTGAAGGAGTTCTCTATCGTGTTCCAACGCATGGTAAGCTGATTAAGATCATTGACTTTGATCGGGCTATCTTCCAGGTTCGTCTCACAGGAATGCGTGAGCCCCGCACGTTCATGAGTGATCAATTTCAGGAGGACGAGGAGGCCGGTGGGCAGTACAATATGGAGCCATTCTATACACAGAAGCAGCCGGAGTACAAGGCAAACCCCTCGTTTGATTTGGTTCGCCTCGCTACCTCTTTGTTCTGGGATATGTTCCCCGAGGGTCCTGGGGATTCTGAGGATCCTTTGAAGGCGGTTCTGACTCGCTGGATGACTCTGCCCGACGGAACTTCAATTTTATTCGGAAAGGAAAATCCCAAGCACGATAGGTATCATGGGTTTGACCAGTATAAGGCAATCGCGAGGTTCTGCAAGGATACTGCAGTACCTCGGAAAGAGAGTCTGGTTTCAACATTTAAAGTTGATAAGCTTCCGCTTGGTGAGACTGCTGTGTGCATTGAGCCTTAAGTTTGTTACGTAAGTTGACTTCAAATCTTATATTGGTTATTACAGACTTTGACTTCTGAAATTGTTCAGCAAGTTGAGATCGCGTCTTATTGTCTGGATTTGTGAAAATATACTCCTTTTCTTCATCAGTTAATCTACGTTTTCTTGTATTATGAATAACTCCTGGCTCTTTCAAGTACTCTATAAGACCAAGAATTACATCCGGATTCTCTCGTAAGAGTCCAAGACCAGTATTGCATCCACTACATAGCAACCCTCTAACAGCACCTGTTTGATGGTTATGATCAACGCACGCATCTCCAGTATTCTCAAAAACATTATTGCAACCTCGGTTCTTACACTTAGCGCCTTGTTGCTCCCAATAGAATTGAAAAGTTATATCATCTAAACCATACTTATGTTTTCTAGCAAATGCTGCAGCCTTTGGTTGATAACACGTATTGCAGATACGTCTTTTGCCATAGAAAGATGATAATGGTTTAATACTATTACATTGAGTACACTCCATCTCGGTTTTAATCGAGGTTCTTGGAACATAGCATTCATTACACGTGTATTGATTTGCAAATAACGTTCGATCTTTCACTTGAAGGCACGTATTACACGGTTTTACTAGATATTTTATAGGTCTTCCTACCGGCATTATTATAATGTGGAATTTTACTATTAAATGGATACTTTCAACTAAAAGCTAGGCTTGCCGACAAACATATCTTGAGCTGTCTCGGTAGCAACCGCAACAGCCTCAGATACCGAATCAGATTGCAACGCAAAAATGATACCCCCAGCAACAATCCCAGAGAACGATGAAATCTTTGCAAGAATGCCCATATCAATGGGCTCACCGCGAGTCTTTCGGTCAATAACGTAGAGCGCCACAGAAGCCACAACAACAATCCCAACGATCATAAGCATCGTCTGCATCCTTTGTTCCGCGGAATGAATGAAAAACAGCTATCTTAAACGAATTAGAGCTTGAGCAAAAGTGTATCAGACCCAGCAAGCGTATCGAGGTTGACCTCCTGAGTCTCCTCATCCTCAGTGACCCCAAGATCAACCTTCAAGTCCTCGCCGAGTGTTAGCGTGGGGCGGTCGCCGTGGTGGCTGTCATCGTCATCCTCATCGTCAGTCATCTCACCGAAGCTAACCTCTCGGTCAGGCATGGGAGTTGCGGGACGCTCCTTCTCGGCGGGAGCAGACTGAAAGTATGCCCGGGAGATCTCCTTCCAGGGGATAAACGCATTGATAACATCAGACATACACTTGTCCAACAGAGTCTCAATATCACGACGGTTGCGAGCCTGGACCTCATTAGACACACCATGGGTCTTAAAGAGATATGCAGACTTCCATGCTGCACGGGCACCATGCTTGTAGAACTCGTGAATGAACTTGGAAACTGCCGGACGCTCAAAATCAAGATTAATCTGGGAAGACTCGCCGCGGTACTGTAGGCTTGCAAAGGCACGAATATATGCAAGGAAAACACCCATAAGCAGATCGTCAAGATACTCGCACTTTGAAGACAGAACTATCCGATCCACTTCCTCGCCAAGCGTCTCGTCGGTCCAGGCAGGAACCTGGGTTAGCAAATTCTGGAACGTACGAAGAGTTTGGTCAACCTGCTCATTGCGCTCACAGAGATCCTTAGCATTATCGTAAAGACTCCACAACCCATCAGCAACTGCAGGAACCAATGTCTGCGACAGGTGCTCTTTCAGATTCATCTTGACAAACTCTGCGCTAGACATTTATAGTTCATACTGGAAAGACACTCTGCGTATTTACGCGATACTTGTTCATATTTAGTATACTGTAATGGCCGTCAGTGTCGTATTGACTTCCTGTAACAGGCCCGATCTACTAGAGCGAACATTGGAAACGTTCATGAAATATAATACATATCCAATTGAGTCGTGGATTATAAGTGAAGATGGCGGTGATCCTTCAGTAAATACGATACTGATTGAGAAGTACCCGAACTTTACATGGATTCATGGAAAGCGTGGACAAATAAAGTCTATTGACGAAGCATATTCACTCGTTAAGACACCATATATTCTTCATTGGGAGGAAGATTGGGAGACATATGCTGGTGGTTTTATTGAAGAGTCTATTAAGATTCTAGAAGCAACTAAAAGTGTCAGCGCAGTTATGCTTAGGAAGTATGGCGATGGTGCGTATATTCCTTCAAATACTCCTCCATTTTTGAATTGCGTAGATGGTTGGGGATTTTATAGTTTTAATCCCGGTCTTCGCCGTACCTCGGATATTCGGGAATGGTTCCCAAATGGATTCTCATCATTTGCTAAGTTTGACTCGGCGATCGCACACTCTGCAGAGGTAAAAATAAACAACTTTGTTAAGTCAAAGGGATTTCGCCTGGCACTTACGTCAAATTGGGAGGGATTTATACGGCATATTGGATGGGATAGACATGTTTTAAATCATCGGATCGGACTGTGTATGATTGTGAAAAATGAGGCACATATCATCCATGAATCTATGGAATGCACTCTTCCGCTAATAGATACATATTGTATTGTTGATACCGGTTCAACTGATAATACAATTTCTAAAATTAAAGAATTTTACGAATCACATGGCATTTCAGGTGAAGTTCATGAGCGTCCTTGGATAGACTTTGGTACAAACCGGTCTCAAGCTTTGAAGCTGTGTGATGGAAAGATGGATTATATCCTAGTGATAGACGCAGATGATCTCATGACATTTCCAACAAATGGTAAAGAGATTCTTCTGGAGAAAATGAAGAAGAACCCCACAAACTTTATTATAGATATGCACCAGGGAGACCTACTATATTCAAGATCACAGATATTCAAGGCAAACGATGGATGGCATTATAAAGGTGTATTGCACGAGTACCCTACAAATGGTAAGATGTGTGATGTTGTTCATTTGCCCCCCGAATTTTGGATGGAAAGTCGTAGGATAGGTGGTAGAAACAAAACTGGAGATAAGCTTCTACGTGATATTGAGGTTCTTGAAAAGGGTGTCAAAGATGAACCTAAGAATGAACGATACATGTTCTATTTGGCACAGTCTTACAGAGATAATGGAAATATCCCAAAGGCAATTGAATGGTACACAAAGAGATTTGAGTTTGGCGGATGGTATGAAGAAACGTATATAGCGGGGATGAATGTTGCAAGATTATCTAAAAGTAAAGAGTGGGCCTGGAAAGCTCATCAAACGAATCCAAAGCGTATAGAGTGCTTAGTATCGTATATGGAACATTGTCGCTGTAATAATAATTGGTCTCAAGAACTCTACGCTATGGCAAAGTATGCAACTGGCATTCCGTTACCCACCGATCAAAAGCTCTTTCTGGAAACAGATATATACTCATGGAAGGTATTGGATGAGTTTTCTATAATAGCGTTTTATACCGGACACCATGATGAGGCATACAAAGCATCTCAAAAACTTATAAACAATCCAAGAGTCCCCGAATCTCAGCGCAATCGTATTCTTGCAAATTCTGGGTTTGCCCGGCTCCGAGATAGTATTATCCCGGTTACTAGGCATACTACAGGTGCATTCTGGACTGGGTTTTACAGCACATGTAAGTATGATGGAAGTATAATACAGTATCTGCAAAAGGCTGAGCGTTTATTAAACAGGCGTCTCTCGATATTTATAGAAGATTCCGATGGCATTGTTGATGATATAAGCTTTCCTGAAGAGTGCAAACGTCACATTAGGACTCCGGATACTATCAAATTTACTCCAACCCCCGATAGTAAAGGTGTAATCGCTGCACTTGCAACACGTAATGTTTTTCGCAGAGATGTTATCGTATTGCCATTTGATGATGATATATTTTTGAAAGGACTACAATCGTGGCATTTACCACCATGGAATGAACGAATTCCAAAGGCAGTATGGCGTGGGAAGGAAGCTTCCCCAATTCGTAAATCTGTTATCAGAATCTTAGAGGGCAATTCAAACGTGGACGTAAAATTTGCAAAATATGATTTAACCAATTACATGACATGTGAACAGCAATTATGCTATAGGTTTATTATGAGTATAGATGGAACATGCATTGCATCAAGCCATCAATGGGTATTTGGTTCGGGGGCAGTTCCTATAATCATAACGCATCCCGGAAACAACTTCTGGTTCAAGTCTCAGTTGAAGAATATGGTTAACTGTATACTTATAAAGTATGACCTATCAAACCTTTGTGAGACTATAGAATGGCTCGTAAACCACGATTCAGAAGCCGAACAGATAGCAAAAAATGCATTTGAGCTTTCAAAGCTCATTTTTACTCCTAAGTTTCAGCAGGATTACATTGATACCGAACTTCGTTCAATTGTAGAGTGAGCGCCACGCCTCGTCCTTCTTCGGAGCCTCATCTTGCAGAATGAACATCGCAAGATCTTTGGTAACATTGCAGGGGTACACGATCTCACACCCAAACTTATAAGACTTCCGAGTATCAGGATCGGCAATACGAAGCAGATTGATTCGCGCAGTGAGCATTTCTGCAGCACGAATCAGGTTGCGAACACCTTCTTCCTCCTTGGAATACTCCTCAATAAGGTATCCCAGAGCCTCCTTGGTCAGTACCAACTCCTCGGTCTTAAAGTTCAACTGAGTCAGCAACCCGGGCCAGATATACTGATTCATTATCGTGGTCTTGTCATCCGGAGAATACCCTGCACAGTTGATAACCTGCAGTCGGTCCCGCAGAATTGGGTGAATCTTAGACTCGTCGTTGAACGAGAACACGAACAGACACTGTGAGAGATCAAAGTCAATTCCAGCAAAGTACTTGTCGTGGAACTGAGAGTTCTGGCTGCGGTCGGTCAAATGAATCAGCATTCCTACAATCTCCTCACCATGGGATGTGGTGGAGATTTTGTCAAGCTCATCAAAGTATAGCACAGGGTTCATGCAACGAGACTGCATCAGCGACTCTGCAATGCGACCACACATAGAACCCTCATACGTGAACGAATGTCCTACAAAGGTTGCCGCATCAGACGCACCGCCAAGCGAGAAGAATTGAAAGGGACGCTTCAGGACTGCTGAGATACCATTCCTGGCAAAGCTAGTCTTTCCGACTCCCATGGGGCCCTTGAGGGCCACCACGTTTCCAACCGACTTAGGATTGGCAATCCACTGAGCAAGAATCTGCATAATCTGAGTCTTTGCGGGTGCCATTCCATACACAGCCTTGTCCATCGTTTCCCGTGCATTCCTGATGAAGTCTGCGCAGGGGGCCGGACCATCCTCATACTTGACCGGCAGAGGGATGATCGTTCCAAATGGAATCCGCATAAAGTTGTCAATCCAGTTGCGTTGCTTGTATTGTTCCGACGGATCCATCCCCTCCAAAGCATCAATCTTCTTGATTACATCTGCCTTTACTTGGTCTGCGATCGGAAGGTCAATCACGCGGAACTTCTGAGGAATGTCAGATCCAGCAATGCTCGTTAATGCCTTCAGCTTTGAGTTAAACTCCCGCTTCTTTGCCCGCGACAGTGTATCCAAATACCCGGTCTCTCCATCAGACATATTGGTTTCATTCTTGAAGACCTTCTTTATAGATACAGGTTCATCTTCCTCATTCATGTTTGCATGGATGACAAAGTCAATGCTCTGTGCGCGCTTCGGAATCCTAATAACTGCGGTAATTTCCTCCTCTTCCTCCATAGAGTCATCCGACTCATACTCGGAATCCTCTTCATCCTCATCCACGGGACTCATGGTATCATCCTTTACCCAGAGAACCCCCTCCTTGCGTTCACGAAGATTATAACGTCCCATCATCTTGCTGCCAATACAGAGAATAATCCAGGCGCATTCATTTTCAGACCGTCTAATAATGGAGGCCGTTGAGAAGGCTATGGAAATAGCGGAAGAACGTAATGCGCGACGCGAAGCTCGTAATCCAGAAGTTCGTCGTGCAGTTGAGGTAGTTTACAAGTTCATCCAACACGAGGATGTGATCTTATATGGAGGAACTGCAATAAACAATCTTCTTCCAGTGTCCGATCAGTTTTATGACCCCAAAGCAAGCATACCTGATTACGACATGTTTTCAGAGACACCCCAATTGCATGCAATGGCATTGGCTGACGAGCTAAAGGATGCAGGTATTGATGAAGTTGAAGTTCGTCCTGGGGTTCATATGGGAACCTTTAAGGTATTTGCAAATTATACAGGAGTTGCTGATATAACATTTTTGAACGCGGATGTGTTTGATAGCATGTGGGAGGACTCAATTGAAAAAGACAAGGGCGTATACGCTAACCCTAACTTTTTGAGAATGTCAATGTATCTGGAACTATCTCGTCCCCGAGGAGATGTATCTAGGTGGTCAAAGGTTTATAAGCGATTGGAACTTCTAAACAAGCATTATCCTATTCAATGCAAACGACTGGACAGTGAATCGGATATTATTGATGATCCGGCCGATATTGAGGGATTCCTTGCAGATAACAATGTTGTAATTCTGGGACTGCATGCGTCTCAAATTCACAACCGTAAGATGAAGGCTTGGGATCTTCCTATTGATCTTCTTGTTATGCCGAAGGATCTTGAGTATATTGTTGGAAAACTGAAGGATGTTCTAGATGGTGCTAAGACGGTTGAAATGCCTCCAATCGGAGAATTTGTAAGCAAGCATATAGACATCACAAAGAATGGCCGACTGATTGCTCGTATCTTTGAAACACAGGCATGCCATAGTTACCACGGTATGCCCGATGGAACAAAGGTTGCATCAATTCCAACTATCCTACAGTTCTTTATGGCATTCTTGTATGCCGATTCAAAGACGCGGAAAGAGATTGATACAAATAGGTTAATGTGTATCGCACAGCGGCTTATTGATCTGGCACAGGGCGAAAAGCATTCTCGTAGATTTCACTTTTTGACACCGCTTGATTGCCTGGGAGACCAAGAGACTCTTGCAGATGTTCGTGTTTCAAAGGCCAAGTTGTATACTGAACTTTCTAAAAACAGGGGGTCTCCCGAGTTTTTGAGATCATTTTTTGCATACAATCCGTCACAGGTAAACAAGACGCAGCGTCAGCATATTCGTAATGCTCTAAAACAAACCTATCGGAACAGGCGAACATCTCGGAGTTGAAATGGTGAACCGACACAGCCTGCATCACACTCTTTCTTCCCAAATAGGAATGTGATATAACTATCATTGCCATTTGGAGTATGATTCATTGGCACTCCTCTAGTAAAATCAAGGTATGCCAATTGACGCTTGCGCTGCGCTGTCACGTCTTGAGCATCGCGGATATATGCAGTAGTTATTCCTGTAGCATTACCAGAGGAACTCATTTATGTCCTACACACAAAAGATGCGCTCTTGGATCGGAACTATCCTAGGAGCACTTCTTGCAGTTCTATTATGGAATATTGCGCAGAGAGTTCATGAGGGATTTGATGTTGATTCTGGGCCAACTCCGACCCGAGAGGAGTTTGCGAAGAAACTGGCTCAGTTCAATGAGGCGATGAGTAAAGCTGGAAAGAAGCTGGATGTTCCAGATAGTTTGAATCTAAACGTGGCGATTCAAGAGGCGGCAAAAAGAGGTGAATTTGCACAGGCTGGTCTTCAAGTGGATAGCTTTGCAGTAAAGTATCTTTCTACGAAAGACCGGGTTGATGTTCTTGGTGATTTGGTAACAGATGCTCGTTCAAGACTTGCAACGCTTGAGACAAGTCTTGGAGACAGTAAGAAGAAGGGACAGGCAATGATGGACAAGGCAAGCGCTCTTATGGATCCTTCAACGCTACCACCTCCTATTTAGAACCTTCCAAGGTACCAGGTGGTATCAAAATAGGGAGGAAGAGGAATCGTACTCTTGGTTGTGTCCTCATACGGGGCCGTACCCATCAGACGCGATATTTCAGCTTGCTCAAGCGCATACCTATGGTAGGTAAGGCTGCCAATTTGCCCAGCCCATCCCCCCTTTGCGGCAACGAACACTGACCCAGTATTCTGACGAGGTAACTTCGTTAGAGAATGATAGACTCTGAGAATTCCATCTATGTATGTAGTTACTGCGTTCTGATTCACGACAACTGCAAGGTGAATCCACTTCCGAGCAGGAAGATTAGGAACCTGAATAGTCTCTGTATCACCATAGGTATCAACTTTTACAAGCAATGTATTACTAGTCGCGTCAAGATAAAGACCCGGGCACTGACTCTTGAAGTCTGCAGACCCCTTATTGAAAACGCAACGTAAACTTCCCTGGTTATACATCCAATCCTCAACAAGGAGCCATCCAGAGTAAGAGAAGACCATGCCTTCTTTTTCGTTCAGTGAAAGAGGAATCTCTCCCTTAAACGTTGAAGGATTACGTGCATCTGCAATAGGACCTACGAGGGTAACCGTTGTAGGTGATCCTACACCGCCATTGCTCATGAAATACCTTATGAGAACATAAATCACAATCGCTGCTATAGTAAGTGTGATTACTGTAGCGATCATATTGTTCATCTACGAGAAAGAAGCTTGAGAAACCCAAGTCTAGAGATTGTAGTTTTCATCCTACGAGTTTCATAGGTTACCTTATCTTCAGTTATATAGACTTGATTTTTGAGATATATTTCATCAACTGGTACACCCAAAGATAATGGATGTATGTGTTTTACAAGAACCTCTCTGATAATCGTACATTTATGCATATTTTCTAAACACCAATCTGTTACTTCATTATCGCAATACAATGACTTATATGCTGGATGATATATGTACCCCCAAGATTGGTAGCGAACTCTTCCGAAAATATTAAGAGTATTCAACTTCTCATTTTGAAACCCATCATAGATCCAAACAACATGATCTAGACTCTTCATGCCAGCCCTAATTTGCGAGTCGTAACCTTTAACCTGGGGAACCATGTCATCGCTAACAAGAATCACGATATCCCAATTCCACTCTATATCCATGTCAGCATTACACGCTTGAATCTTTGTCTTGTTCTCTCCAAAACATACCTTCTTCCAGGGAACCTGAGGAAGGTCTGCTTCTGTAAATCCACGCATACTTAGATCATCTACATCAGCGCTGACGAGAATTCCAAGCAGATCGGGTTGGAGTGCAAGATCAGTCCATTTCCGAATTGTTGAAAGAAACTTTTCTCTGCGTCCTCGTGTCGGACACTTCAGAAGGATCCGCATTGTAATTTAATACACAAACTCCTTAACCTTCTTTCCAGTCTTATCAAAGATTCCAAACTTGGTTGTGTAACCAAAGAGGTTCCCGGTCAGACCAGAATCTGTAGTATCCACTTGAGATGCACACGGGGTTCCTGCAGTGTAGAATGCAGTTGCATCATTTGGGACCAACATCTTTGCATAACTCATGACGTCGCAAACACTACCAGAGAACCCACCCTTGGGCCCTATCTGAACATCTCCAGCAACCGGACGGGGAACACCCGGTAGAACGCATGACTTCACAAGCTTGCCGTTGATATAGATGTCTAAGTTGCGCTGGAATACTGTTATAGACACCGAAAACCATGATTGAAGAGGGATGTTCTCAACCTTGCATGTGAAACTATCTCCGGTTGCGCTTCCACCCTGGTTTGCTGGGGCCGGAGAGCTTGCCTGAACAGAATTGCGATCTGAGGGAAACAGCGAAACCGTAACGTTCAATGTATTGTCATTCGGAGACAGACTTACCTGTGGACCATATGCCCCAGAAAGAGATGGATCAATACGCTGAAGAACGACCTTATCTTCACCAAACCGATAGTTCCAATCTTTCACAAACATCCAAAATTGCATCCCATAATCTTGGACACCCGCAGGTATGTCTGCACCGGATACGGTATTCATTACCTTTCCATCAAAGGCAGTAGACGTTGTGGTAAGCTTATTAATTAGAGGAGTCCACGCGCCACTTGCCTTGTTGGTAGCATACCAATAGACACCATAGAGAAGAGCCCCAACAACAACTACTCCTAATACGATATACACGTACTTCATCGCGCTAGATGAAGAGGGTAAAGCCGGTACCGAGAAGAATGCCGTTGGTTGACTAGTCGGTAGGATTGACTGCATTTGTATTGACTCCCGAAAAACGGACATACGTCCATGCCACGTGATATATGTAGATGTATTGCAATAACTGTGGATTACGAGGACATGTCTTTCGCGACTGCGCTGACCCAGTCGTATCGTGTGGGGTGATTCTTATTAGGGGGTCAGCAGACCTCCCAATGGATCCAGCAAAATGCAACGTTCTTATGATTCGCCGTAAGGATAGTATGTCCTTCACAGAGTTTCTACGAGGCAAATATAACAATCATCCATCAGAGTATCTTGGAGTACTTGTGGAGAACATGACACAACCCGAGCAACAATTGATTCGTACTCAGCAGTTTGATACTCTTTGGACTCGCTTGTGGGGCTATGGAGTTGAGCATCACTATAATGAGTATCCATTTGCACGGCAACAGTTTGAGCAGTTAGATATCACCGCACTGCTTGATGCTCATCCATCAGTGTATACCGAGCCAGAATGGGGATTCCCAAAAGGAAGGCGCATACGTTGCGAGACAGATATTGAATGCGCAACCCGAGAGTTCTTTGAAGAGACAAACGTTCCTCGGGAAGCATATGCCATTCTAAAAAATGTAGTGGTATCCGAGACATTCCTTGGTACCAATAGTGTAATGTACAAGCATATCTACAATATTGCTATCGTTCGCGATGAATCGCTTATCCAACTTGATCAGAAGTTTACGACCATGCAACGGCGAGAGATCTCGGCAATTGCATGGAAGAGTTTAGAGGAATGTACTGCTCTTACACGACCCCACTATGTTGATCGGAATCGTATCCTTGGAGAGCTTAAGGATATCCTATCTACCTTTGAAACTCACGCGATGAGCACTGAGCAGGAATTGCCAGTGTAGGTATAATGGAGACAGGTTGGATTAAGACAGTTGGAATATCATTTGCAGTTCTTTTCGCAGGGGGTCTGCTTCTATGCCTAGGCTCTACCTTCTTCGTATGTGAGAAAATTGATATTGTGGAGTCGCTCAAGGAGTCTGCCATCTTTGCAGTATTTCCTTCACTTGTACCGGCATTAACGCATTTTGTTCCCGCAGTGCAACTACCGTTTGAGAATGTCATGCGAGACACCTTCGGAGTTTCTCCAGAGAAAGCACCCCTGCTTGGTCTGTCGTACATAATGATGTTAGTTGCATGGGTTACAGGCTCTATAGCAATCGGAAGTATTCAGAAATCAGTTTGTATACCAACGGTTGACGAAGTCGCCGCATTCAAGGCTCACTTTCAATCTAAGGTTGCAAAGAAGGACGCTGCCGAGGATGCTCAGAAGCCTAAGGAAACTTGAACTTAGCACCATAAAGAGTAATCGCATAGGCTACCACGGCCAGTATAAAGATCCACCACCACAGAGGGAACACTGTCGCATCGCGATTGGAAGTTCCAAATGGACGCACGCGACCCTCGCTACCAAATGCGATCGAGGGACGTAGGTGCAGGAACCCTGCCACAAGAATGAGATAGATTGTAACCATCCAAATCCGATGGTTCTGTCGGAAGAAAGGCTCCATTATCAAATCCCTACGAAAAACAATGGCTTTTGTTCTGCCCAATCGTAAAGCGTTTGCAGACCACATCGCCAGAATCTTCCTAAAATACCGAAAGATTGACAAGGACCCCCTAGATGAGGCTGATTCCGAAGCAGACCTATGTGCTCGCCAAGGTGATATGTCAAAAGGAACTGGAAAGCTCTTTCCCTACCAGGAGCTAGTACGCGACTATCTATCTATAGAGACTCCTTACCGCGGACTCCTTTTGTACCATGGGTTGGGATCAGGAAAGACGTGTTCTGCGATTGCAGTTGCGGAGGCACTGCTCAGCAACAAGCGAGTGGTCGTTATGCTTCCAGCATCGTTGCAAGATAACTTTCGTGGTGAGATTCGCAAGTGCGGAGACCCAGTATTTCGCCGGGAGAACAACTGGCAAGAGCGTATCATTCGCAGCGATGCGGACCGTGCGGATGCCCGTGCTCTTGGTATCTCTGAGACATTTCTGGGGCGCACTGCGGGACGTTTCTTTGTCACTCAACCTGGACAGCCCTCCAACTTTGCGACGCTTCCCGCAGATGTCCAAGGGCTCATAGACTCTCAAATTTCTGATGTCATAAACCAGCGGTTCTCCTTCATCAACTATAACGGTCTAACTCGCGACGCGGTGAACAAGATGTTTACAGAAGGAAACCCGTTTGAGAATGCAGTTGTAATTATAGACGAAGCTCACAACCTGATAAGCCGCGTCTCCAACGAGTCCGAGATCGCTACCCCAGTCTACAATGCAATCATGAAGTCTCCTACGACGAAAGTCGTTGCTCTTTCAGGTACCCCCGTAATTAACTCTCCCCGTGAGGTTGCTCTCCTGATGAATCTGCTCAGGGGTGTCATTCAGCGTATAACAATTCCTTTGAAGGCAGCTGCGTGGGATGAGGTCAAGATGGCGAATGTGTTTCGCGGTATCCCCGAAATAGATACCATTGAGTTTAATGCTGTCAAGAAGGCTGTTATGGTAACTCGTAATCCCCCACAGTTTCGCAGTGTCTACAACGAGAAGGGTGATCGTATATCAGTGCAATACGTGAAGGATATGCAGTATACCGCTGATCCTCTTGCATGGGTTCAGAAGTTGCAAGGTCGGCTAGAGACTGAGCTTCCGGGCATAGAACTTCAGGTTGAACGAGTTACTATGGAAGACCTTGAATGTTTGCCCTCTAAGGCTGAAGAGTTTGATGGTCTATTCCGTGATGGGTTGAACATTAAGAATCCTGTGTTGTTCATGCGTCGTATTCAAGGGTTGGTTTCCTATTTCAAGGGAGCCGATGAGCGAATGCTTCCCAAGCGTGTTGAAGACGATAAGATGTTGGAGAAGGTGTTGATGTCGGGGGAACAGCTAGGATCCTATCTGCAAACTCGGTTTGAAGAGATTCAGCGCGATGCAAAGAAGCGGTCTCTCAACGATGACGGGGGAACATATCGTGTTGGAACACGCCTTGTCTGCGACTTTGCAGTTCCAAGCGAACTTCGGGATACTACGGAGGTTACTCCACAAAATGAGAATGCCGTTCCTGACAAGAAGGATATTCTGGAGAAACTCAGGACTCAATCGGACAAGTATCTCACAGAAGAGGCTCTTGCAAAGTGGAGTCCTAAGATGTTGAAGATGTTGCGAAACTTGAAAGATAGTACCGGTGAGTCTCGTAAGAGTCAATTTGTGTATTCTCAGTATCGCTCATTGGAAGGTCTAGGTGTGTTCTCTGCAATTCTGGAGGCCCATGGGTTTCAGCGGTACCGTATCAGCAATGAAGGTGGTCAATGGAAGGAGGATCCCTCTATGGAAGACAAGCCTGCATATGCGTTTTATACTGGTGAGGAGAAGGCAGAAGAGCGCGAATACATGCGTCAGATTTTCAATGGGAACTATACCGATACCTTTCCCCAGTCGTTGAAAGACAGCATTACTGCGCGAAATAAGAAGCTCCTCTGCGTGCTGCTGGCATCGCGTTCTGGTGCCGAAGGTATCACTCTTGCGAATGTTCGTCATGTGCATATCATGGAGCCACACTGGAACCCAGCTGTAACCGAGCAGGTTATTGGCCGTGCGATTCGTATATGCAGTCATGCAAGTTTACCTGTGGCAGAACGGACGGTTCGCATCTCCTATTATCTTTCCGTGATTCCCGAGAGTGCTAGGACCGGAACCGACAATAATTTAGTGTTCATTCGTCGCACTGATATGGAGCTAAAGCGCTACGAAGGCGAACCTCCCCAAGAAACGTTCATGAGTACAGACGAGCATCTCTACGAGATTTCATACGAGAAGGCAGAGCTTGCAAAGCGTATTACAGTGCTTCTAAAGCAGGCTGCAGTAGACTGTGAAATTCATCGTAAGTTGCATCTCAAGAATGAGCCGGGTCTGGTCTGTATGCGGTTTGATTCCAGTGTTGGGTCTGACGAGCTTGGGTACAATCCTAGTATCCTCTCGGATGAACGCGATGTGACCTATTTGAAGAATAAGACACGTCGGGCACGTACATTAGAACGTATTCAAGTTAAAGGATGCTTGATGTTACGCGATCCTAATACAAAGGAGATTTTTGATGCATCTGCATTTGAAGACAAGCAGAGATTGCTCAAGCTTGGGACACAGATTTCAGAACGACAGATTCAGTGGATCACTGCATCACCTTGCTCAACGTGAGAATATCCTCCAGAAACTCCTCACAAACCCCAGACCACGAAGGAAAGACCTTTTGCGAAATAGCCTCACACAATGCATCCTTGTTTGCGATAGCATACATCATTCCCTGTGTCACGGCATCGGAAGTAGTAACCTGACCAAATAGACCCAGTGGCATTGTCTGGGAGTGGTAAAGACGCTGCGTTGCAGGAATCACAACTGCACATCCGTCAAGAAACTCGTAACTCCCAACAGATGTCACAATCTGAGGGGAACCAGTCTGAAGGTGCTCAAGCTGACACAGCCCAAAGCCCTCTCCATCAGATGTATTAATACCAAAGTCGGCTGCATTATACAACTTGTTAATAGCTTCATCATTAAAGACTGTCTGACCAGCAGTGTCAACCATAACAATTCGGTCTGCGACTTCGGCAATATCCAGTCCATGGATCATAATCTCTGACATGTAAATCCGGCGAGGATCGTAGAATGCTCCGGAGCGGGGATCGGTTCCAGTTGCAAGAATCAGATAATACGGCTTTGAAGTATCCTTCGCAAGAAGGCCCACGAACCCGGCAATTGTAAGATCCAATCGCTTACGCTCAGTATTACGGTTGCAATTCAGAAACACTATTGCGTTTTCCGGGATTCCGATCTCGGAACGAAGAATGTTCCGTCTAGGGAAAGACTTGAACACATCGGGATCCGCGGCATGTCCCATAACCTTGACTAGAGCCTGGGTTCCTCCGGGGAAGTAGTCATTGTAAATGCTGCGCCACTTATCTGTGAATGTATATACACGCTCCGCTGTCTTATCAATAACATCCATAATAGGTTGCTGAATCCCCATATAGAGCTGATCAAGATAGACCCATACCTTGAATGTATCAACATCCTTAGAATACCCACTAATCTCAAGGAAGCGAGCAACAACGAGAGGATCGTTATAAAACACAACTAGTCTGGGGTTAACAGTGTCAATATACTCTCGCAATTGCTTGTACCCGAACCCCTCCTCCTTGGGATCTTCTGCGGCAGCCGCATCGTATGCAATGACTCCCTTTGGAACCTTTCGCAGGCCGGCACGTGCGGGATGACGCTGAAACCCGTAGTGAAAAAGCTTAATTATAGGCTGAAGAGTTGCGATCTGTTGAATAAGATTATGCGCTACCTTTGAATACCCGGTGGTTTGATCTACATGTGTTGAAACAAGTAGGACCCGCATTTGAATGAATCTCTTGGGTTGAGAGTAAATGGCATCAAATGGTCCCGTTGTCAGTAAGAACCTTTCTCCCCAGGATATACTTACTATCCGAAAGAAGGGGGTGATAAGTAAGATGTATGTCGTAAACCCACCTAGAACAAATAGTCGCCCTGCATCTGAGGGGACTATAGTTCTAGTCTCTCGTAAGGTAGTCATAACCCCAGCAGCATCAGGCGGTAATTGGAACAATAGAATACAGCTTGGAATAGGGCCGTGTTGTGCGGTTTAACAAAACCCTCTGTTGGATAAGACAAAGTATGCCTGGTGGGCTTTTGCAACTTGTGGCAACCGGTGCCCAAAATCAACTCTTGAACGGAAACCCTTCGTTTACGTTCTGGAGGTCAATGTACAAGCGGCATACGAATTTTGCAATGGAATCTGTTCGGCTTGAATTTGAGAATAACACGCTGATGTTTCCATTAACAGGAGGCTCTTCCACCTTCAGGTGCAAGGTGAAGCGTGTCACAGACCTTGTTCACGATTGTTATATCTGCTTCAATCTTCCAGATATTTGGTCACCACTTTATTCACAAACGACCGCAACTGCAACAAACTCTCCCGGATACGAGTTTCAGTGGATTCAAAATATAGGCTATAATGCTATAGATACTGTTGGAATTTATGTAAATGGAGCTCGTATTCTTGAAACAACTGGTGAATGGTTTAAGCTCTATTCTTATTTGACACATGACCGCAATAAGAGGGATCTCATAGATCAGATGGCTGGAAATGTTCCGGAGTTATATGATCCTCAAAACTCATACGGTCGGATGTATCAGTATCCCCATGCGATTAAGGTGAATAGCACAAATTTTGCAAATGTTGCAGTTGAGCCATCCATCCGTGGTCGGCAGATTATTGTCCCTTTACACTTTTGGTTCTGCGAAGATCCTGGTATGGCACTTCCTCTTATTGCACTCCAGGGAGGTGAAGTTGAGATTGTTGTTACAATGAAATCTGTATACAATCTGTTTACTATTCAGGACGTGAAAGAGTTACAGTATGGAGGACGTGTTCCGGGAAATAACGTAGACTACCCTATAAGCCTATTTCTGAGTCCACCAAAAGCAAATGGTGCACCTTCAAATCCAACTCTTACAAACTGGTTCCCAGACCTTTATGTTGAAGCAAACTATATTTACCTTACGGAAGGAGAGCGTTCTCAGGTCTCCTCAGCTGATCAAAGTTATCTGATCCGAGATGTGCATTCATTTAGTGCCACTTCTCAATACGGCCCATGCGATATTGATGCCCCTGTTCACAATCTCATCACTAGGGTTGTATGGGTTGCTCAGAGAAGCGATAGCTATAAAAACAACGACTTTGATAACTATACCAATTGGCAATATCGCGATCGTCGTCCAATGAATAACCTTTCAGCGGCTTATAATACCCCCCTACTAGAGCTAACGTCTGGGGAACTCGTTCCTCAATCGGTTGCGAGTCATGATATCTTTGTAGAGTCAACACTTATGTTAGACGGAAAAGAACGTTTCAATACAAAAAATAGCTCATATTTCAGCTATATTCAGCGTTACAAGCATTCAACTGGTGCAGCAAGTATGCTTCCTGGGGTTTACTTATACTCGTTCTCATTGAATAACGATAGTACACAGCCCAGTGGAGCATTAAACGCAAGCTTGTTTAATAAGATTACTCTCAGAAGCACACTAATTCAACCGATTCCAGTTGCAGTGACAACTGCGAACCCTTCTACACAGCTATGTGTATACAGAAATACCGTTTTCAACCCAAATCCTACCACAGTTCCAGCAAATATGGCTGTTAATCCACACGATGTTATACGAATTATTACCCGTGGGAAGGAGAATGTAATCTACGGGTACACCTATAATGTCACAGTCTACATTGAATCATATAATGTCATGCGAGTCGTGAGTGGCCTGGCTAATCTTGTCTTCGCATCTTAGTAATGTTGGTGATCAAGGAAGCGACCTATGGGAACGGTCCCAACTATGTCAATGTCACTCAGCAATTGCAATCTCTAATCAAAAATGACGCTATAGATATTGTCGTGGGTCCTAAAACCATGGGTTCAGATCCCAGTGTAGGAACTGCGAAGAGTCTTTCGGTAACATACGTTGTTGATGGTGTTCAGGAGCAAAAGACTATTGCAGATGGGAGTACCTTTTCAGTGTATACTACAGCTCCGGCTGCAGCTGCGGCATCTCCTCGGGCAGTTGTTGGAAACGCCACAACATCAGTCTTTACGACTATTCTCGGCGGACTTTCAACATTTCTACATATTTTGGGTGTTGGAATTGCATACAAGGTTGGAACAACCATCTTTGATCCTATCATAGGGTACATACTGACTGCAGTTGCTCTAGTAGTTCCTTATTTTGGTCTCTGGGGTGTCCCATTGATAGTCTTTTTTTACCGACTGATATCCAGCAGTGATCTATCAGGTCTTGCAGCTGCTGCCCCCGCCGCTGCTAAAGAGGTATCTGACGCTATTGTCTCGGGTTGAGACAATGTACTTTAGTTTGCCGTACCTTTTTGCAGGGGCTCTTGTAGGAGTTGTTATTTCAGCAGTCATGGCACCCCCGACTCGTACAGTCCGCCATGCACCTACTCCTCATGACGATACAACCTATAAGCTGGATACGGGCTGTATCCGAGTCCAAGCTTCGGAGGTTGCATGTACCGCCGAAACTGACTCCCTCAATCTTCTCGGTCTTCAACACAAATGAAGATTCCTCACGTGGATGTACCGAGAGTTCTCTCAAGAGGCTCTGTATTCTTCAGCTTCTTGATAGGATTCGGAATTGCTGTATTATTCTTGCATCGCCCATACGTAGTTGAATCAGTTCTCGCGGTTCCACCTGAAAAGCTTCAGAATACTGTTTCAAAACACGATGGAAAGTGCTACAGATATCGCGTGGAGGATGCGTCGTGTCATTTCTCGTCAACGGTATAAACATGGAAGATTCAACTTCCCTTGACAGTATTCTGCCTCCTCCGCAGGGACCTCAGTCGGTGCCTCCACAGCACCCGATGTCTACGTTTCAGCCTGTAAATTCACCTATCCCGGTCAGCTACATCCCCCAGATGCCGGTTTTGAAGTATGCGTTTCGCAATCTTGCCCAGTATATTGCGTTCTTTGTGGCAGCCTGTTTGATTTCAATGTCTGCACCACGTAGCCTGCTCCTCCAACATATTCCAAACACCTACACATCGGGGGGCGTTCCTTCTTGGACCGGTGTTGGTGTTCTAGGTACAGCAGCAGTTGCAGCATCGTATGTATTGTCCACACTTATTGGTACTCTTGTTTAACTATAATGGACTTCAAAACAAGAATGGACTTCAATTCATTGGTCTATTATCGGAGACCTTCAAAAGGGTGGCGACAGGACCCTATAGCATGCCTGTACCCCCGTATTTATGTAGGCGCAGGTTGTCAGTTTACTGAGGAACTTTCCAAGCATCGGTCGTATACCCATGTCATCAACTGTGCAACAACAGAAGATGGTCCCGAATGGTTTGCGAAGAAATACCCATCAAACTATGTTATACTGAATGCAGTTGATGCCTTAGACGTTTCAATTCTCAGCTGGTATCCGGCATTTGAAGCAACCATGCTAACGTTTCTGAGGGATCCTACATGTAAGAATATATACGTTCACTGTCAATGTGGAATTAATCGGTCTGCATATCTTGCTATTGCGTTCGTATGTAAGAGATTTGGGTATCCAATGAGCGAAGTTGCAAGATCAATGATATCTCAGCGTCCATGTGCTCTGTCAAACCCTGCATTTTGGTCGCAGGTGACTGCATTTCTAAAACCTCACGGTTGAGACAATGGCGGCACTAACAAGTAGTGTCTGGAACAATCTTGGATCAAGTGGTAGCATAGTAGGTCCCAGCTATAGCTATACTAGCAGAATTCCAGAGACAACATCTCTTGGAATCGGAGAAGATGGTAGTTTTGATCAAGTTGCTACGAATGTTCGCGGTGCGTTCAACTATGTTGACATTATGGGATATACTAAGAATCCTCTTGGAGACAGCTATCTCGTGAACACTGGTGGAATGTGTATCAGTCCGAGCGGAACTCTAGAGCAGCGCAAGTCGTTTGTTAGTAATATTCCGAAGGGCGGAGTTCTTGGGCGAGGTCTTGTTGGAGGTGTGATGGATGATGTATTCGCGATGAATCCTGTAAACCTTTACAAGGCCATGAAGGCAGATGCGACTCCAAATTGCCAGAAGTACAAGTGTCAGGTAACCGACAGATCTAATGGAGATACCGCATATATAGCACCTGGATTGTCTCCAGACTTTGACAGAAGCAAATGTACGTTAGTTCCCGAACCTACAAATCCAGATGCAGCATCTGCGTCAGAGGTTACGCGTCTGCAAGGGCGGGTTAAAGAGGTTCAACAACTCGTAACGACGAATCCTGACAACAAAACATACAAGACAGAACTTGCAAAGTTGCAGGGTCAGCTTGAAGAGGCACAAACCACTCTTGCTGGAATGAAAGACAATCGGACAACGTACGCAAATCAACCCACCGAAATGTTTGAGCTGATGAACTCTCCAATGCTTGGCGGAGTTATTCTTGCTGGAATTCTGTTAGTTCTCGTTTTCAGACGATAAACGATACATACGTAAATGGACAACTTTCGAGTAAGAAAGGTTCGGGAGCAGGCGGCTTCAAAAGCAGGGACGTTGGACTCCGTTCATAGGGAGGTGGTCCAGCAGTTTCGCGATCAGTCAAAAGAGGCTATTATCCTAGAGACAGGACAGCTTAATGCAGAAATAGACCGGCTAAAGAATGCAACCGATGTAATGTCAATTGTTGAGCGATCAAAGTGCGAACAGTCACTCCGAGAGCTAGAAGGTCGGGCGGATTCAGATGATCAGATCAAAGAATACTATATGAAGAATTTGGACCTCATGATGAGCTACTACGGAGGTATTGAGTCTAATACAGCACCCCTCCAGACATCAAACGAGAACACCTTCACAAAGTTTCTGGCAATGAACTCTCCTGCAGGAGAAGTTGGGGTCTCGCGGAAGGGATTGCTTGATGAGTTTCTGCAACGAATGAAGGTATCCAATGGTGCAGATGTTGTCCAACTGATGACAGAGCATTGCCATGAGTGTAATGTGGCTCGTGAAGAGTTGCCTACGGAGGGTATTCTCGTCTGTCCCCGGTGTGGGTCAGAAGAGTATGCCATGATTGTCAGTGATCTACCTTCGTTCCGCGATCCTCCGAAAGAGCGAAACAACTATGCATACAAGAAGATCAATCATCTTAACGAGATTCTCAACCAGTTTCAAGCAAAAGAGAGTACCATTATTCCCGATGAGATCATGAATGAAGTTATTCTGGAGATTCGGAAACGGCGTATTTCAAATGTGGCCGATTTAAATGAAAAGGATGCAAGGGAGATCCTTAAAAAGCTGGGAAGAAGTAAATATTATGAACATGCCGCTCATATCCTATCCAGACTCAACGGAAATCCTCCTCCAACCATTACTCCCGAAATCGAAGAAAAGATCCGGACCATGTTCCAGGAAATTCAGGCCCCGTTTCTTCTCTACTGTCCAAATGACCGCACGAACTTTCTGTCGTACAGCTATATCCTATTTAAGTTCTTTGAGCTCCTTGACTTGGACGAGTATAAGGTCTACTTTCCGCTTCTAAAGTCAAGAGATAGGTTGATTGCCCACGATCAGATATGGAAAAAGATATGCGACTATCTGAAGTGGGAGTTCATACAGAGCATCTAGACGTTGCTAAAGAGTATAGCAAGTACAACTATTACTGCTAATCCTACTATGCACACCGCCAGTGTAACTAAATTGAAGGGTATGTGTAGCATTATCTTAGATGTATTTTAGGATCTATACGACTTACACCGCAATTGTCAATACGGTTGTATATCCGTTTTTAACAAAAATGGATGTGTAAGTCGGTAAGAATAGAACAGCCCCCACAAGATGACAACACTTTACAATCTTGCTCCTGGCTTTGACGCTGATATGGATACCGTGACGGCGGTGGTTCACAACCACATGGGTGCACACGTGCACTTTGGCGAGCAGGTGATCAAGATCACCTACCTTCCGAATGACGAGGCGTGCGTCAAGATTCCCACAAGCACCGCAGCCGGTCGCTTCGTGACTGTTTCCCACGACAATGCTAAAACCTTCATTGAGACGGCAGAGAATAATGTCATGCCCCCTCTGGAGTCTATCCCCCAGACTCCGAATCAGCCCCCTGCTGGATGGTGTCAGGGCAGCATCTTTGAGAAGCACCGCATGTCCCGTCTCGGGCTCCTGAAGAAGCGCGAGATGGAAGAGTTGCGTGAGAACTCTGCGGCAGTCATGAAGCAGATCATGGGGAATGCTGCAAAGAGCATCGAGGTTCTTATGAAGCTTGATGACGAGAACACCTCTGGCGAGTATCTACGGACGACCATAGACTTCTGTCAGTCAACGTCATTCTCATGGGTGTGTGGCAACTTCTACGAGGTGCAGTTCAAGAATGGAGCGTGTCTGTTCGCAACTCCGAAGTACTTTGAGTACTACCCTAGCGGACACCTCCACGACCGCCCCTACACGGCATTGAGTGGCAAGTGGCTAGAGCCCCGCGACTTCAACCGAGTGGCGCTCCTTCTTGAGCCAAGTGATCCGTCAGGAGTCGCACAGATACGTGCATAGATTGAATCTCCTGCGTAAAAAGACGCATACTGTAAGGCATCTCAAGTTCGCCTTGCAAATTTTTAGTGTCAGCAGTCAGCAGACCTGTTTCCGGTTGGTAAACCACAGTCTCTCCATCAGAACGCTTCATCATGCTTTCTTGGGCAAACGCGGAAACCCCGTGAGCCAAGAGAACATCGCGTTCCATCTCTCCAATACGCAGACCGCCGTCATTCCCACGACCCTCGGGGGGCTGGTGAGTCATGCGCTGGCGTGCACCGGTATCGCGGTAATTGATTTTGTCTTCCACCATCTGCTTCAGACGCATGTAGAATGTAGGACCCACAAAGATCGGAGCGTTAAACATCTCACCAGTGTAGCCATTGTAAAGAAGCTCATTTCCATAGGGCTCATACCCCATCTCAGTCATCAACTTTGCGGTGTCGGGGATGCGATTGCTGACCGTAAAGGGTGTTGCATCCGTTAAGGCACCCTGTTTGACACCAAGCTTGTTGCAGGTACTCTCAAGAAGCTGACCGACTGTCATACGTGTTGGGATTGCATGGGGATTGACAACAATATCAGGACGAACACCACTTCTGCTGAACGGCATATCCTCTTCGGGAACAATTGCACCTATAGTACCCTTCTGTCCATGGCGAGATGCAAACTTGTCTCCAAGAGTAGGAGAACGACGCTCGGCAAGACGAATCTGAACACCAAGGAGACCGTCGGCCGTCCGGTAGCGATACACTGCATCAACGCGCCCCCGCTGGCCCCGTTTAGGAGTCACACTGACATCCCGGTAGGACTGCACAATGCCCTCTAGGTTTGAGATAGGAGAGACAAACCCTATGAGAACAGTGTTGGCCTCTACAGATTCTCCTTCCCGAATAATACCATCAGCATCCAGTTTGGAGTAATCTGCATCTGCCTTGCGAACAACATCCGCCCACTTGTCTGATGTCAGATTGACCGTCTGAGTGTGCGTCTGCATAGCGTGGTCTACCAACTCCTCTTCGTACTTGTAGGAATGGTAATAGGTGGTATCAAACAGTCCACGCTTCAAAGAGCCTTGATTGACAAGAACACTGTCTTCCTGATTGAACCCAGAGTACATCATGATGGCCACGATAACGTTTTGACCATATGGCATACAACCGAATGCGTGTTGGTACATCCAGGTCTGTGCAAGAGGACGTTGAGGTGCATTCAGAATAGTCGCAATGGTATCAAAGCGCTTCTTGAAGTTGGTGTGATACCAGCCAACTGCCTGCTTTTGCTGCTGAGCAGACGAGAACATATTACGCGTCCCCGCATTGTGATCCGAAAAGGGAACAACTGCTGCAGAAGGTGCATAGTTCAAAGAAGGGTGAATCTCAGAGGATAGCCGGGGGTCAAATGACTCCATAGAAAGACGAGTTGTCTCAGTTTCAGCGGCATCAATCCAATCAAAGAACATTTCAGACTCCTGCCAGGTCTTAGCAGCAAGAACGGCTCCCGGAGTAACACCTTCGCGATACACGGGACGAATAGGACGCCCAGAGTCTGTAAAGACCTGATACACGTTATCTAGACGATTCCAGGAGAGAGATACAAACTTATCTATCTCACCATCTCGCCTTGCTTTCAGAAGCTTCTTGTGAAAGGCTTCGGCATCACCGGGAAGCAGACCTACCAAATCAGCATTCAGAAATACACGGGTCCACATAGGATTCCATGTTGCCGGATGGACTACTTCTAACGGAAGAAGACCCTCCATTCTATTCAAAACCTCCTTGCTAGGAGAGGGTGTTGCGAGTTGTGCCAGAGTTGTAAATGCCTTGATGAATCCAATTGACTTCCCGTCCGGACTGTCGGTTGGACATACCAGACCGAACTGGCTGCAGTGGAGCCGACGGGGTTCTGCGATATTCAATGCCTTGTCCATCTGCAGACTGATGCGGCGGAGCTGCGAGAGGGTGCTGTAAAAAGACAATCTGGAAAGCTCTTGCGATACCCCGTCCTTGCCACCCCATTGTGATTTGTGGGCCTTTTCAAATTCGTAGAGAAACTCGCGAGATGCCCAGAAAGCCCCCAACGTCTCTGGTTGAATTAGCTCTTGTAGCTTGTCTCCAGCGTATACTGTCGCCTCGTACGTCAGACGCTTGTCCATGAGAGTCAACATCTTACGAGCGGTTTCGGTAAATATCCGCTTGAACTGCTGGAAATAGAGGTCTCCAGAAGAATCCAACCGCTTGTACTTGAAGTGTTCGCGATCCGACGGCTTGGTCTTATCAAGCGAAAGATCAATTGCCATTCGGGTCAGGTGGCCCAGAGTATACGCCTTCTTGCGGAAGTCTCCCCGAACGTGAGGAAACAGAGTCGTATGGAGAGCCACAAGTACCTGAGACTCACTCTGAGTACGAGTACGGGATGCCAACATCTGTGCAGATGTCATTCCAAGCTCCTCCTTGAATGCCAAAAATGAGAATATCAGCTCAGTCAGGAGATCATCGTAAGACTCCCGCTCCTGGACCCCAGCAAGAATAGTATCATAGAGGTCCTTATCGGAGACCACTCCTAGAGCCTCAAATACTGCGAGTAGCGGTACGGGTTGGTCGTATCCTGGGAGCTGAATGAGTGCCAAACGCTTACGACGGGACTCTGTGCGAGGAGGTAAAATCAGAAAGTGAGAATAGGGTCCCGTTGCACCATCTTCAGAAATAGAACGAATTGCTGCAAAGACTTCAATCTCAGAATCATACTCTGGTGAACTGACCTTGAATGCTGGGGCATGCTCAATGAGTGTACGCTTTCCACCAGAATCACTGGAGGTATTCTTACGCTTCCCAGCATAGTACATATTATTTCCCAAAACCTCTTGAGTAAGAAGAGCACGTTCCGATCCACCGATAATGAAATAGCCTCCAAGCTCGAACCGACACTCTCCCATTTTGTAGGCCTCATCAGGCTCAAGATTTGTCAGATAGCAAGGACGGCTCCTCAACATAAGCGGAATCTTTCCAACAACAAAATTAGGTATCTCAAGTTCTGCTATTTTAGACCCAACTGTTGTCTCAACTACAATGGTCGCAACGATATCTATAGAATATGTCCGACGGTCAAGGCGGCACATGTGCGGAACCACAGAATTCCCAACCTGATCGGTCGGAGGAACAAATTTAACGTCATCTCCAGAATGGCCTCCCATAAAGATACGGATTGCACGATCATCTCCAAGCTGAAGTGTCAGAGGGTTAGACGCCTTTAGAAGTGCAGGAATACGCTTGTAGAGGAAGTCATCATAGGAGTCCAAATGATGCCGAACAAGTGGAAACCTGGTATCTTTAAATAGACGAGTTAGTAGAGCCCGCGGGATCTCCATTTTCTGGATAGTCAGATAAGATGGCAGACCCAGGATTCGCAACAACTATTAATCAAGCTGGGTCTGATATACGTACAGGCGTAGACTATGCTGTTTCAGGAGCAGATACCGTTAAGAATTCTCTTGGGGAAACTCTTAGCGATCCTCACTTTTGGAGTGCTATGGCACCCGGTATAGCTATTGTGGGATTGTTTGGACTCGGTATTATTGTATTCCGAAACCCAGCAGCAACTATTGCACTCTTTAGAGAACCTGGCGTTTTTCGCGATGCAATCATTGCGCTTACGACAGCGGCGCTCCTCCTTGCTATTTATATTTATCTGCTAAAACCTGAGATACGTATTGGGGCGAATACAAAGATAGATCAAGTATGCCCCGATCGTTGGGCATACAATGAAAAGACTAAAAAGTGTGAACCAAGGTATACGACACAGTGTGTGGCATTTTCACCGAATAACCCTACTCTTCAAACGTATCGTTCGCAATGTGACTTTGCGCTTTCGTGTGGAACGGACTGGGCGGGAATGTGTAACACGTGAACGACGCGCACCATACTTCGGTAGGAATTCCCGATATTCGGGAGGGGGGAGTCTCTCTCCTTCATAGTATGTACCTTCTACCAATCCCCGTTTCTCTGCTTCGGTTTGAATTCCATACTGCAGTTCGGCATTTCTTCCCTGAGTTCTGAATTCAGATGCCTTTTCATTAAGTTGACCCATAACCGTATCGTAATCCTGCCTGAATAACTTTTGTAGACCGGGATATGTATCCATCAATCTACTTATCGCTCGACCAGATATATACTCTGCTAGAACTATAGCCGAACGCTTTCCATTGTCGTATTTGAGGTTAAGATAACGATATATATATGTTAGAATCTCACCTCTACCATATGGGTCATTATTGACCGTAATGTAATCAAGCTTCTGCCCTTGCAATACTGGATCAAGAATCTTTCCCAAGCGTGCCTTAAGTGCTTTCGGAGTATCATTGTCGTAGGAACCGATAGTACGTAAAAATGGGTCAAACTCGCCTGGTTCAACGACGAGAGTTGTCTCTCCATTAGACTTGGTAAGCTTCATTACGTAGTCTCAGTATTTTCTCTTATTGGTCTTCCGTGTTCTGCGTTTACGGGAGCGTGTACCGCTTTTCTTCGGAGTATAGTTCGGTAAGAATTCCCGATATTCGGGAGGGGGAAGTTTTGGGACACTAAAGTCGGGAGTTGTTTGTTTCATTAAATTTGCAGTTCCGTTGGAGACAATTCCATACTCCAGTTTAGCATTTCGTCCCTGAGTTCTGAATTCAGATGCCTTTTCATCAAGTTGACCCATAACTTTATTATATTCCCCCCTCGGCAAAGCTTTCTTTACGAGATCATCTGTGAATGGAAAAACGTAAATCATTTGTGCAATCAATATGTCCGATAAATATGGAAGTAATGTCGTAATACTACGAATACTAAATTCATCTTTACCCGGGACGGGACTTGGTAAAAAGGAATTAACGAAGTAAAGATTGAGTAGCAAGTTCCGGGCCAATGGGTCATTTTCTTTCTGGATATGGTCAATCTTCTGTCCCTGCAACACAGGGTCGAGAAACTTCCCCAAACTCGTCTTATTTGCAGATAGAACATTGACTACAAACTGTACCCACTCATCATCATTCACCAGTAGAGTTTTTCCATCCGATTCATCAAGACGCATTATATATCCCTAACATTTTAGCAACTTTCGCAGGTGTCTAGAGTAAGAGGCATGTGGACTGAAACCCGCCGTCCGAGAACCTTTGAAACCGTAGTGGGACACGCAGATACTAAAGAAAGTTTGAGACGATACTTACAGAGTCCGCCATACCGCTCTGCAATTGTGCTAACAGGACCCCCTGGGATCGGAAAGACTACTCTTGCGATCTCAGCTGGAAATACATATGGCTTTGATGTTACCGAAATCAATGCAAGTCAGTCTATGCGATCCTACGCAGATGTTGAGGCACTCAAGAATTCCAGTCGGAGTTCCATCAGTGTCTCATCTCTTCTGCGTGGAGAACGCAAACGTATTTGTTTAGTGTTGGATGAAATTGATGGGTCAGACCCTCACGCGCAACGGAGGTTGTCTGAGTGGTTATCTTCTGATGATCTGAGCGTCCCAGTTATCTGCACGTGTAATGAACTTCCAGTTTTATTCAAAAAACCTAGGATCCATATTCTACGATGTTTTCCACCTCGGGCCGCTGAGATTCAACAGCTGTTTCCTGAGGAAGACGTTGAATCAATGGCTGTGGAATGCAAACACGACATTCGTCAGATGTTGCAGAAACTGCAATATGGGGGATCGGACAAGCTTCCGAAGCCACAATCGGTTTCACTAAAGTGGAGCCCAGAGGTCTCGCACTGGATGCGGCAGAAAATGTGGACTGAAATTGAGCCCATACTTCAGGAGACTTAAACCACTGCATACGAGCTACCATCTTACCATTGGCCGCATTAACATCCTTTGACATGAACTGGGCAGCCTTTGTGCGAACCTGGCTCTTGTCAACGGTATTTCCAGAGTGTCCCATCACAAGAATGCAATCTGCGGGCTCAATCATTGCCATCTTTGTTCGCCAAGAACGCATAAAGAATGCCTCTTCGCCACGAACTGCTCCAGGTTCAAACGCGTTCTTTTCGGCATACGATCTACGTATAACCCAAGATGCTGCGGTAGAGTGATTCTCGCCATAGGGCCCAACTTTGACAATAACATTCTCACGGACAAGAAGGAGAAGAAGTTCAGAACAGCCAACATACTCGCAATCGGGCTTCTCTTTAAGAATACGCAGTGCGTGAGAGAATCGGTGGTGAACATAGAAGTCATCGTCATCCCAAAATGCAAGGTAGTCTGCGTCAGTTTTTAAAGCCTCCTGAATACAGATATTTCGCAACTCTCCGATAGCACGCTTACCTTCTATATGTGTATACCTAACCTTTGGATGCGACTCTGAAACCCCCCAAGACTGCTCGGGAGTATCCGAGTTATCAACTACAACCCAGACAAGATCTTGGTGATCCTGCATATCAAAACACAACCTAGACCATTCCCAGGCCCAGCGACGATTGTATGTAGGTGTGCACACTGCAATCTTCATAACTCCTCCATGTCGTTTCCACGAATATCGTTTCGGCAGACCGGGCAACGAACACTCTGTGTGAACCACTCGCGAATACAATTTGAATGAAACTGGTGGAGACAAGCCTGAAGTTGGACACCTTCCTCTCGGACTACCGACTCCTGACAGATAGCACAACTTGTCATCTCCCGATCTGCAGGAATTGGAACCAAAACGCTATCAATCTGGGCGGGGGTCGCACGTACAGCAACAGGCTCTCCCCAACCAGCCGGAAAGTGAATATGAACTCCAGTTGCAACGGTCTGCTCATCTTCCTCTCGCAGGAGAATCTGTACCAGTTCGTAGAAGCGCTGACGCATCAAGATATATGCTGCTACATTTGCTACCGGCGCAGAGCTACGGAACGCATTGCGAAAAAAGGAGTCTTCTGCGCGAACCATTTCAGTGAGGAGTGCAAGCCGAGACATTGGCATCCTTACGTCTTATCCAGGTAAATCAGCGTGTGATAAAGGCGTCCATGGGACCCCGTTTGTTCTTTCGGTACACGTTCTGAAGAACTGCCGATTTGAGGAACAACATAGACTCCAACTGCTTCTCTTTCTTCTTCAGGACATCAAGTGTAGTCTCTTCTGTGTTTCCAGAGTTCTTTTCAAGGAGTTCTGCATATACCTGCTTGTATGACTTTGAGGGTGCTTTGTAGCCATCCATAGACTCAATACACAATGCGAACAGCTGAGCAACTGGATTCTGAATCTGATTCGTGATGTAGAACTCAACATCAGGCCGAAGGTTGTTCTTGCGGACATAATCAATCTGATCAATGCGCTCGCCCTGCTTTCCCTCTCGCCCGTCAACGTATACGTATGCTATACGATCGCCAACCTGTGGCTTGTTTCCGGGATCCCGCTCCGCCATACGGTCTGCCAGAACTCTGTGTGCAATCTGTCCGGGGTTCTTGTAGTCATCTCGCAAGGACTTGCTGACGACATACTTTTCTAGGGAAATCTTGTGCTCCAGTACCTTCTTGAGAGTCTCTGTAACAAAGGCCTGTGCCTTTTTGACATCTCGGTCAAGCAGCAGGATATCAAGTGCACCGCCAAACACTTCCTTAACGATGGGAGCATTATCTCGCCGTTTCAGAACGATACCCATTGATTTGCGATGAGGCTCCTCATTGGGATCCTCTTCATACATCATACCAACGTATCGCTTTCTGCAGAACAGAATGAATGGGAAGAACGTCTTTTCATAGCCGATGACATAGGGCTTCCGACACTGCTCTGTGATTCTCGCGGCTGCCTGAGTTCCTAGAAGGATACTGTGTCCAACATCTTTGGTTGGGAATCGTATGAATATCGAGTCTGTATCTCCGTAGACCACCTCGGCAGCAAATTCCTCTTCCACGACTTTCTTAGCAAACAGCAGTTGTGTACGACCAGCTGCCGTCGTACTGGCTGCCACACATAATCTACGAATAGGCGATGTACGACTCCCGGTTTGCCCATACACTGAGTTCGCGACTACTTTGTAAGCAAGTTGAAGACCATTCAGTACCGACTTCTGACTCTCGTCACTCGTCTTCTCTGCGAGTTTGCGAGTTTCCTTTCGCTTCTTGAGGAGACTGTCAAGCACCAGAGGTAGGATACCCGTGCTGAGTGATGCATCGGCTGGTTGAACGTAGCTGCAGATTGTCTTACCAGTACAAACCTCTTCAACCTTGTTGTCGTAGGAGATGTCGTCAATTACGAAACCTGCCTTGCGAAGATCACGCATCTCGTCAGCATTCTTTCCCCATTTGTAAATTAGCTTTCCTTGCGTATCAAACACTCGTTCCGCAACTAGAGTGTCGGGGGAGATGTTGTAGGCAATCATATTTGAGGGGTACAGCGAGTTGAAGTCCAGAACGCTGATAGGCTGGTCCAGATACATGTCAATTTTTGGCTCAATGACGATAGCACCTTCATAGGACCAATCTTCTACTTCAGAATTTCCGTTGGCCTGTGTGCGGAGAATCTGGTTCCGTGTTGCTGCAATGGAGGCAACCGCACTGAAGATCTTGATACCTTGGCCTCGGAGAAGAACGAAGCTCATGGGAACCTTGCAAACCTCGGCCATACCACGAGCGTTTACCAGCGTATCCAGCTTTGCCATGAGAGTCAGAACTAGGTCACAGTCCTGAATACAGTAGCGCGCTATACGCGCCCGTTCAGCGGGACCCTGCTTATGCAACGCAAACAATGTGTGCGGATCCACGTCGTCCTTTGCAAACGTCCACTCCAGGTTAGGGGGAGCGTCTCCAAGGACATCGTCTCGCAGCACGAAGAAGTCTGGACCGACCTCCTCTACCACAACTTTATCGAGATACGGATCTGTAGTATTCCCAACCACCTCAAACCGTACGTAGTTCAGAGGACGCAGTCCCCGAGTACTCTTTGTCAAGACCTTACGACCTTCAATTTTCTTGACCTTGTCTCGCAGGAATACGGACGCTACATTATCAAGCTTGAAGCTGTCAAGAGAATGCTCGCGACGCATATTGAGAAGTAGATCAATACACAGACGGCCAGTGGCATTCCAGTAGCGGAGGTCGTACTTCCCAGATGCCAATTCAAACGTCTTTGCAACAAGATGCTTACCTTGGTATGCTGGGATACGCCCGAAGGTCACATCATTTGAGATATCTAGAATCTCGCAACGATCAACCAAATAGCCATCATCAAAGCCAAAGGTGTTATACCCGCAGATGATGTCGGGATTCTGTTCTGCTAGAAAGTCTGAGAATGACCGAATAAGATGACGTTCAGTCGCACATGAAACGAACTCGGGGTCTGAGTCAACTGTTCCAAGAACAAATACACGGCGAGACACCGGCTTTAGAAGGTTATCAGAGTATCGGAATGACACACCAATCTGAATGATCGGGTCTCCAATAGTAGGTTGCTTCCAACACTTGAGGAGGTGGGGGATATCAGAATCCTCAAGTGCATCTTGGACTCCATGGGTCTTCAGGAATCGGACGATAGTTTCGTCGCTGAACTCGCCACCCTCCATCTCCAGTCGGCGACGGACGATATTGAGCAACGTTTCGGACTCAGGTGCAGCCGCGACGTCTTCGCAGATAGCGGCAAAGACTGCTAGCCACTCCTTCTTTGCCAGAGGGAACTTGCCGTGGCCAGAGTACATCTCAAGATCGTAGCATGCCACCAACAATGGGATATTAGCAGTTGTAGGTGATAGTGTCATGTGAGACACGCGATACATGACATCTACCGAAATCTCACGTTCCCCCATGTCAAGCACGGTTCCGGTAAACTGAAACGGAGACCCTGGACCAAGATTATGCTCATGGAAGATTCGGAGGAATGGCGGAAGGTCTGCTTCGTAAACATCATAGTCCGAAACAGTACCCTTCAGCTTTCGGAATGCCTCTAGAGAGCTGACCTCAAGCTTCCAAACGTCTATCGGAGTATACTCGTTGAACCCAGACATGACATCGTACTTCTTTTGTGCAGTGAGTTTGGCGATCTTCTTGAGGTCTGCTTGAGATCCTCTCGCCTTGACGTATAGATATGGCTTGAAACCGGTTATGCGTAAACAGGCAACCCGTCCATCATCTAATCTGCCATACGAATCTACTACGTATTGCTTTGTTCCATCCAGAAATGCGTCGTGCTCGTGCCAATCACAAGGTTGAAACAGCATAGTGCTACTGAGTTTGCACTAGTAAAGCCACCTTCCGTTTTATTCCCGCTCTCAAGTAAATGTCCACTACGGTATTGGACTGGTTTTTTGCTCCTACCCGAGGAGTCAATGATAAGGTTAACTCTGGAGATATTGCGAATACGAATGCTCAAACTCGCATGGGCTCGCAAACAGACTCTGGTTGTTCTAGCACAATGAACCCAGCTGCTATTGCTGCTGAAAATGTTGGGCTAGTTCCTACGGCTGGCTATGGAATGGCCGGAGGGTGTACTGTGGACACTAATACTGAACTGAGGTGGGGTATTGATGGCGCTCATCGAACAAAGGGCCCCAAGCAGCTCTGGCCTCGTCCCTTTGTTACGACTCCTAACCTTGGTGGAGGCGATCCTGGAGAGGTTGATACCGAGACAACTCTCATACAGTCTGCTAGTATTCGCAATCGCAAAGAGACTAACACTATCTCGGATAAGACAATTCCTCACTACTTCTCTCCATTGATCGCCGACAAGGCAGCCGAGTATGCCGACACTGACAACTGGGTAGAGCCTTGGATTCGTGGGGGCGATAACACACGATTAATTCCCATGAAACGTGTCTCAAATACTTAATAAGAGTATGTTCATCGCAGTATTTGAAGCAGATATGCCAGACAGATGTGGTGCGTTTTATAGTGATCTCTGTTTGGCAAGAGAACTAAAATCGCATGGACACGATGTTATATTGATTTCATGTTCTTCTATGCGGGGTAACTTTGCGGGGGGAGAATACGAAGGTTTTCCATGGAAACCATATCTGACAGCTGGTAAAGAATTAGATAAAACAAGTGTATGGATTTCTCCCCATTTTCCTCATGGAAATATAGTTCGTAGATTAAATCGTGAGTTTCAGAGACCTATAATATTCACACTTCATTTTGCAGGAGCACTTTCAATGTTTAATGTACCATTTAAGGTTACATGGCCTGAGATGTTCTGGTATGTTAATAATTTTATACCAAAAGCAATGTTGAACGGAAATTTTCCCTCATTTGTTGTTAATCACAAGCTTCAACGCCCGTTCATTGAAAAGTCTCCAATTCTTTTGGATATCCAGGAAACGCGGGAATATATAACGTTAGTTAATGCAAATGTTGTGAAAGGGCTCGTACAGTTCTTAAAGATTGCTAAGGAAATGCCTAATCATAAATTCCTAGGTATTCGCTCATTCTACTTTCCTCCAACCGACCAACAAGGTCTTGAGGTTCCGCCGAATATCACTTGGGTAGACTTCACTAGAGATGTTAAAAGTATCTACGCCAAAACTAGAATTATGCTCATATTAAGCGGAACGGAAAGCTTCTGTATAACTGCAGCGGAATCTATGATTAACGGAATCCCGGTTCTATACGCAAAATCCGATGGCAGAAACTATAGTCAGAATGTGATTGGCAGTACTGAAGGTGTAGAAGAGTGGATTCAGCCAGCCGGTATTGCAATACCGAGAAATGACACTAGTCTATGGGTTTCAGAAATTTTGAAGCTTGACGATCCAGATGCATATTCTGCAAAGTCCGAGGAGTCTCGGAACCATGCGGAACCATTCTTTGGTACGGCCAAAATTGGAGTAAATGAGGTGATATCGTTTGCAAACGCAAATCCGGTTCGGATTAACATTATGATGTCTGTTCGGAATGAGCGTCCTCAGACGGATGCAATGACACTTCCTGTTGTACCTCAGAGACCGAATCAGCCTGCTGTTTGGAAGAATGGTAGGCTAACTTTCGGGAGGCGTTAATAGTATCGCAAACTTGACGTCCCCGGTCACAGCGCTCTTTCTGTTCATCTGTCATCATGTGATTAATCTCAGGCTTCGGGGGAATATATGCATTTCCACTTGTAGTTGGCACAATCATAAGAGACTCTACGGCAAGAACTACATCCCCGTGCTTTGCGAAAGCCGCATTTGCTTCATCTTCTGTGCACACAACAAGGCTCATAATCTGGACAATCTGCTCGGACATTTTTTACTGTTTGAGAGGTAAGAACTGTGAAGATGCGTATCATTGAAGATCTGTGTCCTCCTGCGACTCTCTACTTGCTGTTTATAGCAATTCAGTCAGGTCTTGATCTGGCGCGTTCCAACTTTATTACTGCTGGTGTGAAGCTGGTTTCCGGTGCAGCAGGGGCAATCTTGCTTGATATTCTCTGCGACATTGATCTGGGCGTTGTCTCATGGTTTATCATTGCGACTCCGTTTATCATCACTACTCTTGCAACGTCTATCGCAATGGGGATCGGAATTGACCGTATGCTGATGACAAGTATAACTGAGAAGTTTCAGGATGGTGCGGTTATAGGTGATTTACCGGCTGCGACCGATCCAGATAAGTAAAGGGATGACTTCATATTATATGGAAGACATGCAGGAGGGGTCAATTCGTCTTGGAGTCTTCTGCATTCGTATGCTTTTTCGCGTTATGACGTGTTGGCGTTGGTGCAAGGGTGAGACTCTAACTGTTACGAGGGGATTACGGTTTCCGCCGTATAAGCTTGAGGAAGGTGTTCCGATTCCAAGTCCTTTTGTTACAGAGACATGGGACAACGGACACTCTAAGAAGACGTGGGTTCAGTATTCCGGTGATATTCAGAGTCATATGGACCCGTTTGAAGTTCATGGTCGTGCTCCTTGGATGTGGTTTGGGTATGAGCTTCCAAGTGGCGATACGATAGATCTTACTTCTGACATGGCCGAGTTTGTAGTTCCCGGAAACGTCATAACATATGAGCTGGTTCACTCATACTTTCCCAAGTCGCGATATGGAAAGATTATATATGCTGATCGTTTGTCGTTCGTTATGACCGAGCTTTCTCCAGAGGGACTAATAATTGAGGATGCTCCCTTCGAACGGAACATTCGCTTTGGCAGACGAGTATGTTCAACTCCAGTCCATGCTGGAACCGGAGACATGGATGTCCAAGATACTGCTGAGTAATGACATGTTTCTTCAACCATTCATTCTGTATTTTTCATGGATTGCCGGGTATCAAGTTTCATTACTAGCGTTAGTCAGCGTCTTTATAAAGTTTATGGAAGTCTGGTGGAAGTGGGCTAGATACCAAGTGTTGCGCGAGTACGCAAAACACTGGGTGTTTATAACCAAGCTAGCAGGAGGACCGTTCATCTCGTGCAACGATCCCAAGTACCATGTATTTGTATACGCAGAGGCTATTGAGCGTCTACGCCTTGGACTGAGTGCTAGGGGCTGGGGGAGTAGCACCAAGCATCTTCGCCGGGTCGCCGCTGCCGAAAAAGGTTTGAAAGCTAGCAAGCATCTGTGAGCCCTGCTCGATTGCCGGCTTCATCTCCGAGAGAGTACCCATCAGTTCCTTCTGCAAATCCATCAACTCCTTTGTATCCTTTCGCATTCCGGATATCTGTTCGGGCGAAAGGTTGCGATACGCATGCATAATCGTGGTACCCAGATCCACATGAGGATCCTTTGCAGAAGGCTCCTTAGGAGACTCCTTCTCCTTACCCTCAAAATTCTCAACATGGTACGAGCAGGAACGCCATGTTATCAGAACAACAAGACCGATGGCAGCAATCGCGGCCAGAGACCATGAAAGACGCAAAAGATACCTGCCAAGGATTGTACCGAGAAGAATCCATACCACAAAGTTGGCATGATTCTTTCTCATCAGGTAGAGGGATGATGCAATCACGAGGAGACCTGCCAGTAAGGTATCCATTTATCCTATGGAACGAAATTACGGAAAGTAAGTCTTAATCAGAGGAGCAACTATTCCATCAAAGTACTCTATAGCATCCTTGAGACTCATTCGCTTTGATGGCTCAGGATGCATCATGTTCTCACACATGGTGAACCATACCTTAGAAAAGTTTGAAAGGTTTAATTGAAACGTATGACCACTCGGTGTCAGCTCAAGAACGCCAAGATCTGCAGGAGTAGGAGTAGGTTTTAACTTCAATCTTCCACCAGATGCTCCTTTAAAGTATATTTCAGTGCACTGTTTACCGGGAGATTGACTTGTCAATCGGTAATAGATTTGCCCAAGCGTACGACCTAATCCAAATATATCATTCTGTATAAGAATTTGAGAACCTGTTCCATTCTTATCAGCCAAAAAGTTTTGATACACCATAACAGATGCCTGCTGAATTGATTGCTTAGGAATTGTTTTTGTTGTACTATCAATCCATGCACTATTATCGCGCGATTCTGGTTGATAACCAAGAGATCCTACGCGATAGTTTTTCCAGTCTGTGGCTAAATTATGAGGATCATATTTAGTGGATAGAAACTTGACCTCAAAACAGTACCATGGATAATTATATTCATATCTATAGTCATCATTCGGATACATTGTATGATCTCGCATCAGTCCAAAGTCTATGAATCTTATATTACAAACGTCTCCGTCCATACGAGCAACGATATTCCCAGGTTTGATGTCATAATGTGCGTATCCACCATCGTGGAGCTTTTGAAGTCCTTCTAATAGATTTCGCATTCCAGTAAGTGTCGGACTATACTGTTTACGAGAGGGCTCAAAGTCATCAAGATCTATTCCACCATCTGGCATAATAAGTAGCTTTGCGCTTATCTTTCCACGAACTGCTTTGCATTTATTTATCTCCGGATTTGCGGCATTTACCGTAATGCTGCACGACTTTCCAGAGTATACAAAATACTTCTGATCAGGATCTATCGGTTTCAGCTTATCTGCTTCAGCAAGTTCATCTGCCGCATGTGTTGAACTAATGAGCTTGGTGACTTCATTCTCCCCTTGGACTATTCCCGAACTTGCTGGGCATTTCAATGATGGTTTATACAGACATCCATAGGATCCCTGTTTTATCAATTTTGGTGTAAGCGGTCCGGGTGCTAGTCGCTGCCGCGGACCCGGATGCATCGGAGGACGAAGTGCTGCAGGCGGAAGAGCTGGAGGTGCAGGGGGATCTACTGGCAATTGTGGTATTGGATTCTGAAACATTGGAACTACTGGACCCACCGGTGTTAGTGGTGTTTGATTGACAGGAGCAGTAGGTGTACCTAATCCTCCTTTCAGCCTTCTCGTTCGCCTAACCATTATATACGAATCTGAAATTACTTCCCCATAAACCCGGGAGGACCCGGGGGATTTGAGTTGTATGCATGGGGATCTGCGAGACCCCGAGCACCCTGGCCAGTGAACCCATACCCAACCGTTGCAATTGAACCGCCGCCTCGGGTCTTCCGGCGAGTCTTACGACCACCCTTCCGCTTGCGACGACCACCGGCAGGCTTTCCGACATCCGAGGTATTATTAGGAGCCCACTCTGCGCCGTTCGTCCCCATTACGCCACCGAACCCATAGCCACCACCACGACGGGACTTACGCTTTGACCCATAAACCTTAGGCTCAACACCCAATGAGAGACCACCCTTCTTACGACGTGCACCACACTGCATTTATGTCTCAACGACATTTTACGCGCGACGGCGAGTCTTGCGTCCCTTGCGACCACCCTTCTTACGTCTGCGAGTGCCGGTCATGAAGGGGTTGCGTCCAGGGTTTTGAACCGGAATGCTTCCTGTAGGAATTGCAGATTCCATACGTGCAGCCAAATCCTTGTCAATTCGCGCATCTAGAGCCTTCTGTTCTATTACAGCGGTCTTTACATCGCGCACCTTTGCAGATTCCAGGGCCTTCATAGCAAGAACGCGGTTCATTGCTGCAGTTGCAGGACGCATTAGTCTCCCTTGACTTGCCGCTTTATCCATAGCCTCCCGCTCTCGCATACCCGGGAAGCCCATAGTTGCATAGTCATTCTCTGAAAGAGCCTGAGTTTGCTCTGCAATACGTTCTTTCCGTTCTTTCCTCTGTGTCACTTGACGAGCCGTAGGTTTCGTGTCCTTCGGCATTGTTGTTAGGGAAGAATTTCTACAATTCCGTTCATAATCCTTGATTGCAAAACGGGTTGCTTTCGGAGTTTCTTCAGAAGCTCAAGTGAACGCACTTCAAGCTTATTTCCGGCGGAATTGACCCAGATATCGGGAGACTCTGTTGGGTGCCACTTCGTGGGAACCATAGGAGGAAGAGCCACGAACCAGCCCTGCCCAGGTGATGTTGACGGGTAGTATTCCCATCCACGTATTACCGGATCCACAATCTCATCTTTGCAAATAAGCTGACCCAACTCCTTCGTGTGAAACTCTGCAAGAAGAGCAGAAACCCATTTTGACCTCTGAGCAAATGTATGGGTCTTCCAGACATGCTTCCCATTCAAATACAGCATGTCTCCCACGACATAGACTGTCTTACTGAGTCGTTCAACTCTGAATAGAGTGGAACAACACATGCGTTCATCAATGACAAGTTGGACTTCTTCGGGAACACCGTCTCGAGGAATCCATTGCACTGTGGGTCCGGGGGCAAACGAGAGCCACCCGGGGGTTCCGAATGTTTGAAATTGCTTACTCTCCGTGTCTGCGGGGGAGCTCGGGTAGAGACACTTGAACCTGGGGTTCCACTGCGGGAACATTTACATGTTGTACGTCCTGCTGCACGAAAGCAGGAGGAGGTGCCTGCATATACACAACCTGGGGAGCAGGCTTCTGAGTCACCCAAAAAACTGCAAGATGAATCAAAACTAAAACAATTAGGGTACCGACCGCGAGGGTCACGACATCGCCGAGCCACATTTGTAGTATAGGGGTGTTTGTTGGCTGAAGTTTCTACGCGGTTGTCCAATACGGGACATCATTCTGGTGCTGTTGAGTATCAGCTACTATGCGTATCCATTTTTATAACCTCATCATACGTAGGAGTCTGTTCACGCCACATCGTCTTACTATACCACGTAACCGTTGCAGGTTCCGAATGGTACACCTTTGACACACTTCCAGTATGCTTAGAAAGTTTGATATCTACCTCTCCATCCAAAACTTGGTAGGTTGTTAGAATACCCAGCTTTGTATCTAGCATACCCTTCTCCGTCCAGAGAAACGTGGTCTGGTAACTTGATGTGGGTACTGGAAGATCATCCGGTTTACTACGCGTTACTCGCATTGGGGATAGGACGAGAGACATCCTTAAACGCATTTGCCTCGATAATCTTCAGCAGAAGCTCGTCGGAACTCGCGGCCTCTTTCATCTCGGCAGCAACTTTCTCAAGTGAGTCATGAATCGTCTTCCAGATGGCAGCATCACGGGTATACACGGTATTCCGAGTCTTGCCGTTGGGAAACCGCTCAACCAGCTCGGCTTCGGGGCAGCCCATAAGCTCCATGTAGACCCGCATCTGAATCTCGTCGTAGACCGGAACGGTCGGCCAGTGGCGAGTGCGCTCCTTGCTGTCTACGATACGGTTCAGCGACTCTACGTATCCGTCAATACGACCACACAGCTTGTATGTCCCACAGTCGGCATAGCGCATACATGTGTTGCGCTGTGTGACAATTGTTTGAGTAGTACTCTCATACTCGTTGAGAACAGCGTCCTCATTCTGGAGACCACGCTGCTTCTGAATGTCGGATGCGCACTCCTTAACCAGTGCCTCGCGAACATCGTTGGGGATCGTAGGAAACCGCATCCTTGCAACGGTATTGATAGCCTCGCCCGCACGCTCCACGATCGCTGGGATATTCTGGTTTGTTTGGGCTTCCTTGATCCCCAGATTGACGACGTGTCGTACCTCGGGAGCCCATGCGAGCTTACGGCGAATTGCTTCATATTGAACGAGTTGATTCTCATTCTCAAGACGTGTCATGCGCTCCTTGAGAGTGGACTCCTTACGCATAATTGCATACATGGACTCATGGCGAGGTCGGTAAGGATTCAGTCCGATAAGGGAAGCGACAGCGGAAGCAGAGATAGATGGGCAGAACATTGTGTGCTGGGTCTATTTATACAGTTAAGGAAATCCGTTTTAGTATGCAACCATCATAAGATACGTTACAACACCGAATACCAACGTGTGAACGAAGAGACCAAGACCGGTAGGAGACCCAGTGTGGTCTGCAATTCGGGTCCATCCACCAAACAGCTTTTCCGTCAGACTGTAGGTTATGGGACTGCTAACAATGTAGAATACCAGAGCTGCGATCAAAGACGTCTGAACCTTGCGAAGATCAAGCTTCATTTGCTTAGTGTCCCGAAAAAGTCTGCTGTGTTCGCTGGATAGCGTCTAACCACTGAGGAATCTGAGCGAGAAGTGCTTCCGTCTGCATAGTGGATCCTGTTACAGGTGTCGTATCAAGGGTAGGGGCATCGCATACTAATACTACTGAAGCTAACAATAATGATTGACGCTCCTTACGAGATGTAGGACTCCAACGTAAACAATACATCTTGAACAGAGTGTCAATATGCGGTTTTGCTTGGGCTGCATGGCGAAAGATACATTCCCAAAAGAGCCAGACTAGGTCACGGGAATGTATCTCGGCAACGTATTCGTTGGGGCGCGATGCAATCAAGAATCCTTCCTTTGTTGCCTTTTTGGTTTCCCTCGCAAGAGCAATCATCCAAGAAATCCAGTAGAGAGCTTTTGCAGAATCCCGAACATCTGCTTTCAATGAATAACACAGTTCATTCGTTGCAACTGCTAGAGAGTATGGGTCCTGTTGGCGAAGAACTTCCTTTCCAAAGAGAACTGAAGGGGCGCGAATACTCTCGTGGATTGTTACTGAGTTGAAATCGTGAACAGGCTTTATTGTAGGCAATGCTGCCAACTTGTTCTTTCTGCACTGCGCAACAGTTGCCGCCGCTTGACATAGAATACGGCGAACATCGGGATGATTTCTGATGGTTACGATGTTTTCTACAGAATACCCAGCTTCCAATGGCATATACTTCTCAAAGGATTCTGCAAGATACGTAAACACATTGGGTGCTCCCCGGTTTACATACGTTGCTGCGCCATGAAACAGTGTTCCCCATATTGTATGAACTAACCCCGAACACAGAAGTTCAAGAGTCCAGTAGCATGCGTAATCCGCGTGCCCTAATTCAATAGCCTTTAGCAATACCTTGCAAACGTGTGCACGTGGATGTCCAGAAAAGGTACTTGTCTGGAAATCTCGTATACTTCGTGGGTCTCGTATCTCCATTACTTCTGAAAATACAGTAGATACTGATACTCTCTACCGCAACTGACGAGATCTATAGTATCCCGAAGAACAAATCCACTCGTCTTGAACATGTCAGTAATTCTCTCTATGGATGGCATGGTAAGAGATTGCTTTTGCTCGCGATATTTGACACCTTTATGCTTATCTGCATCATAGAAGGTTATAGTCTCGTTCCAGGTTGCATCATCATCCTTCTCCTCCTTCTTGAAACTACTCTTGTACTTGAAATCGTCGAAGTACACTTCACTGTCAACAACCCGCTTATCTGAATACTTCTGGAGAGAGAAAGCCGCAAATGGCGATGCAAGTTCAATAACTGGGTCAAACTTGTTCGGGTGCATAACGTGAACCACGCAGTATCCACCGGGTTCTAACCAGTATGCGGTATTCTCTGCGACAACCTTAGGGTTTTGAAATTCATAGATAGAACTCTGTAGGAGGAGGACGGCTGTAAAAGATTTAGGTGGGAATGTTGCCGGTTGGGTAGCGTCTCCTTTGACAAACTTCGCAGATGGACAGTTAGACCTGGCTTTTGCAAGCATACCCTCGGACTTGTCAAGCCCAGTGTATTTGATCTCAGCCTCGTGAAACCAACAGGAGTGAGGTGCCGTACCGCAGCACAAATCCAGGATGCTTAGACTTGCCTTATCCTGGCCGTCAAGAAGCAATTCACGGAAGGATGCCCTTTCGTAGCTCAACTTATCGGACGTGTGGAACAATGCATTATAGAAGGAAGCATAGAAGTCATCATAGTAGTCGTCGGGATCGGAATAGATTACTGTCTTTCCCTTGTTGCTATCAAACCCCTCAACTTGCAACATACTAACTGCATACAGCAATGCAAGCAGTACTATAAAAACGGCAACTTTCGTCCACATTACTTAGTCTTGAGACAGTTATTGACGGAGATAGGCTGCGAACTCCCTTTGGGCATTTTGGGCCTCTTCAAAGTTTATAAGCGCACCCGTTGCAGCCCATCTTGGGCCAAAAAAGGTATAAAGTTTATAGATTGCATACAACAGCAGAAATACTATAAGCCCGTCTAGAACGTATATTCCCCAGCTAGGTGGGCCATATTGAATAGTTTGTAGATAGGCCTCTCTTGCAGTCAACGCAGATGTATCGGAATCCTTAGAAATCAAACGCTTCAATTCTCCAACTGCATACTTTAGGTCATCGCTCATAACATTTTGCCTAGTTTCGGAACCACGAACAATATCAAGATTTGTCTGATGAGTATCTCGGAGACCTTGAAGGGCCATATACTTGTTCTTCCAAATACCTATGGTTTGATCGGCTTCATTTCCAAGCGAAGCTTCTTCCGTTGCAATCCAACTTTCGCCCTGCGTCTCGCGAAAGTACGCAATTCTTGCCCTCTTATATGCGATTGGATCAATATCCTTGTTACGTTCAGCAGCTTGCATAGTACTGAATAGCTGCTGAATGCGTATTTCCTGTTGCCGCGAATCCTGATTCGCCATTATGCTATGAGGTGGAAAAGGATACAACGACCATTGCTCCAAAGCACCCTGCAATAAACGACAACATTGTAGAGAATGGGTGGGGGAGAAGTATCAGTAATACCAAAATTACGAGAACGGTTGCGCATGCTATTTGAAGAAGGAATACTGATTTCTTAGCATCCATAAAATCAATCTTACGGCGAAGAATTCTAGGATCTTCCTCGGGAGACATACGCGGGCGAGAATCATGAACCATACGCTGCGTCTTTTCTAGAGCAGCGCCAATTGTCGTACTTGCTTCTGCACGTTTATACTGAGAGTCAATATCCAGGAGAACATTACTCCGATTCTGGTCAAGTGGAATAACTGCAGAGTTTATATCCATCGGGGCGTCGTCCTTATGATTGTATATCCCATAGCCCCCAGAACCAGCGTGAAGTGCACTTGAGAGTAACCATACCTGTTTGCTCTGGGGGTTTACAGAAACTTGTTTTATACGTTCGGGATCAGGTGCTAAGCCAGGAGTACTAACCTTAAATACATTTTCAGGAGCCAAGCAAGGTGCACTGCAACGTAAAACTACACCGTCAGTAGTCGTTGCATATATTGCAGTGTCATCAATCTCTCCAGATACTGCCGAAAGAGAATACTCTGCAAGACCTGGAATTGTATGCCACACTCCATTACGGTACACCTTTCCGACATTATCAGTATCAACACCGTATGCAAACCTAGCACTTGCAGAAGTCGGTTTTACAGAAGTTGCACCTGGGACGAATAATGTTGAAAGTATAGGTTTATTTGGATTTCCTTGTAGATTTCCAGCAATATCGCCGTTCATCTGGAATGTTCCGAGATTTCCTGTTAGCTTCGCACTCTCTATGACTGTAGGCGTCCATGATGGAAGAGAACATGGAGAACCGCACTTAAATACCCCTCTATCAGTATCCATGAAGATGTCCTTTGATGTTGCTACAACTGTCTTAGAATCAGCCGGAGCAGAAATAGGAGAACTCCAGCTACCGCTCCCATCAATAGACTTTGAATACACGACTCGTTCGGTTCCATCAACTAGAGCATAGACCTTTGTTTGATCAGTAGTGATATCAAGAATTTTACCACTTGGGGGATTAGTATTCGTCCAGGAGCCAGTGCACGGTTCTTTGCAGACGTATACATTGTTTGTTGCGTTTAACCCCCATGTATACCCCGCTGGCGAGGATGAAACTCGGACCAGTTCACCTGGAACCACCTGCCAACTTATAGAACCCGCAAGCTGAGTCGCGAATATATTGTTAATAGTTGATGTTAGCTTGGTGTAGACGTCCATTATGCATTATGCCGAATAGTTTCGCTACGATGCATTCGGAAACCTACCACGAAACAGTCCAATCTTTCCACTTATCAGACGAACATCCGTTGCGACAGAAGGGCTTCGCCAACCCAATTTTGGAGTGGTGCCTATAAACGACGCGGCCTGTGCAACCATTCGCTTGTAGCGAGTAAAATCTGAAGCATCTGCGACCTGACGATGTGTTTCAACGCCAGGACCACCTTGTTCAAAGAAGGGAAGTGTCGGCATATTTGTTTGCACACGAGAAGATAATGGAGCAGTTACAGAGTACGTATTCCAAACAACGTACAGATTATGCGAGTGCTCTGAAACAGGCTATAGCTGAGAAGGATCCCGAGAAGATGACCGAGTACTCCAAGACTCTTATCAATATGAACCAGGCAATGAGTGCTACTGTTTCAAGCATGGTTCAACTCGTAGCTGTCACAGAGTCAAAGGTAAATCTAGACTCTCTGCGAGACAAGCTTCTTGCCGAACTTGTAGACATTCAGAAGGATATTAAAAACTTACAGGCCTCCTATGGAGAACGAAAAGTTCTTAAGAGCATGTATGATCAGTATAGTTTTCAGAACACACGAAGTGACTGGACTGTAATGGCCTATCTTATTGCACTTGGAATTGGAATTCTACTTGTAGTTTCACTTGTTCTAAAAAATACATTCATAAACCCCGCTGAGCTTCCAACAGCTATACCTTTGTTATCATCTTCGCCAAATACACTACTATAACTAGCCCCCCAACAACGCCAATACGTCTGTACATTGGAGACCAATCGGGTGAAGGAGGAGTCTCTCCGCTCACGTGCTTTACCCGAGCCAGAGTATCCCCAGAGTCCACTCGCCTCTCGCGTAATCCACGGGCCTCGGCTGCGGTTTCAGAAAAGTCGGTTTGAGCAAGCCGAGACTTGTCGGCAAAGTTTTTGATTTCTGCATTCTCACTATCAACTACCTTTTGAAGGCGATCAAGTTGAGACAAAATAGCATTTCGCGGAATTGCAATTGTATTTGGATCTGCTCGGACCATATTCACTGCTATATATGCATTCCGATAGTCCTGTAGGGTCTTCTGAAACGTCCCTGGATCATCCATTATACCTCTTCAACATTTGTTACGACATATCGGTACTTCTTGGACCACCCTGCAGAATCAGATGGGATATCAAACTCCAAGACATCATCCGGTTTTCCACCAACCCATAGAGAATACGGGTCATCGTATCCAATACGAGGAAGTTGACGATAATTAGAGATACGCATGGTCTGCATAAGGGTACCCTTTTGGTCTGGCGGCAGAATCCGACAGTTGAATCCGTACTTCTTGTGGGTCATGATGTCAAACTGGAGTTGCATCATATTAAAGAGCTGGACACCATCGGCTGCATAGTTTCGCATATGAGCCCGAACTGATTCTGATGGAGGTAGTGTTGTCACGATAATAACATTCTTGGAATGCTCATCCAACAACTTGTCAAGAGCAGTCTTCGTAGGGTTATTCCCGGGAACAAAGATGATGACACGGTCTCCGATGGTATATGTATGGTCTCCAGTGTGAACTGTAGTGGTCTGCAGACCACGACGTCCAAGGATTGCGCGAAGAGTCTCAAGTGCCTTCTCCTCCATTATACTTGTAGCTGTATGCGATTCTTTCCTTCCGTTTTTACAATGAAGATTCCTGTCTACGTATGGCTTGGTATTGCAGTTATGGTAGTCCTCGGAATGCTCTGGACTGGTCGTGAAGGGTTTATCCCCCAGGTTGATAAGGCAAATGACACGCGCACTAAATCTCTTGAGGACTCTTCGTATCGGCAGGAGACTAACAACTTTTCTCCAAGCCCAACTCAGTTTCCACCCATGCTTGGCGCACCTGGAAAAGACCGAGTCAATCAATGGCAGGGTGTAGTTGTCTAAAGTTCAAACTTTAGAATCCCGGGCTTCTCGGGAACTGTATTTGCAGCACGATGGTGCAGAACCTCCTTCCAGAAGATATCAATTGCGGGTAGATGTTTTGCAAGCCACCCCTCCTCCTTTGTAACTAGATCACGATGGACTCCCTTCATGATCCAATATGCAAGAGAACCATCCTCAATAACACCGCTTGGAGATGTCCACTCTATGATCCGTCCATCATCGTACTGAGCGAAGATACCCTTTTCTCCTTTGAAATCCATCCACTCCGAATAGTAGACCAGCTTGAACTGAAACTCCGCATATTCACACTCGTCTACCCCCACACATTCCATCTGAAGTTGCATCTGATGATAGTATGCCTTTGGAATATCACCTCCTATCTCGCGAGAAATAGGACACTTGAATTCTACAAGACAGTAGTGTCGCTCTCGATCGTCTGGACACACGATGATACCATCGGGAGATGCTCCGAGAAACTCAACATTTTTATGGCGAACACATGATACATCTAGAATCTTACATGCAGTATCCCGCTCATACACTCGCTTTGCAATGGGTTCAAAGATTGTTCCCCAAACCAGAGGGTTCCGCATGTGCTGTGCCCGACCGCTATCATTTCGAGGTGTAAGTTTCCGCATGAGAACCTCCTGACGTTGAGAAGGCGTTCCATCGATAATAGAACACACTTCCGAAGCAGTAACCATTTGAGAACGAGTGGTATGCCACGCGTCGGTCCTCTGATCGTTTTGTCCGTAGAGTCGCAGAACACGGCAGATTTTGCGGTCACGCAACCAGTACTTTCCGTGCTCAGAGTTCCATGCCTGTGCAAGTTCGGAGTATGTCTTATTGTAGGATCCTCCTCCAAGGCGTACACTGTGAGCATAGTGTTTCATCTGCTTTCGTACATGGGTCCCTCGCCAGCTTGCAGCTTTAAGATACTTTAGAAATGGGATCATTACCCTTACATGTCTGCTAAAAGAAAACCCATTTTCCGGCTGACCACCTGAAAGTGTAAATGGAGGTCATTCGTACAAAGGAGCAATGGGTTCTCCACAGATTGGAAAAGTTTTATGCAAACAATGCTAATCTTGAGAAGGTTCGTGGTATTCTGTCAGGTGATTCGCAGATCTCGCTCCGCTTGCTTGACTGGTTGGTCACTAACTATGCGAAGAAGAACGATGTCGCATACAAGCACGAGGATCGGTTTGTAAACGTGTATCTTGCGTATAAGTCTCATCTCAAGGCGTATAGCAAAAAGATGTTTGATCCCTTCTGTCGCTGGAAGAAGACAATCTTCAATGGATTGGATACTACAGTAGGTCAGTTAAACTTCTTTGAGTGGGCGATTCAAGATGGTGTCCTCCACTATCTAGAGAATCATTACGATGACGTTCATGCGGATATGGAGGCGGCTACTGCAGATACTAGCGAAAAGCAACCTGGTCGCCGAAAGAGGCACGAGCTTTCTCGTGCTGCGACAAAGAGTCTGCGTTTGCATGAGGTACCTTGCAAGGTTACCTTTTCATAATGCAGTCAAAGATTGACAAGAATGTAGTATACTCTGTAAACCGTAGCGTTGCTCCCCATGATTATGATACGGACGCAGAGTCGTGGAACTACGATGGACGAGAGGTTTTAAGGGGTACTCGCGATCCTGCATATAGCCACGATGTTTACTGGCTTTACAATGATGATATAGAGCGTATTGGAGTTGCTGAGCACGGTGCAGACACATTTAACGTGCTATGGTATTACGAGTGTCCTTTTGCGAGCTTTCTGCAAGAAGATGGTTGGACGACTACCGATGAGACTATCTGGACCCGTATTCCTTCTCATGTGTATGAATACTGTATTGATCATTCAATTACAAGTGTGGAGTCCTTTCAGACACTCTGCAAAAATGGCGATTGGCGGGTTGTTACTCCAGAATGCTTAGCGAAAAATGGGAAACGTTATCCCGATATTTCTAAGATTTTGTTTGCAGATCACGACTGCATTTTGTATTCACCGCCAGAGGGCTCAGCTGTCTGGTCTACGCTACTGCCCGCTTCCGGCGGCTCGCGGGCACAGCAGGTGCCGGTGGTGCCTCAACGGGCTCCTCAAGCTGTGAGAACGCCTCCTGCGCAGTTCCAGCCGGAGCCTCAGACTCCTCCTCGGCAGGAGCATCATCGTCCATGAAGACCGAGCGAGCGTTGGTGCGCTCAGTGGGGAAGACCTGCGCATACTCCACGCGCCAGCTGACGCCGAAGCTGGCATTCACCACATAGATACTGGGCGAGATCACGAGATTTGCCTCAACACGCTTGGGGAACACCTCAACGATGTTGTCAGTCGTCATGTATACCGGGTTGCCCTTGGAGTCAATCACCTGCATCTTGACCTGACCATCATAGACCGGGATCTTGACCGCGAAGCTAGGCGGATACTTGCCATTCGGCACACGGTTGCCGTCAGGACCCTTCTCAGATGAGACCGAGAGGAGCTGCTTGAAGCTGTCGCGAACGCCAGCCTCAGAGCGAGTCTTGCCGAACCACTTGGGGCTGTTTGCAACTGCTGCGGCAACCAGCTTCTCCTCAAGGTCGTGGAGAAAGTTGTAGAGCTTGCCGAACTCACCAGCCTCATCGGGTGCACGCTCCTGATTGTACGGATCGCAGCCGGCTAGAGAGCCAATGAGCTTGTAGTCAACCTTGCCAGTGTTGTCGTCCTCGCGAACGAAGACACCGCCGGGGTACTTCATCTTGGGGATACGGAGTTGGAAACTCTGACCGTCATAACGGATCTGAACAGACGTGCCTCCCTTCGCATTCTTACGGGGCTCGGAGAAAGAGACCTTGGATGCATCAATATTGCGGACGTTGACGATAGGAGCTACGGTTGCCATTTTGGGTGTGATATGGTTTGGCTGGCCTAGACCAGATCCATTTTTCCCCACGTTTTTGGGTTTCAGCTTCTAGTGTTCTAAAGAAGTAATGGTACAATGTGCGTCTGTTAGAAAGAAGGGGTGTACCGAACAGTGTTCTGCAAATGCACTTATAAATTCTGAGTTCTGTGGAAGGCATTCTAAAGCTAGAAATCCTGTGCGATGGGTAGGAACTGTAAAAGAGAGTTCTGTGATAAAGTTGCAATCCATTCTGCGGGGGTTTTTAGTACGACGAAGATTGCGATACTCTGGCCCAGGTGTCCTAAATCGTAAAGCATGTATTAACGATGAAGAACTGGTTACTCTAGACGATAAGAATTCAGTCCACCCATTTGAGTACTTTGGATGGGTGCAAAATGATAAGCTCTGGTGGATGTCAATTGCAAGTATAATGCAATTATTTCGCGGAGAGTTGCATCCAACAAACCCCTATTCAAGAGAACCGTTCCCCCTAGAAGCACGTCTGCGTATTCGTAAGATATATGTCTACAGAATTCGGAATAAACTTCCACTCGGTCACGTACAGCCTCAAGATGTTGAACGAATGACATTCCGATTCAATACTATTTCTCAAATTATGGAGGAGAATGGATATGAAGGATTTCATCCAAATTCATGGGCTGCAATGAACCGATGGCAAATGGCGAGATACCTAGAGATACTCATGCGTATAGTGTCTGCATGGGCACTAGAGAAACCAATACGTCCTTGGAGAACCGGATTGCTGAACTATATTCGCCGGAGTTATACTAGCCTAATTGAATCGCCTCAGTTTTCACAGTGGTATAGCTCATGCGCAACAATGACCTGTCTAATCCAGGACAGAGGCATTCATGAAATTGCGTTTATGATAGCCTCGGCAAGGCATCAGGTTATTGGCAACTAAAGGGGTTTACGTGCGGGCGGTAGGTAAGGATCATACCCGCGCGTTAAAATGTCAACTTCTACTTCTGTCGTTAAGTCAAACATGAAGAAGACCGCCCCCACTGATGCAAAGAAGGTTGTGACCGAGGTTGCCCCGGCTGTTGAGAAGAAGGCTCGCAAGGCTCCTGCCGCCAAGGCCGAGGTCGTGGTGCCTACCGTTGCCGCCCCCGCAGCTGTGGCTGCACCTGAGGCTGCCCCCGAGACTCGCTCGGTGGATGCGATCCTCGCTGGTCTCCAGAGCCAGGTCAAGGCGCTCCAGGCGTCCCTGACGGCGTCCACGCGCACCCTCCTCGCCGATGTGGCTGCGACTGCCAAGGCGGTTAAGCGCGAGGCCCGCGAGTCTAAGCGCAAGGTCAAGGTTGACCCGGCGACGCTCTCCCCTGAGGCCCGCGCTGCCTGGGAGGCCCGCCGTGCGAACAACGCCTTCCTGCGCCAGCGCCCGATCAGCGAGGAGCTCGCTGCGTTCATGGGTGTGGCCGCTGGTTCCAAGCGTTCCCAGACGGAGGTGACCAAGTTCATCGCTGACTACGTCAAGAGCCACGGGTGCTTTGACAAGGAGTTCAAGCGCCGTATCCTCCCCAACGCTGCCCTCGCGAAGCTGCTGCGCACGACGGACAAGCAGGAGGTGACGTACCTGAACCTGCAGAGCTTCCTGAAGGTTCACTTCAAGAAGGAGTAAAGTATGAACTAGATACGGATATCCGCATCGGATTCATAGTTTAACGACGAGACTTACGACGGCCAGCCTTCTTAGTCTTCTTTTTAGGCCGACGACGACTACCCTTAAGCTTGCGAGTCAGCCCAGAATAAGTACCAGTGGAGCTGAAAAGGCCAGTTGCCATTACTGACTTGGGGGGCGGTGCATCTACAGATACTGCAGTTCCACTTGATGATGCGCGAGAGCGAGAAGAAGGATCAAACACTCTACCGCGTTCAACTTCTGCATCAGAGACATCTGGGGCGATACGTGGAGCAGATGCCATTGTCTAGAATACACAAATTACGAACGCAGGTTGGCAGGATCAAATCCAATATGCTTCCGATTGCTCTCGTAGAGATATGAGTTCACAACCTCAGTGAGTTCAAGGGTAAATGAAAACGTCCCAGAAACACCCACTGCTGCAGTGGTTCCATCTGGATTGACAAGACGAACTCGGAGAACACTGAAATCCTTGGGATTTCGGAATGATACTGGATAGGAAATCAATCCAGTAGAATCGGTTAAAGCAACATCTGTGCCGGGAAGAGGGGCCTGAATCTTTGCAACAGATCGTATCTCAGTTCCGGTTGTATTTACAAAAAGACTACCACCGGGGCTGTTTGATCTGGTGCCTTTTACTCCACCCTTAGATTCTATACTAGACTCATCGTTGATTTGAAGAAGAAGATACTTTCCTGTAAATGTAACATTTGAAAGTTCTGCGCTTACGACCTTTAACTCTGATACATTGCTAACCTGTGTTGTTAACCGGAATAAAAAATCAGTAATGCGATTACCATTTTGGTTCGTCACTGCGTTATAGGCAACTTCTGGACTATCGCGAAACGCTGCGTCTACGTTAATGATTCGCTTACGAACATCTGCTCCGTAATTCACAGACCCAGTTGTCAAATCGTTGAACCGGGGCATTTACTCTGATGCCTGGGTTTTTTCCCACTTGATCTGCGCATCCGTTAGAAACCGCTCGTTGGGAAGCTCCATGTAGAGGATTGTGCTGAAAAATGGAGATGCGCGACCGTCTAGAACCACTGCCCGTTTCTTTGGATTTTTGAGTTCATCTACTAGACGGCTGAAGATTGGTGACTCTTTTCGCGGTTCTGTGAATGACAGTGTTTGCTTGGAATCAATACGAACCTTGCATTTACCATCCTTCCAACCACAGATCCCTGAACACTTTGATTCTTTGTCAAATTGACCACATGGCGTCCTGACCTTTTTTACGAACGACACTGGCGATTCTACTGCCATATTAGCAGCGACTGAGTTATACCATGCAAGAAGAGCTGGGCGGATATTTCCAGAGTTTGAAAGAAGATCGCGGAGGGTCTTGAACTCATCTTTCTGCAAATCCCCCGAGAGTGTGAAAAGCAAAAAGTCAATAACTTCGGCAGTATATGAAATTTCTGAAGCACGTTTGATATCTGCGGCGTTCGGCTTACCCATCACAAGATCGCGTTCATGCCCTTTGCGTATTGTTTGAATGACTTCGGCAGGATCAGATTCAGTGTCTATCTTCTCTGGAATTATGGGAACACGGAGTCCACATAGGAGTTCAATCTCCACACGCCGTCCGGCAACATCAAATATGTCACGCTTCCATCCGAACTGGGGATTTATAGACACTGCTATTTCTAGAGCAGCCCGTTCCGAATCATACGTCGGAAGCTGATCATCTGCCATATCTGCGTAATCAACACGACGCATGGTTCCTTGGACTACCAGCTCAGGCTTTATAGGAAGAATATAGTGTCCAGGAGCCCAGAGTGCCTGTGCGTATCCAGTGGGGTCTATTACTATAGGACTGCGTTCTATCACTCCAATCCGCATTGCAGCAGAAATTGCATTCTGATAGCTTGGGAATACGGAAGAGCAAGCCTTTCCGTCTGCCTGTCGGAGAGCGCGAATCGTATTATCTACGAATGGAGCACTATAAAGATTTGCATTCCACACTGACTTGTTATTTATATAGGCAAGGAGGTCAAGGGATCCTGCGGTATCCAGAATTGCTATGGCTTGCTTTCCAGTCGCAAAGTATTGAGTCCATAGTCCACACGATACCGAGTGCGTCTCAACGTCAACACGATACATCGGAGTTCCGGTTACTAAAGCAATATACTCCAACTCTTGAATCTGCGAGAGCTCCCCCGCGCCCCAAGCCTTGTCTACCCCCGCAATAAGACGAGCCATACGCTGACGTGCTTCAGTGTCTGGTATATATGGAACAAGTTGAGCATCTATGGTTCCATCGTCTTCATGAGGACTCCTCCAGGTTCTGACAAACTGACATTGGAAGAGCTTAACTATGGAATCCCGGGGACGAGGAATATCAACCCCCAGAATAGTTTGCAAAGTCTTTGATGGACGGCCAAGACCCACGCGGAAGACTGCCTGATTTTTCACGCGGTTTCCATCTGCACGAATCGTCTTGTAGTTGGATATATTCAATCGCAACCGGCGTGCCAGTTCATCGGGAAGATATGCCAAACGAAGAGGTGGTAGCTTCTTAAGTTCTCCAAGAATGTAGAAGGGATCTGTAGGACTTTCAGAGGGTGCTGCAAGGACACGCGCCTCTTTTGCATTTTTATAACAACATGGCATATGTTGACCATTCTTTGTTGAAGGGACGTCTAGGAATCTGGGATACTTGTATTGAGTATCACGAGCAACAACCGGGGCCACGGATATCGGTTCACTTGACTTTGGTTCACGAACCTTTCCACGGCATACCGGGCATGTGTTGTCAACAAGCTGTTCCTTTCGTAGAGGGATCTCATCTTTCATACACCAGTAGTCGGGACAAATCGTAACCCCTGCCGGAATCTCTAGTTTTTCTGATTCAGAGTAGGTATCAACGCTATAGGGAGTATCTTTCCACTTTTCCTGATCCGCCGGAGTCATCATAAGTACTTGACGAGAAGGTTCGCACTTCTTGCTGTAAGGAGTATCAAATGTTTCCTCATCTGCCTTGCGAAGACGGGTTGTATAGTACTTAAAGAGTGGATCAGGTTCTTTCCTGGCTGACCCCATTTGCTCAAGAAAGTCTGCAAGGTCTCCATCAACTTCTGGTTCAGCTTCTGCAACTGCCGGCATAGTGGGGGCAACACCCATTGCTGGAGCCACAGCTTCCACCCGAGCGGGACATACATCTGAAAGTTTGGAACCAGTACCGGTCAATACGTGGCGAAGAATACTTGCATACTTAATTACACGGTCGAGGTCAAGAGCGTGTTGTAGAATAACCTTTTGTCCTGAGAACTCAATCTTAGGCATAATATCTAACTCCTGGGTCATGATGGACGGATCTTGCTCCACTCGTTCGCGGATATCTTCCAACTTGCTTCCAGAATCCTCCAGAGAAATCCCCAACGTATCTGCAAGCTGCTCAGGGGTAGTCGCGATATCCCTCCGCAGAATTTGCAGAATAGCAACTTCAATGTCTGTCAAACTACGGTCTGTCTTGTCTGCGCGCAGAAGACGGTATACAGGATGTGCCTGAACGAAGATTGATGAAACACATGGTAGACGCAGGAGATTTGGATCAAACTCCCCTTTGAAGTGCAGTTCAGCCGAGATATCCTGTAGTTCCCATTCTTGGAGATCGCGCGGTTCTATGAAGGGCTCCAGAGCGTCCAACGATTCAATCCACGAGAGGAGATCCTTCCGGAGACGCTCAAGAGAGCCCTTTCCGTTGCGATATGCTGTTGCAGAGATCCCAGCAGTTGTTATGGCCAGACGATCAAAGTTAGAACGATCCTTTCCCCGGTAGAGAAGCAGAGTGGGGCGGTTTCGCTGAGGACGAGTTGTCTGGACCCAGGAAGCCCACATAGAAAGGTCAAGCTTGGGATTGCGATCAGCTGCCCAGAACTTGTGCTGCATTCCATACTCGCGGTTCAGGAAGAGACCAATGTATGGTGTTTCTTCGCTTACCGTCATTCCATAGAGGATTTCTTCAAATCTTGCTCGGACTGCATCGGGCCACTCTGTTAGGACCCACGGGATGTTCCAGCGCACTCTTGAAATATTTGTGCTATCAGGAGTGGAGGAATCTAATGCTTGCAGTTTCTTCCAGTGAACAAACTGCTTTTCAAGTGCGTTGATAGAGTCTATCGGAATACGGTCGGGGGTTCCGGTTCTCAAATTTGGAGCATACACACTCTTTATTGCAGTATCTGCAGAATCTGGTATCTCAACAACGTGAAACCGAATAATACCATGGGGATGCACACTTGAAAAAATGCGGGTCTTGTCTATGAGAGGAATGCGTGCGGCAGGGACATCATTTGCAACCTCAAAATCGGGGGGATTTGGAAGAACCAAACTTTGAGATTCGGGAACACCAAGAATGAAGGTATCGGATGTCTTCTCGCGCCACTCGGCCATTCCCGAGCCATCCCAATCGTCCTTGGAGACTCCCATAGTGAACTTACCAGCCGTCCAGACACTCATGAGATTTCCAGGTGCAATACTAGCCTGTCCCTGGTGAGCAATACGAAAGAAGACAGATTCCCATCGGCGGGGATCCTCGTAGTAAGACTCGGGGATGCGAACCTCAACTTGAATAAACAATCGGTCAGGATACCTATCAAGAACCCCACCAATACGTTGCCTTACGATATCAATTGAGTCGTCTGAGGCGAAGGATACGGGGTACTGCCGACCCTCGTATACCACCGATGTTTCAACGACTGACATATTATCTACTATAGCGGAGAATCCGTGATTGTCATTCCGCAATAGGGAACTGGTGATTTTGCATAATTACGCTGAGTGTAGATTCCGGCCTGAATCCCATCCTGAAGTATCTTTCGGAAATTACTCCAGAACTCAGGGGTATGTCCGATACTCTCTGTCATCAAATGAGCCATCTCGTGCAATAGAACGAACATGACGGTGTTCTCATCTATGAGAGGAAAGCTCGGATTGCTCTTGTCACGCAGGCACACAACTATAACATCACCCTTGTTCTCAGAGTAGGCTGTGGAATCTGAACCCATATCATTCTCTATAAGAGCATCTGGATTGAACCTTTCTACAAACCGACGGATAGGTGGATCTGCAAGAGAACCATCACTCTTCTTATACTCGTCTCTGAGCTTTATGATATTACCACGGAGACGAGCCAGAAGCTCTGCTGCTTCCTGCTTGTGAGGAAGTTCTTGGACTTGGTATTCCCGATCATCAAATGCTGCACGTACTCGTGTCGTATTTGAAGGACCTGATTTCAAAATGTAGGCAAGGGCCAGCCCCGACCCAACAAGTGCTGCTGGAATCATATTATGTGTCTACTAGGAATTACGCCGCCAGACCGTCCTGCGTCTTGTGGAAGGGGTTGGGAGCGATAGTCGTCTGCAGGAAGGGACCGACCTGTGCCTGGGGGTTGGGGTTCTCCGTACGCAGATCCCAAGAGGCGTTACGGTTGGTTTGCGAGACACCTGCAATATTAACGTTGGAGTGGTAGCCGGCTTGGAGGAAGTTCTGGCCCGAGAGATCTGCAGCCGAGCTCGCGGCAACACCATCCGTGGCACCAATCTGCCCGGAAGGGAGCAGGTCACTAGCCGAGAGAGTGCTCTCTGAATACGTCTGAGACGACGCAGGGTGGCGACCCTGCATACCATCAACAGACACTTGGTTACCACCAGCAGCGTGGGGCGCCCCCATAGAGGGACCGGCATCCGACATAGGACCAGTCAGACCCAGACCCCCAGACTCCATGCCATCAAAGATCGCACCCTTTGCAGAAGAATAGGTATTCAGAACGAGAGCCAATGCGACAACTCCAGCCACTACGATTGCAACACGATAGATGGGTTTGGACATCGCGGTGTTTATCTCCACGCACAGACAAATTTCGGAGATGAAAAATGTGCATCCCCTGCTCCAAGATGTTTTGAGCTGGGTGTCTTCTTCTGAAACTCAGGCGGCTATTGAATTGCATATTTTACGCCCAATCCTCCAGAGGATCTTTAGGTATCTCTACCCCTACATTCTCGGGGTCATGGCTCTCTGGCTGGTTATGCTTGGCTGTCTTGCCGTTGTTCTTATTGTCCTCTTGAGGATCAGGGTATAGAAGCTCTAGAATCTCTGCACGAGTTAGTCTCCAGAATCCACGCAACCCTTTTTGCTTCGCCTCCTCTCTGAGATCTATGATGGTCTTCTTCTCTAAGATGAGAGCCTTTGGTAGCTCCGTCAGCGATAATAGTTGGATCAGCTGTGTACGGCGCATAATGTAATACTGCTTGATACGACGCTCCTTTGCAAGTTGCTTAAGTTCAATGATTGACATAGACTCCATTTGGTGGTATGCCGTGCGTGTCTAGCATTAAATCCGTTTTCCAAGACAATGGACTTGGTCATCTTTATGGTGGCTACACTGACTGCAATGTTGGCAGTATGCTACACAATGATTCTTGCTAGGCTAGACGAGATAAAGGAGAATTGGGTTCAGTACCGATGCAATCCGATGTATATGCCATTTGCAAGTTTTGTTGGAGTAGATACTGCTGGGAATTTCATGCGATGCACCACGAAGTCCTTTCAGGACTACGCTGGATTCATCCTGGACCCCATAAACCAGCTGTTTGGTACCTTTCTTGGAATGTTTAGCAGTATCGCTGATTCGCTTAATAGTATGCGTTCTATGTTTAATGGAATCCGTACTGCCTTCTTGGGGATTGTCACCATGATATTTGGAAAGTTGGCAAACACGATGGCATCCATGCAGTACTTGATGATTCGCATTCGTACTGTATTTTTGAGAGTTTCGGGTGTTATGTTCTCAATGATGAACATTATGAATACTGGTATTTCGTCTGGCAAGTCGGTCATCAATGGTCCTATCGGAAAGACTATCAGCTTTTTGTGCTTTGCTCCCGAGACTCGTGTTCTACTAAATGATGGACAAATGAAGGAGATGAGTGGTATCGTGGTGGGAGATGTCTTAAAGGGTGGACACACGGTTACTGGAACATATGTATTGGTAGGGAATGAATCTCAGCTGTTCCATCTTGGGGATGTTCTCGTCACCGGAAGCCATCGTCTTGCAAGTGGTCTGCGAGTGGATGAGTGCCCCGATTCTATATTATCAATGTCCAAGCGTTCACTGCTCTATTGTTTGGATACTGACACCGGTATTCTGCCTCTTGCAAATGGAATGGAATTCCTTGATTTTGAGTTTGATTCCGCGCAGAATCCCTTTGAAGCGATTCGGCTTGAAGAAATGGGTGCATTCAACTTTTTGGGAATCGCTGGACTCAGACGGCGTGCCGGTATCTGGGAAGTTCTCGTGTATTGAACGTAATGGCATCGACCATAGATTTGGTTATCTTTGTTGTAGCACCGCTCGTTGCGATAGCGGGAATGATGGTAAATAGGTTCTTTCAGGACTTTGAAGATATCAAGGAGAACTGGCCCAAGTATCGGTGCAATCCCGTGTATATGCCATTTGCAGAGCTGGTGCAACCCGAGGTGTCTGCTTCCACGAACTTCAACCAGTGCATTGGTCTGCTGTCTAAGGAGGTTCTTGCAGTTCCCATGGACAGCATTCAGGTCTACTTGAGTGCGTTTCTTGATATGATAAAGTCCCTTACCGGAAAGCTTAATATATTTCGTAGTCTGCGAGGGAAGCTCGCTGGGGTCATCATGACTATGGTCAACATGACGATGGGTAAGCTCTCTGCACTGATTTCTACGATGTCTCATTCTCTCGTCAAAGTTCGCGACATGATGAATCGCATGGCGGGAACTGGATACATTGGAATGTTGGTGTCCTATACTATGTTTCTGTCTTTGAAGGCATTCTGGTCTCTTGCAGTCTCCATTTTGCGCGGATTTATCTATGCAACGATTGCAATAGGGTTTGCAGTTATTCTATTTACGTTTGTTCCATTAGCCCTGGGTTTGACTCTTCTGGCATTCTTTGCTGCCTCAGGAGGTTTTTCTACCTTCTGATGTAAAGAGATGCATCGTACCACTGTTATTGTTGCAGCATTTCTGGCAGCAGTCTTTGCCGGTCTGCTTGTTCGCTATTTTGGTCCCAAGCACGTTGCCGTTAAGGAGACGTTCGCCCAGCGCGAGGTTGGTCTGCCCGTGGATTTCTCTCAGCCCGCTGAGCCTCACGCTGGTGCCTCTGAGCTTCTTGGGGAGGCCAAGCCGGTGTCTCAGAAGCCCTACGAGAAGGCCGATGATACCCAGCTCTTCTTCCTTGCAAACTCTAAGGTCAGTGCTGACTGCTGCCCTTCAGTATACTCTACGGACCGAGGGTGCGTGTGTGTGTCTGACGCGGACGCCCAGGTGATGGGTAGTCGTGGTGGGAATCGCGCGATGGGTTCGTGAACGCTTCTTCCGCCTAGCACCCTTGCGTCTTGTTGAACATTTGAGTCCTACTTCGTATAACACCTTCCCAAGCTTGGTCATCCAAGTTTCGTATGGTTTTATGTTGTATTCGTATACGGTTACATCATGATGAACTTCTAGATTCTCATGAGTAGAAGACGGATCGTATTCTTCATACGAATGTAATTTAAGTCTTGTACACCCATTGTATATTGCAACGCCCTTCTCTATGACTATTTCGCGTTCTCCTTGATATTTTGATAAAGGTTCAATCCACAATGCTCTAACACCGGGTTCCAGTATCAATTCCATCACACAACATGCATTATCTTTATCTTTATCCATGTATTCTGCAAGTAACGAGTCGCTCCCCGTAGCATATGTCGTTGACATGTATTCTTGAGAGGGAGATGATGCCTTTGTATAAAACCCCATAGGCTTCCACCCGGGTGTAGGCATGAATCCCCGAAATACTCGCATCTTGGTTTTCAACACTGGAACTCGCTTAAATATACTTGAAAATTCAGAGAGATAGTTCTTTGCAAGGGTTTGACAGTTTGATTCCGTTGGGGTCTCTGGAAAGGGAAGGTTTGATGTCTTCATATACTCGCAAAGTGATGCTCCTGTAAGAGTACCTCTAAGAATACCATTGATAACTCGGTCTCCTTGATGTGTGTAAGACGCCAGTACTGCACGGTCTCGTTCTGACAATGAGTTTATGAATTCCAATTGCTCTTTGAAATAGTTCATATCAATTGAGCTGTCTTGGAATATTTCAGTTTCGTGATTTGAGCTATCGCGTACTTCAATTTCTTCTAGAAATGGCTTTTGTTCTTTATATGACGGAATTCGTATGAAACGCCCGGGATACATGTCCGTATTATATACACGAAAGATACCTTCTAGTATATACAGATGGATCCCGATAAGTTTGGCAAGGACTATGTCCGTAGTTTGAAGAGTATGTGCCCCGACCGGGAGTTTCCGCGGTACGAGAAAGCGTGGCTGACTCACTGGGAGACCGTTATGATGCCCCACGGATGGCGTATTCTCCAGAAGGATGAGACACTCTTCAAGGAGAAAATTGAGTGTATTCCTGGGGTGGACTTCTCGCAGTTCTGGGAGGAGTTGGAACCTGGGCAAAAGCTGACTCTCTGGCGGAATATTCAGATGTCGGTTGTATTTGCATTTGCAGATGGCGACCCCATGTCTAAGATGGATACGCTTATGGAAACCGTCAAGTCCTGGTGGAGTTCATCGGGCAAGGAGAGTGTGGAGATTGACAAGATTCTTGCAGATGAGGATACTCCGAACCAACTGAAGGCTATTCTGGATGCAATAATGGAGACTCGCCTCATTGTCCTCCTGCAGGAGGTTGTGGCAGACCTGGATTTGGCTGAGCTGGGTATTGATACCGAGAATCCTGAGTCATTGATTGAGTCTCTGACAAAGCCAGACAGTCCTTTGGTGCAGAAGCTGATTGAGTCGGTTCAGAAGGGGTTGAACGATCGTATTAAGTCAGGAAAGTTCAAGGCCGAGGAGATTCAGCGGGACGTTGAGCGTATCCGTGCATTGCTTCAGGTCTCGTTTGGTAAGTTTATCAACGAGCAGATGTTTGGTGGGGGCGAGAAGCCTGCCGTTCCTGCAGCAGTTTATATGAGTAATAGTCCTGAGGCACGTCGTCAGCGGATGATTGCACGACTCCAGAAGAAACAGCGTGACAAAATGTCGGAAGGCTCTAATAAGAGATGAGCGAGACCTTCTGGTTCAATGATCCTGCAGGTTTGTTCACGTCCAGCACATGGACGAAGTTTGTTCCGACACCAGATATGCCTGTTCCTGCCGCACTCAATGCGGTACTGCGATTCACTATCTATTTCAGTGTCATTCTGCTTGTAGCAACGGGTGTTCCTGCATATCTTGCAGCAATCCCTCTGATGGCTGTGGTTACTGTGGTTCTATTTCGTGTGTTTCCGAAGACGAGTCTGATGCGCGAGGCCTTCGTTTCTAGCCACATGGGCGCCGAACGCTCCATGCCATCCGTGGACAACCCATTTATGAATGCTCCACTGACTGACATTCTGGACAACCCTAACCGCCCTCGCGCAGCAGATATAACTGCTCCTAACGTTCGCGAGCAGGTTAACTCTTCGTTTGCACAGACTGCAAATCTCTACATGGATACTACTGATGCATTTGATCTCATTCAGGGACAGCGTAATTTTTACTCGGTTCCTGAGGATGATCATGCCGGTCTCCTGAAGTTTCTTAACAAGGGTGGGTCTGCAAACCCCAAGATTCTCTCAGAGACCTATGTTGCAGCAAAGGGAACAGTCAGTGAGCTACCGAATCCTACGGTGAGTCACCCGACGGGTTCGGTTCCTATAGTATCTAGTGCGTCTCCCTCGTCCCTTCTTCCCAAGCTTTAATTTCTTCCGGAGATCGTCGGCATCTGCAGGAGCCCCTTCAACTTCTATTATCAAAACGCCTTTAGAATTTGTTCGTTCAAATCTGGGAAACCCCGATACTCTTGAACGTGCTTCTGCCGGAACATCCGCCGACTCTATCTCCATGGCATCTGGTATTTCGCTCTTTATAGACTCCCAAATAGGACGCGCACGATCGCAGTGTGGGCAACCTATCATGAAGAAAAATACGGTATGGGGATTCTTGGAGAGAGCCATTTTGTAGGTATACAACAAATGTCTTGTCCGGTATCCATGAGCTATGATGATGCATCCAAGCAGTATGTCGCACGTGAGAAGCGTGGCGGTGCAACAGTAGGAACGTTTAAGACTTTGGCGTCTTACAATGCATATGCTGCAAGTGTAGGCTGTATGGATGTGCGCTTTCCCGAAGGAACTACGTTGATTCCTACCGGGTTTCTTGAGTTTGCTGCGCGCGATCCTGTAAATCAGGCAAAGTATGACGCAATGTCAAGCACGTGGGAGGGTGTTAAGCCTACCGAGGCTGCAATTACAAAGGGTCTATTTGACCTTGATTTTGCGAAAGGTCGCAAGAAGTGATTTCATTTCCATGTTGGTTAACAATGGTGTGGGTTGTAGTCCTGCTTTTGCTTATTCTCGTAGTATGGAAGACTCGCGAGGGGCTTGAGCTTCCAACTGTTATAGCTGGAATAAAAGAGCCATCTATATCCGATCCAGATCTAGTTGCAAAGATTGAGCATGTTATGCCAGAGGGATCCAAACTTGATACTTATATTGCGATATTGAAGGACTATTATACTACTGTTTTTTCTGAAACAAAGAAGACGCCTTCTGTTCAAGAGATTCAGACATACCTCTTTCAACAGTCTATATCTGCCGGAGACATTGAGGCATTGACAAAGATCATGCCAATTATATTTACAACAAGTGTAGTAGATGATGGAAAAAATGCAGCATTTGTTCCAGATAACACACTTATCCAACCTGAGATGGCTGCAGAGCCTGTAAAGGACAATGCAAAACATGGTGAATATGAAACTTCCGACAAAGATCCTGTCATGCCTAAAAGTAAAGTCATGGCACAACGTTCTTCATTAGACAGAGGCGATGGGCCCAACGTTGCGGCGTATACCTGGAATCTCGCGGCATACCAGCAGGATACCGTTCAGAGTGCTCCTGGGGGTAAGACAAATCCGTATATCCCAAAATTAGCGGGAACTACTGAACATATGAGCACTATGGCTGGAGCTGTTACCCAAACTAACGAGATCTATGGTCCCCGTATTCCAAAGCAGGCTTTGACAGCCCAAACTGAGCAGGTTAGCTACATTGACCCAAATATGATGCTTCCGAATCTCTATGCACCAATAGGTGTGCGACCTCTTAAAAGTGGTTCTGGTTCTGGTTCTGGTTCTGGTTCTGGTTCTGGTTCTGGTTCCGGAGTCGGTGATCTAGGTGCAAATTCTGGTGCAGTTTCTGCGCCTGGCTTTGTTCCGGGAGAATCGGTTGGTCCCGGCGATCTTTCAGTTCTAGCAACGTCTACCGACTATGTTCCAGTTGAACGGGTTCCAATCCCAGATACAACTAAAACGGAACCTGTTCCGTTCCTTGCTGACTTTAGCAAGTTCTTCCGATAGAATAAGAGATGTTTGGATTGAGAAACAACAGTGGCTCATGTTGGGTAAATGCGACACTTCAGGCACTCTACCGAATTCCTCAAGTGCAACAGAGATATGATGCCTTAGAGACTGACGCCACAAATCCCGTTGATATGTCAATGAGTAAGATTTGGGCCACACATGGAGAGGCCGGTCTTTCCGAGTTCTATGATTCTGTGCGGACCACCGATCTTCCAGCGGGCCAAGGGATCGGGGATAGCGAGGAGCTGTTCCTGCGTGTATGCGATAAGATGCCGTGGCTTGATAAGCTATTTCGGTTCGGATTTGGAATCCGTATTGCATGCAAACATTGCAACTTCTCAAAAATTATGAAAGACACGGTTCTAGAGTTTCCGTTGATGCCTAATGATTCGTGTCGGACTCTCTCAGATAGCATTCAGCATTCGGTCCAGCTGTATTCAGATGATGACTGGAAGTGCGATGAGGGGTGCCATAAGAAGGGATGCACACAACAGTATCTGTTGGACCAGCTTCCCGAGGTTCTTGTCTTTCATCGCAAAAACTTCAAGCAGTCTCTGCAGTATCCAAGTTTACTGGTGTTGAATAAGGAGAAGTTTGCACTATTTGCAGTGGTTTGCCATAATGGAGGACATTGGTGGACCATCGGTCGTGACTTGCCTCCTGGGAAAGCATGGCACACCTTTGATGATACAAACGTCCAGAAGCACAGTCCAGATAGTTTCCCAGTGGCTAGCTCAATGCGGATGCTGTTCTATGCACGGACTTAATTCGTAGCCTCTGAATAAGAGATGGTTTCTGTGGCACTGGCATCTGCAATTGCAATCGGAACCCTCATGATTGTGACAATCCTAGTGACACTCATGACCGGATCAGTTCTTGCTGCTGGTGTTGTGGTTGCTTTAATCGCAATCGCATATACAGTTTTGGTTTACTATGGATTCTTGAATGTTAAGGTTAGCGGAAACCAAGTTGACATCAGTTTGTGGGATGTAGTGGACGCTGTTACACCCAAACCGATGCCTTTGGCACCACTGACTACACCGGCTCCCATTCGGGGAAAGGAGGTGTATTACGTAGGCGACAACCGGTTTACCTATGACGAGGCACCGGCTGTGTGTGCAGCATATGGGGCCGATCTTGCCAGCCAGGATCAAGTGGAATCTGCATTTGCTGATGGCGCAGAGTGGTGTGGATATGGATGGTCTGCCGGTGGTGTTGCGTTGTTTCCTACTCAGCGTGCAACCTGGGAGCTTCTGCAGAAGGAGGTAGATACTACAAAGCGCACTGCATGCGGTCGCCCGGGAGTCAATGGTGGCTATTTTGATCCTTCCCTTAAGTTCGGTGTCAACTGTTATGGTGTTAAGCCCGACGGAACTGCAACCCTCCCCCAGCCTCCTCCCGGCACAGACATGAAGTCATTCAATGAACGAGTTGCACGCTTTAAGGCACAGATTAAGGACTTCTTTATGGCACCATTCAACCGCAATATCTGGGCCGATGCGAATCCTACAATTGCTGGGTATGGATCTCAGTTTTCTCAGAACATTGGGGGGCTTGCTGGGTCTGTTGGGGGGACGATGCCTGCCATGAGTACCTTCAGTGCTGGAACCTCGGTAGGGGCTCCTATCTCATCACAATCTAGTGCGAATGCTCCAGTTTCATCTCCAGCCTCAACTGCCGCGCCTGCTACAACTGGTTCTGTCAGCCTCCAAACGGTTATTTCTGGATATACTGCGTACTGGAATGGAAAGATAACGAACGGTTGTATGAAAATAGCACAAAAGCCTGCAAATTTCAGCGGAAACGATGGAATGCCAATCGATGATACATATGTTTTACTGAAAGTAAACCCCACTTCGCAAAGCGCCCAGTGTAAGATAGACCCCTCTGACCCAGCACTTGTTGCAGTTGAAACCTATATGAAGTCAAATCCTCAGACAAACCCAGTTACCGATATAATTAAGCCTGCAATGAAAGCACTCCTGCAGTTAGCACCACTTCCTCCGGCAGTTCCTGCATACAGTGGTAGCAAGACGTATACTATTGGAGAATCTGTGTCATTCAATGGATCCACCTATAGGATGGTTGAAGGTGCAGGTGCACCTGGGTATGCTCCTGACCGCCCTGGAGATCGTCTCTGGCAGAAAGTCTAATTGAAGTGTAATGGACTACTGGTTGAATCCTACGATCCACGGAAAGCCTCCGGTTGCAAAGACTGAAGTTGCCGTTCCGTCAACGCGTGAACATACAAACAACTACTTCTTGATGCATCCTATTGTCCCAAAACAGCAGCATGCTGTTGAGAACTTTGTGGTTCGCGAGCAAACTCGTCAACTGCATCATATTCGTCAGTAAATTCTGCTCCCAAGAACAAATGATTGAGGTTGCATTGCTCCTTAGTCTGGCAGCTCTTGGATACATAATTGCTTCCGATCCCGCAACCAACGGGCTTCTAAGCAAGAATCCCCGCGAAACTTTCCTTTCACCACTTCCTATTGCATATGACAATGATCGTGTTGTCAATGAGGTTGCCCAGACTGGCCACAACAACATGGTTCCTAGCTTTGGTGCTCGGGTAACCCAGTCTATGTATTCAGGTGCAACAGATGGCCTGCTTGACCAGTATACTGGACAGGGCCCCGCAACCTTCTTCCACAAGGAGGAGGCCCCTGCATTTTTTAAGCCCGAGTCTGCGACTGGACAGCCCTTTGGTATGCAGAACGAGTCAGACTTTATGCAGGCGCGTATGGTTAGCTCTATGCGTATGGCAAACGTGTTTCCAATTGAGCAGACTCAAGTGGGTCCTGGTATTAACGATGGGTATACGAATTTGCCCTCTGGTGGTTATCAACAGTTCAATGCGATGCAGGAGTACACTCTCCCTAAGACTACGGACGAGACTCGCGTTGTTACGAAGCCCAAGCTCACCTACGATGGTGTTGTGGTTCCAGGTGCATCTCCCATCACTCAGCCTGGTCTTCAGGCTCCCGTGAAGAAGAATCGTCCCGATCGCTTTGGTGTGACTGGTATGGATCGTGTCAATACTGCAGTTGGTCAGCAGGTTGCAAATGCAATCTATCCAGAGACCCTCATGAAGGAGCAATCTCGCGAGACGACTTCTGTTTACTATAACTCTGCAGCTGGGGCTGGTGTGTCTGAGTTCGCATCCTACATACGCGCATTTACTGAGCCCTATCAGGAGTTCATGAAGCTGACAGCAGAGGGCCGTGCAAACCCCGGTAGCTCGCAGATTGGCGGTATCCCTGCTGGCCAGCAGTCGTACAACATTGCGATCACCAAGGATGAGTCGGTTCTTGTGAATACTCGTGGATTTGAGGCACCTCTGTTTGCTGCAACACCCGCACACGGTGCTCAAATGGGTTCTGTTCGTTACACCGAGCCTCTCAAGCAGGACGTCAATATGGAACGCAACGGCAATGAGATTCTGGAGGCCTATCATCAGAACCCCTTTACACAGAGCCTCACTAGTGCACCTTAATGGATTTGGACTCTGTACGAAACTGTCTAAAATACAAAACTAACAAGACAGCCTTGTGTCTCAAGGATGTCTCGCGAGTTGATCAGCTTATGGTATATCGTTTAGTCAAGGTCTATCCTGATCGGTTGCACGTATGCTGTCCAAAATGGTCTCCATGGATTATGAACGATCCGGTTGTCTCCGCGTGCGTCGAAACGCACCGTTGATCTTATTCCTAACAACTGATCGGATTGCCAAATCAAGCTCGGGTCTGATTTTTCTTGCAAACTTTGCACGCTCAAGTGCGCGAATATATTCGTCAAGAAGTTGAATACGCTGCTTGTTGACGGTCTGATTGTTTCCAGAAAATGCTCTGAGATCCTTGAGATAGTCTACGATCTCATTAGCCTTATTCATTGCGTTTCTCTGATTGAGCTCTCCAATGTAAGGACGCTGAGGAGCACTCTCTTGTTCTGAAGGCATAGACATATACTTGCTTGCTAGCTCAGCAGTACGCGTATCTATCCGCGCCTGGCGATCGCTGTCTTCAGAAGGCATAGACATATACTTGCTTGCTAGCTCAGCAGTTCGAGCGTCTATCCGTGCCTGGCGATCCGCCATTTCTTGTCTGATGCGATCCCCCTCCTCCTGTAGCTTTTGTACGTTACGAGCTTGTTCCTCTTGAGCCTTACGAGCCTCCTCCGCAGCCTCTGCAGCTCGGGTTTGTTCCTCTTGTGCCTTACGAGCCTCCTCCCCAGCCTGTTTCTGTGCTCGTTCTGCAGTTTTGGCTTGTTCGCGCTGCATCCGCTGTTGCTCCTCAACCGCCGCCACTCTTTCTCTCTGAGCGGCTCGCATTGCAGACTCTCTCTCTTTAAACTGCCTATCTCTTTCTGCAGCAGAATCCTTGAGACGCTGGGCTTCTTCATCTTGCCGACGTTTTAGTTCTGGTAAAGGTAGAGTATCTGCGGTTGCCGGTGCATTCCATAATTCCCGACGAGCACGCGCTTTGGCAGCATCATGTTGAGCCTTACGAGCGCGGGCCTCTTCTGCCTGACGTGCCTTTTCTGCTTCTGCGGCTTTTGCAGCTGCATCTGCTGCCTGTCGCGAGGCCTCAGCTGCGCGGGCAGCTTGAGCTTGTGCTTCTTGTGCCTCAGCTGCCTTTCGTGCAGCCTCAGCTGCTTCTGCTTCAGCTGCATTACGCGCTGCCTGTGCAGCTGCCTGTTCTCGTGCTGCCCGAGCAGCCTGCTCGGCTTGTGCCGCTTGAGCCGCTTGTGCAGCTGCCTGTTCCTCTGCAGCACGTGCAGCTTGAGCCGCCTGTTCCTCTGCGGCCCGTGCAGCCTGTGCAGCCTGTGCGGCCGCCTGCGCAGCCTGTGCTTCGCCTGCCTGTCGTGCAGCCTGTGCGGCTTCTGCTTCTGCTGCCTGACGCGCTGCCTCAGCAGCCTGTGCAGCCTGTGCGGCTTGGGTATCTGCTGCTTGCCGTGCGGCCTGGGCGGCCTGGGCTTCAGCTTCCTGCCGCGCAGCCTGTGCTGCTTGAGCGGCCTGTGCCTCATCTGCCTGCTGTGCGGCCCGTGCAGCCTGTTCTGCTTGAGCAGCCTGTGATGCCTGTTCTGCTTGAGCAGCCTGTGATGCCTGTTCTGCTTGAGCGGCTTGAGCTGCTTGAGCTGCCTGTGCTGCTTGAGCTGCTTGAGCTGCCTGTGCTGCTTGAGCTGCTGCTTGTTCCTGTGCTGCCCGTGCTGCTTGAGCTGCCTGATCGGGGGGAGCCGGCGGTCCGGGTGATATATACGCATTCGGATCATTTCCTGGGTGACGTCTGGGTTCTTCGGGAGGACTAGGGATCGGAGGGGCATTCGGATCTTCAAATGGATGGGGTCTTACCGTAAATGTACTAGGAATCGGAGGAGCGTTTGGATCATTTGGAAGATTCTTAAATTCGGGTGGAGGTAGCGTGGAAGCCGGAGGAGCTACTGGCGGGGTCATAAATTCGGGAGCAGGCAAAGTGGACGCGGGAGGAACTTGGGCATCCATTCTATCAAACCGTGCCTTGAGCGCCGCCATCCTTTCCGTATTTTTGGAGGTGTCTTCTTCAGGGTTCTGCAGATTTGGAGCATCACCAATCAAAGGAGCCTGGATCGCCGGACCGTGGGTTGTCGGAACTCCGCTCAACCAAGGACGATCTAAGGTTGCATCGCTTGGAAACTCTCGCTTCTCCTTATTCGCGGTTTGAGGCGCAGGTGCATTGGTTAGAGGATGGTCAACTGGAGGAGGGATAGTTTCAGTTTTCTCAGCAGTCGCAACCTCTTTTGTTGTCGGAGCCCCACTATCAGGCCCCTTCCATGGCGCTTCTGGTAGACTAGAGGCTGGGGGAGCAGTCGGGGGAGGAGCCCCAGTACCAGCAGTACCAGCGCTTCCAAGTGTAGTTGTCGCAGAGGTCGCACTATTTCCCAGGTATGCTGCGCCTAGTGCAGCCATACTGGCAATAATCAACGCCCCCGCGTATGAGGACGTGAGAGAACTCATTTGTCAGAGAACAAGATGTTTCGCCTGGCAGATGAAACTACACTAGAACGCGTTGAAGGTTCGCTATTACGAGCAAGAGACTTCAAGGTTAAGGTGTCCTCTTGGTGGTGGAATACTGTTGGTATCCTGTTTGTCGTTATAAGCATGAGCATGTTTCTGTATTCTAGGTTTGGTATTTCAAAAGAGGAAGTCAAGAAGATACCATTTGAACCCCAAATATGGTATAGCGCTGCCCGGAATATAGATAGAGAACAATATTCATCTCAACAGAAGCCCGCCGGATTACATGGCCTCCCCAGTTTTGAAGGAAGTGCATTCTCACCCGTATAAAGGTGATACGCAAAATCACTACTAAGGATAATGTCTAATATAATCCTGACTGTTCCACAGTGGTCAGTTGGGACAACTCCAATAAAGGTATTTGATCTGCGAGGATCTCTAACGTTCACAAATACAAGTACTCTAACAAGTGACCCTGTATTTGGAAGTTCATTTTCTAATACATCAAATGCTCTATATTTCACTGGAGTATATATAACATCATCAACTCCGGGTTCGCTTTTTGTATTAAAAGACCAAGCAAATACAGAGTATCCTCTGAATCTTATAGTATATACTCCTAGCTACACAAATCCGACATCAAACGTAGTGTACACAAACGATTCTATCACAAATCTTCCTTTAAAGTTTGTGGCTCCGAAAAGTGCAAGCTCTTCTATTATTTTTCCAAGCTCTGCAAGTTTCATGAGCTCACTTATAGTTGGACCAACTCCACTTTTTAATAGAACAGTTTCTATTAACTTCTCTTCATTCACATTTGCTCCTCAATTGCCAAACGGGCTAATAGGAAGCATAAACCGTACAATTGGTCCCGATATTGGAGATATAACAATTGTAGGAGTTGGAACAGTTCCACGAGCATCCACAACCTATACATTATTCGCGAGATCGGATGCAAATCAGACTTCATCAAATACATTTCAGTTACAGGTTGCACCTGCTAGATTTCAGTTTTCTAATGTGAGCGGTACAGTAGTATCTGATTCAAATGTTAGAGCAACTCTTTCCTACAAGCAGTCAAATGATATCCGTATAGGCTGCAGACCTACTCCGTCATCTATTAATGTGGGAGTAGTTCCTATTGGAATGACAGTTTCATTAGTTGGTTCAAATATAGTTCTATCTGGAACGCCGACTGTTTTCTTTGATCCTTCATTTTCAACAACTATTACAGCGGTTGGAATTTTTGCAACAACTCGCCTTAACGTATCACTTGGTATGCAGCCGTTTCTAGATATTGTTGTATCTCCAACGGTTCAGATATTTTGCAATATCCTATATACTGCATCAAATCCAATGGTAACTGCATCGGTCCGCGGATATCCTATAGCATGTAACTCATTTCTACTAGGAATAGGCAATGGATTAACTGTGAACCAAACTGGTGCAATATTTGGAACATTATCATCTAATACTCTGGCTACTATTGATGCAAGTGGATACAACACTTTATCAAATAGAGCTCAAGTCCAGTTCAATATAGTTCAAGATGTTGTAACATTTAATTCTGCTCCAGTCAACTACTCTGTACTTCAAAATACAAGTTTTCAGAGTTCATTCTCCGCAAGATCTGATAGTGGACAACCTATTACATATACGGTATTTCCTCTGTTAGACGGTCCAGTTGGTCTCACAATGAATACGTCAACAGGAATTATTTCTGGAATACCGAGAGGAGTTTCAACGCAGTCAAATTATAAAATAATTGCAACAACTCCATTTGGAGCAACTGCGTCATTTTCTATCTCAATTGTTACTATTCCAGACCAAATTGATATCAGTTATTCCTATGGACTAGGCCAGTATTGCTCACCTTCTACATCTAACCTTTCTCTAATCCAAGGATACCCAATTCTATCAAATGATTATTCTGCAAATACACTAAACCTACTTTCTACAACACGTTCAGGTGATCCTATATCAGCATATTTGCAGGTTTCATTTCCATCTGGAGTAACTCTACAACAAGATGGAACAATGGTCGGGACACCTTTGGTTTCTGGGAATGTTTCGGGAACATTTGTCGTAAAATCATTGAACGGAATTACTGCTCTTGGAAAAGTTCAGTTTTCTATAACTCCAGATGCATTATTTTTAACTAGTCCGACAATTGTTGATTTTGTAACAGTACCTAATATTACTCAAATATATACGTTATCTGGGTATGCACTCAGTAAGTCTAGGATTACTTCTTTTGGGGTATCATCTCTTCCAGGTGGGATTACTATGAGCGTAACGGGTCAGCAATTAACAATTTTTGGAGGAGAGGGGGCGTGGTATTCCGGGAGATCCTTTAATATTACAGCAACTACTGATAAGGGGGTTGTTATAACAACTTCTGCAACAGTTACGCAAAACGGGTCAGAGTATTCTGGTAGATTTATTTCTCCATCAATTGGACAGAGTATTATCCTTCCATTTGGCTCAAGCTTTCCTATTTTAACAAATCCAACTGGAGGTACTCTTACCAGTGTCGGATCTTCTGATGTTGGAATCTCTGGATCAAATTTAATACGTTTATCAACTAGTCCTATATATCCTCCACAATTGGTTGTTATAAAAGCAGGTGGTTTTTCGCAACTTCCAATTCGCGTATCAACTAGAGAACTTTCTCCTTTCATTGTAGGAGGAACCCGCTGGACGCAATATGTTCCAATTGATACCATTACATTATCCGCATCTTCAACTAGCAGAGTTATATTCACTGTTCCGAATCCCCCTAATGGAATCTTGTGGAACCCAATAACGTCTTCTTTAACCAGTAGTCCTTGCAATTTAACTATACGAGACTCATTCACTGCATATGCTACCGATGGATCCACGACTAAATCATTTACAATTCCCTACTCAGTCGCAGCACCTGTATACCTTCGTATATTTTCAGCGCCTTCTGCATACACGAATTATGTAAAACAGAGGGCATTTATCAATGCAGCGGTCCATTCAATTGATAATACTGCATTTCTTCCAGACGAATTAATTACTTCACAAACCGGACCCTATCCAGTTGATGTAACCAAAGATAGAATATGTTTAACTAGAAGAATAGATACTGCGGTTACTAATAATACTACACCAACGCCTGTAGCTACGAGTGGACCCGGATTGTCAATGAATCCATTTTGGTTATATCAGAATACTTTTACCGTAGTTATCAGTTCAACTATATCATCGGTTACATTTGGTCCTGCAAGTAACGACCTTTACAGATCATTTGCAAACTTTTACCCAAACTTTTCATGTACATTCCCAACATATCCAAATAATATAATTTTAGCTATTGAGATTGCTACGTTTTCCTCTCCGGGTGTTTTCATAGATAGTAACGGTACATTTGACAGTTTTTATGGTGGATTTAGTCCGTTGACAAGCCAGAGATCAATTGCACTCTCTGGTAGCAATCTAATATTTGTATCAACGAATGACGTAGTATATTGTTTAGACAGAGGAAATATCATTGGGGTATCTCCGGGCAATGGTACCCTACCTGGTAAGATTTTGCTGTATCGTAATCAAGACTATATTCCTCGGACAACTACTTTCCAAAATCCATTACTAACCGATAATATCGGAGTATTTGCTCTAGAATATCAGATGTTTGATACTCCGGGGGGTAATTGGAGTACACAGTTTACTCCATGCAATAGCATTTCAATGATAGGAAGTGGAACTCGCACAACGTTCTCCTATATGCAAACAAAGACCCTACATAATTCAACAATAACTGCTCAAATAGTAAATTCAAATGTAAGCGGATCTATCGGTCTACTACCGGTGACAAGTTCTGAAAGATTTCCGACAACAGAGATGACTCTTTCGTATGGTGTTGTATTTGATGGGAATACATCAACTGCATATGCGAATACAAACGGAATACTAACTTCTCTGGGTGCATATTCTAATCTTGATCAATATGCAGCATCCTTTACACGTGAGTCGTTTAGTGCATTCAGAAATGGAGTATCGGTATTCAGCGTTTCAATTGGAGGAATTGGTGATCAAGGTGCTCGGGGTGGAATACGACTCAGCGGAAATGGTAGCAGTTTTTCCCCAGTATATTTTGGTTCAACCGAAGTTATTCAGTATCAGCGAACACCAGGACAGTTTGATCGCTGGGTTACTGCAAATAGCTTTATAGAAAAGAAGATAACGGAAACTAATTCAGCTCCACTTTTAGTTAACTCATTGTATTCTAACACTCTTTTCAACTTTACAGTGAAATCAATGAGTTCAGATGCTGTATTTACTGTTACAGGACCGAGTTCCCCAAACTATATTGCAATTTCAGTGTTGTCTGGAATTCTTACTGCAACAAACTTGGTTGGTGGAAATGTAGTAACGCAGTTTTCTATTACAAACACTCCTCTTATCGGATTTGCTCTTTCAAACTCGCAGATTCAAGTAACATCAAATTCTGTAAGTATGGGAAGTCCGGTTTCAGTTACTCGTCCACCTACATGGCAGCTTGCGATTGCAAAACAAAATGCAGGCGTTGTGACTACTGATTTCGCAACGTACTCTATATAACCTCCAACGCCTCCAGCCAGGGGCGCTGAGCATCACTCTCAACACCCAGCTCTGCAAAGATACGCCGTGCTGCCTGCTCGCGCTCCGCAGGTTCCAACTCAGAGATCTGAGACATCGCCGTCTGAAGACGTTCCGAACGGGACTCCTCCAGAACCGGTGCAGCTGACTCATCAAACCCCTGGACTGCATTTGCGAGGCGCGTCAGGTGTCCCGCGGCACACATTCCAACCGCATCAACGCACTCCTCCCAGAGACGAACGATCATGTCAGCTCGGTGCTGGCTGGCGTTGATAAGCCCCCAGACGCGGTCAAGCATGTTCTTGTAAGCAAAGTCGTTCTCTGTGGACACATTTGCTTCGCTGTACCAATGCGTCATGTCGGCACGCACATGATTCCGCCGCTCAGCGGTACCAAGATTTACATTATTCCACTCCCAAGAGATGTCGCGGAGCGGGTCTGCAGTAGGAGATACCTCTCGCAGGCGAATGTTGACATTACGAACCATCGCATTTGTCGCCGGAGTGTGCACGTTCTGGCGGTCGTGTGCAAAGGCTGCAAGCGGGTTGTCGCGGTGCACATTACCCACACGCAGATCCATGAGTTGCCGACGGAGACCATCTGCTTCCTCGAAGTCGCGGATGAGCCCCTCTACCCGCTCTCTCGCACGAGCAGCAATCTCTTCGGGAGTTCCAACCAATGGCTCGGCTGGCAAACGCGTGAGATTACCCCTGACTGCTGTACGCAACCGCAACAACTGGTGGCCTATACCAATATACTCCATTTCAAGATTGTTGTAGTCCGCAGCCAAGGCTGGTGTTAGCTGTATCGCCATCTGGCGACGCATGTCATTAAGGCGATGTTGACGAACATGCTGTTCAATCTTTTTTGTCCTAACGATCGCTTTGAACTCTTGGATGTCATAGTCGTGCCACGCAAGGTTGCTCTCACGAATCTCGTTCTGAATCCGTTTGCGTTCATGAACTCCACAGAGACCATTGATCCTACCAGGCTTTGTGCATCGGTCGCCATTGGCACGGATGCCTGTGCAGACCTGAACTGGAGCACGGGCTTGGTGCTTTCCGCAGCGGTCAGACCCCAGCTTTCGCTTGCACGCACAACGCTGGCCGTCTTTCTTGATTCCGACGCACCGCCGTTCGTCGGGAGGGGGAACCCGCTGGGGGCGGCGGTGCACTGGAGCCGGTGGCGGATCGTTCTCAGGAACAGGGACTTCTGGGTTCAGTATGACTCTCGCGAGAGGCATGCGCTGAATAGGCGGAGGTTCAACCCACGTGTGGGCTGCGCAACGGTCGCCAAGTATGACTACGATTTCCATACAAAGTTCTTCATTACCGAGGTCTGCATAGCATCGAGGTTGGTTTGCTGCCATTCTGTGATACTACGTTAGAAAGAATGGGGGGACTCTTCCGTTTTCAGTTAAATGAAAATCCATTTTTGTTAACTTTATGCCAACTGATATCCGTCGATGTGGCGCGTTGCATAACAATCCGGAGAGTAATGACTATCTCGTCCACAACGGTAGCATGCGTTCTTAACGGTGCGCCTACAACGTTTCTCGTGATCGGCACATTCCAACTGGGAGCCAAACGTGAAATCACAATACTCACACTCCCATTCATCTTCAGATTCTGAGTCATCTTCATACTCCACAGAACTGCATTGCACGGTTGTCCGTGCATAACAGTCCTTTGCAAAGTGTCCCGTTCTTCCACATGTCATACATGCGTCGGTCGCTCCGCGCACCTCTCTTTCCAACGTCCTCTTCTGTTCTCCAGAGAGTACTATCTCAGAATATGACCCACCTCTTACGTTTTGGACCCCGTAGGTAGCAACATACTCCTTGACATACCTATCTTCATCGTATGGAGACGAGTTTGGGATTTTCTTAACCATCTTGATTGGAGGATACTTTCGTGTCCATGCCGAACCATTCCCTGCAACGTGTTGCCGAAAGCGCGCATCTGGGTTATCACTTCTTCCAACATAATACCTTCCCCCTTCTAGTCTGAGAATGTATACTGTCGTCATCTTGTTGCTCTATCCGATACCGTAATTGCGATTCCATTTTATAAAAATGGATGTATGAACTCCAGATGGAACCATACCGCCCCCTACAGAAATGGAGAACACTAATACGGAGAACACTAATATGGAGAAGACTGATATGGAGAAGAATGGAGAGATGAGCACTCATGAGTGCAAGATGAAGAAACGGAGTGCTGCATTAGAGAGAATGGATGCTGCTCTCAGTGCGGCATATGATGCAGAAGTAAAGGCCGCTAGGAAGTCGGTCTATGTGGCACATATGCAGGGCTTTGCCAACTATTTCTTGAGCGAGTTGAAGACCTGCAAGGAGGATGAGAAATCACAAGCTGAGGAGAACGTCGCCAAGCACAACAAAGCACTTGCCGATGCTCATGCTGAGTGGACTGCACTCCTCAACACTACAGAAGAACTGCGGAATGCGTATCGCAAACTCGCAGATGAGTTTAACGGGAGAGAGAAATGGGACGATAATCTCATGTATGCAGGCTACGAGTAGTTCCACGATGCACTGGATGTGGACGTTTTTGCTATTAAAAATGGATTTGTGATGGACTATACTATCAGTAGCACACCACACATACAATGGATGCCAAAACTGAACTTGAAACCCTTCGCGAGCAGATACGCCAGCTGACAGATGCTATGAATGAGATAAGTCTCCAGAATCAGACTCTCCTCTTGGAGAATGCGAAGCTAACCCAGGAAAACAAGAAGCTTGACTACTGCCTTAACTCCTCCTCTTGGAGGGAATATGATAAGAGAAAGCCGAAACCGATGTTCTATCCATCTATCCCATGAAATGTTGAAAGTTCTCACTTCTAAAAATGGATGCATTCGCTCCAAAAAGACCCAACACCACCCCCGCTAACCCACCGAGAACAATATGAACGTCCAAGAACCATGCGCAGAGTGTGCGAAGATGAAAGAGCGGATTGCCGAGCTTGAGTATGAGCTTCTACGGAAG
>Ga0114962_10000052_pt1 | contig 87541 bp, 85 predicted proteins | sample C_130820_MF_Meta_FD_87017 | JGI IMG/M metagenome (GOLD analysis project Ga0114962, IMG submission 87017) | Freshwater microbial communities from Lake Croche, Canada to study carbon cycling - C_130820_MF_MetaG | ecosystem: Environmental > Aquatic > Freshwater > Lake | place: Lake Croche, Canada... | reverse complement strand
CTAGAAAAAACAAATCTAAAAAGGTGAAAAAAAATACGACAAATAATAAAAGACGGCGTTAAACTCCATAATCGGTAAATGTATTAGCATTGTCGCTGTAGCTTGCTCTTTGTTTTCCAATTCTTTTATCAAAACATATCCAAGTATCTTTTTTTTGTAACCCCTTCCAACATTGGTCAGTTGCATATATCCAATGATAATTTGTTGCTTCTAACAAAGGTAGTGCATCTTCATATAAACTAATTAACTTTGAATAACATTTTTCATTAACAATGTATCCTGACGCAGTTTGTGCATCTAAAACTCGTTTAATAAATGTATTCTCCGGAATGTCTTCAAAACTATGACAATTATAAGATAAAAAACAAACATCAAAATTGCAATCATTATTAAAGAGTTTTTCAAAGTAAGATTCAAGTTCCGGCTTTTCAACTAAAAATGTAAAATCGTCTTCAAATATTAAAACATTTTTGTACCCCCTATCTCTTGCTAATTTTAAAACAGATAAGTGAGAATAACCACAACCTACACACCCATTTTCGTTATATATTGCTGGAAATCTTTCATATGGAAGCTCCATTTTATTTAATTCTTGCTCTATTTCAGCTCGTCTATCAGTTCGTTTGTCTAAGTTAATATAAAAAATTTTGTCAATATTGTGAGACATGCATTATTATAAATAATAATATTTAAACTATTATACTTGCAAAAACTCTTTAATTTGATTAATCCATTGTTGAACAGTTTCTGTAGTTTCATAAATATCAACATCTCCGTTCAAGGTTAAACAAGGAGCTGTAATGCTTTTTGTCATCATATTTTCATGATACTCGTGACAATTCTTCAAATAATCAAGCGGAATGCTATCCTCTCCAGTTCTAGACCGCTTCAAAATGCGACTGTGACAAATGTTTGGCTCGGTTCTTACATAAATAACATTACTAATTGGAAACTCTTTTGCAAATACATCAAACCATCTAGTGTAGATTTGGTAGTTTACGTCTTCAATCTTATTATCATCAAATAACATTTGAGCAAATACATATTTGTCCGTGTCCAAGCTGCGCTCAGTAATGAAAATGGTTGCTTCTGGGTTTTCCTTAACAGCCTTTTTGAATTCAGCAAGTCTTGAAATATATGCCATCATTTGAAACGAGAAAGCATAAGCAGATTGGTCTCCGTAGAATTTTTGCAACATAGTGTTGCCTTGAGAATCCCGGATTTTTTCCCATTCATCAACAGGTTCTTTCAAGAACACCACTCTGCGGTCATTTTTAAAGAATTCCTTTAAGTTAGCCAATAAAGTGGATTTTCCAGAACCAATGTTTCCCTCAATAGAAACAAAATTTGCAATACGCTCAAGATAGTTTGCCATTTGTTTTATTCTTTTGTCTTCTATTTATTATTTATTTCATTATGTCAATTTTTATTTTTATCAGAATAAAAAATAAAAATTGAAACGAAAATATAAAGAGCTAATTATATTAAATAACAAGAAGTATTAGACATGGATCTTACTCAAAGAAAGCTTAACAAATCAGAATGGGAATCTATTGAGGTTCCTGTAAGCGAGCCGGAGAAAGCTGTTTTGCAGCTTATCATTTCCGGGACAGAAAATGTAAATATTAAATGCAATTCGGCAATTTCATTGTTGTCGTTTTTAAAAGTTGAAAATAACGCGGAAATGGAAGATTATTTGTTTGTAAAATACTTTGATGAAACTGTCAAAAAGTTGAAAGCATCAAGTAGTTGTCAAGTAAATAGTTTGAATAATTCTGTCACAGGCGTTCCAAAGATTAAAAAGGCAGATGTGATTCGTCTTGAAAGGAATGAAGCCGGAAAAATTCCACCCGTTTATGAAAGCCTTTTGCTAGAAACGGTTGAAAAACTCTTGAAAAATAAATCGGCGACAAACAAGGGTTGGTTGTTGCATTATTTCACGCTTTATAAGCTAAATAAGAATACCATTGCAAATGTAAACAGACATGTGAAAAATATTGTTAATAACATTTTGACAGAATTTGAAGAGGAGATTGATATGGTTTATATGATTGAAAATGCAGTTACTTATATTGAAAAGAATGATATGTTGTTAAAACACGCGGATATGATGTTGTATGAACATCAAAAGGAAGTTTTCACGGTGATGAAGAATCCGCATTTTAAACAGAGACTTGCAAATTACCGAATTGAAATGGAGAAGGACGTTTCTGATGATGAGGATGAACCACAAACAATATTTCAACGCGACACCTCCATTCCAACACCTCCACCAAGACTAGTGCTATATATTGCACCAACTGGAACTGGAAAGACTCTTACTCCAATTGGAATTTCGCAGCAATATCGCGTAATCTTTGTGTGTGCTGCTAGACATGTTGGGCTGGCATTAGCAAAAGCCGCAATTTCAGTTGGAAAGAAGATTGCTTTTGCGTTTGGTTGTTCCAGTACAGATGATATTCGTCTTCACTATTTTGCGGCGAAAGAATATAAGAAGAACCGGAAATCTGGTGGAATTGGAAAGGTTGATAACACTATTGGTGACAAGGTGGAAATAATGATTTGCGATGTCAGGTCTTATTTGTGTGCAATGTATTATATGTTGGCGTTCAATCCAGCTGCAAATCTAGTTACTTATTGGGACGAGCCTACAATCACAATGGACTGCGAGTCTCATGATTTGCACGAGTCTATCAATAAAAATTGGAAGGAGAATTTGATTCCAAATGTTATATTGTCATCTGCAACTTTGCCTAAGCTTCACGAATTGCCAAACACCGTTCGCCATTTTAATGAGAAATTTCCTGGAGCTCAAGTACATAATATTGTTAGTCATGATTGCAAAAAATCAATCCCAATTATAAGCAAAAATGGTCATGTTGTTTTGCCGCACTTTCTAAGTCAAGATTATGATACAATAAGGGAAATTGTTGGGCACTGTGAGAAAAATTTGACCTTGTTGAGGTATTTTGATTTGGAAGAGGTTGTCAACTTTATAATATTTATTGAGAAGAATAATTTATATACAACAATGAGCTCAAAGATTGATAGAAACTTTGCATCATTGGATGACGTAAATATGCAAAATATTAAGCTGCATTATTTGAAGTTGCTTGGAAAGATTAAATCGGGGACTTGGGGGTCTATTTATCTTACGCTTACAAGTAATAGAAAGAAGCGCATTTTGCCAAATGATAATGTTGATGAAAAAGGAAATATGTTAAAAAAAGTTTCTAGCGTTGGTCCTGGAACATATTCTGCATCTGCAATAAATGCTGGCAAGCCGCTTTCAAAAATGATGAGCGAACAAGTTTTACCGTCAACTGTGTCTAAAGACTCGGGAAACTCTGCAATTTATGTTTCAACCAAGGATGCATATACGCTTACGGATGGTCCCACAATATTTCTAGCAGAAGATGTTGAAAAGATTGCAAAGTTTTGCATTCAACAGGCAAACATTCCAGCAAAGGCTATGGATGCAATTTTAGAAAAGATTGAATTCAATAATCGCGTCAATGAAAAAGTTGGAGAATTGGAGAAACAGCTTGAATGTTTGGAAGAAAAAAACGCAACAAAGGTTCTAGAAACTGATGGTGGGGCAAGGTATGGTGGAAAAAATTATTCCAAGAAGGATGATAGCAAAAAGAAAGATTTGGGCTCAAATGAAAACAACAAAGATATGGCAAAAATAAATGCAGAGCTTGACGCGTTGCGGTCTATGATTAAACCAGCAGAGTTGAATGAAACTTTTGTTCCAAATAAGACGCTTCACTTAAAAAAATGGGCGGAAGCGTTTAATACAAGTTCTTCATTTACTAGCGAGATAGACGAAGAAACTATTGTAGATATTATGATGTTGAAAAACGTTGCGGACAGTTGGAAGATTTTGTTGTTAATGGGAATTGGCGTGTTTACCAATCATCCAGACATTACTTACACTGAAATTATGAAGAAGTTGGCTGACCATCAAAAGTTGTATATGATTATTGCATCAAGCGATTATATCTATGGAACAAACTATCAGTTTTGTCATGGTTATTTGAGTAAAGATTTGACTTTGACTCAAGAAAAAATGGTTCAAGCACTTGGACGAATTGGAAGAAGCAACATTCAACAGACTTATTCGGTTAGGTTGCGAGACGATGAGCAAATTAAAAAATTATTCTATGAAGAATTGGATAAGCCAGAAGTTAGAAATATGAACGCACTGTTTGGATGACTCCCTTAAGGATTACAAACTGATTTTGCGTTAAACATACACTGAAAAATTATAAGGAAATAACATGCATAAACTTTCAGTTTTTTCTATTTTTAAAAACGAAATGCATTGTTTAAAAGAATGGATTGAACATTATATTTTTCATGGGGTTGAACATTTTTATTTAATAAATGATAATAGTGATGACAATTTTTTAGATGTTTTAAATCCATATCTTGAAAAAGGGGTTGTTACTTTATTTAACGCAAGATGGGATTATTATCTAGGTAGACAAAAAGACATTTATAATTTTTATGTTCTTCCCCGAATAAAAGAATCAAAATGGTTACTAATGGTTGATATGGATGAATTTGTGTGGTCTCCTAAGGAAATTGATATTACAAAAATACTAGATATGTGCAATGGTTTTGGCCAAATACAGGTAGAACACACTTTATACGGGTCTAATGGTTGTGTTAAACAACCTAAATACCTAGTTCAAAGCTTTACAAAACGCTCTATACAACAGCCAACTTCTCTACCAATAGGAAATCGTAAATATTTTATAAACAGTAATTTTGAATTTACTAGTTTGAATGTACATCACGCAACATTTCTTAATAAAAAAGATGAATTAGAAAACTTTATTTTATTAGAAAAAGAATATTTTATTATGAATCATTATAATTGTCAATCTAGTGATTTTTGGAATAAAGTAAAATGTAAAAGAGGAGATGCAGACAACTATTTATTTAGAAAACCAGAAGATTTTGATAAACTTGATTTGAACGAGGTTGAAGACTTAGGGTTGTTTAATCAAAACTTTTCTATATTTACAGCATTAGACAATTTAGAGGCAAGTTGACAAGACTGGGGGTTTAACGCTATTAAAAGTTTTTATTGGTTTTATAAAAATTCGTCAATAATATTAATAACATCAGGTGGCAGAACAGTTTTTGATAAAATATCATCAAGGGTTTCAACTCTAAAATACCAATCTAATGGTGTATATATTAAAACTGTTTTTCTAATTTCTTCTTCAAAACGACTTTTAACCAAATAATTATACTTTGGGTTAACTGCGTGAATAAAAACCCCCAAAAATCTTTCTCTACGTATGCGAATGGGATAGTTTTTTGTTTTTTCATAAAAGTAATACTGTTTTTTTTCAATTAGATTTTCCGTTTTCATTTTACAATTGTTATATAGTATAAGTATTAAATAACAATCAATTTTTATAAATAAACCTTAATTCTATTATTAAAAACATGAATATTTTGTTTAAAGACACGATAAAAGCATAGAAAGAGTTAAAATTTGAACGAGCGAATTGAATTGGTTTTATGATTAATAAATATAATATGATTATTTTTTAAATTTTTAGAATCGGGAGTTAACTTGATTGAAGATGCAACAATTTCCTCGTTATTTTTAGAATCTAGAAAAAGTGGCAATTCTTTGGCAGTTTTTACTTTAGATGGATTTTTTAGAATTTTTGCAATTAAAACATAATCATTTACTGCTAAAATTATGTTGGATTTATTAACTAAATTAGTTTTTTCAACGAGAGTTATCATATTTAAAAAGCTTTTAACCATAATTTTTTCTGGAGTTTGTTCTTGATTGTCAGTATTGTTCTCTAATTGTTTTTGAATAGATAAGAATAAAAATAGCAACAGTTCGCTGTCGGTACTTCCTTTCATTTCTTTTAACAAGTCAGGGTCAATGTTGCTTCGCAACTCTTTAAGTTTGGCTTTAAATTCTGGAAGTCTTTTAAATCTTTGGTGACCCAACAATCTATCATCTCTCTCAAGAAGTAAATCTCCATGGTGCATAAATATATATTTTTTATACATTATTGGGTGAGTATTTTCAATGCAACGTTCTTTCATAATGTGATATCTTGTTACATCTTCCTTGTTTATATTTCTAGCGTGAGCTATTATTACTTTGCTAGATATATTATCAACTTTTCTGAAAATGTGCGAGTCTTCTCTATAATGCAATGGTTTTTTGTACGTGTGCCACGCTTTGTCATTGTACCAACAAATTCCAAAGCCATCATTAATGTCTTCTTGTTCACACTTGTCAAAAAAATTCAGCAATAAGCGTTTAGGGTCGTTGTTTCTTGAATTTTTTGTTAATGAAAAAAATAAACGACACATAACTAAGTAGTTATACTATATAGACAAAATAATTTTTTTTACAAAAGTGAACAGGGTTATAAATATTCGTCAATAATATTAATGACATCCGTTGGTAACCCCGAGTTTGATAGAATTTCATCAAGCATTTCTGCTTTGGTAAACCAATTTAATGGAGTACAATGCATAACATTTTGATTTGTTACAGGGTCAAATTGTCTTTTTATCAAATAACTTAGCACTGTGTTGGTAACAATTGATAAATATGTTGCTCTATAAACCCATTCTGGTCTAGTTGGCGGAGTTTCATAAAAGTAATATTTTTTTCCTTCTACTAAATCGTTTACATTCATTGTAGTTCTTGAGTTGTTATATTTAAATAATAATCAATTTTCTTTTACACAAACGGCGCCTTCGGGAAGGTGGTTATACGTAAACAACTACTCTATTATTGAAAACAGTTCTGCAAACAGGACACGTTCTAATAGTAGGATTTAGGCCACATTCTGCACATGCACACAAATGATTACAAGGCATAAATACTAGGTTTCTCTCTTGGTTTAAACAAATTACACATGCACGTTCTTGCGTAAAATTGGGAATTTCTTCAGCGGGTTGAACATCCATCGCAATTCCATCTTCAAGTAAAGGAAGAGGCCGAATGTAAAATGCTGTTTGGTAAATGTTATTTCCATAGTAACTGCGGATAGTTCTATTTGTTGGCAATAATGCCTGCCCATCTTCTCCTGCAATTCCTTGTGGTAAATTTTGCATTGTATCTACAAATTCAACATTTTCTAGATTAAAATCATTGAAAACTTTTTCTCTCATAATGTTGATGAACTCTCCTATAGTCCAGTTCAAATTTACATCGTAGTTAGAAGACCGAGTAGTTCTGGCGACTTTAAAATATACAGATGCGAATGAACTTGTTGTCATTGTAAAAGCTTTTGATAAAATATATTTATGTTTTATTTTGAATCAATTTTTATATTTTAATGTTTTTAATTAAATTGTAGACATATATATAATAATGAGAGATGAAATATATAAGTATTCCAACCCTGCTCAGGCGCAAAGAATGGCTTACAAGTATTTAGGTAAGAAAAATGGAAAGCTTTTTAGAAGCACTCGCAAGGAAAAGAAGTATATGATAAAAGACCCAAAAACTGACAAGTGGGTTTATTTCGGTCAAATGGGATACGAGGATTATACCAAACACAAGAACAAAACCCGGAGAAAGAATTACTTGACACGGTCAAGTGGTATGAGGGGAAATTGGAAAAGTAACAAATTTTCGGCTAATAATTTGGCGATGCACGTGTTGTGGTAGAATTATATTTAGTTATTCTTGTGATATGGAAATGAAATAATAGGAAAAGTAAAAACAAAAATTGTGGCCCAAATTTTAAGCATTGTTAGTGCATCATCACATTCTTCGCATAGCCGTTTTTTTAAGATAGTTGATGGACAATATTGAGTTGTTACATTTGTTGTATTGTTTTGAAAAGGTAAAAAACCTTTGGGAGTCATAAAAAATTGCCTACTCAAAGAAATGCAAGAGAGAAATAACAATAGTTTCTTAAACATATTATTGTTATTTGGTATAAATGTTTTAAGTATTTTTACAGACATTTCAACTTACTACCTATACGTTTGAAATGGGAGTCATTGTATAAAACATTTTTATCCAATGCCTTTGTCAAGGTCTTGTCGCTCATTTTTAGTTGTTTGATGCAATCATATTTACAAACAAATTCTTTTATGAGTTGGTTATTTTAATTTTATGAACCACATTTAAGATTTACATGATTATTTCCAATTATTTCTATAACTTCAAGGTATATTCCTGAGCTTAACAACTGTCCTCTATTACAATCTAATTTTTTATAAAATTCAAAATCTCCATTAAGATGATGTATGCATTGAAGACTATTAAAGTACTCTTCGCTTAATTTTATAGATAGCCATTTTTCAACCTCTAAAATAGCTTCTTTTTCTGTTTTATATGTTTCAAAAGTTAAAGTATGATTATCGTAATTTCTTACTATTTCAAATGTTATTTTTTTGATATATCTATTATGATTGTTTATTGGTATATCATACACATAATTAAATATAACAGTATTGTCTACCCAACTAGCTCCATATTTTTCACGAATTTTTACTTTAAATATTGATATTTGTTCATCTAAATCATATTCTTCTGGTAAAACCATTTTAAAGTTTAACCGTTTTTCGTTGTTTCTTTTTTCAAAAACAAGATGTGGTTTATCTCGCATTACAATTAATGAAACATATTTTGGTAATACCGGTGAATCTTTGTTTGGGTAAATATCATTTTCTAAATCATCAACAACTTTATTTGCTTGTACAAGCTTTTCATTAATGGAAACTTTATTAGATTTTGTAGTTGTCCATGGCTTATCTAACTTGGGATGCTTTTCAACCTTGAAAAACTCTCTTTGTTTAGTATGTTCACTATCTAACCATTCTTGATAATAAACTACATATTTTTTTAACATATCTTGTGTCATAACTTCTGGTAAATCTTTTGCATTAGTTTTTCTTTCTCTTTTTGTTCCTGGTTTAATTCCTTTTGAATTTTGTTCTTGTTCTTTTCTTGTGGCCACTCGTAAATTTTCTAATGAGTTATTTAAAGGATTTTGGTCTATATGGTCAACACTAACGTTTTTAGTTCCTTTACCATTTCCATAACATCCCATAATAATTTGATGAATGTACAAATCAGCACTTCCTATTATATAACCATTTTGCAATTTAAACCAAGTAATTTTTTTTCCATTATTTTTATTAATTTCGTATTCTAATATTTTTTGGTAGCTTTCAATGCATAATTTACAAATAGTATTCTTTTCACAATACATTAACAAATACTCCTTATTATCTTCTTTTATTTTCCAAATTGGATTTTTCATAACATTTGCATCTTGTCCCATAGTCAAATAATGACCATTAACGTAGTCAATAACGGTGTATTTTTCTAGTATATTTTTGTGATAAAAATGATATATTTCTACATTGCACCGTCTTAGGTCCAGTGGGTTTTCATTTTTGAAAATATAATGTACAGACTCTTGATTAAAACTAAATATAAAATCTAAATAGGTAAATCTTTTATAATTGTAAGCGTAAGACGGATACAAATCATCTTCGTTTGCAAAAACAAAGGTTTTATTGAAATTTATAATTCTATCCTTGTCACTTAAATCAACAAGATATGTCTTGTTATTATATTCAATGATGCCGCACAATAATTCTATATTTGTGGAATATACCGGTTTCATAGTAGGTTGTGTAAATAACAAATCATTGTTATTAACTGAATCAATTTTATTCATATTATAAATTATAATAATATGAATTATCTAAGTAGTTTTAACAAAAATATATATATAAGCAAATTTGAGAAGACCACCCAATCCGCTCAATTTGAGTACGCGAGCCCGCCCATGCCGCTCATGATGCGAAGCACGTTGTAGTTGGTGGCATAGACACGGACCTTGGCGGTCTTGGTGCCCTCAACGGTGGCGTTGGAGAGCACAAGTTGGAGTGTGGCGTTATCAATACGTGAGAAGTTGCAAGTGCCGGAAGGTTGGTGTTCCTCAGGTCTCAAAGCAAAGCTGTACACGTTGATGCCCTCATCAGGGGAACGGGTGTGGCATTGGTAAGGTTGCACCCATGAGAAGTAGGAACCTTCACGCTCAGAGAAGCGGTCTTGGCCGTTGAGTTGGAGCTTGGCAACAACGACGGGGTTCTGGCCCCAACAGTGCATGTCAAGGGAGGTCTCGGAGAGCACGAAGGTGCCGGCATCGGAGACGGATGAGCCTTGGTTGTAGGTTCCATTTGAAGGAATCAATTGGGCGCTGGAGGTCAAACCAAGGGAGGCAAGGACGGCCGCAGTATTGGCGCTGTCCGTGGGGCTCAAGCCAGGGTTGGTGGCATTGTTGGGGATGAATTGACCGCCAAAGTGGGGCTCAGTCAAGGCGTTGTTGTAAACACCTCCGTGCCAGTAGCCAGTGAAGTTGTTGGGGATGAACTCGTCCATGGCACCAGCGTCTTGGAAAAGACCGCGGGCATCAATGAAGGCGTTTTGGCCAGCAAGCTCAGCGGGGCCGCCAAACGCGTGGATAGCATTGGGAAGAGCGTCAATGGCATCAGTGTAGTTGAAGGGTTGGGCGCCGAGCACCTTGAAGAGGGTGGCGTCACAAAGAAGGGATGAACAGTAGTCCACGTTCTGGTCGGGTTGCACAACCCAGATAAGCTCCTTCACGGGGTGGTTGAAGTTGAGCTTAATCTTGTTGGAGGATGAGCCGACGGACTCGTCACCAGTGAATTGGAGCTGGGTGATGAGGTACTCGTGGGGGTTCTGGGCGAAACGGCGGCGCTCATCAGTGTCAAGGAAGACGTAGTCAACGTAGAGGGAAGCCGCAACAAGGGACTGGTTGTACGCAATGGTGGCAGTCACGGGGGTTCCAACGTTGTATTGGTTGTTGGTGTTGTTAGCGTACGTGCTGTTGGGTTGGGGGTAGCGAGTGGTGTTGCAGCTGAGGGAAGTAACGGCCCAGAGGCACTCATCAATAGGGCGGATGTCAAGGTTAATCTTGACCTCGTGGTATTGGAGGGCGATGAGGGGAAGGGCAAGACCGGGGTTTGTGCAGAACCAGAATTGGAAGGGCACGTAAAGGGTGGTCTCAGGAAGAGCGTTACGGGGAGCACACACTTGGCGGGGAGCGCGGGAGTCGCAAGGACCATCCACATCCGCGAAAGAGGGGTCAGTGATGAAGGTAAGTTGAGTGGTGTTACCAATCATCTTGAAGTAGCCGCGTTGTTGCTCAGAGGTCATTGTGAGCTGGTTCCAGATGTGCATCCAGTCACCATATTGGCGGTCAATGCGTTGGCCACCAATCTCAACCTCAACTTGAGCGATGAGTTGCTCACCGGGGTAATCTAACCAACGAGCATAGACGGCGTTGTTACCGGAGGTAACGTTGCTGGCATTGCCCATAAGTTGGTTAATCTCAGGAAGAGTCACCTGAAGGTATGTGCGGTAAGCAAGGTCACCGTTGCGGCTGATGATGCAGGTAACGCGGCGGCCGAAGTCGGCTTGACCGTTGAAAGTTTGCTCAATTGACTCAATAGCAAAGTTTGTGTAGCGTCTGTAAGTTACTTTCCAGAAAGTAATTTGAGGGTTACCCGTAAGGTAAACGTCTTGGGCGCCATAGGCAACAAGTTGCATTAATCCACCTCCCATAGTTATAATATTGCTAAAGAAAAAATTTTTTGGGAAATTAAATTAATTAACTAAATTAATTAATTTAATTGCATACTACATGTTTACGATAAAATCTTATTCATATCAAAATTGCCCTTCATGAATGAAAGTAGATAAGAATCTAATAAAACCTCTTTTTTCCCCTCGTGATTTTTGGTAAAAATATAAGAATCATTTCTTTTCTTAATACTCCACCCATCGTTAATTGCATTGAATAAGAATAGCATTTTTTGAAATTTAATATTGTCAATCTTAATGTCGCAATTTTGACCGTTTTCATTTTCAATATTTACTCTTAATTCAATTTCACTCATTTATTTAATTTCTAGAAAAGTAAAATGCGGTTTTAACTTGAATCCTCCTAAAATGCAAAACAATCTCAAAAATATATATTTGCTTTAATAAACTATTAAATAAAATATAATTATAAATATTAGATTACTAAATATGCCTTCGTTTAAGCCCAAAACTGTAAAAAAAATAAAGGTAAATAAAAAAACTTCAACAACATTAGATGGAAAGCACAAAGAGTTTGTGAATGAATTTAATAAGGATGAAAATGATAGAATACCAAAATTAAAAGAAGAAAAAGCTTCAATAAAAGCTATTCTTGAAAAAGAACAAAAACAAGAACAGAACAATGAGGAGAAGACTCTTACTATTGAACAAATCATGGATTATCAGGACAAATTGAGAGACATAACGGCGGAAATAAAAACTCTAAAGTCCAAAAGGGTAGAATACTTTTTAGATAATTCTAAATACATATTTGATTATTTTGAAAATAAGAAGGATATTTCTATAGGAAACACTGTAACAAATAAAAATAAAAAATTGGAATCATTTTTTAAAATTAACCCTACTGCAAATAATTCCAATATGATTGAGAGTAAAAACAACAATATCTTTCAAAAGTATTTGAGCAATATAGATGAGACATTTTTAGATATAAATTCTTTTTTACGCCCAACAGATGTGTGTCAATCTTGTTATAAAGGAGAATTAATTCCCATGGATGATGAAGGCGTTTTAATTTGTAATGTGTGTTTTAAGAATGTTCAATACTTGATTGAAAATGAAAAACCTTCTTACAAGGAACCTCCAAAGGAAGTGTGTTTTTATGCATATAAAAAAATTAATCATTTTAAAGAGATTTTGGCTCAATTTCAAGGAAAAGAGACTACTCAAATACCGGCCGAAGTCATTGAAAATCTTAAATATCAAATTAAAAAAGAGAGAATTGAATGCATCAAATTAACTTATTATAAAACCAAAGAACTGTTGAAGAAACTTGGTTATAACAAGTATTATGAACACATAAATTTTATTAAGGACAAGTTGGGCATTAAACCACCAATTATCTCTCAAGAGTTAGAAGAGACATTATGCAATTTCTTCATGGAGATTCAATACCCTTATGCTAAGCATTGTCCAGACTATCGTGTAAATTTTTTGCACTACTATTATGTTCTTTATAAGTTGTTTGAATTACTGGATGAAACACAGTATCTTCCAGAAATTCCAATGTTAAAGGATAGAGAAAAACTAATAGAACAAGACACTATATGGAAAAAGATTTGCGAGGAATTAGATTGGGAATTTATTGCTACAATCTAGCGTCTTCTTGACTTTCTTGATTTTCTTGACTTTTTTGACTTTCTGGTTCTTCTTCTTTTTCCTCCGTGTCCAAGGTCACCAAATGAAGTAGCAACATTTGAAAAACTGTTTTCACTAGATGCATCACTAGCAGCGGTGGTATTATTGGTTGACTCAATTGTGTCTTCATCTGCAGCAGCATTAAATTGTCCTAATAAATTTGCGGTAACCTGTCCAGAAGCTGTGGATGTTGTGACTCTATCACTTATGATTGATTCTGAAGTAGTATTATTGCTTGGTTCATCATAATCATCTAAATCGTGCAATGAACTGTTTGTTGAGATATCCGACAGGGGGGTTAATTGTCCTCCACGTCTTTTACTACTTTTCTTGACGCGTCTTCTATGAGATTTTAGATTTTTTCTTGACCTAGCCATTATTTCAAGTATATAATAATACAATAAATTTTAATTATCGTATTATTAGATTATCACATTATTAAATTGAATAAAAGTTAAAGCCCACCCGGGAAACCCACAAGATTAGCGCCGATGCCAAAACCAGCACCAGAGCGAGTGGTGACGGCAATGCTAGGGACATAGGTGTCCAAAATGCTAAATGTGGCGGCGGCGGTTAACGCAAGTAAAACAATTTCCTCAATGTTTAAGGAGCGTTTAGGGATAGCGTAGGCGGCAATGGCGACCATTAAACCTTCCACTAAATACTTGATGACTCTTTTGACAAGCTCGGCGATATCAAACATCTATATTAAATAAAAAGAAAAAAATATATTGTGCGATAAAAAAACTTAAAATCAATATATGTCTAAATTATAAAATGGTAGTTCATTCAAAGGTAAAAAAGCCCGAAGGTTTTGAAGATGAAACATCCGGGTTTGAAAAGAAAACCAGTAAAACAGGAGAAATAAATCCTAAATATGTAGATGTTTTGGACGAAGATAAGCCTATTGCCGGACAAAAGTTTGTCTGCATTTCTTTTATCTCTCCTGAAAAAATTATTAAGCAAAAAGAGTTGTTCTTTTTTGAGGAATTCCTAAAGAAGTGGGAGTTTTCAAAGAGCATGGAGAAGTTTATTCAGTTTTTAAATTTTATTAGTTACAAGTATAAGTTAACATTTGATGATATTTCAAAGGATTTTAAGGAGTTTTTGACTGAAGAACAAGCCGGATTTGTTGATGGTGGAATGGAAGCCGATTACAAGACTTTCTTAGACCAGAACGAGGAAGACCTTGAGAATGCCTTTAATACCAAGAATAGTTTCCAAACTTCTACTCGCGGAATTAAGGTTCGTGGAGCTTATCCTACCATGGAAGAGGCCGAGTTGCGTTGCAAGATGTTGAGAGAGTTGGACCCCAATCACGACGTATTTGTTGGACCCATTGGATTGTGGATGCCTTGGGACCCCGAGGCTTACAAGACTGGTCGTGTTGAGTATATGGAGGAGGAATTGAATCAGTTGATGCACGAGAAGAATAAGAATGAGAATTTTGCCAAGTCTGCATTTGACCAACGCGTCAAGGAGACCAAGAAGAAGGCTATTGAGGAGAACATCAAGTTGGCTGAGAAGACCGGTGCCACTCTTACGCAAACTATTGATGAGGAGGGCAATCTTATCGGCGTGAGTAACATGAACACTCAAGAACGAGCATTAAATGACCAAGAGACTATTTCTTCTGCTGATATTAGTGCAGAGTTGTTTGAGGGAGAAAATATTATTGTTGGCAAGACTGACAATGGTCAAAGCGAGCTTCTAAGCGGTCCTTTTGCTATTAAGGATAAGAGCGAGTAGCGAGAATGGCTTTTTACCAATTGCTCTCTCTGAATTAAAAAAAATACATATATCTAAAAAATGTTTTTTCACATTCAACATTTTTTAGATATATGTATTTGAATGTGAAGAAAGAATTATAAAAGCTGTGAAATTTTTTCAGTAACATTAGTTTTATCTTCGGCAGTCATAATTTTTTTAAATTCATCAGTATTAACATAATTATCAAAAAATATTTTAATTTCTTCGGGGCTTTCAAACTTGTATTTTTCATTAATTTCAAATAATTTGTTGCCCAATAAAAATGTTCTTTTTCCAAAATTTACGTTAAACTTATCCCATTTATTTTTTAATAATTCTGACCTAAAAAAACTAGAATAAAATATTAAAAATCTAGAATCGCTATTGTTTGTAACTGCCGATGTTTGCACATATAGACCTAAATTTTGAAATATATAATTAGAAACTATTATTGAAGAAAAACTATTATCAGTTTTGTATGAATTTAACGAATGATTATTGAATGTATCATCATCACTGCCATCTTTTTGCCAAGGAAAAAAGAATGAATCAATTAAATTTGGACAGCTATCTTTATATTTGTCTAAAATATTTAGAGTGTCAATATAACTATCTTTATCCGTTTGAGATGAAATATTTGCTAAAGTTGTTAGAAAATTTAATCTAAGTAAAAGATATGTTATAAATATTCCCAATGCCAAAATAAATTGACTTGCAATAGGCATTCTCGTTACAAATTTATCTAACAACGAATTTGTCTTAAAAAATACTGATATATATATTAAAATTATTAAAAATGTAAAACCGTATATACCAAATGATAAAAGTGTGCCTATCATGTTATATATATATTATGCGTATAAAAAAGAAAATGTGCTTTTAATTTTAATAAGCACATTTTCAGAAAGGGGATTAGTTACCACTTTGTCTTTTTGACGCTAATTTTGGGACCTTGTCCACGTTTTTTTGCGTTATTTGGGTCATATTTTTCGTCTTCTTCATCCGAGTTGATATCTTTGCTAAGTTCCCAGAATTCTTTTGACCCCAATTTGAAATCATTGTGCGAGTCTGCTTTATACCAGAATACTTGTTCGTGCAATCTATTGGATTTTGCGTTATTATTAATAACTAAGCACTCATAATTTTCTGTGCACTGGTCCATGACCTGACAAAACGACTCAAAAGTTGGAAACATCCCTGCATAATTCTCATAGATACGTTTTCTATTTGCAATGTATGGTTCTCTCAAAATAAAAACATAATCTATATTGGTTCTCAGTGTGGGGGGAATGCCCAAAGGATATTGCATTGTGATGATAAGCATGATTTTCCAATGTCTCCCGTTCATGAAGAGAAGACGCATCATTTTATCGCGAGTCCATGTTCCATCATAAAGACAATCATCAAGAATTACAAATGCTCTTGGGTCAATTGTACTGCGTTTAAAAGTTTCCATCTCTTTTTTAATCTGTTTTAAAACAGACTTTTGTCGCTTCAAAATATTCTCAACAATTGCAGTGTTGTATTCATTGTGAATAAAGAGTTTTGGGACCATTTTTCCATAGAAACCGTTACCTTCTTCTGTTCCAGCTACAACAACACCAATAGGAATGTCTTGATGATAATATAACAAGTCTCTTACAAGGAAAGACTTGCCGGTATCACGACGACCAATTAAGACAACAACTGGGCCTTTAGATTCATTTGGTTTAAAACTAATAGTTTTCATATCAAATTTCTTGAGTTCTAAAGTCATATTACTGTTACTTTAGAAAATTCATTCAAATTGGAAAACGCATTGTCTAAATTAAAAGATAATTCTTGGCAAATGAGTTAAAAAATAGTATAATTAATATATTATTTAGCTAATGGACAATACTACTCTTAAAATTCATTATGAGAAGAGAAAGAATTCCGAATTGTTCAAGTCTCTTCAAAAAGAGGATTTAACTTTTCTCTCTGAGTTGCAAAACTACATCCCCATTTACAAGAGATTTTTCTTATTGAATGAGACAAATTACAATTCAGTGAACTTGAATAATGCATGGTTTTTAACAACGGTGAAATCTGGTGTAGCTGATAACAAAAATTTATACAACTGTGCAATTCAAGAAATTGAAAGCGGAAAAACAAAGAAAAAACAGGTATTTTTTAAAATGGCTCCATTACTAGACCCCTTTAAATACTTAATTGGAAAATATAATATAAATGACCCGACGCTTTTCAAGTTGCCAAAATTAACTTCTGATATTGGAAGTGTTCATCCTAAGTTATTAGATACCAACAATTCTGCCTACATTGATGGGTTTTTCTCTTTTCTCTCAAGTAAGCTTATTTATAACTATGATTTTATAAATGGAGTTGATTATTACGGGTCTTTTTTGGGAATTAAAAATAATTTCAAGCTAAACATTGTTGATGATTTGGATTATTTTTGCAAGTCTGATTTTTTCAATAAACACAAGAATATCAAGTTCCAAGTTGAAGATTACAGTTTCTTATATGAAGAAGACAAACCCGATGTAAAACCACCCATCAAAATAGACCACAATCTTAGTAATAAATCTACATTGTCTATTAAATCAATTGACAATTCTATGTTTGAAGACATTTTTTCATCAGCGCCACGCGAATTCATCGGGCTTGATGACTTGAAAGAAAATAACATAGAATTACTTGATATTACAGATTGTGATTCTTTTAACACGAGAGAAATGAAAACAACTACTATAAAATCATCTTCCACTTGTTCATCTAGAACATCTCACACATCTAATGGTGAAAATAGTAAAGGGTCATCGTCGTGCAATAATTGTGAAGAAGAAGAAAAGACAGAAGATGACGAAGAAGATAACTGGACTGATGACAATTCAAGTTCAAGTTCAAATTCAAATTCCAACGAGTCATGCGAAGAACAACAAATTTTTGCAACTATTCCTGAGTTTCCAGTGCAGGTTATATGCATGGAAAATTGCGAAAACACTTTTGATGATTTAATTATGACCAGCGAGTTAACGCATGGTGAATGGTTTTCAGCATTGTTACAAATAATAATGATATTAATAACCTATCAAAAAGCCTTTTCATTTACTCACAATGACCTGCACACAAATAATGTTATGTACAACTCTACTGATGCAAAATATATTTATTATTGTTATAAAAAGACGTATTACAAGGTTCCCACGTATGGTCGCATTTTTAAAATGATTGATTTTGGAAGAGCTATTTATAAATTTGATGGCAAGTTGTTTTGCAGTGATAGTTATCAACCTGGGGCAGACGCTTCAACGCAATATAATACTGAACCATATTTCAATGAAAAGAAGCCGCGTTTAGAACCCAATTATAGTTTTGATTTGTGTCGTTTAGCTTGTTCCATTTTTGATTATGTTATTGATGATTTAGATGAAGTAGTTGATTTTGATAAATGCGAACCCATTGTTAAGCTAATTTATGAATGGTGTTTAGATGACAATGGCATAAATATCCTTTATAAGAATAATGGTGTAGAGAGATATCCCGACTTTAAGTTATACAAGATGATTGCAAGATGCGTTCATCACCATACTCCCCAAGCTCAGCTTGAGAGAGAAGAATTTAAAGTATTTGTTACAACAAAGTCTAATATTCCTCAAAATGAAACTGTAGTAAATATAGATAATATTCCAAATTTTTCATCTGAAACAACCTTTATTTCTAACGTTGGTGTTTAAATTTTAAAGTTATTTTATTTGTATTAAATAAAATGACTTTTACTCCAGATAACTTTGGGTTTATAATCACAAGACATGTAAATTCAGAAACAACAAATAAGTATTGGAACGAATGCATTCGTCATATAAGAGGGCAGTATCCCTTGAAAAAAATTGTTATAATAGACGATAACAGCGATAAAACATTTTTAAAAGCCGATTATGAATATAGAAATGTAGAATACGTTGATTCTGAGTATCATAGGCGAGGCGAGCTTTTACCCTATTATTACTTTTATAAAAATCATTATTTTGACAACGCGGTTATAATTCATGATAGTGTTTTTATGCAAAAAAGAATTCCATTTGAACATCTTATTAAAAAAGGAATAAAAGTCCTACCATTATGGCATTTTAATAGTGAGAAAAAGGAAAACATTAATAATACAATAAGAATAGTAAACGGTCTTGAAAATAATTACGATATAATGAGTACATTATTGCATAATAGAGAATATGATGTATTAGGTCCAACAAATAAAGAAATATGGAATGGTTGTTTTGGGGTACAGAGTTTTATTAATCGCGATTTCTTGATTGGTTTGAGAAACAAATATAACCTTTTTAACATGTTAAACTTTATAAATTCACGGTCTGATAGATGTTGTTTAGAGAGAATAATGGGCATTATATTTTTTGTTGAATATTTGAGAGCATTAAAAATCCCTTCGTTGCTTGGTGATATAAAACAATACTGCGAATGGGGTTATACCTATAATCAGCATTGTGAGAATATTCGCAATAAAAAAATACTACGTTTGCCCGCAGTAAAGGTTTGGAGTGGGAGATAAATTATTTTAAAAATAGTTATTATGTTATTATTTAAAATTTAATACTACATAATATGTATGAGCGAAGAAACAGTTGTTTCTAAATTTAACAATAAAAATTATATTTCTAATTTTTTAAAGCTTCTTACTCTAACGAGTCCTAATAGGGTTTTGCCTGTAAAAGAAGAATTGTATGAAATGGAATGCAAACTCAATAAAAATCAAACAGAATTTACTGACAACGAAGATTGTTCCACAGTTGCGTTATCATCAAACCCTAGTTCATTCAGCAGTAATGAAAGCGCCGAAGAGTATTATTCAAATAAAGAATATTCATTTGAACCGAATAAGTTTAAGTACATCTCTGTCTTGGGTTCTGGGTCATTTGGAACCGTTCTTTTGGCTCAATATGAATCTCGCGAGTATGCTATAAAAAAACTTCCAAAAAATAGAATTACCACTGAAGAATTTGAACAGATTATGGTAGAAAAGAAGATTCTTATGGAGATGGATAATCCTTTTGTATTGGGACTATGCGGAACTTTTCAAACAAATAATGAATTATGCTTTGTTACTGAAGCATTGGAGCATGGAGAATTGTGGCACGCTATCCACGATGGGAACAAACTAACTCATGAAGAATGCGTCTTTTATGGAGCATGCATTGTTCTAGGGCTTGATTTTATTCATAGTAAAAATATTGTATATCGCGATTTAAAACCAGAAAATATTATGATTGCTTCAAATGGATGTCCAAAAATTATAGATTTTGGTTTAGCAAAACAATTGCCTTATCTTAAGCGAGGTGATGATGGATTTATACGTAGCTACACAAAATGCTATACTTTATGCGGAACTCCAGAGTATGTTGCTCCAGAAATAATTTTAAGAAACGGTTATGATGGTGCAATAGACGTTTGGGCTCTAGGAGTAATGCTTTATGAGATGATTTTTAGGAGAACACCATTTGTTGATGGAAAAAATGAAAAGGACATTACGGTAATACTAACTAATATAGTGCTGTGTGGAAAAAATGGGATTGCAATTTCAAAAAAAATAGACCAAAGAACAGACGGAACACCAAATGCTCGCAATTTAATTACTCAATTGTTAAATGGTGATAAAATAGAGAGACTTGGTAAAAATAATACAATTAATAGTCTTCTTAACCATCCTTATTTTTTATCAACTAATATAAACTTTGACGATTTATATAACCAGACTATTCCTGCGCCAATAATTCAACCACTGCTTATTGGTCGTGATATTGAAACCTTAAAAGATGTAGAGGAATATACCGGAGACCAAGATATATTCAAAGATTTTTGATAGAGTTTTTGTTTTTATGTGGATTCTGCTTTGACATCTTCTAAGCCCAAAGGCATTCTCATTACATAAATATCCTCCACGGCATAAAGAACACACTTTTCACGACGAGCAAAGCTATTGAAATAAACAGTGTCAAATGTTTCAAATTGGTATCCAAAAGTGCAATCCAAATCATATGTCACAGGCTTGCCGGCTTTTAAGTGTTTCAAAATTGTCAAGTCAGCCGCACGGATAGCAACACCATAGCAATTAAGATAAACAACTTCATCGGTTTCCGGGAGATGCATAATGTACTTTCCATTTGTCTTGAGCCGACTATCCACCCTATTATCTGTATTAATTTTTACTAGACCCGGTCCCGCCAAGGTAAACATGGGTTCTTGAACTTGGATTTCTTCCGCCATCATCTTTTTGAATTTGAAATTAATTATATTTTTATTTACCGCTTCAATTTTTTTTGGAATTCAAAAAAAAATTGAATTACTTTTCAAATTTTTTGCGAGACTTAAAAATCATCCAATTTTCAATCATGAACTGTGCTATCATGCCAAACCTACCTGTGAATATTGTGAATCGCATCATAAGGGAGGCGGCAATTTTACATGGAGAGAAAAGTATTCCCAAGTTTACATTCAGCAAGGCCAAGCAGCAATACATTTACAGAGCCAAGTTTCGCAAGAGGTATTTGAAAAAGTTTGCGAATGTGGAGCGGCTGCTTCGTTTCAAAGTAAATAATCCGCCAGAGTTCACGTTGATTCTTCCTACGACATGGACGACCCCTTTTATGGAGCTCAACAAATTCCGCGACTGTCTCCAGACGCCGGAAGAGAGACATGCAACCGTGTCGCGCATGAGACCTGCGACAATCGTAAAGTTTCCCCTCGTAATTACAAGGCGCCCCCACTCTTGGTATGAGGATGAGATTGTGGAGGAGCGCAGCAAGTATTCTTACTGTACCTTTGAAAATGGTCATGTCTTTATTAAAAAAAATGAAAGTGATGAAGACGACGATGACTATATGTATGGATATTCTGTCTTTTATCGCGGATACATTTCTCTAGATGGAAGCACATTTCCCATCTTTGATATGCCAGTGTCTTTACACAATTACCAAGAAACACCAGACCAAAACCCACACGGAATTGACAATTGCACTCAAATAAAGTACCTAGAGAAAGAACTGGGTCCAAAAGTGCGCATTATACGCGACAGTCAAACCAATTATGAGGTTTACGATGAGGCGACACAGAAATGGAATTGGAGTCAGGAATACTCCTTTACACCTCAAGAGGCCAGGTTTTTGGTTCCCTATTACGAGGAACCAGAGCCGGATTACGGCTATTATAGCGATTAGAAAATTATCTATAGTTATTTTAGACATGCGAAAAAAAATACAAAAAGGAGGCGTTCTTATAAAAACAAATCCAGAATCAGCAATAAATTTTTTTATTGAAAATTGCAGAGAAATTGTTTGGTTAAGAGCAACAGGAAACTCAGCAAGTGGTGTAATATTTACATGCACTTTGAACGAAGGAATTGAATCTCCGTATGAAATGATTCGTTCAACTGATTTTAAATCACCTGTTAAAAAAATACTTATAAAAATTGTTGGGATTGATTCGGGGGTTCACGATGAAACTGGCGATGAAGACGAGGTTAAAAGCTGGAGTGTTCCATCTGTCTTTGCATTAGTATCTAAAAAACTAGAAGAGGAAGAAACCTTTAAAAAAGAAATAAATATACAAACTGATATATTTTTAAAGACTATTTCCTATTTAAATCCATTGTGTCCAGCACCAATTTACGCATCTATTAAAAAAGATAAAGCTAATGCGCGGGATTTTATATCCAAGTTGAAGATTCCTTCTGGAACTAATGTCACAACTATTAAAATTTTAGATGGAATTATTGCAAACATTGATGCTGGTTCAATCCCATATTTAGGTATTTTAGGAATGGAAATAGCAGATGGTTATGATACATTCTACGATTTTTACCGGTATACCCCCACTGCTAAAATAAGAATTTATGAAAATATGATAAGATTAAAAAATATAGAATTGGCGTTAAAAACAGGTTATTCTCAGGGTGATTTTCACACTGGAAATATGTTAATAAATCCGTCTGTTACTGGTTACTATGCAGGAATTCCAGGAAATGCACTAATAATAGATTTTGGTTATGCAAATAAAATACCGGCAGAAAAGTTGCAAGAAATAAAACAACTAGTATCTGAGAATAAATATGCTGAGGCTTTAAAAATATTTAATACACTTGTTCGTTCAGATAACCTACTATTAAGTGAATATCCAAATTTTTACGGATGGTTGTCTTATAATTTTGACAATGTAACTAATCTGGATGTTGTATATGATATGCCTCATGAACTTGCGGAAGAAAATGTAAAATTACTTGCTTTAAAACAGGCAGAAGAGACTGCAACAGATGAAAGAATTGCGTTTTATAATGATTCATCACATAGCGGAGAGAGAGATAAATATCCTTTACTGCCATTATCAAACGCAGTAAAAAATAGTTTATTTGAAGGTATGCTTAGCGGTGGAAAAAGGAGAAACTTAAAAAAAAGCACTAAAAAATATAAAAAACAAAGGAGATACAAGTCAAGAAGACGTTGTGGGTAAATTAAAATCCCGGATTATCAGTGAAAACAGCTGGATTTACAACAGCATTTTCACCACCATCTTGAATAACCGGTTTCAATTGCTCAACTACAAATAAGCCAACAACCACGCTAAAATAGACTAGGAGAGAATCGCGAATCAAAAATTTAAGTGGCTTGCTTTCCTTATCTATAAAGCGCATTTCAATAAACTTAACAACAAAATAAACAAATGATATTATTCCTGCGACGACAAATGTATTCATTTTTATAATGTAAATGACTACATTCTTATTTTTTATTTAACGCATAACTAGGCTAAAACTTCAATATCATCTAATAACAAGTCTGGTTCTAATTTGAATTCTGGAAACTCAATATTGTGAACATCTAAACTATCAAGGGCGACATCCTGGTCAAAGATTTGCAATCTAACGTTGTCATCATTGTCTTCTTCCTCTTCCATCTTTCTTTGAGCATTTCTCATTGTACTAATTTCCTCTAGTCTCTCAAAATTCTTGGGAGCATCAATAACTTGCACATTGTTATTTGAATCCGCGGCATAATCAACATCACTAAATGACAACTTGGAAGAAGATGACTCGCTCTCATTTGACAAGCTAGGGAATGCAAGCTCAGCTTCTAATTTATTTTGCTCTAAAATAGCAGAAACTGGGTCGGTTTCAAGCTGTCTTGGAGCCTCGGGTTCCTTGACTTCAGTTTCCTTTGTCTCGGAAATAACTTGAGTGGGACTATCATTCTTGGCATCCTTATTGGGGTCTTCAATTTCTTGCTCTTTAATTTCCTCAACAACATGTTCCTCAATAGTTTCGTCCATGTACGCTTGCAAAATAGCCTCCACAGGAATGCTATCTCTCACCGTATTTAAAATGCATTCCTGAACAATTATTTCCAACTCACGGTGATGCTTTTGTGTTTGTAGAGGAGGAATATTAATCTCAAACAAATATACATTCTTGTAAATCTTTCTAGCAACATTGATATAAATCTTGTGGATAAAATCTTCAAGCTTGGGAATGGTAATATCAATCTTCTTTTGTTTTTGTCCAACGCGAATTGCAGACAATAATTTAAGTTGAATAATATGAACACAAGTTACTAAATCTTCCAAATACCCACAACCACTCTTCTCAACAATACGACTCTTCTCCGTTTCAATAATGTTGGAATTCCACTTAGGAATTCTTGTAATAAAATTCTGGAAAGTCATCAAATACTTATCCATTTCATTATTGTCTCTGCACAATTTTACAGCTTCATCAAAAATAGATTTTAATCCATCAATAATGTGAGGTGTAACGATGGTTAGTAATCTTGCCCCCCATTCGTTTTTTGATTCATGCAAACTAGACACATTAAAATCATCCATTTTACATAAATGAAATATTTTCTAAATTGTGTTCTAAACTCAAAAACAAAAAATTCAAAATGAACATGATTAGTATTTTTTCGTTTCTAAATTCTTTGCGAACTTTATTAAAAGCAAACAACAATTCATACTGTTTTTCTTCTGTCATTTTAGCAATTTTAATATTATTTGGTTTCTCTAATAATTGCATCAAGTCTAATCCACTGTAACCTTTTTCATAAAATTTTGTTGATAAATGAAGCAAGTCTCCGTGGTTTAAGTTTGTATTACAAGCTATCTTGTTTAATTCTTTTTTTAACCAATCTGCTCTTAATGTTTTTACTTCCTTAAGTTTAAATGTCTCTGCCAAATTAAATTTATAAAGATTTATTGTGTTTCCATTATAACTTGGTTCAGGAACATAAATTTCGCAAAACCGAGATAAAATTGGCTTTAAAAGCTTGTATTTATCCTCAACGATAATAAAAAACCGTGTGGTGTGACTAAATAATTCAATGCATCTACGAAGCGCGGATTGTGCGTCTATTGTTAATTTATCAGCATTTAATAATACAATGCTCTTAAAAATATCGCCACCATTGGAATTAATGTGTGTCTTGGCAAAAAATTTCAACTCTTCCCTAATAAATTTAATGCCTTTTCCGTGAGCACAATTTACATACATTACAAATGATTTTATTCTCTCTTTGTCATTATCATAAATCATGTTAATAAATTCATTTACAATTGTTCTTTTTCCAGAACCGGATTGACCGTGGAATATAATATTTGGAGTTTTGTGAGTTCCGTGAAAGTATTTTAATTTATCTATAATTGATTGATGTATATTTAATGCCATTAATTAAAATACTGTGATTAATTTTTATATTATATTTAACGAAACTTATATTTTATAAAACATCGCGGCGAAATTCAACATATTTTGAATATATTTTATTAAACACCTCATAAGATAAGTTGGGCAATAGTTTTGAACTAGGAAGTGTTACTGAACATCCACCCGATTCTAAAACTGAAACGTCAAACCGATTAATATTACTATCCAGTGAATGAAATATTATTTTTTTTAGCTCTTCTATATTTTCTTTATTCACATGTAAATGTAACGATAATTTTGTAGGAGGCATTCCAAAAAACAAACACGCATCAACTATGTACTTATAGTCTTCAAAGTTTAATGACCCGCAAGTATCTGATAAGCAATACTCATTTATTAGTGGAAAATTTTTGTGATAATTTAATATTTCGTGAACAATTACATCATTGTCTATTTTTCCTTCTAAAGGACATTCATTTATGCAAGAAATATACAACTTTGATTTAAATTCATTATCAGGCGTTGAACCAATAATTTTAAACATTTCTTCTAGTTCTTTGTTTGTTTGTTGAATGGTTTTATTAACATTTTTCTTTTGAAAACTATTTGACACCGAAGTTAAAAATGAATAATTTTTAATTCCATTCTCAAGACCAATATTAAAACCTTTTTTATTTGGAACAACCATATATAATTCTGGGTCATAACTAGCTGCAGTTTTTATAAAGTTTGCAGCATATTCGTTTAGTTTTAATGAATCTGCCATGATGGGCATTAGCTTTGGATTTACAATACTGCCTATTTCTATTTTTGCAGGTCTGTAATTAAACATTATCTTGTGAAATACGTCAATCTTGTCATTTAAAAAAAAGTTTTCTTGTCTATGTTTTTGTATTCCTTGAAGTCCATCCCTCAAAGATACATCAAAGAATATTGGTTTATTAATAATTCTTTTAAAAGTGCTTGGTATATTATAGATTCTGTGAACATTGGATAACATGCTTAATAATACATGTCATCTAATTTTTAAGTTTATTTTTTTAAGTTTATCGCATTAATGTTATTTTTATTTTTACTTTTAAACAGAGTCAGTTAAGCTGTGTGTGTATGGGTTCTCTCTAAATGCTGTCAAAATATCGGGGCTAATGCGGTCACAACCAATGCACTCATTGTAATATTGAGGTGCTCTAATTTTGCCATACTCTTCTTTTGACATTGGCATTTGAGGCATATTCGTTGGCACCCACATACGAGTATTGTTGCGGTCGCAATCATTCTTGGAAACACATACATTCATTTGCTCGTTGTAAATATTTGTGTTGCCGTGATTTGTTCTACCAACAACTGATTTTTCCTTAGATTCATTGTTAGTTTGGGCATAAGCGGCCTCATAACTCATGTCACCCCATCCACCAGAGTTTCCACCAGCTGAACCAGTGTAACTGCAGTTTGTAGAGTCACGTTGATTTGTAATGGGGGTTTGCTTGCTCGTTTGATAACCACCACCTTCAATTTGTCTTCCAACATAAGAATTTGGTGTATATAGAGTTGTCTCCTTGATAGTTGTGGGAGTAACATCGCGAGGATTCAATACATAACCATCAGGAACCGTTGAGCCGGCATCACCATAAATGCGATAATTTTTAGTATACTCTTCTCTCCTCGTTGGGTTAAATACGTCCATAATAGGAGCAATAACGGCACCAATTGCTCGGCCAAAACCGCTTCTCATTGTGTCCGGTTGTCTCATTGTTGCGCGATTATTAGAGTAATTTGTGTGGCTTCTCAAAGCATTATCTGTATCAGTGTAGTCTCCCCTTCTTACAGCAGCGGATGGTCCAACGTCGCATTGAGGGAGCTCATTACGTTTTGAGTCTTCATAAGCGCCTGGAACATAATTTGCAACGCGGTCAGCCGGTCCAGCAACGCCAGTATAAGATTGTGTTGTAGTGGCACGCGTAGTTGAATGCACCTCTTCAATGGGTCTAAGCATCTGGCCCTTCTCTTGACCAGTTGTGGTAAGCCATCGGTCTTGATTTTGAATGTAAAATGTATCGGGATGGTATTTTTCAACTTTTCCAATAATGCCAACATTTTGCACATGAGAATAAGAGGGTCCTTGATGATTCTCCAATGTGTATTCCATTTTAGGGTTTGTTGCGACACGCAATTCATCAACTGTTTTTGGCAGCCATGCATTTCTGGCTTCCATACCAGAGTTATAACCTCCACTACCTTGAGTGGTATAACCTTGGTCTAAACCGGGACCAACATATTCAGACTCAAATGGTTTAGTATTACTGTTCTTCATGCCAGGATTAACACGTGATTGATAAAAATCGCTGCTATTTGGTGCACCAAAAGCCCATTGAACATTATCCTCTGGTTTGAATAAAGGTGCTTGTTCTATTTTCTTAATAACCTGAGACCCACTTCCAATCATGTTGTCTAAAATTGTCTCGGCCATGTTATTATTATAAACCTGTCCCTTTATTTTTGCGCCATAAAAAGGTATCATATTGTTGTGTTTAAAATCAGTTTTTGCAACATAATCACCAGTTAAAGAATAAACTTGTTGAATATTGTTTCCAACAGAGACGCCTTTGTTTTGGTTAACTTCATAAGCATTTTGGTCAAAGTATTTGTCGCTGGCTGCATTTGGATTGACATATTTTTGAACAGTGTCTGTTATTTGGTTTTCATTTGGAACTGGATAGTTTTGAGGAAGAGTGTCAGTATTTGGCAAATAGTTGCGACTAGCTCCCATGTTTGTAAATCTTTCTTTCCTCTTTCTATCTCTTATACTTTTTGTTGTTGGACTGTCTTGTTCTTGATTTGAAACTACATATAGTCCTCCTAATGCTAAAAGTGGAATTGCAAACTCCATTAATATATATACAGTATTATATTTTTTAAATTTAATACTTTATAAAAGTTATTTATTATATTTATCAACAACTTCGCATGAATTTTCGTGCGTGCATATTCCAGGTCCTTGAGGGTATGACAATGAACGCTTGCCTTGGTTTACTGGTAATGAACCAGGAATAAGATTTTCTGGACCATCTGGAAAGCAATGAATTTGCGCTACAAAATTGTCCTTTTCTAAAATGCGCGTGCTTAAGTTGTTTTGGAAAGGCATGCAAGTATTTTCTTGAGGGTTTAAAGGTAATATATACCAATCAACTTGTTCCAAGTCGCGAGCAGTCCATGCGGGCATAATAGTTCTAGATTCTTCAGTATAAAGAGCTGAATTGCTAGGATATGAAATTTTTTGAGTAGGAACGTTATATCTTTGATATTCGTTTTTTCCTAAACAGTCTTTATTTGCGCGTCTATTAACACCACGCAATTCACTTTCTAAATCAATACAGTTGGTCATTAAGTTACCTCCCCACGTTTGGATTCTAATTTGTGGGTCAGCCATATATGCAGGTTTGTCGCCATTTCCAGGAACATTTAAAATCCATCTGCCAACGTCGGTTGATTGTTGTAATTGCTTTGCTACTCTACAAGGGTCATCGTGAAATCTAGTAAAAGACATAATATTATTATTAGATGATATTTTATTTGTTAAAAAACGTCTAATTAATAATCTTAAAAGACATAATGTTATTATTAGAACTTAAAATTAACAATAAGTTACTTATTATTAAAATGAAAATGATGATAACTGAAAAAAAGGCACTTCCAACATTGTGTCTGAATATGATTGTTAAAAACGAAAGTAAAATTATTCGTCGCCTTCTTGAATCTGTTTGCAAAATTATAGATTGTTATTGCATCTGCGACACAGGTTCAAATGATAATACTGTTGAAATAATTTCATCTTTTTTTACCGAGAGAAATATAACGGGAAAAATAGTATTTGAACCATTTAAGAATTTTTCACATAATAGAAACGTGTCATTGCAAAATTGTCTTGGAATGTCTGACTATATTTTGTTTTTAGATGCGGATATGATTTTACAGACAAAAACGTTTAATAAATCAATGTTATATGAAGGTGACTCGTTTTCTATTTTGCAAGGAACTGAAGAATTCTTTTATTATAATACACGAATTGTAAAAAATAATGGGTTATATAATTACCGTGGTGTTACCCACGAATATATAAATACTCCACCAAATAATATGAGCGTATCTTTTGGAAAAGATATTTTATTTATTCATGATATTGGAGATGGTGGAGCTAAAAGTGACAAATTTGAGAGAGATGTTGCACTATTACTTAAAGGCATTGAAGATGAACCGAATTGCGAGAGATATCATTTTTATTTGGCCAATTCTTACTTTGATTCTGGAAAAAACGAAGAAGCAATTGAATATTATAAAAAACGCATTACACTAGGTGGATGGCATCAAGAAATTTGGTATAGTTATTTAAGAATTGGACAAGCGTATAAAAGAATGGGAAAAATGGAAGATGCTATTTGTGCATGGTTGGCGGGATTTGATTTTTTTCAAGACAGAATTGAAAATCTTTTTGAGATAATTAGTTACTATAGAGAGAATGGAAAAAATCAGGTGGCTTTTATGTTCTACACCTTAGCAAAAAGTATACTAAATAAAAATTTAAATTGGCACGACTATTTATTTTTACAGAATGATGTTTATACCTATAAATTAGAGTATGAATTTTCTATTTTAGCTGCATATGTTGGCATTAACAATATTAATAAACAAGTAGTTACTGTATTAAATAATGCTATTGATTACAGACTTATAAGTAATTTGTTGTCTAATATGAAATTTTACAAGGACATTCTTACACCTACAATAAAAATACAAAAAACTTTTTCTCTCAATCATCAAATAGACACTGAGGATATTAAGTTTAATTCTTCCTCAAGTTGCATAATTCCTAACAAAAATGGTAGTGGATATTTAATGAACGTGAGATTAGTTAATTATAATATAGACTTCCATGGTTGTTATCACGACTGCGACAAACATATTATAACAATTAACAAGTTTTTTGAGTTGAACAAAAATTTCAACGTTGTTTCAGAAAAAATGATAGATGTTGTCTACGAAGATAGAAAATATATTGGCATTGAAGACGTTAGAATTTGCAATAATGCAAAAGATGATTCTCTCATATTTATAGGAACTGGATATCACAAAAACGATAAATTAGGAATCGTTACTGGAAAATACGCGCCAATGGAAGAAGATAACATTTTAAAGCCAATAGAAATTAAACCATCTTTTAATGAGTCAGATTGCGAAAAAAACTGGGTTTATGTAAATGTAGAAAATGACTTGCATGTAGTGTATAAATGGTTTCCTCTTACTTTATGTAAAATTGATGAATCACTTGGAAAATTAAACATTATTAAAACCTTAGAAATGCCAAAAATATTCACTCATGTAAGAGGTTCAACTAATGGATTTAAATATAAAAATGAACTGTGGTTTGTTGGACACATTGTTTCTTATGAGCAACCGAGACATTATTATCACATATTTTCAGTGTTTGATGAGAATATGAAATTATTAAGGTATTCAGCTCCGTTTAAATTTGACACCGAATGCATTGAATATTGTTTAGGTTTAATAGTTGAAAATGACCGCGTTATTTGCACGTATAGTTCTTGGGATAGAAGTACTATTATTTCTGTTTATAATAAAACGTACATTGACAATTTAGTTTCTTATATTAATAATTCTCAAGGATAGAAGGATTGTGGTCGCTGGTGTAGAGAGAAAAAAGTTCTTTATTTTCTAAAAACACTTTAAACCATATATTTACTTCCCACATTAATGTGTGTTTTTCTTCAATTACTTTTATGCATTGCTCTTTTGTTAAATCGGCAAATCTTATTAATGCTTTGGAATCTCCTCCAAAAACTCCTCCAGCAAAAAACCACATTATATCTTTATAAACATCCGACCTAAAATTATTGAGAATCATTTCGTAAAAATACGGATTCCATATTGACGCAATTCTTACATTTTCAAAAACTTTTTCTCTCAAACCAAGAACTATAGAAGTGAATTCTTCATTGGTTCTATCCTTAAAGACGTGATTGATTCCAAAATCTACCCAGACAAATTGTGTTGATTGAAATGGATTTAATAAAATGGCACTTCTAATACATTCTGTTTTATTACACATTGTAAACATATAATCTAAGGTATCTTTTTCTTCGCAAGTCGTATTTAACTGAAACTCGGTTATTTGCTCTTTATATTTATTTAAATATATATCTTCCTTTTTTGTTGGTATAATTAACGTATTTTCATTGAAACACTCATTTGGCAAATGTTCTATTACAGTTTTATCAAAAAAAATAATTTTATTTATTGGTACAGCCATTAGTTTTTTTCCATAGGCAATATAATCACTGATGCTTCTATCTTTTCTTTGATTTGCATTTGCAACAAATGCGCTTACTATAGTTACAGTATTTTCGGTCATGTAGTTAATAATATAATAGGATTTTGTGTTTATATTATTAATTTGGGTAAATATGATTTAATACCAGGTATAAGGTCCTTCTCCGCGAACATTGATGCTATTTTTGTCAGGTTCAATTAAAATTTCATTCTTTTTTCCATAAACGGTCCAATAAAAACTACCATTTTTACCATAAACTGTGAATTGATTATTTTCAATTTCCGTTGTTTCATAAACGGTAGGGACATTAGTATTTGAATAAACTGAAGTCAATTCAACCGTTAGTTCTGTTGCAAGTGGCGCAACATAATCAGGAAGTTGGATTGTAACAGATTCATTGTTTTCAATAGTTGCTTTTCCACGGTAATAAACCCCGGCTTCTGGTCCTTCTAAACAAGCGTGAACTAAATATTTGTTTTCATTAGAAGGATGGTCTATAATAAATGTTTTTGGACCAGTTGGACCAGTGCAACTAAAGCCAGTTGGCCCCTGTATTCCTTGAGGTCCTGTAGCGCCAAATAATCCTTTTGGACCAGTAGGCCCTTGAATTCCTTGAGGTCCTTGCACTCCTCTTTTTTTAGAATTGCAACACGTTTGTGTTCCTAAATAACCTAAATATTGCGAATTTGACATTTTATATATTACTGTTATTATATTAATGTTTTTAATACCATTTATAAGGTCCATCACCGTTTACATTAATTGAATTTTTATCAGGTTCAACTAAAATATCATATCGCAATCCATAAACAGACCAAAAAAACTTGCCATTTTTGCCATACACATTAAATTCGTTATTCTCAACATCAGTTGCTTGTAATATATTGGGCTCATTTCTCTCTTTTGAGTAAATAGAAGTGAGTTGAATTGTAAAGTTGTTGGCTAATTTTGAAACATAATCGGGTAACTGGATTGTAACGGACTCATTGTCTATAATTTCGCCTTTTCCTCTATAATAAACACCGGCTTCTGGTCCTTCTAAACAGGCATGAACCAAGTATTTTTCAGAGTTTAAAGGATGGTCAATGATAAAAGGTTTAGCCCCAGCCGGACCAGTCGGCCCCCTGCAACTTCTTCCAGTTGGGCCTAGAGGTCCAGTATATCCTGTTACACCAGCTGAACCGCGTGTTCCGGGAATGCCCTGAGGACCAATTGGACCGGGTAATCCAGCATTTTGCAATTCACAGCATCTTCTTGCGCCTAAATAATTTGTATAGCTACTTGTATAACTTGTCATTATTATATTACATTGCGATAATATAATAATTGCAATGTAATTTAATAATGTCATGGAAATTATTATATTATTGCTCTCACTTGTATCTAAAATTGTTGTTTAATACTTGATGCAATACAACATGGCAATATTAACTGGTCTTGTTTCATTTCCAACAAATGCATTATCTGCTACATTATTATTTACTTGTGTGCCATCGCCAGTTAAACTTGCACCAGCGCCTGAACCAATTCCACCTGTATCACAATAGGAATTATATGTTCCAACTCCCGTTCCATTTACAAAATTGTAATTTTGACAATCATTGTTTGATGATATATGTTTGTGTTTTTGTAATTGTTCTTCTTGAGTTGAACCAAATGCTCTTCCAGAGTCAAATCTTCCGGGTGCGCCGGTTGCACCCGTTCCCCAACCGCGAACAAACAAGCCTCGTAAATCTGGCAAATAAAATAGAAAATATGGTCCAACTGGAGTAACTGGTCCATAAATGCCACCAATTAGTGAATACAATGTTGGATATGAAAATGAGAGTTGTATAGAACCGTCGCATGCCAACCAACCAGATGGCGCCGTGGGCATAGCAAATAACATTACAGCTCCAGCTGGGACAATACCAGCACCCGCTTCGCCGGTTGGACCTCCCGGACCTGTGGGACCAGTGCAACACGGTCCTGTATATCCTGTATATCCAGTGGGTCCCGTTACGTTGCTTTGAAGGCCGGTTGGTCCTGTTGGTCCTGTTGGTCCTACCGAACCTGTGAAACCAGTTGGTCCTATGAAACCTGTTGGCCCAGTTCGTCCTGTATAACCAGTTGCACCCGTTGATGTGGCTGTTCCTGGGATTCCTTGTGGGCCTGTATAACCTGTTGGACCTGTGAAACCCGTTGCGCCCGTTGCCGTTGCTGTTCCTGGGATGCCTTGTGGGCCCGTAAAACCCGTTGGACCCGTATAACCAGTTGCACCCGTTGATGTAGCTGTTCCTGGGATTCCTTGTGGACCTGTAAAACCAGTTGGGCCGGTTGGTCCCGTATAACCAGTTGCACCTGTTGCTGTTGCTGTTCCCGGGATTCCTTGTGGGCCCGTAAAACCCGTTGGTCCTGTATAACCGGTTGCTCCAGTTGCTGTAGCTGTCCCTGGGATTCCTTGTGGGCCTGTAAAACCAGTTGGGCCGGTTCGTCCTGTAAAACCAGTTGCACCCGTTGATGTGGCTGTCCCTGGGATTCCTTGTGGGCCTGTATAACCCGTTGGACCAGTTTGTCCTGTGAAACCAGTTGCTCCGGTTGATGTAGCTGTCCCTGGAATTCCTTGTGGGCCGGTAAAACCCGTTGGACCTGTGAAACCAGTTGCACCGGTTGATGTGCTTGTACCAGGAATTCCTTGTGGGCCTGTAAAACCCGTTGGACCCGTTGGACCTGTATAACCAGTTGCTCCGGTTGCTGTAGCCGTTCCCGGTATTCCTTGTGGACCTGTAAAACCTGTTGGTCCCGTTGGTCCTGTTGGTCCTGTTGGCCCAGTCGGACCAGTTACACCAGTTGGTCCAGTTGCTCCAGTTGATGTGGCTATTCCTGGTATGCCTTGAGGCCCTGTATAACCAGTTGGTCCTGTATAACCAGTTGCTCCAGTTGCTGTTGATGTCCCTGGAATTCCTTGAGGTCCTGTGTAACCCGTAGGACCTGTTATAGTGCTTTGAGGACCTGTTCTTCCAATTGGACCGGTTGGCCCTGTTACAGTGCTTTGAGGACCCGTTGGACCGGTTCTTCCAGTAGGACCTGTAGGACCAGTAGGACCAGTCGCTCCAGTGTTGGTTGCAGTGCCTGGTATACCTTGCGGACCTTGTGGTCCTTGAGGTCCTGTAACTAATGCTAAAGTTTTATTTGAAGGGCAACACTTTTGATTACCTGAATAAGTAGAATATTTTGACATTATTATATTTATATTATTATTATAAATATAACTTTTTGTTGCATTTTTAAAGTTGCGTTAAATTTTGAATTATAAATGTTAGCCTAGAATTAGTTGCTGAATCACCTGTGGTGGTGGTGTTAGTGGTTGGACCTGGTAGGATTGCGTATAATTGTAAATAACAAGGGGTTCCTGCTGGAATAGTCGTGCCTAAATTAAAATAATCAGTAAATGTGCCAGAAACGTTTCCTGGTGGTGCTGGCTGAGAAAAATATGCATATTGATTTAACGAAGCATATCTAAAAGTGTATGCAAAGTTATAACTTGGGGTTGATGGAATATATAATTTAAAATATAGATTTACTCCTTCAGGCACACCGTTAAATAGAATATCATAGGTAGCTGTTACTTGAAATATTTTTAAACCCCCACTTGGAGCATTAAATAGTGTCCCATTTGTTAGTGAACCACCAGTTGAATTAATTGGCACACCAATACCGATGTAGGGCGCTGGCAAATTGACCCGATCATATATTGTTAAACTATTTGGAATTATGCCAGTTACGTAATAACTTATTGTTCCACCTATATCTGTTGCAACTTGCTTGATTGAAATAAAATTATAATTATAAAAATTGTTATTTACAATGTTTAATTGTAGAGTAACAGATAATACATCACCTACTGTTAATAATGCTATAAATGGAGCATTAGCATGATATGAGTCTGGAGGCGCATAGTTTGGTGAAGTGGCTATGTTATAGGCTTTTACAATTGTAGAATAAGTGCTTCCTGTAATTGGTGTTGCACCGTTTAATATTTTTGATGTTGCTGTATAGGAAAAACTTGCTGCATCAGTCTGTGTGCTAGTTATTGTTGTATTATAAGCTATTTCGTAATATCCTGTTTTTGGTATTGTAAAGGTTGTGCCAGTTCCATTTGTAACAATGCCACCAGCGGAGACTATTTGCGTTGGAAAGGGTAGAGTTACTGGATCTGTATCGCCTATAGCTACAGCTGCTCCAGAATAATAATAACTCGCTACTATGTTTGAAGCAGACCCTCCAGTTCCAGCCGCACCATAAGTAATTTCTTGTGTTTGAGTGTCATAAAACAATGAATTTGTTTGAGATGCATTTCTAATAGGTCCCGCATAAAACCCTTGTTGTGTTCCATTTAATACATTTCCAGTCGCATTCAAAATGATAGAATTAGTGCTTTGATTTGTCGCTCCAGCTAAATATCCAATGGCAATTGAATTAGTGGCTTGGTTTGTTGCACCAGCTAAATAACCAATAGCGATTGAATTCTGCCCTTGATTTGTTTGTCCTGCATTTAAGCCAATTGCAATAGCATTTATACCTTGCGTAATAGTGCCAGAAGACTGGCCAATGGCAATTGCATTTTGTCCTTGATTTGTTTGCCCAGCGCTTCCACCAAAGGCAATCGCACTTGTTCCTTGATTAAAATAACCAGCACCAGTATTAAGTCCACCACCAATTGCAATAGAATTTCTTCCTTGACTAAAAACGCCAGAATTTGTTCCAATGGAAATTGCATTAGAACCTTGAGTATTTTGTCCTGCTTGATAACCAATTGCCACAGAACCGGTTGCTTGAAATGTTTGTCCAGCCGTGCTTCCAATAGCAACTGCATTGTTTCCTTGATTTCCGCGGCCAGCTGAATTTCCAATGACAATTCCATTTTGTCCTTGAGCCGTTTGACCTGCTTGATACCCAATTGCTACAGCTCTTTGTCCTTGAGTTGAAACACCAGAATTTTCACCGATTGCAATGGCGCTTGTTCCTTGCGTGTTCTGCCCAGCTTGATAACCTATCGCAACTGCGTTTGTTCCTTGATTGAAATTGCCTGCATAGTAACCCAATGCAACTGCGTTTGTTCCTTGGTTGGTTTGTCCAGCATTACGTCCTAGAGTTATATTTGGGTCTCCCACGGCCCACGCAGCAGGAGTTGTTTTATTGTTCCAATACAAGTAATCTCCCCAAAAAGTAGCCGTTGGTAATCCTGGACCAGTGGGACCTGTTGGACCTGTTCTTCCTGTAGGACCAGTAGGACCACTAGGACCAGTAAATCCTGTACTTCCTTGACCTGCTATTTGGAATACGCGAACAGAATACCCGGGACTTCGGCCATTGATTGCCCTATAATATATTGCTGTAGAAACAGCGTCTCCAGCCACTAGAAATTTAATGTTTACAATATCATTTGCGTTTAAATTTAATAAGCTACTTGCGGTATAAAAACCTTCAGCCGCGTCGCTCCAATGAAAATAAGGATAAGCCGTAGTCCATTCTTGTTCGGTACCATTTACATAAAAATAAATAAGTATAAAACCATTTAACGTACCTACTATCGGGCCTATCGGCTTGGTTTGTTGCACTTGCAGCGAAAAATCAAAATAATATGTTCCTGAACTTGACACAACAATGTTTGAACTTGCATCATTTGGAATAGTAATTCCATAAGACGGAAATTGATATGCAAACCCATAACCTGGCCAAGAACAAGTTATTAAAGTTGCATTTGGGATTGCAGTGGTATCGGTAAGATAACCATTAAAAAATGTCCCATAGTTTGCCAAAGTACCGCCAGCAGGTCCAGCTGGTCCTTCTGGTCCTGTTGGTCCGGGGCAACAAGGACCTGTATAACCAGTTGCACCCGTTGATGTAGCTGTTCCTGGGATTCCTTGTGGGCCTGTATAACCTGTTGGACCTGTATAACCAGTTGCACCCGTTGATGTAGCTGTTCCTGGGATTCCTTGTGGGCCTGTAAAACCAGTTGGCCCTGTATAACCAGTTGCACCAGTTGATGTGGCTGTCCCTGGGATTCCTTGTGGGCCTGTAAAACCAGTTGGGCCGGTTGGTCCCGTATAACCAGTTGCACCTGTTGATGTGGCTGTTCCTGGGATTCCTTGTGGGCCTGTAAAACCAGTTGGACCAGTTGGTCCTGTATAACCAGTTGCACCAGTTGATGTAGCTGTTCCTGGGATTCCTTGTGGGCCTGTAAAACCAGTTGGTCCTGTATAACCAGTTGCACCAGTTGATGTAGCTGTTCCTGGGATTCCTTGTGGGCCCGTTGGACCTGTTCTTCCTGTTGCTCCGGTTGCTGTAGCTGTCCCTGGAATTCCTTGTGGGCCAGTTGGTCCTGTAAAACCAGTTGCTCCGGTTGCTGTAGCTGTCCCTGGAATTCCTTGTAGACCTGTTGGTCCTGTATAACCAGTTGCTCCGGTTGCTGTAGCTGTCCCTGGAATTCCTTGTAAACCAGTTGGACCGGTGGCACCTGTAGTTCCTATTATTCCAGGACCATAAGTAATTTCTTTAGTTGTTATGTCATAAAATAATGAATTTGCTTGTGTTGCATTTCTAATGGGTGCAGCATAAAAGCCTTGTTGCGTGCCATTTAATATAGTTCCACTGGCATTCAAAATTATAGAATTAACGCTTTGATTTGTTACTCCTGCCAAGTTACCAATAGCTATTGCGTTCTCTCCCTGATTTGTCTGTCCAGCCTGTAACCCAATAGCAATAGCATTTTGTCCCTGATTGGTAAACGCCGCATTAAAACCTATAGCAATTGCATTAGTTCCTTGAAATCTACTTCCAGCATTTAAACCAATAGCAATAGCATTTGTTCCTTGCGTTCCAGAACCAGAAGATTGGCCAATAGCAATAGCTCCTTGACCTTGAAATGTTTGTCCAGCGCTTCCTCCAAATGCAATTGCACTTGTTCCTTGGTTAGAAAACCCTGCACCATTAATGGTGCCACCACCAATAGCAATTGCGTTTCTACCTTGACCAGTAACGCCAGAATTTGTTCCAATAGAAATGGCGTTTGTTCCCTGATTTGTTTGTCCAGCAGTTGTTCCAATAGCAATCGCATTTAAACCTTGAGTATATCTACCAGCAGAGTCTCCAATAGCAATAGCGGTTGTTGATTGATATCTTGCACCTGCATTATGGCCAATTGAAACTGAATATGGTAACTGCTCTATTTCGCCCGCTTTATCTCCAATTGCTACAGCTCCGGTGCTTTGATTAGTTCGCCCAGCTTGATTGCCCATAGCAATTGCATTATTTCCTTGAGGACCCTTTTCTGCGGCTAATCGTCCAATAGCAATTGCACCAGAACCTTGAGTAGCTTGGCCAGCTGCATTTCCAATTGCTATAGCACTTATATTTTGATAAAATTGACCAGCGCCAAAACCAATGGCAATAGAGTTTGTCCCTTGATTTGTTGCTCCAGAGCCATTTCCAACTGCAATAGAATTTTCGCCCTGATTTAAATTTCCTGCTTCCCATCCTATAGCAACCGCTGCAGTTCCTTGGGTTGTTTGTCCCGCTACATATCCAATTGCCACAGCATTAATTCCTTGATTTGTTGCTCCAGCTTGCTCACCAATAGCAACTGCATTTGTTCCTTGAGACAAATTTCCTGCATAGAACCCAACAGCAATTGCACTATTTTGCTGAGAATTTTCTCCGGCTTGAGCGCCAATTGCTATTGAGCTAACACCTTGTCGGCCTCTCCCAGCCTGTCTTCCAATTGCAATGGCATAGCTATTTTGCAAAGTTTGACCAGCAAAATCACCAATCGCAACAGCAAATTCACTTTGAATATTTTGTCCAGCAGAGTTGCCAATTGCAATACTACTATATTGTTGTAGTTGTGCGCCAGCCGAATTACCAATTGCAACAGAATTAGTTTGTTGACTAGTTTGGCCAGCTTTATTACCAATTGCAACTGAATTTATTCCTTGACGACTTTGGCCAGCTTGATTACCAAGTGCAATTGCATTTGTGCCTTGGTCTTGATTGCCAGCTTTAAAACCAATTGCCACAGCATTAGCTCTTTGGGATTGAACTGCAGCTTGATTTCCAATTGCAATTGCTTGTGTGCCTTGATTGTCTTGACCAGTGTCCTCACCAATAGCCACAGCGCTTGTTCCTTGGTCATTTTTTCCAGCTTTAAAACCAATTGCGATTGCTGTTGCACGTTGCGTGTCTTGACCAGTTTTCTCACCAATGGCAATAGCATTACTTCCTTGATGATTATTACCAGCAAGATAGCCAATAGAAATTGAACTAGAACCTTGAAATTGTCCGCCAGCTTGGTAGCCAATAGCAACTGCATTTGTTCCTTGACTATCGTTGCCTGCCTGGTAACCAATTGCAGTTGCAAAAGTTCCTTGACTAGTGTAGCCAGATTGGACACCAATTGCAACCGCACTTAACCCTTGACTAGTGTAGCCAGCTTGGTTGCCAATAGCAACTGCATTTGTTCCTTGACTATCGTAGCCTGCTTGGTAGCCAATTGCAGTTGCAAAAGTTCCTTGACTAGTGTAGCCAGATTGGTCACCAAGTGCAACCGCGCTTAACCCTTGATAGTAATTGCCAGCCTGGTTACCAATTGCGACTGCTTGTGAGCCTTGAACTTCATAACCGGCAGTAGTGCCAATAGCAATTGCATTTGTACCTTGGTCTTGATTGCCAGCTTGATAACCAATTGCAACGGCAAAAGTTCCTTGATTATTATAACCAGCACTAGCGCCAATCGCAACAGCATTTTCTAATTGTGAATCATGTCCAGCCTGCCAACCAATTGCAATAGAATTTATTCCTTGGGAATTAATACCAGCTTCTAACCCAATGGCCACAGCTTGTGTTCCTTGACTATTTTGACCAGCATAAAACCCCAACGCAACTGCACTTGTTCCTTGAGCAGTCTCTCCCGCGTGACAACCAATCGTAATATTTGAATCTCCCACAGTCCACGCCCCAGGTGTTGTTTGGTTATTCCAATACAAGTAATCTCCCCAACAATCTGCTACTGGTGTAGGTCCTCCTGGACCAGTTGCTCCAGTGAGACCATCGGTTCCATTAGTTCCATTAGTTCCGGCAGGACCAGTTGCTCCAGTATTGCTAGCACTACCTGGAGCTCCAGTTGGCCCTTGAGGTCCTTGAGGTCCTCTAAATACCTCCACGTTATTTGAAGAAGTATTGCAACATTTTCTTGCATCTAAATATTCTCTATAGTTCAACATAATTATATATTTTATATTTATATTAGTAAAAATTATTTATATGCCAATTTATTGAAAATACTTATTATAACAATTGCAAATATTAGTGTAATTGTTATAATAAGTATTATAACAATTGCAATAATTAATATTTTTAAGGAGCTGGAAAAGGTCGCTGATTTTTTTCAATGGCCAAAGGTTCAGGCATTAATGTTGGCGTTTTTTCAAAAAAATTAGCAGTTTGCAAAGTTTTCAATTCAGGTCGCAAAGGCCCGGCGGGGTTAACTAAATTGGTTGAGTTGATTCCAAACAAAAAGGATTCAATATCAGGTGCGTTGTACGATAATTGATTCCATGGGATTTGAGCCGGGTTTACTCCATTTCCAGGAAGTTTTGTATCATATGCTGCTCCATATTGTGAGTTAGGATACAAGGTGTATACCTCTGATTGTTTGAATTGTCTTTGCTCTAAATTATAGTTTCCAAAAGTATTTATGTTTCGTGTAGATGCCATAATATATATAATAAATAGAATTATTTATTATTTTTTTTATAGCATTAATCTAATGCTCTTTTAAGATTTTCAATAGACTCTGTTGTTATATTTGCATCTGTTAAATGCTCGCAAATGCATTTATGCGTTAAGAAAAAATAGTCATAAGAAAACAAGGTAATAAATGCAGCTTCTAAATCTTGACAAAAATGTTTATTTTTGGCTTTTTCTATGCATTCTAAGAAAGTAGGATGAGTTTTAAATTGATTATATAGTTCATGCATTAATGTTGTGTTAAATTCTATTTCAGCTTCTAAATCTGCAATAGTAAATCCAAAAGCTCTTAATAAATCTGCTTGGTATATTACCTGTGATAATTCTTCAAACCCGTTAACATCTTCCAAATTAATATTTTCTCCAGAATGAAATTTGTTTCTTAGTTCTGGGTCGTAGTAGCTATATGTAGAAATGAATTGTAAATTATACATATAGTATTTTATGAATTTAATTTTATATTGTTTTTAAACATATTGACTAGAAGTGTGATTTGCGTAAAAATCGCGGTCTCTCGTTAATTCGCGAGAGGGGACACCACCTCTTACCCAGCCCTCAGCCGCAACACCCTCAACGCAATATGCTGGGTTGGATACACGTTCTTGAACGCTTGGTAATAAAGGAGTGCTTTGATATTTAATGTAACTTTTCTCAGCAAGTTTGTTAACGCTGCGTTTATTTGTCAAGAGTTCTCCTTGTTGAATTTGCGCCTCTAATATGGGGTCAACTGAGCCGCGACCTAAGTATGGAACTGTGGCAAAAGGACGTTGAAATAAGTCAATTCTGCACTTGGGGTGAGTTTGAATGCTTCCAAGTAACAACTTGGAGCTCTCATCAACAACACAACCACCAGAGCCAACGGGGCTCGTGCCATTGTAAAAAACACAAGGCTGAGAAGTTGCTAAAGCGATGGGGTTTTTCATCGTGCAATCGTTCGCAAAATAGTTTTGTAATAGATAGTTGCATGAGCTAATGTTTTGAAGGGTTTCCTGGTCTTGAAAACAGGTATCATTTCCAATTCTGCTCATGTTATCAAAGGTGAAATCTGTGACGTATGCCATTTATATATAATACTTTTATTTTTTTACTAAAGAAAAGTATTAAATTATGAAATTATGAAATTAAAAATCGTTTTTTTTGTTTGTCCATCATTTACCAGATTAATACAAATTGTATCTAATGTTATCTTGTATGCAAGCAAAAGCGTTACCATCACGGCAGCTTGGCATATCACCATATAAATAATCAGCGAATGCTCCTTGGTCGTTGGGAATCTTTGTGTTGGGAGTTGAATAAAAAGACCATTGAGATTGGTCAAATTCAAATTGTTCGCCTAAATCTCCGTATAACTGTTTATTAGTATTTTTGATTCCAGGATTTAGGCTTTGAACCATTTTTTTAGTAGATACATTAATATCTTCATAAACCTCTGTGTTGAAAGATGGTGGTGCTGGTTTTCTAGTTGGGTTATCCATAATTTCAGTAAGCAATACGTTACCTAGTGGATTTTTCTTATTTGTAGGCATAAACTCTGATTTTAAATAAGTTTTAAGAGTATCTGGTGTAATAATTTTGGCTTCTTGATTTTTAATATCAATTCCACTAAATCCTTCTTTATCTCCATTCAAGGTATCTCTTGTAACCTTGGGTTTTCTTAACTTGTACATTGTAAAAATTACTACAATTGTTGCAAAACCGACTAAAATTATATTCGTTGACATGGTTGCAATATATCCTAAAATTGTCATTATAATTACTAGACGAGTAATTGCGTTTAATTTCCCTTCGTAAGTCATGGATGATGATGGCCATAATTGTAAAACATAGTCTTTATTAAATAGAATAGTTGGATCATTGGACCAAAATGTTGTTGTCATTATATATATAGGATTACTTAATTTTTCTTTTTTATTCTTTTTAGAAAGCAAAATAAAAATTTATTTGTTGCAGTAATATATAATGGATACTTATGCTAATAAAAATTCAGACTCTTATAAACAACCAACTGAAATAGCTTCTACAATACATTCAAATGTATATAGAAGATTTTACAATGGAATTTTTAATGATGGTCGCGGAAACCCGGATATAAGATATTATGGATATATTTTAGAAGAAGCAATTCCCTTATTTGGATTATATTTATTAATAACTAAAAAATACAAGTACGCTAGTTATTTTGTTGCACTTTTAGCAGCGGGTTCAATAATTAATGGTATTCGTTTTTATTATGTAAACCCACGTGATTCGGGTCAAGCTGATGATAAATTTTTGAGTTATGCTGTATATCATAATGCATTTGACACCATTTTGGCAATTTTTTGCATTATTTTACTTTTTATTCAATAAAAATATTTTTTTAACATGATACTATATAATGTCTAGTAGTAATGTTGCGGATATGTTAAAAAAACAAAACAAAAAAGTTTATGTTGGATGGTTTTCTGATAAAGATGGAAGCCCCGATTTTAAGGGACTGGGTCCAATTTTAAAGGGACTATTTTATATATACATTTTGTTTATTGTGTTATCAAAAAATATTTTTTATGCGGGTTACATTTTTATTATTGGTGCAATAGGAAAAGTATTGAATGCCATTCGTTTTTATTATGTTAATACTTTAGTTAAAAACGGCGATGATGAATTTTTTATTGATATGAATGTACTAGAAAACGCAGTAGAAGGTGGATTATTTTTCTTTGTCGGGTTATATTTGTTGTCTTACACGTGGACAAAGAAATTATAAGCGAATGTTCCAATAGCTATAAAATTTTGTGTTTAGTTAATAATATAATTTGTGTTTTTGGCAATTATATTATTTTTAGTATATATATATTATATGAATTCAGCAAATTCAAATCAAAATCAAAATAGCGATAATAGTTCACCTACGGCAATTCAAGGAGAAACAGATAGAGAATGGGAAAAATTAAAAGCATATAAAATTGAAGAAGGAACATTTTATACTGGACCATTTGCAACTCCCAGAGGAAACCCTCATTTTGGAAATATTCCAATAATAACAAAATATATCTTTTTAATAATTGCTATATATTACGCAGTTAAAAAAAACTACAAATACACATTATATGCGTTAATTCTTTATATGATAGGTTGCATATTAAATGGTGTTCGTTTTTTTTATGTTAACTTATTAGCAGAAAAAGGAGAAGATTCTCATTTTTTAAATTCAACTGTTAATGATAATATAATCGGTGCAGTTTTAGCATTTATTGCTATTTTGTATATTTTATTTAAAAAAAATAAATAATATCTTGAATCTTAAGCTTGCATTTTTATATAATATTATTATATAATATATAAAATGAATGACAACAACAATAAATCCTACTTAACAAACAATAAATCCTACTTAACAAAGATTAAAAAAGAAGAAGGTAAATATTACACCGGCATTTTTCAGGATGGAGATGGAAATCCAGACTTTCATGGTTTGGGTCCAATCTTAAAAAGTGTTATTTATTTATTTTTATTTACCATAATATTGGCCGATGAAAATATTTACTTTGTTTTTCCATTATTTCTGTTTTTTATTGGCAGAATATTAACCTCAATTCGGTTTTTTTATGTTGAAGCATTAGATAAAACTGGACATGATATGTATTTTATTCGTATGAATATTCTTGAAAACTATGTAGAGGGGTTTACCGCATTATTCGTGATTCTTTATCTCATGTTTCACACCTTTTTAACTAAAAAGAAATAAAAAAAATAACTCAATTTATAAAATTAAAACTTGTGTTATTTGACTCGTTCATCTAGTTATTTGCCTTCTTCTTTTTCTTCTTTCCTCCATTTTTTTCTCCATTCTTTCCTCCATTCTTTCCTCCATTGTCTCCAGTTGGTTTGGCTCCACGGGGCGTTCTTTCTACTGTCTCACCAGTTGAAAAAATTGCAAATAGTTCTTCATCTGTAATTTTAGGAGCTTGTTGCGCTTGGTTTGCAGATGATGCGGCTGCCGCCAACTTGGCCATTTGTTTGGCTTCCATGTTCTTTCTCATTCTCTCTTTCATTGCTTGTTGCTTTGTCATTTTATCCATTCTTTGTTGCATTGCATTTGTATCAAGTCTTGTATTTCTTCCTAATCCAGCAAGACCAGCCAATTCACCCAAATCTGGCATTCCACCTCTGGCGCCACCCATACCCATCTTACCTAATAACTCTTGAATATTTGGCATTCCGGGCATATCTTTCATCTTATTCAACATTTCGCTGGCTTCAGTCATCAACTCATTCTTGTTAATATCTCCTGAACGCATTTTTTCGTCCAACTTATCACTTACATTCTTAACCATGTTCATCAATTTTCCAGGATTGCTAAATAACTTTTGAAATACATCCTTGGCATCTGTTACCCCCTCCATATCTATGTTCAAGTTTTGAGTTGTTTCTTCAGCAATTTCTCTCGCCAAATCACCCAACTTTCCACCCATCATACTATTAATATGCCCATGAATATCATCAGCTGAAGGCAAATTTATGTTTGGTTCATCTTGTTCTTCACTAGATTCTCCTTCTCTTTCTTTTTCTCCAGATGTCTTTCCCATGCTTTCAAAAAGTCCCTGCATTCCTTCTAACGTCTTTTCCAATTTACCTTTGAATTCATCCTCATTAATGGCTTCAAATAACTTTGAAGTATCGCCAAATGCTTCCTTGTTATCAACGCTTCCAATAATACAAATCAACACCATTTGCAAATACTTCCAAATAGTTTCTCTAGTTTTATCACTGACATCGCATTGCCACAAGTATTTGAAACTAATGCCTGGCAAAAATTCAGTATTTATAGAAGACTCGTTGTCAAATATCTCTACTTTTTGATACAATATGTCAAAGAATCTCTCTGGATACACCCCAATACAATGGTTAAAGAGATAACGAATCTTTTCTTGCGCGTCCTCTTTTATATACAATAGCGCTTTGGCTTTTGCATCTTCATCTTCTCCTTCTTTTTGGTCATCAAAAGTCTTTGGCTTCCACCACTTATCAATAATGGGCTGATATTCTGGAAATGTAGTCGCAATATCTGATACAAAGTCTTTCATAATTTTGGTAAACTCTTCGGGTATTTCTCTCTGCTCTTCGCTCATTACTTATATGTTTGATATAAATTTATTTTTTTAAATCAAACTAAAGTTAATATAAATTATAGATTATTTATTTAACCTAGATTTTGATACATTGATGATAACTTTTTCAAGTTTTGAATGTATTTCATAACCTTTTGTTGGTCTTCTGGTGTCATTAACTTTACTGGATTTCTTAATCTATCAATAGCTTCAGTAATTTTTTCTGAATTTTCAGCATTTGTTAAATCATCGCTGTAATCCTTTGCAATAAAAAAAGTGATATCTCCAGAATCAATTACTGCTTCATATTTTTCAACAACATATTTGTGCCATATCTTAATAATCATTTTTGGATTGGCCTTTCTAATCAATGTAAACGAATTCTTGGCAGTTAAAATATCGGGGTCTTCCGGAAATACGCTAATAATATCATTGACAAATTCAATAAAATGGTCATTAAATGCGGTTAATATAGTTGACGCTTGTGAAGCCATTACTTTATATCTGTAATTTATTATTTTATAGTTTTTAAGTTATTTTTACGAAGATAATTTTACTTTTTCATAGATAAACTTGAAAGTTCCTGCTCTCGCATTTGTTGCAACTTTTCAATTGTCATTTCTTGATTTCCAGCACTTTTTCCCTCTTTGTAATTGTGTTCATCTGTAGGTGTGCTTATTTTATCACTGTAGTTTAATGGTACATAGTTGTGCATTTGCCTCATTCCACCATTTCCCTTTGTATTTAATTCTTCAGAATCCATGTCTAAAAAACTATATTGGTCAGATACGATAGAACCTCCTCCTAAAGAAAATGCCATGGGTTCCATATTATTGCTTGTTGCTTGGCGAGTAATAACTTCTTGTTTTGGCTTTAAATGATTGTATATCTCATCTCCGTAAAGAACGGCATAATTTTGATTCAACAGCAATAATGCCGGAACCTTGGTTACATTTTCAGGCATAACTATTTTTTGACCATTTTCTAAAACTATATATATTTTATTATCCGGTCCCTTGGTTCTTTTATCAATGCAAATAAAATGTAAATCCTTACTTACTTGGCTTTTTGAAAGGGTTTGTAACAATTTTTTTGAATGTTCGCAAAAGTTGCTGTAATACAAAATTGAACTCATTAATCTATATTAAGGTTATTGAAAGATTATTTTAACTCATTTAAAATAAAAATTGATTTACAATATAAATATTATTTGTTTATTATAGATACAATGAACCCACGCATTGAAAAATCAACAGAGGATGGTGATACTCTTAACTTCACACTAAGAGATGTAAATGTTAGCGTAGCAAATGGTCTTCGCAGAACAATTTTATCCGACGTTCCCAGCGTTGTATTTAGAACCACACCAAATGAGGAAAATAAGTGCACAATTCTTGTAAACACAACAAGATTGAACAATGAGATTCTTAAACAACGCCTAAGTTGTATCCCAATCCACATTAATGACTTGAAAATGCCTCTACAGAACTACACTGTGGAGGTAAATGTAGAGAATCTCACTGATACTATTATGTTTGTAACCACTGAACATTTTAAAATCAAGAATGTTACAAACAATCAATATTTGACGGATGCAGACCAAAAGAAAATCTTTCCACCAAATAGTTTGACCGGTTATTACATTGATTTTGCCAGACTTAGACCCAAGATTTCCGACGAGATTCCTGGAGAAAAATTGCAGTTTACTTGCGAATTCTCTATTGGAACTGCAAAGCAGGATGGTATGTTTAATGTGGTTTCCACATGCACTTATGGTTTTACTCAAGATGATGAGGCAATTGAGAAGGAACTCGCTAAAAAGGCTCAAGAATGGAAGGACCGAGGAATGTCAAAGGAGGAAATTGTTTTTGAAACAAAGAACTGGACGTTACTTGACGGTCAAAGAGTTGTGAAGCGTGATAGCTTTGACTTCACGCTTCAAACAATTGGGATGTTTACAAACCAAGAAATTATTAGAAAAGCTTGCGACATTTTGATTGAAAAGTTGGATGCGTTGAACACCGACATTGACACGGATGAACTCAAAATTACTCCTTCTGACAACACAATGCCAAACTCTTATGATGTTATTCTTGTAAATGAAGATTATACTATTGGAAAAGTGCTTGAATATTTCTTGTATTCCAAGTTTTATGAGGGAACCAAGTCACTCTCTTATTGTGGTTTCAAGAAGATGCACCCACATGACCTTGACAGCATTGTTCGCATTGCATACAAGGAGGAACTAGAAAAGATGGCAATTAAACAGAATCTAAAAGAGTGCATCGCTGACGCCATTTCTGTTTACAAGAAGATTCAAGACAAGTTTTAGCAAAAGACACAGTTTGTGCCAAATGGATGCTTCTTTATATTTATATTTTTTATTAGACCTTTTCCACTTTTTTATTTCAAACGCTTTTGAAATAAAATTGAATTCATTTAAATAATTAAAACAAGAGAATAAATTTAAAATGGGTTGCTTTAGTTGGATTGCACAAGATACTAATATTCCAATTTACATTACTGGGTGGCAAAAGCCTGGATACGCGCAACGCACTTATTATATGTGGGACAATAAGGGAAATAGTTGGAGCGAGCCAAACTATGAAGGATATGGAGTCTTTGGTGGAAAAGACTACTACGTGCTTCTAGCTGAAATGAATAATATTGATGGCAAAGATGATGACGAAAAAAGAAGTAAAGCTATTAGGATTGATTTCAGTTCTAATCGCGATGGTATAATATTTCCAAACCTTACCGAGACTTCAAATTGGACATGGAAGAACAAACAACCCCACAGTCATTATAACCAAGGATGTTATGAAGATGAGTAAGGTATAAATTATTATTTATAAAAAAGGTGTAAAACAAAAAATACACTATTTACATTAATTATAATTATTTTTTATACCTTATTTCAAATATACAATGCACAGATAATGTGGAACGCCGTTTTCGTCTTTATGCAATAACTTAAAATACCCAATTCGTTCAAATTCAAACACAACATCATTGCCACATTCTAATACATAGCTTTCAACAAACCCTTCATTAATTGTTTTTATAAGTGGATTTTCACTATCTATGAATACGAATTTTGCCGGAACGGCATGATTCACAGAAAGCCAATGAATTGTTGATTTAACAGATTTGTCCTTTTTCAAATTACACGCAGATACATTTACAACATTGTCTACGACGCCTTCATATTTCACAATGTCATAGAACTTCAGTCTAACCATTTTATTTATAGGCGATAATCGATAATAGTCATCGTCATGTTCCAGTTTGAAGTCGTCTTTTTCTAAATATATTTCTCTATTTATTGTCGTAGTGTGACAAAACTCGGGTTTATTCGGAATGTGTGGATGATTGCAAATCTTTTCTTCGTCAAGATTTGTAATCACGCATTTTATGGGGTTTATAACCGCAAAACATCTAATTGCAATGGGGTTGTAATGAGCAATAAGCAAATGATGAACAAGTTTCATAGACACAACAGTTTTAACCTTACCAAGTCCTGAACAACTTGCAATGGATTTAATTATTTCCGGTGTATATCCACGATTGCGCATACCTCGCACTGTAAGCAAAGATGGGTCATCATAACCGGAAACCTCACCATTTTCAATTAATTTTTTAATATTTCTTTTGGACAGAGTGTTGTTTTCAACAGTAAGTTTTCCAAATTCATGGACATTTGCTGGAGATAAGACGCATCCTAATTTATTTAACGTGATTGCAGACCAATAATACAAATCGCGCCGAATATAGAACTCATCAGTACAATACGATGTTGTTACATTTTCAAGTGCGTCTACTATTCCATGACTATAATCATAAGATGGATATATGCACCATGCTTCTCCAGTTTTGAAATGAGGAGAATAATTTATTCTATAAGCGATTGGGTCTCTTAACGTATGATTGTTGTTGGACATGTCTATTTTTAAACGAAGAACTGCTTTACCAGAAGCATATTTTTTGTTCTTCATATTTTCAAACTCAATCAAATGAATGTCAGGAGACATGCTTCTGTAAACATTTTCAATTCCATGATGTCGTTCCTCTTTAATTACATCTGGTGAGGAAAAGTCAACATAAGCATAACCATTTTTAATCAAAATGCAAGCAAAATCAAACAATTTATCAAAATAGTCTGATGTGTAGGTAATGAGTCCTGGGTCATATCCAAGCCAAGTCATATCACGCATTATTTCGCTTACAAAAAGTTCGCGTTCAGTTGATGGATTTGTATCATCTAATCTTAAATGACACAAATTCCCTTCACTATAATTTATCAATAAGGATTTGCAGTGACCAATATGCAGATACCCATTGGGTTCTGGAGGAAACCTAGTTATCGTTGACATTTTATGATTGGTTGTGGGATTGAGATAAGAAATGTTCTGAAAAAATTTTCAATTTTTTTAATGAACCATTTCAGTCACTCGTTGAATCCACCTTGACAAAATCTACATGCCTCTTTCTTAAACACGCATTCATTGAATACATTTGCAATGAGGGATGCAAATTATTAACATACTTGATTACAACAGTATTATTGACATATTCATTATTTGGCTTCAACTCATCCACAAACATCTTGTGTAAGTGAAACATGTGCGTTCTAAAATGGTCTGGAAATTCCTTCAAAGGCTTTTCTTTTTTAATATAACAACTAATATAATTTTTATAAAGAGCGTATGTAAACTCGTGCATCTTGTCGCGGAAATAAGAGAAATCCTTCTTGTTTTCAGGATAATAATTTAAAAAGTCTCCAACCTTTCCCTCCCTCCTCAACGTCAAATACTGATATTGATTCTTGGGTTGATTTCCACGCAAATGTCTAACATATTCATATACGGGATTTCTCAACTTTGTTCTCTCTAACGTCTTCTTATTTTTAATAACAACACCTAGTGTCTGGTATGGTGTATTCATGCTAGCATATTCATTTTTCAAATCATCATATGTTGACCAATTGTCATAAACTTGAGGAAATAAAATGGATGCATTGGACCACCCTTCATAGCTTTTAACAATACTCAAATCGTGAGAAAATACATTCACCGTTCCGTCACTAGTATTTACAATTTCATATACTTCAACCAAGTATAATTGTGTTTCCTTAAATGGAACTACAATACGATTGTCTGGATGCTGCAAAACAAAACTGTAACAATATGTTGGGTTTAACATATTCAAATTAAAATCATTATTTTGCGCAGCTTCCAAAAACATCGCGCGAAACGTCTTTGCATTTTTCTTATTCCGATAAAAGCTAACCTCACCACCAACTGTATTGCGAGTTGCAAATTCCCAAGAGCCAGACAAACCAGAAGTCTTGTCCCAAAATACATTGACCATAGTGCCCTCTACAAATTCTTCAACAACAATATCATCGTTTCTCTCGGGATGATTTTCAATAAAACTACTATAAGGCAACGATTTAGGAGGAGAAAAACTAACAACGTGATTTGCAGTATCAACGACTACCGACCTTAACAAACCCACTGTAGGAATTAAATCAACAGCCAACATTTCCTTATCATAACGAATAATGCTATATTGATTGTTATTTTTAGTAACATATGAAGACCTATTAAATTTTTTAACATTAGAAGAATCAGTCGTTGATTCATTTAGTAGCATATTTTTAAACCCAGGAATATCACCCAACTTATAAACTGCTGTAGACATATTGCAATACATTATATTTCAATATATCTTTAAACTGATATTACAATGTTTTTGATTTTGGTTGTCATAATGATAAAAATTTCTACTATAAATATAGGAACAATATGTCATCATCGCAAAGTGTAGAAGAAAACGAACAAACCTCTGTAAAACCATCAACTCCTGAAAAACAAACCATAGACCTACAATTATCTGATGTTGTCCGTTTTGAAGCCCCATCAAATAAGATTCTTAATGACAATACATTTATTATTGAGTATATAGACAAGAATTCTATTAAATTGGTAAATGTAGACGATTTGACTAGCTTAAGATTAAAAATTAGCGCAGATGGAATATTGGGAGACGGGTCCATTACATCCATAGCTTTAATTGACCGCAACGAAAATAGTGGATACGCCAGGCAAAACAATTTGTTGCCTGGAACATGGGTTGATATTCTTTTTGGTGGAGACGCTCCAGTTATTATTACAGGAGAAATTACAAATCTAGAAGAAGATATGATTGAAATTAAATCTTATCCAGAAGGAGATACATTATATATAAATTTTGGATACAGGGGTTTACCAGAAGATTTACCCATTGAAACAATAACAATTAGAGAGAAACCAGAAAAAGTTCGTGAAGAAGAAAAACCAAAGTTAACCGAAGAGAGTGATGAAGCAATTCAAGACTTGGATGAGGACGTTGCAATGGAAAATAGAGAAACCTTATATAATTTACCAGCAAAGGATATTAAAGACACTGTCCGCGAATTCTTTGTTCGCGCGGATGAAATTAAAATTGGTCAAGAGTTGGCTGCAATTACACAAATGGTTGATGTTGAGGAAAGCCAACAACGATACAATATTTACTCGCAAACCGATGATTTATTAAATGAGTTGTTGTCTAATGTCCCAAACACACAACGAACTAGTAATGTTTTAAACAATATTCACACAATGATTGAGAGATTTAAACAATTGCGTGTAGAGTTTTCTAATTTAGACGAAAATGGAAATGTCATTGGTCCAATTGTTAAAACAGTTAACTGGAAACCACTTGCTACTAATTTAATGTCATTTAAAACATTGTTATATTGGTTACTTCCTGTTGCAAAGAATGTTAAAAAGGTTTACAATATTAGCTCAAAAGAAGATGCCGAGGATTTTGTTGACATTGTTCCTCTCTCTATTGATGAAAATATTGCAGAAATGAAAAACATTTTTGACCGTTATAAATCAAATGATACTCCAAGCGAGCAAAACAAATATTTTAATTTAATAACAGAATTAAATCCTTATTTAACGCCTTTTAATGAAACAAATGCTGAGACAACATTTGATATAATTAATAGCATTTCAATTGAAAATGATTTGAGTGCAATTATTGACAACTTGGACGACTTTAGTTCTTCTATTGTTGAGAATGATATTGTTAAAACAAAAAAATTTGTTATGCAACGTTATAACTTGGGCGTAAGTCGTCTTGACGCAACACAAATAACCGGCAAAAAAATGATTTCACACCGCGTTAATATTACTCAACCAGATGTTTTAGAAGTTAAATCCATTTTAACTCTCCCAGAACCCGCAGTTCGCTTCTCTCACATTAATCTTCCAGCAACAAGCATATATGAAAAAGCCAACTTGAACAACACATTTATTAATTATTGGCAATTGTTAAATGATAATACTCGCGTCAATAAGGTTACTGTAAGTAACTTGGATGCTGAAGATGAAACAGTTGATAAAGAGGACGGAGAGAGAAAATTTATGAATAGCATTAAAAATTATGTTTTGGCAAATGCTGAAAACGTAGAGAAAATGACAAATCTTGAAATATATAAGAAATTTATACAGAAAATTGTTCCAAAAACTCGCGTTCTTTTCAGTTTAATGAAAAAATATATTCATGGACGACTTTCTCTCCATGATATTGTTGGATATTTGGAACCATTCTTAGTTTATACAGATGATTTGACGTTTATGCAATACAAAGAAATGAACTTGTTTTTACAAGAAAAGATTTCGGAGTATTATAAGTCATTTAAAGAGAGAGAGAGAGAATATTCTGCTATAAAGAAAAGGGCTATGAATATTAGCCTTAAACCTAACGACAGAAGCGTCGTATCACTGTTAACTGATAGAAAAAATTCCAACGAAGTGTTAAGAAGCTATGACTATGACCAGAGCGATTTAACCTTAACAAGTTCCGAACTCTTATGGAAAATGATTACTACCGATTATTCAAATATTTATAATAATGCATTAGCTTTGGCAAATATTGGAACCATGATGCCCGAAAATATTAGCTCCATTATTGAAAACATTGAAAAAGAAAAAAATAAACTTGATGAGGCTATTAAAGAAGAGGAAAAAAATAATAAATGCATTAACATTGTTATATCAAAACAATACAAAACTCTTGAAGAAATTGCAGCGGATAACGACAAATTAACATACTTTGATAAAAAATATGATGACACCATGTATGGCATTTTGGATGATTATCAAAAGGAACAAATAGCTATGGAACCCGCAGCATTCAATGAATTCCTTATTCAAAAACTTATTAGCAAAAATAAAATTAGACCAGATGACGCACCATATATGGCAGAAACATTAATTACTGGTATTAAACGAGTTGTTGATGGAGACTTTGCAATTCTTTATGATTTGGTCCAAGATAAGTTACTTTATTTCAAACGCGTTCATAATAAATGGCAACCAGACAAGACAGTTGATGAAAAAACAGTTACTTCAAATCAATCATTATTGTGCGATTTCCAAAAAGACTGCATGGAAGTTGATAAGAAATATAAAGCTATTTGCGAAACTCAAGACTTGAACAAACGCCATGTTACTGAAAATGCATTAAAAGAAATTATTAATCAATTTGATAAAAAATATGACATGTCTAAGGAAAAATTAATGGAATTGTTAACTAAAAACTATGAATATGATATCAGCATAGTAGAAAAACTCCACAATGTACATCAAAGTCGCGTCTTTAAATATAACGCAGAGCAATTTAAACTTGGTGTTGGCAATGATGATTTTGAAAAAGACGTTGTTGTGTCTCCTTATGTAAAGCTTAGAGACCTAATATTAGGACAACCAAATATTACAAATAAAAACAGTTACCTTGTAAGATTTGCTATTCGTTTTACGAGAGAACCAAATCCAGAAGAATCAACTACAGCTGATGGATTGCATTGGAGGTATTGCATTAAAACAGGAGTAAAATTACTTCCATCTTTTATGTATAAATTAGCTGTTTGCTGGAATGAGAATCCCAACAACTATATGAGAGTAATGGATGAGATTATAAAAGAATGTGGCAAAAAGAGCGATGATGGAGATTCGTGGGTTGATGAATACAGTGGTTACGTTATTCGTGCAGTTGACCCTGATATAGATGAAGGATATGAAGAGGGATACAAAGTTAAAACGAGAGAAGTGATGGAACAAGATTTGGGAGACGCGTTGCTGAGCGCATCTGGAACCCCCGTTATAAAAAAATACACAACACCCGAGACAAAAATGATGTCTAATATTGTTGGTGCATTGGCTGAACAAATGGGAATTTTTATAGAAGACCAAAAAGAGTTTATTATTAAAATTGCGTCAGAGATGTTGCAAAGCGGTGCTCTAGTTTCCGAAGAAGACCATAAATTGCGAGTTGAAGAAGCTGCCAAAAAGGGAAAAAAGATTCCCCCATATCTCTCTGTCTATAACAGCACTATATTGTATTTAACATTAGGGGCTTATTTGATAGGAGTTCAAACTTCAATACCTTCAATTAAAACTCGCAGAACTTTCCCCGGATGTGTGCGTTCATTTACCGGATATCCCTTTGAAGGGTCTGGTGACTTGTCTTCTCTCCAATATTTGTCATGCGTTGCATATCATTTAAGAAATGAAACTCATCCTTGGTCAGCTCTTATGAGAATGAAAGAGTCTGTAATAGCAGAAAAAATAAAGGCGTTTATTGACACATATTACATAAGCAACACAGATGTTATGCAAAAATTCAAGGATAAATTGGAATATTTATTAGCTAATCCTGAGGATAGTATTCCCTCAGAATATGCGTTGAATAAATGGACACAGTTTTTGCCACCTTTAATTCCATTCAAACTTAAACCTATTACAAATATATCTGAGGACTTCAAAAAGGAATGCCTAAGAAATTTCAAGAGTGGGGCAACATGTCAAAGAGAGAAAATTTTAATCATCAAATCTAAAATTATATATTTCTCTCTAGCTCTTCAAGAATGCATTCAAAAAGTAGTAGATAGGAAGAAGTTGTTGTTGACAAACTCTGCAAAGGAACCATTCTTGGAAAACTCGTGCTGTAGTGAACGTGGTGGAATCAGCACAATTAAGTATTTTATTGAAGAGGAACCCGAAATTTTGGTTTATAATAAGATTGTGAAAGATTTGACTAACATTATTGAAGACATTGATGCAGTAACAAAAGCCCCAATGTTTTTCTGTAGAGAGAACTCTAAAAATATTTATGCTCCTTTAAGCGACAAATATAGCGACGAAACAATTTATCGCGCATTTATTGTATATTGCAAATTCAATTCAATTGTTCCAATTAGTACTGAATTAGAAGCTATTTGCGGCGGAAAACCAGAGCACTTTTCAAAATCTGATTCCATGAGTGAGAAAATTAGAAAACTTAAACAAGAAGGTAAAAATTATAACAACGAATCTTTGCTTAGACTATTGCAATACGTTGACCGGAAAAATATTGTAAAGATAAATATTGACAATCCAACTATTACTCAAATACAAAAGATGCGCAATATTCTTGAAGAAATGGACCGAGATGATGACAATGAAATTGTTCCAAAGGCTTTAAGGCAAAATATTGATAATGCTCTTGATACTTTTGATATTGCCGTCACTGAAGACACTGAAGAAATGCGAACTCTAAAAAATTATTTGGCAAGAGTTAATGCTGAAATGAATAATGAAATTTACGACTTTATCAGCAAAAACAGTGGTATAACAAAACGAAAATTAATGGACATAAGGGTATTATTAAATACAGTAATGAAATGGGGCAGTTGTTCAGAAGATGCTCGCAAGGATTCTATATCCGATGAAAGTATGTATAACAATATACAGTTTGTCAAAAACTATATACATCAGTTTTTAGACGTGTTTCCTGAGACAATTATAAATCAGGTAGATTTCCAAAATGCAGTCAGTTTGCCAAAATATTGGAATTTGTCTCAAAAACACAACTCTGATATTAAAAATATAATTAGCGAATATTATAAAATCTTAAGACCCTTTTATGATGATAAAATTGTTGCAAATATTCTAAGAAAGACTGCAGAGACAACTAAAAATCTATTAAATTTGGCAATAGACACGCCTTATATGACGGACATAAATTACAAGGGAAGTAAAACATACTCTGTCTTTGATAAGAGAACCAGTGAATTACTCTTTGAAAATTATTTATTACAGACATTGCACGTTTATAAACGCTTGGCTGAAGATAAAAATATGCTTGTTATGGATTCGCCTAAAGACACAGATGAGAGAGAACTTGCATTGACAGTAGAAAATATGGAAGAAGATGAATTGCATTTATCATCCAAAACAACACCCACTCTTCTTTTGGGTAATATTAAAGACATGAAGATTAGAGTTTCTAAATTAATGGTGGCATTTTTAACAATCATGTCTAACCACAAGGATATTGTTGATTTGAGCTACGATAAAATAATGGAAGTTGTTTTCAAGAGCAAAGAACGAGAGAAAGATACATTCACAGATAGACTTCAAGCCATGACAGATGAAGAGCGTGATGCTGATACAATTTTAAAGATTAATAAATTGGGAGTTTGGAGCAAAGGTTTACAAAAGGGATTAACTACTTATGTAAAAGAGGCATATGATGAGGAACGTGATTATATGGAAAAAATAGCAGAGATTGAAACAAACTTAAGAAAGAATAAAGGCGTAACAGATGAAAATGTGGACCAATTTTTAGAAGATTATATAGAAAACGCTGATGCAGTTGAAGCGATTGATAGAGAAGAAAATGATATAGGATGGTTTGCCGGAGATGATGCCGGAGAAGACTATTTTGGTGCGGAACAAGGCAACGATGATTGGCAAGAACGAGACTAACTGAAAAAAAGGCACTACGACCAAATAATTACATAAATTAAATAAAAACTTATGAAATTATTTATAGAATAATTGCTATACAATATATATATCATGAATTCAATGTATAGGTCTTATATTTCAAAGAATGTTACTCTTGTCAGCATTTTGTTATTTTTAGCTGTTTTTATTACAATTCAAATTGGGCAGCCCAGTTTCTTGTACAGGGAAGATGGAAGCCTTCGCAATTTTGGCATCGGTTATCGCAATAAAACAATTCTTCCTGTTTGGCTTTTAGCTATTGTTTTAGGCATTCTCTCTTACTTGTTCGTTCTTTACTATTTATCTAGACACACCTTATTTTAGAGAATCCTAGTATGTAGTCCCCTCTAGTTGTTTTTTATTTTTTAGATAAAAAAAATTGAAAACTTTTTATGAAACGCCAATTTTGGCAACAGCAAAATGACAGAGACTGAAAACGAAAGTTCGGTAAATAAATTTGAATTCACGATTCGTGCTGCGGCATTTTATCGCATTATAGGCAACGCACAAACTGTCGTGCTAAATGAAGGCAAGAATGGGGCTCTTCTGGAACAGCTGATGAAAGATATTTCTCAAACACCGAGTCTTGCACTTGATGCTTTGGGTGTAATGGTTTTGGAGATGAACGTTGGGGGAGCACTTGCAGTATTTCCCGTTTGCGATGTAGCCGTTTTGGCAGAAATGATTCATTACATAATAAGATTTTACAAGAACAACCCCGAATTTGCAGACAAAATTGCCATAATGTGCGGATTTGGCGCAATTTTGGGGGACGGATGTGAGTGTCCATTAGTTGCAGCGCCACGAAATGCTCGTTTGAGGGAGATTGCCGAGCTAAATAACGAGTTTCGTCGCATTAGTAATGCAATGGGTGATTCTCTTGAAGTGTCCACCGAATTCATAACAATGAGGACTGCTGGCTTTCATCCAGAAAGCCAGTTTCTTCGCACAGTAGTCAATATTTAACAACCAATCTTTATAGATGTTTCGCACTTTTACTTCTTTGACTCTCTGTGTGGTTTGTATATATGTTAATTACATTGTGTAGACAGTTGAATTTTGCTTTGCAGTTTTTTCATTTATACTAGCTTCAGTTTTCAAATATTGTTCTTGACTTGCCTGCATTGATGCCAAGTCTTTATTGCATGGTCTGCTCATAATGTTATATTGTGTAATTGAAATTAATAAAATTGCTGTGTAAACATACCAAAGTGCTTCTCCTATATTATCTCTCACAACGACAGCATCTAATAATTGTTGTTTCATTTCAGGAGCACCATTTTGATACTGTTCCTTCATTAAGGGAAGTAACATTGCCCAATACTCTATAAAATTGGAAGGTACAATTTGATTTATTAAAATAGACATATTTCCACACAACTTAATAATAGCTTCTGCCGCACTCTTTAAGCTATTTTTCTTTTCTGGGTCAGCGTCAGCAGCATTTATTGTTTGGTTCAAGTCAGTATTTACTAATAACTCGGTTAAAATGTTATTAGCGGAATTAGAGACGACAAAATAACCAATTACATTAGAAAATGCCGATTTAAACCCGGGAAACATCATTAAACATATAATTACTCCACCAAAAATGAAAATCCAAGGAATTAAAGTCATTAAAAAGGCTGACCCAATGTTTTGCATTAAACTACCTCCGCACTTTGTTACCATAACACTAGCATTTACACCCATTTGAGTTAATACCACAAATAAGAAATATATTAGTAATGCAGTATTATTGCTGCTGCTATAAGCAGCATATTGAGCTCCAGTAGGGTCGTCATATGCAGATGCGTCTAACTTTGGTTTTAATAACAAATAATATACAAGTGTAATTACTGCAAAAATTAATAGTGATAAGAAAGAACTGTCCATATAGATATTGTGTATAATTTATTTTGTTTTTATAACAGTAATTAATAACATGAATTTTGATAATTTTACTAAACCTACTTTAATAGAACCCGGCGTTAAATATTTTTTAAGTGAAACATTAAAGCAATGCAGAATTTTTAAAATGACATACAACAACCTTCTAATTAATATTGCTTTAGGAGTGGGATTTTTACTCCTTTTAGGCACAATATTATTTTTTAAATACAAAGGAAAACTTACTCCTGTAGAAAAAGATATGAAAAATAGACAGAAACAACAGTATATTTTATCAAAAATACAAAATTTTCAAGAGGCTAAAAAACAAGCACATCAAGAATTAATTACAGGACTTCCTCACTGGGAAACAGAATATGATGTTATTCACAGAAAAATAAATAAATAAATATATATATAGGATATAAACTACAGAATGAGCAAAGAAGATGAGAAAAAAGACGCAGAAAAAAGAAAATTTATTGAAAGTTTAGACCAATATTATAGGTATAAAGATAAGTATGAAAGCAATCTTAAAAAAGATAAGACACAAATTATTAAATTAGAGGGCTTAAGTTGGAGAGAAAAACGAGCCGAATACATGAAACTTAAACCAAAATGCATTAACTGCCGGAGACCAGTCGGGTCTATTTTTTCTACTAAAAATCAAGAAGATGGAAGACATTTAATTGCATTGTGTGGTGATAGAAAACAGCCCTGTCCATTTAATATAAATATTAACTTGGGACTTGTTCAAAATATACAAGAGGACCTTCACAACGATGAGAGCACGCTTGATGAATACAAACGAGAAGTTATTATTGATAAAAATGATTTATTATTTGGTTATATTAGTGCTCAAGAAGCTGTTGGAAGGTTTGATAAATTAAAAGAACAAGTTACAGAATTTACAAAAGTTTATGAATTCACATTGCAAACTTATTTAAATGTAGTTGACAACGAAGAAAAAAAAGCCGAACTTGAAAAACTACAATTAGAGTTTTATAATAACTTGGATAACTTTAATTTAATGATTAAACAATACAACTCTACGCAAAATACACAATTAATTATTGATGCAGTTGAGTTGTATACAAATACTATGCAACCACGTGCCACTGAAATTATGAATAAAAAATACGCGTATAATGGTGTTGAATATAATGAAGATGACAACACATTTCATTTAATTCAATTATCTATTACAAATGAAAACTTGGAATGGGATTTGATGAGTAATGGTCAAAGGGTTGTTTCTTTTAAAATTGGCGTAGAAAAGGAAAAAAGAAAGCCTGCAAAGACTGTTGCTTTTACTGAGGCTATTCCTGATATTAAAGCAAAACCAATTATTACGAAAGACGATGAAGAAGATGCTACAAGGCTTGAAAAATTCAAGTTAAAGCCTCAATTGAAAGTCCAAGAAGAGGAAGAACCAGATGAATCTGATGTTTCAGTCTCTGACTCGGACGATGAACCACCTCTACCAAAAATTAAAATCCATCCCAATTTACTTTCAGATGGAACAATTGCTGCAACAGAAGCCAATCGGTTGGGACTTAAAATAGAGCTAGTTAAAGGTGAATTGATTGCTAAAAATGAAAAAACCGGCGAAACATATAAAGTAACTGCTGGACAAGGTTGAGAAACAAATTATTTTAGCTTTTAAAAAAATATATACACTAAATATAAGATAAAATGCTCACGAAATTTATCAACATACCTGTCTTCATTATTAGTTTAGCAATTGGCCTCTTCTTTGTCTACGTGTGGGGACCTGAACTTAAAACTATTTATGTTTATCCTACGCCTGAAAATACTGGAAAAATACAATATAAAGACAACGCTGACAATTGTTTTGTATATGAGGCAAATGAAGTAAAATGTCCTGCTGATTCCTCAAAAATAAAAACAATACCTGTTCAAACTGGAAAAACAGAAGATTAACTTTGTTTATATATTTTATATTAACTATACAATATATAAATGCATTTAAGCAGATTTGTTCACACAGAAAGTGGTAAATACCTTATGTCTATTATATTGGGATTTGGATTGGCGACATTATTTAGAACTGTTTGCAATGGTAAAAATTGTTTAATAATGAAAGCTCCTCCGTTAGAAGATATAGAAGATAAAATTTATAAACATCAAGGAAAATGTTATAAATTTACACCGATTACAACAAAATGCGATGCTAAGAAAAAGGAAGTACATGTGTAAATATAAGTATCGTGAATTTGCGTAATTATTATAAATCATCATTCTTTGTAATAATTATATGTCTTCTGATTCAACAAGTATAATGGATTTGCCAACTGACCCAGTGGGTGGGGGAAGCATTGGCGGAAATGTCACATTGTCAGTAAATGAAAAAATTGGACCTGGACCTGGACCTGGGTCTGGACCTCCAGGAGGCGTTTCTTTAGACCAAACAACTATTCAACAAATTGTTAATGGTTTGCAACAAGCTAGCTCTACTGGAGCAACCCAATTGCCGTCTAGAGATATTCCACGCAACACAGAATCTATTATGCACGACCCACAAGTTCAAGCCAATTATATTCCTACTGAATCTACAAAAGATTACATTACAGAAGAAGAGGATAATGAGGACATAGTTCACAATTACAATAAAAAAGAACAATATGGTGATAGTTTGGACCAATTATACGACGAAATTCAAATTCCTCTTCTAATTGCTGTATTGTATTTCTTGTTTCAACTTCCAATTTTCAAGCGTTATTTATATCGGTTTTTTCCCGCATTGTTTTCCAAGGATGGCAATATAAACCTGTATGGTTTTGTTTTTACCAGCGCTCTTTTTGGATTGTTGTATTACTTTTTGTCCAAAGTTATGACTCATTTCAGCCGATTTTAAAAAGTAACTGGCACAATTTTTTCAGGGTTTAAATGACGGTATGATTTAAAACTTAAACTATGCAATACTTGGTCATATACATTCATGTGTTGTATGTCGGCACCAACTGTAATGGCCATATTTAATCTGTTAATGTCTATAATTACATTAATCATAATTGCATTTGTAAAATTTGTAGTATTATCAATTTTTGCATCGGTAAAATTGGCATAAGACAAATTTGCACCAGTAAAATTTACCTTGTATAAATTTGCACCTTTAAGATTTGCCCCGCGTAAATCGGAGCCTGAAAAGTTGACAAAGCTTAAATTTGCCCCGGATAAGTTTGCCCCGGATAAATTTGTTGAATTAATAACGGCTCCCTGTAATACAGTATTTTTAAATACAGTTTTTTTTAAATTTGACGCACACATTTTTGCCCCTCTAATATCAATTCCGGATAAATTCATATAAGACAAATCTGCTTCCAAAAGAGCATTAAGATTTGCTTTTTTATTTATTATTTGTCGCCTAAGTTTTCGCTTTGATAGATATGAACAAAACGCTTTTATCATGTTTTTTATTGCAAGTTAAAACAATAATGTGGAATAACATTTCTATCAATTTTTTTACAAACTTAATATAAAAGCATCATATAATATAGTTATAGTTATGAGTTTAGTTGAAGAAGATATAATGACTAGATTATTAGTAACATTAACAAACTATGTTGAATTTCTTATTTCTATGATTCGCGAAAAAGACCAATTAATTTCAAAAAAGAATGAAATAATTAATGCACAGAATGAAGCAATATCTTCATTAAATAATGCAATAGCCTTACAAAATGGTGTTATAGCTGCTCTTAAAGCCGACTTTTAAAGAAATTTGTATGAAACAGATATAAAAATATAATGCGATGTAAAAATAGCTTCATGCCCAATTCAGATATAACCAGAGTGTTAGATGAAATCAAATATGACAAACGGTTTGAACGATTCCGGATAGCTAACGTAATTGCACATGTCGCCGTTATTGTTTTAAGAGGAAAAATTATAGCCAGTGCGGTAAATCGCATTGGTTATCGTCAAGAAACTAGTAAGAGTTATTATAACACTTATCTTCACACAGATAGAAACTTGCATGCAGAAGAAAACGTTATACGGTCACTTGGAAATTATAATAAGATGAAAGATGCGGATATGTATATTATGAAATTTGGTAGGGGACAAAATAATGGTGCCTATGTTAATTCAAAACCATGTGCAAAATGTGCGTGTTTTCTTAGCAAGTGTATGAGAGAATACAAGTTGAAGCGCGTGTTTTACACGTCATAATTAAAAATACGTAGTTTGTAACATATCTGTTAAAATATATTAAACCTAACTTATGATTTAATATATTGAATGCCTCCTGGTTTTGATTTAACAGATATGTTACAAACTACATTTAACGATTCTATAAAAATTTCTCTCTTTCAACGAATGAAAACTGGGAATCAACTGTTTGATGCCATTTTTTCAACAATTGGATTTATAGTAATAAGTTATCTTGTAAAACTCCTATACGAAAATAACGTATTTAATAGACCATGGAATGTAGATATTCACGACACTATTAAGAGTTTATTCTATAAAAAATATTCAATCACATATGAAGGCAAAAGATGTTCTAGCATTGGCACTTATAATCTTTATCCAGTAGTATCTTCTTGTTTTACCAATGCTTGCAAAGCTTTGTGGTCTGATATTGTTATAAAAATGGATAATATTGAATCTATTCGTGAGTTAAAAGAACTTTATATAGCAATGGATAAATTTCGCGACAAAAATGATGACGACGATGAATCTGATATGTATATAGTTTCTCAAAGGAAACCATTTTTATATAATAAAGAACTTAAAATATATGCCATTGCAGATTTTTACACTGAAGATTCGGGTGGCGGCGAAAAAGACAAGCAAACAACTAAAACTGACAAAATTACATTGACACTTTACTCGTATGAAACGAATACATGTGGTATTAAAAATTATGTTACCAACTTAACAAAAACCTATACAAAAGCTATTGAAAAAAGTCGTAATAGTCAAAAGTTTGTTTATACTTTAATAAAAACAAAATACGAAGATTACAAATATGAATGTTGGGCAGAATATCCGTTTGATAGCACGCGCACGTTTAATAATATGTTTTTTGAAAATCAAAAACAAATAGTAGATAAAATTCAATTTTTTCTTGATAACAAAGAATGGTATTATGAAATGGGAATTCCTTATTCTCTCGGGATTGGATTGCATGGTCCTCCAGGAACTGGAAAAACGTCATTTTTCAAATGTTTGGCAAATATGACTGGACGACATTTAATTGTTCTCTCGTTGAAATTAATAAAGACAAGACGACAATTGGATGATTTCTTTTTTGAGGATAGATACAACTCAAACAATAAGAAACACGGTGTTGGGTTTGATAAAAAAATTATTATTATTGAAGACATAGATTGTCTTGGTGAGATTGTGTGGAAGAGAGAAAATAAAAAGGATAGAGCAGGAACTAACATTGGGAAAAAGTTGAATTTAAACTCATTATCTCCAACTGCGTCGGTTAATGTGGCAGATGTAATTCAAACTTTTGTTGACGCAAGTGATGAGCAAAATAAGCTTTTAACTGCGGTGACAAAATCTACGGAAGATGACCCGATTACTTTGGACGATATATTAAATTTGTGGGATGGGCTTAAAGAAACCCCGGGAAGAATCTTGGGAATTAGTAGCAATCATTATGACATGTTAGACCCCGCACTAATTAGACCAGGTCGCATAGACATAACACTTAAATTGGATAATGCTTCTCATAATATCATTCGGGAAATGTATAAACGATATTATAATGTGAATATTGATGAGAGAAAACTCAAAAAGGTTAAGGATAAATTCTATTCTCCTGCAGAAATAATTAATTGTTATGTCATGAATAAAGATAGTCCGCGCGACTTTATTGATAGGTTAATGCAGAATGAGAAATTTTAATTATGTTTTTAAATAAATTGTTCTGGATTGTAATTGTGATAAAAACAACTCTCGTGAAAATTACGTTGTCCTTCATGGTCTATAACTGTTTTTCCATCTTCTGTTGCATACATTGGATAGACAAGCGCTTTATTGCCATCTTTTGTTATAGTCCAATCAGAGCTAAATGGGGGCATATTTACATTTAATTCAGGATTTAATGATTGTTCAGCATAACCATTATAATATTTTTCTAATAATGTTTTTGCTTGAGTTCTGGACAACATATACATTTGAGCTCCCCACAAATCATATGGATAATCATGATATTTACGAGTTCTATTAGAAAAATCTCGTTTAATACTAAATCCATGATAGTATCCCTCAATCTTATATGGTATTAAATAGCCAAGCAGCAAAACATCTAACTCCATTGTTTTAAAGTCTTTAACAAGTCTAGGAATATCATTTGCTAGGTTCTTATCCAAATAAATATCATCTTCGCAAAAAATACCATATTCTTTATCAGTTTCATTTAAAAATTTATTTATCATATCTAGGTGTCCATACATGCAAGACCATGGCTTTTTTGTTCCACCTTCATTTTCCTTTAAAATACTTAACCTTGGGTCGTCAAACCCGACGCCGTCATAAAAGTCAACATTAATATTTAACTGAGAGAATCTTTGCGATAAAGCCGTTTTTCTCTCTTCATTTTTATAAGATAAACAATAAAAAGCGCATAAATCATTTGCAAGAGATGACATTTTTATAATATATAACTATTTTGAACTATTGTTTTAAATTGTTATAAGCAAAACTCGTTATATTTTTGTATATTTGTTGTATAAGTTTTATAAGAACCGAGAGATACATGCATATTATACAAAGTTATATTAAAAATCTTATGAAAAATCTACCGAAAAAAAAAACAAAAGAAGACATAAATTTAATATTAGACGGGGGAATATTTAACGGAAGTTATTTGATAGGAGCTCTTTATTTCTTGAGAGAAATGGAAAATAAAAAATACATAAAAATACAAAAAATATCTTGTTGTAGTATTGGCTCGGTTAGTGCTCTGTTATATAAGATGGATGCGTTGGATATGATGACCGAGATATATAATATAATTCTAAAACAATTTAAAGAACATCACAACTTGGCCAAATTAAATATTTGTATTGATAAAATTCGCGTGCGCGTCTTAGACCCTGATGCACTTTTAACTGACATAAATGGAAAATTCTTTATTACTTACCACGATATTAAGAAAGGGAAAAAAATTGTTAAAAGTAAATACAAGAGCATAGATGAATTATTTGAAACTATATATCGGTCTTGTTTTGTTCCATTTATCATAAATGGAAGCGCTGTTTGTAATAATAAATTTTTTGACGGCGTAAATCCTTATATTTTACCCACAAAAACTAATAGAAAAACACTGTATTTAGATTTGTTTAGCACTGATAAAATAGGACACTTGTTATCAGTTAAAAATGAAAAAACAAATTTTCACAGGGTATTGGCCGGACTTTTGGAGATACATTTGTTTTATATTAAACAGAATAGCACACAAATGTGCAGTTATGTTAACAATTGGTCGTTTTATCAAACGTTTCATAATCGCGTTTTAAAGTGGATGATTGAACGAGCTATATACTACACAGTTTATATGGTATATTATTTGAAACAATACATACCCAATGAACTTTATGAGCATATTATTTTTAAAATAATATCAAAAATAATAATGGAGTTATATGTGGTTTTTATTGATTATTATTGCTTTTAAAGAATGTTTCCATTAAAAAAATAAACCTCCGCGACCACGCTTTTTTGTTTCGCTTTTCTTTATTTTATTATTTGCCGTTTTAGATTTCTTCAACTTTCTCTCTTGCTTCTTCTTTTCTTTGAGAGAAAGGTCATCGGCTGGTCTATAACGCAAGAACCACTCTTCATATTCTGTACTTTGTTTTTTTTTATTGTCCTTTAATTCTTTAAACTTTTCCGCTTTTTCAGCTCTCATTTCTTCCACCGTTTCTTGATGTCCATAACAACTTATACTGAATCTTCTTAGAAGACCCTTTTGCTGCAAACGATTCTTTTGTTGTACTTCAAATAAGAATTGCGCCATGCAAACTATTCTCTCTGTATCATAATAATTGCGGTCTGAATATAAGAATGCTAAATAAAAACTCAACATAGTATCAATTGTTGCTATCTTTACTGGATGTTTATCAACCGTAATAACATTATAACTGTGACACGCAATTGGTTTATAAATAAACGCAATTGTATCCGCCCCAACCATTATTTGATAATGTGGTGCAACAATTTCTCCAATTTCTTTGCGTTTTATAATTTTAACTGTTTTATATCCGGCATCTTTTAAACGCTCCTTTAAAATTTCGGCCGTCTTTTTTGGGTCTTCTGACAAAACATCAAAATCAGGAATCTTTTCTAGCTTCTTGTGTAAATGTCTTGGCATATAGTGAAGATAGAGAGAAATTGCATAACCTCCAAAAAACACAACTCCTTGATTTATAAATGAATTTCTAGTTATTTCAAATATTTTATCTTCATCTTCTTTATTTATCATTTCTCTCTGGAAAGGTTCTATTTCATCGCAATGTTTAGATTTTAAAGGATAATTATTATTAAGAAGTGTTAAACGCTTTAAAACTTTCTCCCACCTTGAAACATCTCCCGCCGGTCTTGAAAGTTCTAAATACATGGACATTCTTAAATAATTTGGCGGCGCGTATAAAATTCCATCCACCTTAATTGCCTCTTTTCTTACTGATTTGTATATCTCCTTGTGTAAAAAGGTTATGTCAGCAACTGGAATAAAATTAACAAATACTTTATATGTTCCCTTGTGTTGTCCAGATTTGGCTTCTACTTCTAAAAATCCAGCATTCACATAGTCATCTGTTAATTCCTTGCTATCATTTAACGCATTAGGAGAGAAAAAATCATAATCTGGTATTTCTACTTCGGTATTATAAAATTGGTCTTGTTTCGGCAAAATGTTATTAATTGCAGTTCCACCATAACAAATAACCTTTTTTCTACGGATAAAGTTTTCCACTATATTAATTATTTTTTTTACTTCTGTTGAATTAGCTACAGCTCTTCCAGAACGCTCTTCGGCTTTATCTATAGCGCTCCTTAATATCGCCAATTCACATTCTTGGAAACTCATTGTTTTATCGCATATATTTTTCATTTAGTAATCTTATATTATCAAAAGAAAAAAGAATAATTTTTTGTCAGTTTGTACTCGCATTGTTGTTTTTTTTTATTTAGGTTGACATTTTAAGATATCGTTTATCTTTTGGCAAAAGACCATCAACATATTGCTGTCTAAGCTGCAAAACATTTCCACTCGTCATTTTCCATTCATAAAAAGTTTCTTTTTCCCATTTAATGAAAATGCAGTCAATATGGTACATTTTATTTTTTACGACTCTTTTTAAAGTAATGCGGTCGCCATTTGACAGAGGATTTGTTGAAATGTCAGAAAACAGATTTATATTGTGCCACTCGTCTTTTCCCGTTATCATGCATTTGCAACGAGCCATTTTATCTACCATTCCCATATACAATTCTGGATAATCTTGATTTTCGTGAAATATGCGCCAAAGTTTATCCATATTCGTGGAGGTTTTTTGCTTAAATACAAAATTCCCATAGTTTTGAATTGAGTAATCTTCATATTCTCTGTGAATTTTATCTTCCAGTAGAGTTGACTCGTCTTCCCCTTGGTATAAATGTTGCCCCAACTGATAGATATTCATGGTTGCGTTATTGGTTTGTTTTTAAAATTGTTCAAATAATTTTTCTATTTCAATTTTTATTGGTAATAAAAATTAAAAACTTTTAGTCTAATTTAATAGTCTTATTACTTTAATTTATTTATAAAGCCCTTAGGGTTTCCAATAATTTTGCCGTCTTTGTGCGTCTTCTTTGCAAAATAACCATTCCAGAATTTTCGCGTATTGTAAAAATCTTTCTTGTGCGCACCAGACCATTTGCTTTTGCCGCAAAATTTTTTGTGATTGTTTGCACCCATTGTAAACCAATCCTTATTGGATTTTTTTAATGTGCACTCACATATTGCCTTTTTGGAATTCTTCGGGTCAACAACACATATGTGGTTCAAACAATCAGACCACTCGTATTTCTTAGGGCATTCTGTTATTCTTTTGCCATCATGCATCTCATTAATTGAGAATGTTGAGTAAATGCGACGAGTTCCAGACCTAGTTTTGTGCGCCTTAAGGGTATTGCAAGGTCTTGTGGCAAAATTATAACCATTTTCTATTGTGCATTTGCAGCTAGTTTTTCCAGGTCTGTTCTTTATAGACTTACAAGGAGCTGAAGTGCACAAGGCATACCTACTTTTACAAATTGTTAGTTTTTTTGCTTGTTGTCTATTTTTACGCGTTTTTGGCATGTTAATATATTATTGTATTATTTTATTTTTTATGCCTTTGGAGAGAATTCCGTAATATTAAAGGACTTATTTTCATATTCTTCTTTTGAATATATTTGATAATAATGGTCTAAACCAGATGACCAGAGGCTAATATATTTTCCATTTTTATTGCAAGTTAACCAAAATTCAGGGCTATTATAACATTCGTAAATGCACGGATTTAATTTATTTATATAAGATGATTTTGACCACCAAAAATTTCCTGAATAGTGCATTTGGGGATAGTCGTATAAATTTACACCAACTGTGTCATTTTCCTTTAACAATTCTAAACATTTTGCATAATTATAAATATTAAAATAGCATAAATAATCAACCCAACTCTTTACAGCCATATTTTCGGGTCTAGTTATTCCTTTTGTGTGAAGATATAACACATTAAAAGTTTCAGTTTTACAATCATTATGCAATTTATTAATGGTAAACTGCTCATATAAAAAAATATTGGTATTTTCTGCCACTATTTTTATTTTTTCATCAGCAAACATAGTATTATCATAATCACCTAAAACACAACATCTAATTTCTTCTATATTTTGATATAATCCGCTATTTTTAATGCAATATATCAAATTGTTAAAAACTTCTTTATAGTTGTTAATACAACATACGTGAATATAAATATAGTTCATTGCAATTTTAAAGAGTTTTTATTTTTATGTTTAAGTTCTTAAATATTAAAAGCATAATAATCGCTCTTAACGCTTCTTGTTTGGAAAGAAAGAGCCGGGTTTTGTGGAGGAGGGGTTTTAACAATTACAGGAATATATCTTAACTTTTCAGGTTTCAAACAGAACGCATAAGCTGATTTATCAAAAAAGGCATTATTCTCTTGTAAATTTACATCATTCTTTTGATACATCATTGCAATCATTTGACAACCAGTTTCTCTGCAAACTATAGCACTGGGATTTGGTGGGTCGTTTCCAACATCGGGCATAGATATACTCATATTTTGTTTGTTAAATTCTTGCAACTCTGATAAATCTGGCGTATTTTTAACATCATAATAATGTAACGCGCGCATAAAAATTGAGTTGCTTGTCATGTTAACATATTCATAAAAATCGCGACAGTCCATAAATGAGTTGTTAGACTTGTCAACAATTAAAACAATGGTCCTCTTTTTTGTTAAATCCATTAAAGGAGTATTTCCAAAGTTTGTCCCGTTCTCTTCAAAACTATAAGCTGGACCTAGGAAGAATTGTTCGTAATTCTTCAACAAGTTGGCAAAATTCTGGTACATTTTTTGATTTGAGCTTTTAAAGCGTATATGTAGAATAATCGGGTCTTGGGGGTTTGGTGCAGTGCTTGTAGCAAATGCATAATTTGTAATAACATTCATTACATCTGAGAATGCAACAAAGTTATAAGTTTCCTTAATATAATTGCTGTCAACTGTAGAGGTTGCAACTACGGGTTGGTCACCAATTGAAAAAACTTCAAAGTCTAATCCACGAACTCCTTGTTTCAATACATCTTTTAGGGCGCACGTTGAAACATAATCATTTTTATATGTTCCTGGGCTGCAGCAATTATAAGCTGTTTTAATATAGTAGTCTTTAAATGTGTATTTGCAATTGGGGTCACTTGAATTTAAAGACGTTATAGACCCATCTAATGTAGAAAAAATACTATCCATTGCTGAGCATTCGCGACTTAATAGATTTCTCATATAAAAGTAATACCATAAGACAATAATTATAAATAGTATTATCATGCTAAATAACATGTAAGTAACAAAATTTTCCTTAAGATTTTTAATCATATCCGTCATATTTGTTGTTTTACTAGTTGCATCCATGTCTGTCTATTATATTATACTGATTTTAAAATATAATAATTAAACAATCAAAATAGTTAAAAATATAATTTATCTGTATAATATATCTAAATCATGGCAGGAGGATTAATGCAATTAGTTAGTGAAGGCCAACAAAATATTATATTAAATGGAAACCCATCAAAAACCTTTTTTAAAGCTACGTATGCTCGCTATACAAATTTTGGCATGCAAAAATTTCGTGTTGATTTTGAAGGAGCAAAAACATTGCGTTTGGCGGAAGAATCCAATTTTACTTTTAAAATACCGAGGTATGCCGATTTATTAATGGATTGTTATTTAAGTGTTGAATTGCCTAATATTTGGAGTCCAATTATGCCTCCTAATACAGATGAAATGTCTCAAATGAATAACAGTGGTGTTTGGGTTCCATATGGATTCAAATGGATTGAAAATTTGGGTGCTTTAATGATATCTCGCATTACTATTACTTGTGGAAATCAAACATTGCAAGAATACTCGGGAGATTACATTAGACTATTGGTAGAGAGAGAATTTCCGGGAGCTAAAAAGCTTTTGTTTGATAACATGACTGGAAATACTCCTGCGTTGAACGACCCTGCAAACTCTGGTGCGCGCGTTAACTCATATCCCAACGCATATTATGCTGGAGATACTGCTAGTGCTGAACCGTCCATTCGTGGTAGAATTTTATACATACCCATTGGTAGTTGGTTCAGTTATAAAACTCAAATGGCATTCCCGCTTGTTGCGCTTCAATACAATGAGTTGCAGATTAATGTTACAATGAGGCCCATTCAAGAATTGTTCCGCATTCGCGATGTATTTGACAGCGAAAATAATTATCCGTATGTTGCTCCCAACTTCAATCAATGGTATATGCAATTTTATAGGTTTTTGCAGACTCCACCATCTGTAGCGTTGGCAATAGATGACTATACGGATACTCGTACTCTTTGGAATGCCGACATTCATTTAAATTGTACTTATTGTTTTCTTTCAAATGAAGAGTCCAGATTGTTTGCGCTTCAAGAACAAAAATATTTATTTAAACAAGTAAGACAGCAAAAGTTTTATAATGTTACTGGTACAAACAAAGTGCAATTGGATTCTTTGGGTATGGTTTCCAATTATATGTTTTATTTCCAGAGAAGTGATGCAAATTTGCGCAATGAATGGTCAAATTATTCTAACTGGCCTTATAATTATTTGCCATATGACATTACGCCTGCGCCAACAACTGGTTTCTTTCCAATTACACGTGTAAATCCTGATGGCACAACAACAACAACAACTATTGGTCCAGGCGTAAATGCAAATGGTGATTTAACTGGTTGGTATGTTACTGGAAATTTCAACTTGGAAAACCAGAGTGGTATATTAACGGCTATGGGAATTTTATTGGACGGTTCTTATAGGGAGAATGACCAACCCAATGGTGTCTATAATTATATTGAAAAATGGTTAAGGACTGGTAGTTATTTGCCGGATGGTGTTTATTTTTATAGCTTTGGTATGACAAATTCGCCATTAGACACACAACCTTCTGGAGCAATTAACATGAGTCGGTTTACTACTATTGAGTTGGAATTTACGACTATTATTCCAACGGTAGACCCGTATGCACAATCTTTGGCAATTTGTGACCCAGCAAATAAGAATATTATTGGTATTAACAAGCCAACTTGGAGAATTTACAACTATAATTTTGATTTAACTTTGTTTGAAGAGAGAATAAACATGATAACTTTTGTTGGTGGCAATTGTGGTCTCATGTATGCGACATAAATTGTATATTTTATCTTATATTATGCTATTTAGAGTATAATATAAAAACCTTATCGTCTTTTGTGTTTTCTTGTTTTTTTTGATTTCTTTGATTTTTTTGTTTTTTTAGTTTTCCTTTGTTTTTTTGATGATTTTCCTCCTTTTGGAGTAAAAGGTTTAGTACTTGAATTAAGCCCATTAGCTGCTCCTCCTGCTGGTGCTGCTGCTGGGGCTGCTGCTGGGGCTGCTGCTGGGGCTGCTGCTGGGGCTGCTGCTGGGGCTGCTGCTGGGGCTGCTGCGGCTGCTTGCTGGGCTGCTGCTGCTGCTGCTGCTGCTTGCTGGGCTGCTGCGGCTGCTTGCTGGGCTACTCGTAGTTCATTTCTCATTGGCTGCAAAACTGCTCTTACATTGGCTGCTTGCTGGGCTGGAAAAGTTACAGGGGTCCTTCTTAAACATTCATTTAAACCATCTAAAACAGCCTGTGTAAAGGGGTTTGCTATTAATGCTGCATTTAAAGGATTTGGAACTTTGGTACAACTAAAATACCAATATGGTGGATGTGGATGTTCATTGATATTTATACTCCATAAAAAACCTACGGTTTCTGCCGGATTTCCTCCAGGACCACCCCCTGCTCCTCCTCCTCCTATATCAAGTTTAAAATGTGTACACCCTGGAATGTAATTTCCCGCAGCATCAATACCTGACTGAAAATTTCCTTGCCTGTTAACCCAGAGGGAGAGGTGGGAGTTTTGAACGCCGGGTGCCGTATAAATGTTTAAACACATGCGGTCTGCGTTTCTGTTTACTCTAACTGTAATGTTAGCGCCTCCACCAGGAGCATTTAAGTTAGCCTGAATGGCATTAGATAAATCATTTGTTCTTGCGGCAACATCCTGCCCGGCTATCATTAGTTCGCCTATAATTTGATATACAAACGGTATAAATGAATTGTTTATAATTCTAGGAGCAACCCCACCAACCATATTTTTGTCAAGTGGAATTTCAATAATACATTCTAAATTATATGTTTTTCCATGAACGACTATTTGTCTTTCTATGTTATTATCTGCAATTAAAGAATTTGTAATATTAGATTCTTTTATTAAAGTTATAGACCCCGTTAAAGATTCAGTATTAGACTCCATATATTACCTACATATTTTTTTTGGGCGAGCTTATATATATTTTACCAAAACAACTTAAAGCCCCGCTGTCATTTTTCTTTAAGTTACTTTAAAGATAATATCTATTTCTGGGGAAAAGAATTAGGCAGATTTTCCATTGCTATTTTTGGCAATGATTGTCAATGATTTTAAGCCAAAATTAAGCTCAAGTTATTACTGTAATATATTGTGATTGTAGTACAAGCAAAAAAGAAATTTACTAATAACAATTTGATAGCAAAACATAAAAAATCAACGATTGTCAATGTTAGCAATGACAAAATCTGCAATAAATACTTGTGCAAAAATTTATAAATTAGTTTGTTCATTTTCTTTAAGTTACTTTAAAGATAATATCTATTTTCAGGATTTTCTTGTTTGGCAAAAGTGTTCGAGAAAATGAAAAATGGACAAAAAAAATGTCCAATTTCTGAAAACCCTGGGACTTTACCAAACTCGAAATTTCCTAAAAGTGATTTTAAACCATACTGCTCTTATTTTCAAAAATTCAGGAAAAATTGTGTTACCATAAATTTTTATATATTTTTGGGGAAAAGGGTTTAGGCGTTTTTTCTATTTCCAATATATGGAAATACCGGAAACAAATTTAACGCCAAAAAACGCCGATTTTTATTGCAAATGTTGTGACTTTAAATGCAGCAAGTTGTGTGATTGGATGAGACACACTAACACCAAAAAACATGCTCATCGTCTCATTGGAAATAATTTGGAAACTACGGAAATAAAAAAAACGCCAACATACAGTTGCCAGTGTGGTAAAAAATATACATCAAGCTCTGGCTTATGGAAACATGGCAAAAAATGCGCCAAAGAAAGTTCAACAACTATTACCGACAATTCTCAACAACCTAATTCAATTGTTGCGCTCTTATTAAACCAGAATATGGAACTAATAAAACAAAACCAAGAATTCAAAGACTTGATTATTGAACAAAATAATAAAATGATAGAAATGGCAAAAGAAGGAAAAATAATTAATAATACTACTAATAACACAAACAACTTTAATCTTCAATTCTTCTTGAATGAACAATGCAAAGATGCTCTCAATATTATGGATTTCATTAACCAACTCCAATTAAATACAACCGATTTGGATATGGTTGGTCGCTTAGGATACACTGAAGGAATTTCAAAACTTTTTATTAGAGGTCTTAAACAACTTGATATTTTTAAACGCCCCGTTCATTGTAGTGACTTGAAAAGAGAAGTTTTATATGTAAAGGACAAAGACGCTTGGGAGAAAGACAACGATGACAAGAATAAAATGAAAACGGCCATAAAATACATAGCCGCCAAAAATTTCAAACAAATCAATGAATGGAGAAAAAATAACCCCGAATCAGATGATTATGATTCTCAAAGACACCTGGATTACCACCAAATTGTTATTCATTCTATGGGTGGCTCAACAAAAGAAGAAGATGAACAGCATTATAATAAAATTATTAGGAATGTTGCCAAAGAATCGGTTATTGATAAAGCAGAAATATCAAAATCAAAATAAATATAACTAACTATTTTTATTAGTTATATTTTATAAAAATGCATTTGATGCCAATGGACCATTATCCGTAAATTCACCAGATAATGTTTTTCTTGAAGGATAATTTGGCGTAAAATATGACGCAGTTGGAGTATATCTTTTATCATACAACTCCATCTGTTCATCAAATGTATCCTTCCAAGTATTTACGCCTTGAAAATATTGAGGTGAAATGGCGTCGGGTTTATTAATTAGTTTAGCTTTTGTTCCAATGTCAGTTGTTAAAACAGAGTATGTTGGGGTTTCTCCATTTGTTAATTTACCAGCATCATTTTGTCCGCGAATATCTACATCATCACGCTTTATCTCGTCGTGTACAAATCTTTTAGTTTCTGGATTGCAACCAAAACAATCAATATCCGCACTACATTGCTCTCCAGTTAAAGAACACCTATTGTTTGGACCACACATATTTTGACAGCTCAATTTATCTGTCAATGGCAAATTAACCGTGTGGTTTGTTGATGGCCCACCAGTATCAATGTCAAGACTATTTGAAAAATATTCAACAACATAACCCCCTTTTATTAAATAATCCCCCCATTGAAGTACACCAATAAATAATAGTAATACTACAAATGACCAAAATAATACTTTTTTTTTATCCATAATTAGCTATATACTTAAATTAGATAATAATTTGTATTGTTATAATTAAACACTCCCATTTTAGCAATTTATTAAATAAATTTTTATATCATTTTATTATAGTATGTCAGATACCTCAGCGATAGATGATAAAAAAAAACAACAGACACCTGACCCGAAACAAGATTTATTAAAATTCTTTCTAGGCATTTTATATCAGTTAATTGTATTTGGTATTCTTATTTTAATCGGGTCTTTGGGCTTATATTCTTACAGAGTAGCTCAAACTAATATTTTACCAACTTGCTTGTCATTTTCTCCCTATACAGATATAGTTCCACCCATTAAAGAAATACCAATTGACATAAATGTTGTTAAAACTGATAAAGGAGTTTGGTCAACTAAAATAGAATTTCCATTAGAAGAAAATTTTAAGACTATAAATAATACTCTAGGAATATTGCACAAGTGGATAAACCAACCAAATTCCAATGTATACAAATTATACATTGCATCAACATTGCAACAATTAATTGCTTGCAATTTTACGGTTACTAATAACATTAATAATTTTATGAATTCCATATTAACTGAAACTTGGATAATACTGTTGTCACCATACATTTTGTTCTTTACTGGAATAATAACCAGTTTAATCAATACAATTTATTTTATTATCCTATGGTTTTACAATATTCATCTATTGTTCAGTGAAAAAGGTGAGTCTAAAAATGAAACAATTTGGAAAGATGGAGACATGTGGGGATTATTTCATTGGGGGTGGGCGCTCTTATATATCTTCATCTTCTGTATATTGTTTTTTACAATTGGCTTAGGTCTTATAATTCCAATTGTGGCAGGGTTAATATCTTTATTTTGTACTGTATTCCCACTTTTTATGAAATCAAAAAATTCTCAAACTGGAAAATCTTATGGTGTTCTTGAAACCATAAAAAATGTATTAAAATTTAAGATGAACATTATTATGATTTTGATATCTTTATATATAGTTTCATCAGCAAGTGGTAACTTTGGAGGTTATGCAGCACTTGTAGCGGTTGTTGCATGCGTTATTTTATACTTCTTTTCATCAGTATATCACCAGTATACACCAAAAGCTAATGACCATTCATCATTTGGATTGGGTGATTTTGTTCAGGCTGAAAAAATATGCATTCCAAAAGTAGTTCCACAGCCTGAACCATCAATGATTGAAAAAATAGAAAATTTGTTTGGCGGAGCAAAACGCGCAAAAAAATAAACAAAACCTTTCTAGTATAATAACAAAAATATAATATAAAAACAGTTTGTATGTTATATTATATTTATTAATATCTTATACTATGGCAATGGAAAAAGATAAAAAAGGAGAAAAAAATCAGCGAATGCCATTTGTTAGTATTTGCACACCAACATTTAATCGGCGACCATTTTATTCCGTAATTATAAAGTGTTTTGAAAATCAAGACTATCCAAAAGATAGAATGGAATGGATTATTATTGATGATGGAACGGATAAGATAGAAGATTTGGTAAAACATATACCTCAAGTAAAGTATTTTAAATATGATAAAAAAATGAACTTGGGAAAGAAGAGAAATTTAATGCACGAAAAAGCAAAAGGTGATATAATTGTTTATATGGATGATGATGATTATTACCCACCTGATAGAGTTTCCCATGCGGTAGAGACTCTTCAAAAAAATCCACAGGCTCTTTGTGCTGGCTCTAGTGAGATGTATATTTATTTTAAACACATTCACAAGATGTATAAGTGTGGACCTTATGGACCCAATCATTCCACCGCGGCAACATTTGCATTCAGGAGAGAACTATTAAAACAAACGCGATATGATGACCATGCCGCTCTTGCAGAAGAAAAGGCTTTTTTGAAAGGATATACAATACCTTTTGTTCAGTTAGACCCTATGAAGAGCATTTTGGTTTTCTCTCATGTTCATAATTCATTTGATAAAAAAACAATGTTGGAGAATCCAAATCCATATGTTACTTTATCTGAAAAGACTGTGGATGATTTTGTAAAAGAACCTGATATTAAAACCTTTTTTATGAATTCAATTGACAATTTTCTTGAACAATATGAACCAGGAAGACCTGAATATAAGCCAGAGGTTCATCAGCAAATACAAGAACTTACAAAGAAGCGAACGGAAGCTATTGAAAATCATCAAAAGATGATGCAACAGCAACAAAGAAATATAATGAATACAAATCCAATGGACTTAGTAATTTCTTATGAAAAAAAATTGTCAGAACAAAGCCAAATGTTGCAAACTATACTTCAGGAGAACAATACATTAAGAACAAAAGTTGAATATTTAGAAAATAAAATTAATGAAATAATAAAAAAATCAATAAAAGAAAAAACCGAAATGAGAGAAAAATCAATGGTAATAACTGATGTAAATAGTATTTAAATGTTTTTTTATTTTTATTTTATTTTGATTTTATTTATATTTTATTTAAGTGTTTGAAAAAAAATTGATTTAAAGATAACCCAATAAATTGATGATAACAACAAAGACCGGCAGCAATGAGCAAGTACGATTATGAGCAAGAGTTCCTCAGTGAGGCCGACGACATGTCGGTCCACACGTATAACAGGAACAGAGTGAACGAGGCAATGGCTGACATGCACAAGGACGACAAGTTGTGCTTTGTGCGCAAGTATCGCGCGCCGGATGGGAAGAAAAAGAAGCTTCTCATCTTTGGCAGCGGTGACACTGGTGCAACAATCAGGAATGCCGTCACTGGAGAAAAGTATAATGGACACAAGGTTGGGTCCAAGAATGAGGACATGTATTTCAAGACCAGGTTGTGCACTGGCGAATTTGGAATTGATTCGCCACTATTGTTTTACGATTCCGCCGAGCAGTTTGAGAAGCATGTTGGTGGGGTGGTTGACCAGTCCATCAAGAACTCTGTGTCTTTGAGGCAGAGGTTGGCACGAGTTCTCGCCGAGGATGAGAAGAAGCCTCGCATGAATGTTGTTATTCGTTAGACCCACCCCATCTAATATATAAAATTCAAACAATATAAAAATCAAACAGTATAAAATTTTTTTATCATAAATCAATAAGATGAGATTCAACTTATTGATTTTTTCTTTTGTTTCAAGACAATTTTTCTATAGAACAGTATTAAACGCAAGATTGAATAAAAATACTGATGGTTGTGACCATAGATATTTTACAGCAAACGAATCATTTTCTATAAATAATAATACGACCATTCCAACGGCATATGAGACAGCCACACTGGAAGATATATATAGGTTTAATTGTTATTTTTATAAATTAAAGCTTCTAAAAAAATTAACAAGCCCAATTGTATCAGAACAAGAAAAAATAGCCTCATTAGAAGCGTATGAGGGTTATAATAATTATTCAAAATATAAAGTTGATTTAACGGCGGGTGGGTTGTATAAAGACTGGGATACAACAATATTATAATCATTTTTTAATCATTATCAATATCAGTATCTACACCACCCGCAACTTCCTCACAATCTTCCGCATCAACCTTGGTAAATTTATCAATATATCTATAAATTCGGTTAATATCCAATTTTGTTATTTCATAATTCTCAAATAAACCTGAAATCTCATTATCATCATATTTATTCTTTAAATCTAAGAAAAACGAAAAAATATCCTTTTTATCCATACCAAGTTGCTGACACAAGTTTTGAATAAATAGCGAGTTATTGTATTCAGTTGAATATTTTGTTAATACTTTTGTAAATCTTACCTCTTGGGGATTGTATTTTGGTTTTTTTTTAAATGAGTCGTGATATAGTTTATTATTTTTGAATGTTTTAATAATGGAACTCATTTCATTAAACTGCCAAATCTGTTTTTGAAATGTTATCCTATCAATATAATCTGCAAAACACATATTATTAAGTAATTTGAGATAAACTGGTATAGATGCCACTGGTTTCATTTTTCCTAAAACGTCAATAATATTTTCATGCCATAACAATCCAACAATTGTTCTGTCAGTTTCATTCATAACCGATAAATGGTCATTAATGTGATAATTATTATTAATTAATTTTTGAGTTATTTTCTTTGTGTCATCATTATACGTTTTAACTTGAAACATGCTATGAATAATATCATTCTTAAGAATGCTATTTTTGTTTTGATAAATATTATAAATAGACTGCAATTTTCTTAAATCTGCCTGAACATATTTAACAACATTTTGTTGTAATGGCTCTTCCATAGCGGGCATAAGTTTTTTAATAATTGTAGTTATTTGATTCGTTGATGGCATTTTCAATTCAACCGTGGTACAGACCTTCATAAGTTCCTTAATTTTTTTATCAATGTGATAATTGCCAATGCAAATAATAGGGTTTAATGTAACTTCTTCCAGCTTTTGTTTTTTAGTTTTTTTAGGTCTTATCAATTTAATTAGAGTGTTAATTCCACCTTTATCACCATTATTCATGCCATCAATCTCATCCATAACAATAGCAATTTTCTTAACATTTTTATGAAACATGCTCATAATATTTTTATCAGACATGTTGTGCTTTGTGATTGTGTCAATTATAGATTTATTGCGAATATCTCCAGCGTCATAACGAACAATGTCGTAGTTCATTTCTTTTAATAGGTCCATAACAAATGTTGTTTTACCAGTTCCAGGTTCTCCATAAACATAAATTCCCTTTTTAAACAAACAGTTGTGTTTATTTAATTCAAACTCTTTAAGAGTTTCTTTCATTTTTAAGGCTTCTTGTTGTCTATTGAGAACCTCGTTGATATTTAATTGGTCCATATTATATTTGTAATAGTATTCTTTTTATGCTGATTTTTACACAAACCAGTTTTATTCAAATATTCTTTCAAAAAGTTGCGGCATTTTGTTGACTCGTTATCAACGCAAAATTTATCAATAAAACAAAAATAGTTACCATAAGATGCGCCCGAGTATTTATATTTGCGAATGTTCAACCACATTTTTTGGTTTTCTTTTATTAAAAAACTAAATACAAAGTCGTTGTCTCTACGAAGCATATCTCTAATGTAATTATCATACTGTTTTTTTGAAATAAATTGTTTAATGTGTTTGTGATATTTAACATAAGACTCTTTATTTAAAAGTAAAAGTACACTTATTGGTATAAAAGACTTAATAATGTCTTCTAATTCAAGAGGAAGTCGCTTAATTCTAGTTAAATTGAGTTCTGTCATTATTACTATTTTATAATACTTTGGATTTTATATTTATTTAAAAAATTGAATTAAAACCCTGTATGTATTAAGTTTGTATAATAAGAAAGAAATGGCTCAAGAGCTTGCAAATCAATTAACTCTTGCTGAAGTAAGAGAGAACCCGGAGTATATTAATATATTAAATAAAAACACTGAAAAAATAAGGCACTTGAATGGTAATGCAAGTTTAAGACTATTAATTAATGAGATTCATAAGATTTGTCCTGAATTGAAAGAATATTGCGATGAAAATGAGGAAAAGTTTAAAGTAACTTCTGTCAAGGATAAAGGTCTTGTTGGTAAAATAGTTGAGTTTTATTTGTTTGGAAACTTGCCAAATAACAATTCCTGTTCAGATACTCCATACGGCGATATTAAAGCAACACATTTTAAAAGCTGTTGTGGTGGTTCAAATGCCAAAGAAAGGCTTACGATAACAAATTTTGGAGACCCAAGCAAGGAAGACAATATATCTTTGATTTCAGATAAAAATTCAATTAAAGAAACTAAATTTTATAAAAAAATGCAAACAGGAATTGTATTTGCATTTCAACATGATAAAACTAAATATGATACAATTGAAAGCATTTATAATAAAAAACTGTTGGCTGTGGTATTGTATAACCTAGATGATATATTTGAGAAACACACTGATGTCGCAAATACATTTAAGGAAGACTTTGACAAGATTAAAAAGTGTATTGTAGAAAAGGCTGTTACGCAAAGAGGACAGAAGTATTTACACATTCATCCTCATGGGTCAAAAAACAGCAAAACACGCGCGTTTGGGTTTACTAATAAATTCTTAACCAAATTGGTTTCTATTCAGTTAAATCTAACAGTAAATAAAAAAGGAAGAAGTGAATATATCACCTTTTAAAATTAATATTTTGCAATAATACTTTCAGCTAATTTGCAGTACTCTTCACTTATATCAATACCAATATATTTTCTGTTATTTTTTTTAGCCATTTTACAAGTCGTTCCTGAACCGGAAAAAGGGTCTAAAATAATATCCCCTTCATTGCTCCAACTTAAAATATGGTCTTCTGCTAACTTTTCGGGGAATATTGCTGGATGTTCATGACTTTCTTTGTCGCTTGAATTGAATCCTTTGCCAACATTATAATGCCAAATATTATTTCTTGGTGAGAAATCGGGTACGGGTTTAATATCAGTGGTTTCTTGCAACTCTCCATTTTTCAGTCTATTTGTATTTTTTCCCCAGTTAGTGTGACCTGCCCATTTATTTGGTTTGTCGCAAATAAGATTTGCTGTGGTTATTTTTCCTTTAGAAAACACAAACATGTATTCAAATATTTGCGTATATCTATTTCCTGCTCTTTTAGCTGGAAAGGATGATGTATTTTTTTCATAAATCATTGTGTCATGCAACTTAAAGCCAGCTTCAATAAATTTAAGAGCTTGACGAAATGATGTTCCTGATTCGCTTCCATTCACTGTAGCATCACCGACAATCCAAACAACAACACCACCTTCAAAGGTAACACGAAATAGTTCAGTAATTATATTCTGCTGAACTTCCTCATTAAATTTGAATCCATTGTAATCTCTAATATCGTCGTATGGAGGACTTGTAACCGTTAAATTAATACTGCCAGATGGTATATCTTTAAGTGCTACCATGGCGTCTTTATTAATTATTTTATTAACAAAACAGTCTATTTGTTGTGTTTCTTCAACGACTAACTTGACTGATTTTCTTTTAACTTTAACTTTAGTTTTTTTTAGTTCTTGAGAGTCATGTTCATTCATATTTTGTGTTATATTATTATCTTACGTAATATTTAATTCAATTTTTTATAGTATTAAATATTAGTTGGGTTCATTTCCAGATGCATCGCAAGGGTTTGCGACACCGGACGTGATGCCATCCCACGTTAAATTGCATCCAGTTGCCCATTTATATTTTGAGCAAGCCGCATTTTGGCCAACATAAGGAGACACTGTAAAGTCCATTTGTAAGTGTTTTCCTGCAGGGACACTGGAATTGCATGTTCCTAAATTTTTGATATTAACGCATTGAGCGCCATTGTTGGACATGTCCACCCAATAATCTGGGCAACTGCCAACAATTGGTGGCCATTGTTGAAGGTTGTTAGACTTTGCTAAAGCGATGCCAATAAGAATTAGGCATACAATAAGTAATAAAATGGCTATTAATAAAACTGTAGATTGAAAGTTCATATGTATAAAATAATAGGATATAATATTTTCTTATAATAGAATATTATAATGAATTGCAAACCATCAAATGGAAGAGTTGATATAAATGGACCTAAAACGACAGATTTGTTCCAAATGTATGACAAAATACCAGTTAACCAATGCGCAACTTTTAGGAATCCAACTGAAGGGTTGTGGGATAATACTGATTTATCAAAAACCTTTTTCTCTCAAAACAATATTCGCATCATTCAAAATGGTATAAGAGCGGGAGTATATAGAAAGTCAAATGGACAGTATGTTATTAGTGACCAAGACGGAGACACTCTTAAAATAATAATGAGAAGTGTATTTTTGCAGCATGCTGCAAATCAACCTACAAGTGTTCAACAACAAGTGGAGCAGTTGAATAAAATTGTATGGGATTATTGTATACATCAAGTTTACTCAGAGGCAATTGGTTATTATAAATATTTAGAAGATGCTAGCACCATGTATAAACCAATGGACCCACCAGTTATGTCGCAAAACAATGACAAACAATTAGAATTGAAACCTTGGTTTTAATAAATATCATTGAGGTGTAATAGTATTATTATATAATGATATAATAATACACTATGGCTCAACCAAGTCGTCCAGGTAATCCACGATTTAGATGGGAAGATATTTATAATTATAGTGATGCATCACCGGGGGGCATCGGCACTACTGGAGCTGTTAGCAGCTCGGTTGTAATTCCAAAAGGAACGTTGTTGTTTTCTTATGATAATATATTTAACAGGGAACCAGAAGGCGACTTTAGAAATAGAACGCCTTTAAACAAAACGGCAATACTTTTACAACAAATGACTAGAATTTGTATGGCGCAAACGCACTTTCAATGGAATTTGGAGCACTATGGGGGGGATGGGGGGTATTTTAGTACATCAATCGGTAGGTCCGAATCAAAATATAAATATTTTTATCCAACACCATTTGCTGGACTTGGAGTTGGGGGTTTTGGACATAACTATAATTGTTGTTGGGTTTGTATAACAACATGTGATATAACTTTAAGTGAACCAATGAGCACTGTAAGTAACGATTTGTCTCAATTTACAAACGCAAATCGTCTAACTCTTCAGGGTCATTTTAGAACTTATTTTAGAAATGGTAGGTTGCCACCAGATTTTCAAGGAAATCCACAGAGATTCAAGGACTATAATATACAACATAGGAGACAAACGCCTGAAAATCCACTTTATGTAGACCGAAAATTTCTACAATGCGACCAAATGCCAGCTGGATTTGTTTCGCATAGAGGGAATGATTATGATGCGTGTAACGATTATAGGTATGCTGATAAATTAGGAATATCTGGTGTAAAAAGTATAGCACAATTGGATACAATTTTTCAGATACACAATCAAGTAAAACCAATTGGTTGGAGAGATGATAATAATAATGAGATAACTGATACTATGCCAAATCTACCCATAACAGACGCACTGCGAGTTATGGGAGAAGCAAAAATAGCATTACAAAATACGCCATTGCTGAATCAAAATCAAGCCAACCCTCAGCAAACTGTAAATTTACAAGATTTTTCATTAGTTAATGTTTTATTTTGTGAATCAGATAGACGTCTTGACAACCGCAACACTGTGGCACCTCATCGCAATGAATGTCGTATAAATTTTACTGTTCCTGAAATTACAATGGGTGTTTTTGGAGATAGTTCAAAGGAAGCGAGAGGAAGATTTCCAGGAGCGAATAGAAATGGGGTATCAAGAGTTATTACATTTCCTTATAACAATTGGATTAACTATTTAACTGGCGGAGATAATTTTTGTAGTAGATTTGATTCTCCTGGATATGGAGCGCTTTCTATTCATGGACCGCCAGGAGCAGTAATTCAAATTCCTAGTGACACAAGACCACCACTACCGGTGTATCCATATGCGGCACCCCTACCAGCTTGTCCAGCAGCAGATGTTATAGCAAATTATCGCGGAATTGAAAGACATTTAAAGGTTATGCCAATAGGTTTAATTATGTGTACAACTGGAAATTATGGATTTGTAAATTTATATCCTAACGTTGGTAATTTTATTCCAGGAGTTAATGGAGTTCAAGCGGCCCTTACTCCAGGTGCAGCAATCCTGCATCCACTGGGTGCAGGATTG
>Ga0114962_10000046_pt1 | contig 91563 bp, 72 predicted proteins | sample C_130820_MF_Meta_FD_87017 | JGI IMG/M metagenome (GOLD analysis project Ga0114962, IMG submission 87017) | Freshwater microbial communities from Lake Croche, Canada to study carbon cycling - C_130820_MF_MetaG | ecosystem: Environmental > Aquatic > Freshwater > Lake | place: Lake Croche, Canada... | reverse complement strand
AGTGATGCTAATAGTGAACTGCATGTGCGCGAGATGACCACGGGTTAGCGTGTTCACTGCAGTCACGTTGATTTTTTCACGGGTGAGCGCATCTGAGATATCGCGCAATAATCCCTGACGATCCTGTGCCTCAACAGCAATATCCACCGCATACCGATCCGTTTGTGATTCTCCCCATGCAGCTGGAATTAAGCGCTCTCTTTGTCCTGGACCCAGCGCACTTAAACTCGGACAGTCCTCACGATGAATAGTGACACCATGGCCCCGTGTCACAAATCCAACTACAGGTTCGGGGGGAACAGGGTGGCAGCATTTGGCGAGGGTCGTCGCGATATTGCTGACACCTAAGACTTGAACCGCATCATGCCGACTGGTCGCTTGGGGCTTACTTGTTTTAAGTACATCCTCATCGGGTAAAGCAGGAGACACCAAACCTGCAGGATCTAAAGCCAATTCTAATTGGCGTGATGAGACTTCATTGCGCGATAACGCCAGCAATAAATCATCTGTTGAAGAGAACCCAAGCTCATGTGCAACACGCTCAAGATTGGGCTGTCCTTTGCCTGCGCGTTGAATGGCTTTGTCTAACAAATGGCGACCGAGCGCCAGCGACTCACTCAGGTTCTGTTGATTAAACCAATGCCTCACCTTAGTCAAAGCCCGATGACTATGTAAGAAACCCAGCTCAGGATTTAACCAATCTCGAGATGGCCCCCCTTGTTTCGCCACGGTGATTTCAACACGCTGACCGCTTTCTAAACGATGATGAAGAGGCACCATCGCGCCATCCACACGTGCACCTCGGCAACGATGTCCTAAATCGGTATGGACATGGTACGCAAAATCGACTGGAGTAGAACCTGCGGGCAGATCGATCACGCGCCCTTGAGGGGTAAACACATAGATCGTGTCATCTCTTGGGCCACTGACCTCGCCACCTGTGACCTCGCGACTCCAATCCAACATCTGACGTAACCACACCACACGCTCATCAAATCTTCTGTCCGATTTTGTCCCTTCTTTGTAACGCCAGTGTGCGGCAACTCCCAATTCAGATTCTTTATGCATTTCTAAAGTTCGAATTTGAATCTCAAGCGGCTTCTGCTCTGGACCTAAGACAACAGTATGCAAGGACCGATAAAAATTACCTTTAGGCTGCGCAATATAATCATCGAACTCGCCGGGGATGGGCGTCCATTTATCATGCACCACGCCCAGCACGCCATAGCAATCATCGATGCTATCCACCACCACCCGAACGGCTCTCACATCCATCAACTGAGAGAAAGACAAACCTTTCAGCTTCATCTTTTTCCAAATGCTGTAAATGTGTTTGGGGCGGCCCTGAACTTCGCCTTGAATCCCCAATCCAGCCAATTCTCCAGTTAAATCTGCAATCACCCCTTGAATCCAGCGTTCGCGATCTAAGCGACGTTCATCTAAGAGCCCCGCAATTTCTTTATAGGTCTGAGGCTCAATAAAACGAAAAGATAAATCTTCTAACTCCCATTTAATTTGCCAAACCCCTATTCGGTTTGCGAGTGGCGCATGAAGCACCAAGGTTTGTCGGGCAAGAGGCTCTCTTATTTCAGGCCCGAACTGCACTGCTTGCCGAAGGGCGTCCAATCTTTCCGCAAGCAATACCACTACGGCTCGTACGTCTTGCGCCAAGGTGAGCATCAGTTTGCGCACAGCTTCATCATGCTTTGATAGGGAAGAAGCTTCTTCCTTTTGAGCAAAATCTGACAAACGCGATAACACTCGATCGCCTTTATCTAGATCAGCCAACATGGCCACCAAATCCTCAGGCAATGTTTTGACCATCGCCAAAGGCCGCAAATCATCCCAAGGAACACTGCGCAATAAAGCGACTGCTAAACAGGCTGGATGCGCGTCTATTTCGGCAAGTATCACGCCTACGCGCCAAGCTTGCTCAGCGCGCGCTGTAAAACCCTGAGCAAAACGATCTTGAAACCAAGTTTGGCAAACCTGCACTAATTCCCGTTCAGGAGTAGAACTGAATGCACTCGGCCTAAATAGCCCTTTCAACTGATCTCCGGTGAGCAGTGTTTTCACATTTGGGTGCTCTTCTTGGGCATAAAGCCTTGAAACCATCTCGAATCGTTCCTTTCTCTTGCATCACCTTACTCGCCCTAAGCATACTAAATTAAAGTGATTGAGTGACATGCACCAAAACCGAGCAAACAAACGAGTGCCAGCCCAAAATGTTACGCCTAAGGCAAGACATCATTCCAGATTGTCTTCGCCCCTCAGCGCAATCTGCACCCTTAAAAATAAAAACAAGTTCTTTATATTCTTGCACGTAGGTTAATAAAAGCCCTCTCTAAAACAAAGATGGCATACAGTTTGCTTTTGTAAACTGAAGACTATCCATTAGACCTTCGGCAATACAGATGGACGGAGATCAAAGATGAACGCTGCGGTGGAGGCCCAGAGCATGGCTTACGATGAACTGCACGGTGCCGATGGCACCATACACCCAGCCTACCGGTCCTATACCGAGTGGTTGGCCGAAGTGCCACCCGAAATGCTGCAGCAGAAGCGTTTAGAGGCTGACCTTTTATTTAGGCGGCTTGGTATCACTTTTGCCGTTTACGGCGATGAAAGCGGCGTTGAACGCGCCATTCCTTTTGACATAATACCCCGCATCATTTCAGCTAAGGCTTGGGATACGGTAGGCAAAGGCTGTATTCAACGCGTCAAAGCCTTGAACATGTTTTTGCACGACATTTATCACAATCAAGACATCGTGAAAGCAGGAATTATTCCGGAAGAACAAATTCTCAGTAACCCCGCTTATCGCCCCGAAATGAAAGGCATTGATTTACCGGGAAATGTTTACGCGCATGTAGCCGGGGTTGATGTCGTTAAGGTCAGCGATGAAGAATTTTATGTCTTAGAAGATAACCTGCGCACCCCATCAGGTGTGAGCTATATGTTGGAAAACAGACGCATGATGATGCGATTGTTTCCTGACCTATTCTCCAAGATACAGGTTGCCCCCGTCGAACATTACTCCGACATGCTGCTTAAAAGCTTGCAGGCAGTTGCCCCCGCCTCTCGTTCTAGCATGCCCGTCGCTGTTCTCCTCACTCCTGGTGCCTTTAATAGCGCCTATTTTGAGCATGCCTTCTTGGCTCAACAAATGGGTATTGAGCTTGTTGAAGGGCAGGATTTATTCGTTAAGAATGCGGTGGTTTACATGCGCACCACCGAAGGTCCGCAACGTGTAGATGTCATTTATCGCCGCCTAGATGATGACTTTCTTGATCCCTTGGCCTTCCGCTCTGACTCCATGCTTGGCGTGGCAGGGCTGCTCAGTGCCTACAAAGCAGGTAATGTGACTCTTGCGAACGCCATCGGAACAGGTGTCGCTGATGATAAATCCACGTATGTTTATGTTCCCGAAATGATTCGCTTTTATCTCAGCGAAGAACCCATTCTTTCGAACGTACCCACATTTAGACTTTCACGCCCCGATGACCTTTGCTACGTGTTGGCCAACTTGCCTGAATTAGTTGTAAAGGAAGTTCAGGGCTCAGGGGGCTATGGCATGTTGGTGGGTCCCAAGAGCACAGAAAAAGAAATCGAAGAATTCCGCAAAAGAATTTTGGCAAACCCCAGTAATTACATTGCTCAACCCACCTTAGCGCTTTCCACTTGCCCCACTTTAGTTGAAGAGGGTGTCGCACCTCGACACGTGGATCTTCGCCCTTACGTCATCACGGGCCAAGAAGTCAGTGTTGTCCCTGGCGGTCTCACACGGGTTGCTTTGCGAGAAGGATCTTTGGTGGTCAATTCATCACAAGGTGGCGGGACAAAAGACACTTGGGTATTGGAGGCTGACGCATGTTAAGCCGGACCGCAGAACATTTATTTTGGATGGCGCGCCATATCGAACGCGCTGAAAACATGGCGCGTATGTTGGATGTCACTTTCCGCATGCGTCTTTTACCTGCCAGTATCAATCAACCGATTGAGCCGTGGGCACAACCTTGGGCAGTGCCTCTCATCACCACAGGGACTGCATCAGCCTACTACGCACTCTATAAAGAACTCAACGCAGATAATGTGCTGGAGTTCATGGTGAGCAATCCGGAAAATCCCTCTTCGATAGTAAACTGTCTCAAACACGCCCGCGAAAACGCTCGCACGGTAAGAGGATCGATCACCTCTGAGATGTGGGAAAGCCTGAATTCCACATGGATGGAGTATGGAAACCCTGGTCCTGAAATTCTGGAAACCACACGACTAGGAGAATATTTTGAGCACGTCAAACAGCGCTCTCATATGTTTAGAGGCGTCACCGTAGGCACTGCGCTGAGAGACGAATCTTTTTTCTTTACTCGCCTTGGTACCTTCTTGGAGCGTGCCGATAATACCGCTCGTATTCTGGACGTGAAATACCACATTCTTTTGCCTAGCCCCCAAGATGTAGGTGGGGCACAAGACCATTATCAATGGGGCTCTTTGTTACGCTCTGTCAGCGCGTTTGAGGCTTATCGCAAAATTTACAGAGACACCATTCATCCCCGAAAAGTAGCAGAACTCTTGATTTTACGCAGAGACATGCCACGCTCTTTGCGTCATTGCGCGACTGAGATCTATTCCATGTTGGGCAGAATCTTGGGCAATACCGGGCATGAAGCCTTACGTAAAGCAGGAGATCTGAATGCCCGCCTTGAATTTGGGCGCATTGAAGATATATTCACTAGTGGATTACATGAGTACTTGATTGATTTCTTAGATCGTACAGGTGAATTAGGCGCAGGGATCCATCAAGAATTTTTTGCAAGCACCACTCTGGAGATGCGCCTTGCATAGCCAGCCCTACTCCATTAGAGTCGCAACTCCTAACCGAACAGTTTTCACTTTTCAGCATGACTTATTGTGTTGGTCTTACCCTAGACGATGGATTGATGTTTGCTTCGGATTCACGCACCAATGCGGGCGTGGACAACATCGCGAGCTTTTGCAAGATGCGCATGTTCGAGCGGACAGGGGAGCGCGCTTTAGTGACCCTCACCTCAGGCAACCTGGCGATCAGTCAAGGCACAGTCAATCTCCTACTGCAGTATGCTCGCGACGAGAGCCGGCTCAATCTATGGAACGCGCGTTCGATCTACGACATCGCCAATCTGATCGGAGACTGTCTGCGGGAAGTGCAAAGACGGGATGGCCCCTATCTGGCAGAAAAGAATATCGATCCCAGCGCTTGGTTCATTATTGGCGGTCAAATTTCGGGAGAGGAACCCCGAATGTTTATGGTTTACGCCGAGGGCAACTGCATCGAGACCTCGCGCGAGACACCCTTCTTCCAAATTGGCGAGACCAAATATGGCAAGCCTATTCTGGATCGCGTGATTACCCCTCAAACATCTTTAACAGAAGCAGCCAAATGCGTGATGGTATCTTTCGACTCCACGATGCGAAGCAATATCTCAGTGGGACCCCCTATCGATCTGGCAGTCATTTCAAGGGGAGAGTTGCGAATCGGTCTGCATCGACGATTCAAAGAGGGCGATCCTTACATGCAAATGGTGCATCAAGAATGGGGCGAGGGTTTAAAACGCGCCTTTGCTCAGCTACCCAACTTAGAGTGGGTTGACGATGGCCATCCGCGCAGCACTGCACCATAAAACCAGTTACCTTTTTGATCGCCCCGTTCAGGTTTATCCGCATGAAATTCGCTTAAGACCCGCAGCGCATACCAGAACGCCTGTTGAAAGCTACTCGCTGCGTATCGCGCCTAGCAATCACTTTTTGAATTGGCAGCAAGATGGATACGGAAACTGGGTAGCAAGACTGGTTTTCCCAGAACCCACGACGCAACTCGACATTGAAGTATCTCTGCATGTCGATCTGACGGTCATCAATCCCTTTGATTTTTTTGTTGAGGACTATGCAGAGAAATTTCCTTTTACTTATAAGGAAGATCTCGCCCATGAACTCGCTCCATTTCTTGAATGCGAAGAACTAGGCCCACGGCTCACATGGTTAATCAAAGAAGTTCAGCAATCGCTTCCTAAGGACGGTCAACGCAGCGTAGATTTTTTGGTAGGCGCCAATCAAAAAATCCAATCTTTGGTGCAATATGCTATCCGTATGGAACCCGGCGTACAAACGCCAGAAGAAACCCTGGCAAAGGGACTAGGCTCATGCCGCGATAGCGCGTGGCTCTTAGTTCAACTGATGCGCCGCTTGGGCTTAGCAGCGCGCTTCGTTTCCGGTTATTTGATTCAACTTACTGCAGATATTGCTCCCATTGAAGGCCCTTCAGGACCAAAGCGCGATTTCACAGATTTGCATGCTTGGGCAGAAGTGTACATTCCAGGAGCTGGATGGGTAGGACTCGATGCCACTTCTGGCCTGCTTACCGCAGAAGGGCATATTCCTCTCGCGGCCACAGCCCATTACCGATCAGCTGCACCTGTCATCGGCGCCACAGGCCCCTGCGAAGTGGAATTCGCATTTGGCATGGAAGTGGATCGCGTACTAGAAGATCCACGCGTCACTAAGCCCTACTCTGACGCACAGTGGGAGCGAATTGATGCACTCGGTCATCAAGTAGATCATGAACTGCTTGAGATGGATGTCCGCCTTACACAGGGCGGCGAGCCTACCTTCGTATCGATTGACGACATGGAAGGCGCAGAGTGGAATATTGCCGCCTTAGGCCCCCACAAACGTCAGTTAGCGAATGAACTGGTACATAAAATGCGTGTGCGCTTTGCACCCGGCGGAGTATTACATTACGGCGTAGGTAAATGGTATCCCGGGGAGCCTCTACCACGTTGGACCCTAGATTGTTTTTGGCGCCGTGATGGCCAACCTGTTTGGTTAGATGATCGCCTGATAGCAGGAGATCAACCTACCAAGCTGACTACGCTTGCATCCGCACGCGCTTTCGCTCAAGCATTGACTGAAAGCTTAGATCTCCCTGCCGAGCGCTTCATGGAGGCCTGGGAAGACCCATTGCCCGCCCTGAAGGATGAGACTCAACTGCCCATCGATCTTGATCTGACTAAAGAGAAATTTTCAGACGGGGATGAGCGTAAACGCCTCACAAAACTATTAGAGGAACAAGGACTGAGTAAAGTAGCAGGGCTTGTATTGCCTCTGCGGGCAGTTCCTCGTCTTCATCCCGAAGACCCTTCGCAATGGCAAACTGGGCCATGGCCAACCCGCCGCCCGCGCCTGTACCTGCTTGCCGGTGACTCACCTGTTGGTTTGCGTTTGCCACTCAAGTCTTTGCCGGTCAATCAAGGCCCCGCAAGCGAAATTGGGTTTTTTCCAGTCGATCCATTCAGCATGACCCTCCCTTTGCCGGCTGCGCTAGATGAATCAGCCTTAAGCCCAGAAGTGCGAAAGTCCCTGAAAGGAAAAAAAGGCAATCAGACCATAAAGCTTGTTCCAGAGCCCCAACCACTGGCTGCGCGGACCTCACGCCCGGCTCAATTGCCGGGCAGCGAGGCGGCTGTTGGGTTCATCGTCAATACCGCTCTGTGCTTGGAAGTGAGAGATGGCGTTCTGCATGTTTTTATGCCACCACTGGCCTGCTTGGAAGACTGGATTCGTCTTATCCAAACTGTTGAACTGACCGCCCGCAAATGTTCGCAGGCTGTTCGCATTGAAGGCTACCCCCCCCCTCATGACCCTCGACTCAGACGCTTCTCAGTCACTCCCGACCCTGGTGTAATCGAAGTTAACGTTCAACCCGCCAGCTCATGGTCTGAACTGACGAGCCTAGTGACTGGACTGCATGAAGACGCTCGCCAAACGCGATTGGCTACCGAGAAATTCATGTTGGATGGTCGACATACGGGAACAGGCGGGGGCAACCATGTCACTCTTGGAGGCGCTCATTCCAACGATAGCCCCCTCTTGCGACGTCCTGATCTTCTGCGCAGTCTACTGACCTATTGGCAAAATCATCCGGGGCTTTCTTATGGATTCAGTGGACAGTTCATCGGCCCCACCAGCCAGTCCCCCCGTGTGGATGAAGCACGCGACGACAATCTGCATGAGTTGGAAATTGCTTTTCAAGAAATGGACAGAGCCAGTAAAGAATCAGGTTCTTGTCCTCCTTGGCTGACTGATCGGCTACTCCGACACTTGCTCACAGATTTGACCGGAAATACACATCGGGCTGAATTCTCTATCGACAAACTGTATTCCCCTGATGGCCCCACAGGTCGCTTGGGTATTCTTGAGTTCCGCGCATTTGAAATGCCTCCTCATCCCCGAATGAGCTTGGCGCAAATGCTCTTACTGCGAAGTCTTGTGGCTCAATTCTGGAAGACTCCTTATCGCGCCCCACTTGTCCGATGGAATACTGAATTACATGATCGCTTCATGCTACCGCATTTTGTGCAGCAAGATTTAGCGGATGTTGCCCGAGATTTGACTGATGCTGGCTATGCCTTTGATGCGCATTGGCTTGATCCCTTTATCGAATTCCGCTTCCCACGTTATGGCACCGCCAGTTATCAAGGGATCACCATTGAGCTTCGGCAAGCCATTGAACCATGGCATGTCCTCGGCGAAGAAATGAGTGGGCAAGGAACAGCACGCTATGTGGATTCTTCAGTTGAACGCTTGCAGGTAAAAGTCTCGGGCATGGTAGGCGAACGTCATTGGGTACACTGTAATGGCTTTGCACTTCCACTGGTTCCCACCGGAATACAAGGTGAATTTGTGGCTGGAGTTCGCTTTAAAGCTTGGAACCCTCCCTCTTCCTTACATCCGACTATTCAACCACACGGCCCCTTAGTATTTGACGTTGTAGATGGCTGGAACAATCGGGCCATCGGGGGCTGCACTTACCACGTAGTCCACCCCGGCGGTCGAAGCTATGACACCTTTCCAGTCAATGCCAATGAGGCAGAAGCGCGACGTTTTGCCCGCTTCCAAGCACATGGCCACACCCCTGGTGTTGTGAAAACTCTCACCCCCGTGCGCGAACGCGATTTCCCCTCCACACTCGATCTGCGCAAAGTCCCTCCAGGCTACCGTTCACGTTAAAGCATAAATCTTCACTTTTTTTGAAACCATAAAAGGTGAGACCAACTGCAAAGATAGGCGATGAGCATTTTCCTCATCGCCTTTTCTTTTGGGATCATCTTTGCCCAATATCTACCTATTCAACTTCCTTGGTTTACGGAAGCAGGCTGTGTGGCTGCATTATCACTTTTAGGGTGTAGTTTTCATTTACAAAACAGACCTAAAGGTAAGCACCTACTTCTTCCAAACCTCTATTTCATTGGAACTTTGTTGTGCTTAATGATTTTTTTCATAGGTTTTACTTGGAGCAGTTGGACAGCGCATCAAAGGCTCAACGATCGCTTATCTATCACCTTTGACGACAACCCCATTCAGTTAGATGCCTGGATAGACGACCTCATACAAAACCAGCAAAGCGGGATACGAATGACCTTGGCGATCGATCTTGATAAAGCGCCTAAGGGGATTCCTTCTCGGGTTTCGGTGACCACTTCTCCAGTATTACTGAAACAGTCATCACAGCTCAGCGCTGGAACCTGCCATCGTTTTATGCTGCGCTTGCGCCCCGTTCACGGTCGTCTGAATTTTTCAGGATTTGATTCCACTGCATGGATGTGGGCTGCCGGGATCAGAGCCAGTGGAAGCGTATTGGCAGTTTCAGATTGCCCACCGCAATCTATTCCATTGATGATGCGCTTACAGCAAATGCGCGAGAGCATTCGTTCTCGCTTAATCAAGGCTTTGCCTGATACGAATAGCCCCGCCTGTTGTAACGGTATTCTAGTAGCGCTTGCGGTAGGAGATCAAAGTGGAGTAGATCAAGAGCAATGGTCAGTATTGTGGCGCACCGGAGTAGGCCATTTGGTCAGCATCAGTGGAGTGCATGTCACCTTACTAGCCGGAATCTTGAGAAAGCTTGCTGAGCGAAGCTGGCGGTTTTCTTCGCTGGCTTGTCGAATTCTCCCCGCCTCTCGCGCAGGACTTGCCATCGGTTTTTTTGCAGCCTTAGCATATGCCCTTGTTGCAGGTTTCGCCATACCGACTCAACGCACTTTATTCATGCTCGCTTCAGGATGGATTTTTTCCAGTATAGGCATCAATCCAGGAGCAGGAAGACTATTTTGGTGCGCTGTCGCGATGACGCTTGCATTGAATCCTTTCGCCTGTCTATCGCCTAGTTTCTGGCTTTCGTATGCCGCTGTGGGTGGATTGATTTTGGCAGATTTAGGGCAATTTGGAATCGTTCCCAAATGGCGTTCTGAGTTCAAGTCTCAATGGGTAGTCAATCTCGCACTGCTTCCATTGGTTGCGCTATGGTTTGGGCAACTTTCATTAATCTCCCCTATTGCAAATGCCATCGCCATTCCCTGGGTGGGTATGTTGGTGACCCCCCTCACCTTGGTTGCCATGTTTCCGCATTTAAGTTTCTTCGCTATCCCTGCAAATCACCTCATGCAGATTTTGATGCATATTCTTGGGTATTTAGCGCAACCGACTTGGGCATCCATCACCCTAAGCGCCCCTGACGCACTTTCACTTTGGGTCGCGATGATAGGGGTTCTATGCTTGCTGTTTCCTTTATCCATTCCACATCGTCTATGGGCATGGCTGAGCCTTCTCCCTCTATGCTTCCCCGCTCACGCTGCACCGTCGTTAGGAGAAGTAAAAATAGAGGTGCTTGATATCGGGCAAGGTCTCTCCATTCTCATCCGAACTGCCCAACACACTGTCCTGTTTGACACAGGCCCAAGATGGCAAGGTGGCGATGCAGGGCAAACCACCATCGTTCCCATTCTGAAATCTCAAGGAATCAATACGCTTGATCAACTCATTCTGAGTCATCCAGATGCAGATCATGTGGGAGGTGCAGAAAGCTTAGCTAAAGCTATCCCCATACAACGAACTTTTTCAGGTTTTGATCGCCCTGGTTCAGAGCCTTGCTTGCAAGGTCAACATTGGACTTGGGATCAGGTGCAATTCGAATTTCTATATCCACGTCCAAAAACAGCTTCAAGGGAAAATACTTCGGTCAGACAACACTCTCACCTTCGTAACAATCATGCTTGCGTTTTAAAAGTGACGACTGGAGAACATAGCGTTCTCATTCCTGCAGATATAGAAACTGAAGCAGAGCAAGAACTAGTAGTAGAAAACCAATCTGGCACAGTGAAACTGAAAAGTGATGTTGTGATTGCTGCACATCATGGAAGCCATACCAGCTCAACAGAAAGCTTCATCGCTGCAAGCCAAGCAAGATATGTGGTTTTTTCTGCAGGATGGAGAAATCATTTTCATCATCCCCACCAAGATGTGGTGCAACGTTGGGTCGCATCCGGTGCAACCGCTTACAGAACCGATCAAGATGGTGCTGTTCGCATCATTCTCCAACCTTCCCACTTAAAGATAGACACCGCACAGCAAGCACATCATGACTACTGGAGCAATTAAACGATATGGGCAACAAGGCAGCCGCGCAGTGCATTGATGAAAAGAATGGCATCCGCACGCTGAAGATCAGATTTGAATAAAACTTGTTCAACCAGTTGCCCCTCTTGCACCAATGCGTTGCGACGAATCCCGGAAAGAAGACCACAACACAATGGGGGAGTGAGCCACTTACCATCTATATGCAGGGCTACATTACCTTTAGTGAATTCGGTCAGTTCGCCCGATGTATTCCACAGTAAGGTATCGAATACATTGGGGTCTTTAGGTGCAAATTCATCGTAACTCGGACGCCAAGTGGTTTTATGACGAACAAAATCAGGATCTTCTTCAAAGGGGATTTCAGTTAATTGAATCGTAATATGCTGAACAATATTCATTTCAACCGAACAAGGATGATCACCTCCTATCGGACCAGATAGCGCTACTACCTCCGTACGTACCGTTCCATGACGATCTACCAACAAACGAACCCGCCATTGTCCCGTTGGATTTTGACGGGCACGTTCATTCAAAGCCTGCTCAACACTAGCCAAGCGCCAAAAGAAACCAAAATAGCGCGCGGCATCCGCCATTCTCGCCAAATGGGCGCCTTGGTAGGCGAACACGCCTTCTTCCAAGCGTAATGTCTCAAGTACCCAAAAACCAGCCGTGGCACGCCACAGAAAACGTCTCTTGGCCTGCCACTCCGCCCATTCTCCCTCTGCATTCGAAGACCATGTGATACCTGAGCCAATTCCGCAGAATGCTTGACCACGCGAGCGATCTACTTGCACCGAACGAATTGGAACATTAAAAATCGCCTCGCCCCCCGGTGCAATAGCGCCTAAAGCACCACAGTAGATTCCACGGGGACCCTCTTCATACTCTGAAATTGCTTTCATGGCTGTTCCTTTGGGCGCGCCAGTGACTGAGCCACAAGGAAACAATGCAGAAAATACTTCTTCTAATTTCACATCACTACGCGCACGCGCACTGACGGTTGAGGTCATCTGCCATAAACTGGGCAGAGCCTCAACGCGAAACAGATCACTCACATGCACGGAACCCGGTTCTGCCACACGCCCCAAATCGTTACGCAGCAAATCTACAATCATCACGTTCTCTGCGCGCTCTTTAGGGTCTGCCACAAGTTCTGCTGCCAAGCGCGCGTCTTCATCTTGGTGACGACCACGAGGTGAAGTTCCTTTCATCGGACGCGTAGACACCGTTTTGGTGGCTGGCTGCCAATGAAAAAATAACTCAGGTGATACTGAAGCAATCTGGCCTTCGCCCCAGTCTAAATACAAACTAAAGTTTCCAGGTTGCGCGTTATACAAGGCACGGAATAAACCCAGGGCATCACCCTCAAAATCACTGAATAATCTACGCGTGTAATTTGCTTGGTAATACACCCCGTTGCGAATGTCTTCGCGCAAGTGCGCAATGGACTCATCAAAGCGTTCGCGGGAAGTTGCGCTTGCCCAATGCCCCACTTCAAAGGGACCTGGCAATGCACCCCCTGAAATAGGTTGTGCTTCATTAAACACTGCAAATAAAGCATAGGGGCCCATCACTTCTGCATTCACGGCTAAATCAGGATCAAAGGCGGGACTTGCTTCATACGCCACAAATCCCAGAACCCAATGGCCACGCTCAGCTGCTTCGCGGGCTGCTCGAACACAAGCTACAACCTGATCTAATTGATCGGCTCGAATGATTTCAAGCGGCCAATCAAATCGATAGGTCCAACGTCGCCCATCTGGCAAATGAAAATCCAACTCAGCATTCATGCAGAACGCCACCTTCCAATTTCAAAACTCGATCCATACGACGCGCCAGATCCATATCGTGCGTTACCAGAATCACGCTCACCTGAAGATCACGATTTAATTCCAGCATCAAATCAAAGGCAGCTTGCGCACTCTGGCGATCTAAATTACCCGTTGGCTCATCCGCTAATAAACAGGCAGGTGAGGTCACCAGCGCACGCGCAATGGCTGCACGCTGACGCTCACCACCTGAGAGTTCCCCAGGTATGTGATCCAGGCGATGTCCTAAGCCCACTCGAGTCAGCATCTCTGCTGCCATCCGCATCGCATCACCTGAAGGCATGCGTCTTATCAGCAGGGGCATTGCCACATTTTCCTGGGCGGTGAATTCATCTAAAAGGTGATGAAATTGATACACAAACCCGAGGGTCTGATTACGCAGTGCACTCAACGCTTTTTGCGAAAGCTTTGAAGGCTGCTGACCACACAAAAAAATATCGCCTGAGTCGGGTTGATCTAAACCACCCAAAAGATGAAGCAAGGTACTTTTTCCTGAACCTGATGATCCTACAATGGCTAAGCGTTCGCCAGCAGTCACCTCAAGAGACACTCCTTGCAAGACCTGAACAGCCTGCGGACCTTGACGAAAAGACTTCACTACATGGCGCGCCTCTAAAACCAGGAAGTTCATGACTTCACTCATAGCGCAGCGCCTCCGCAGGTTGTACATGCGAGGCCCGCCAACTGGGATAGAGCGTGGCTAATAAGGTCAACACAAAAGACACACCACAAATCACGAATACGTCACTCCACAATAACTGTGAAGGCAGCTCGCTGATGTAATACACATCGCGTGCCAAAAACTGAATCCCGAATACATGCTCAATCAATGGCACCACCACATCGATATTCAAGGCTAAAGCAATCCCACTTGCCGCCCCAAGCAATGTACCAAAGAATCCAATCATGGCACCCTGCACCATGAAGATAGCAGTGATGCTGATCGGGCGCGCACCCAAGGTTCGAAGGATTGCGATATCTGCTCGCTTATCGGTCACAGCCATCACTAAGGTGGAAACAATATTGAATGCAGCTACGGCCACAATCAGCATCAGAATGACAAACATCATCGTTTTTTCAATGGCAACAGCACGGAAAAAATTAGCGTGTTCGCGAGTCCAATCCGAAAGCCAAGCTTGCATGGTCAGCGAGCGAGAAAGCTCAAACGCGACGCGCGGAGCGGCAAACAGCTCACGTAGCTTCAATCTCACTCCACTCACACGATCTTCCAGTCGATAGAGTTTTTGGGCATCTTCCATTTGAATCAGCGCTAGACCGTTATCGTATTCAAACATACCCACTTCAAAAACACCTACTACCGTGAACTGCTTCAAACGAGGAATGAGCCCGGCCGGTGTGACCTGACCTTGGGGTGTGAGCACCACCAATTTATCTCCTAGCTGCACTCCCAAACGATTGGCCAGTTCCTTACCCAGTACGATACCGAATTGACCCGGCATTAAATCACTCAGCTTGCCTGAACGCATGTGATCCGCAATATCGGCGACCTTTGATTCTTCCGAAGGCAAAATACCCCGAATCATCACTCCCTGGACCGAAGACCCAAAAGCCAGCATGCCCTGACCATTCACATAGGGTGCGGCACCCATCACTTCTGGATTTTTTTGACTCTCTCGGACCACCAATGGCCAATCAGCCAGTCCGGCCTCAGCCCCTTCAACAGTGACATGGGCTGCAACGCTTAAAATACGAGTGCGCAGTTCACGCTGAAAGCCATTCATAACTGAAAGCACCACGATCAAGGCCATCACGCCTAAGGCGATGCCCAGCATCGAGGTCGCAGAAATAAAAGAAATAAATCGATTTGAGCGACGCGTTCGCGTATAGCGCAGACCGATAAAAAGTTCAAAGAAACGCACGGGCTCAGAGGTCCTGAGAAAACAGTAAAAGACGAGCCAAGAGGATACCCGTTAAACTGCATTTATGTCTTCGCCTAATCCCTCCCCATACCACTTAATTGTGGAACACCTCTCGCGCCCTGAATTCCAGGACACCCCATCACCTGCGATAAAGCAGCTTGCAACGCTGCTGGGTAAAGGAACGCGTTTACCGATTGTAGCCGCCAATCCTCGGGCCGAAATTGCTGAACGCATGGGATATCTGCATCCAATCCCTTGGGCCACGATCTGGCTCCATCATGCCGGGATCAAAACTAAACCAGAAGAAACCTGCTTTGTTGTCGAGCCGGTTCAGATGGTGGCCAGCATGAACAATATTGCCATGCGCACTTTGCCCAGCCCACTCAGCGAAGTGCAAATTGGAGAATTTATAGCTGTCCTGAATCCCATTCTCGCCTACGATGGCGCTCAAATCGAAAATATCAATGGGCAATGCCTATTGCGTATCCCCCATTTACTGAAGGTCATCACTACCCCGCTCGATGAAGCCCGTCACCGCGACCTAAGAGACTGCTTACCCAGCGGGGAGGATTCAGGCTGGGTTCGCCGTGCGATGACCGAATGTCAAATGGTTTTACATGAGCTATCCACCTTTCCTGCACTTGCAGCAACCGGGGTGAATGGAGTCTGGTTCTGGGGAAATACACAAGACGCTTTTCATCACTATACGCAAAACGAAAATCCCCTTTTCACCATACAGCTTCAAACTTCTGACCCTTGGCTCTCTGCCTTGCCCCAACTCACCAATAAGCCAAGCCATGAAGCACCGCTTGGCATCTGGCACGGCTCAACAGAAACGAGCCATTTTCATGAGTTGCTTGTAAGTAAAATTAAAGAACTATGGGGCGGACAACTGCACAATCTCTCTATCAGTTTGTGGCAAGACACCGAACCCGGATACATTTGGCATTTAAAACGCCATCATCTGCTGCGGTTTTGGTCCCGCCCGGTTAAAATAGACGGTTAATGTCTTTGCGGAGCAGCGCCATGGAAGCTGAACGTCTCAATGCCATCGTCAATCACCTCTCAGATCTGGAAGCGCGCATCCAGAGTCTGCGGAGGTATCTTTGACTTTGATGCCAAGCAAGAACGGCTAGAAGAAGTCTTGAGGCTGGGTGAAGACCCCACGCTTTGGGAAGACGCTAAACGCGCCCAAGAAGTAGGCAAAGAAAAGAAAAGCCTAGAAGAAGTGGTCAATACTGTCCTCAAAGTAGAACGCGACCTGCGCGATGCGCGTGAACTCTTTGATATGGCCTCAGGCGAAGGCGATGATGATTCTGTGCTCAGCGTGGCCGATGATCTTGGAACGGTAGAAACGGTCGTAGGCGGTATGGAATTCCGCCGCATGTTTTCAGGCGAACTCGATAGTGCTAATTGCTTCATTGATATTCAATCAGGTGCGGGTGGCACGGAAGCTCAAGACTGGGCATCAATGTTGCTCAGGATGTATTTACACTATTGCGAGAAACGCGGCTTTCAATCTGAACTACTCGAGGATTCTCCTGGTGAGGTTGCTGGTCTGAAAAGCGCTACTCTTAAAATTAGCGGTGAATATGCTTATGGTTATCTGCGCACCGAGACAGGTATACACCGTTTAGTTCGCAAATCCCCCTTTGATTCAGGTAATCGCCGCCACACCTCGTTCGCTGCGATCTTTGTGTATCCAGAAGTGGATGACTCGATTGAAGTAGATATCAATCCTGCTGACCTTAGAATTGATACCTTCCGTGCGAGCGGCGCGGGTGGACAGCACATTAACAAAACGGATTCTGCTGTGCGGATCACACACAATCCGAGCGGTATTGTGGTGCAGTGTCAGAACGATCGTTCACAGCACCGCAATCGCGCTGAAGCAATGGCCATGCTGAAATCTCGCTTATATGAAGCCGAGTTACGTAAACGTACGTCAGAGAAACAAGCGCTAGAAGATAGCAAAACTGATGTCGGTTGGGGTCATCAAATTCGTTCCTACGTTTTAGATCAATCTCGTATCAAAGATTTACGCACCAATGTTGAGGTGGGCAATACACAATCGGTTCTTGATGGTGATCTAGATATTTTTATTGAAGCGAGTCTCAAGCAGGGCCTATAAGCCACTGCCATTAGGAGCTGTTATGTCTGAAGAATTGAACCCCCTCATCGAAGAACGTCGCAACAAGCTGAAGCATTTGCGCGAGCAGGGCAACGCCTATCCCAATACCTTTCAACGCACGCATGAGGCAGGCCCTCTGCATGCTGAATACGATGCTTTCGATACCGAGACGATCGTTGGCAAAAAAGTACACGTTCAAGTTGCTGGTCGCATGATGTTGAAGCGGATAATGGGCAAGGCAGCATTCGGAACAGTTCAAGACAGCACAGGACGGATTCAGTTTTATGTTACCGCTGATAAGACCGGCGCTGAGGCATTAGAAGCATTCAAACACTATGACTTAGGCGATATCGTCGCGGCCGAAGGGACGCTCTTCAAAACCAAGATGGGCGAGCTCACCGTTGAGGTTCACACCCTTTCGTTACTCGCCAAAAATCTGCGCCCCCTGCCTGAAAAATTTCATGGCTTAGCAGATCAAGAACAAAAGTACCGTCAACGCTATGTTGATCTGATCATGAACGAAGATTCACGCGAAGTGTTTGTGAGACGAAGCAAAATCGTTCAAGCGGTCCGTAAATTCTTAGTGGGACGTGGCTATCTTGAAGTTGAAACTCCTATGATGCACCCCATCCCAGGTGGTGCAGCTGCTCGCCCTTTCGTGACGCATCACAACACGCTAGATATGGAACTGTTCCTGCGCATCGCCCCCGAACTCTATCTCAAGCGCTTAGTAGTGGGTGGCTTCGACAAAGTATTCGAGATCAATCGAAACTTCCGCAACGAAGGCATATCACCCCGCCACAATCCTGAATTCACCATGATTGAATTCTATGAGGCGTATCGTGATTATCGTTACCTCATGACACTCACCGAAGAACTGTTCCGCTTTGTAGCTCAACAAGCTACCGGATCTAACGTCGTAAGCTATCAAGGTCGTGAACTTGATTTTGGAAAACCATTCCATCGCCTAACGATCCTTGAAGCCATCACCACCCACTGCCCCGACTACAAAGATAAGCCCCTGCATGATGCAGAATGGCTGCGCACCGAGATCAATCGCCTCGGTGGCAAAGTGCCTATGCATGCAGGAATAGGCGCACTTCAACTCGCGCTATTTGAAGAGACTGCAGAATCCTTGCTATGGGAACCTACCTTTATCGTGGATTACCCTGCAGAAGTCTCACCCTTGGCTCGTCGCAGCGACACCGAACCTGAGCTCACGGATCGCTTCGAGTTATTCATCACTGGCCGTGAAATTGCGAATGGTTTTTCTGAGCTCAACGATCCTGAAGATCAAGCCGCTCGATTTTTAGCCCAAGTGGAACAAAAAGACGCAGGCGATCACGAAGCCATGCATTATGATGCTGATTACATCCGAGCCTTAGAGCATGGCATGCCACCCACCGCTGGTGAAGGTATCGGCATCGACCGCCTCGTCATGCTGCTTACTGACAGCCCCAGCATCCGCGACGTGATCCTCTTCCCTCAGCTTCGCCGAGTGGAATAGCACAACCAATAGTCTTCAGATTGATACATGAACTTGAGAACTCAGATCAGGGTACCCCGACCTTTTTCATGGTTACGCATCAGTGTGATCTAGTAGGAATTGCATCAATCTCGACCCGAAACGCCTCAATGCTATCTATCGAACAGACTCCCTTGTCTTTGTGAATTACAAAGTATGTAAAGCATGATCTAGACGCCTTCGAGCACACTCGATCATCATTTGTATAGGGAGGTTGAAGGGGTGTCGAATGCTCAGGCGATCTTGGCACAGAAACTAAGGCATGCAAGGCTAAATTCAAACCTCAGCCAATCAGCGGTGGGGGTGGCCATCGGTTTAGATGAATCTGGCTCAGCAACGCGTATCTCAAGATATGAATCAGGAAAGTACACCATTCCTCTTCACATGATAGAACGCTTGGCTTCTTTCTATCACGTTCCACTTTGTTGGTTATTTTGTGATGACCCAGAATTAGATCAAATCATCCTGAACTACTTTCAAAAAATAACAAATACTGGAATCAATTTATTTTAAGGACACAAAAAAACCGCCGGGGGTAAGGCCGGCGGTCTTGATTTGCAACAGTAATGCTTAAAGCGCTTAGAGACGCTCGAATACGGTTGCGATACCCTGACCACCACCAATACACATCGTCACCAGCGCATAACGCCCACCGGTGCGATGCAATTCATAAATTGCTTTGGTTGCAATGGCTGCTCCCGAACAACCGATCGGGTGACCTAGCGCAATTGCACCACCATTGGGGTTGGTTTTGACGGGATCGAGTTCCAAACCTCGAGAAACGGCAATCGCTTGCGCCGCAAAAGCCTCGTTGCTCTCTACAACATCCATATCGGCAACGGTTAACCCGGCTTTTTTTAAAGCCAGTTTAGAAGCAGGGATAGGGCCCTCACCCATCACATCATTGGGTACCCCTGCTACCGCATAAGACACCAAACGTGCCATAGGCTTGTGACCTGCAGCGGCAGCAACTGCGGCATCAGCCAAAACAAAGAATGCTGCACCATCGTTAATTCCTGAGGCATTACCCGCAGTAACGGTACCGCCTTCTTTCTTGAAAGCAGGCTTCATCTTAGCCAACGTTTCTATGGTGGTGTCGCCTTTCACATATTCATCGGTATCGAAGATCACTTCGCCTTTGCGAGTTTGCTTAACCACTGGAACAATTTGCGACTTGAAACGACCGTCAGCAATAGCAGCAGCGGCGCGGCGTTGTGATTCGCAAGCTACAGCATCTTGTTCTTCGCGGGTAATGCCCCACTTGGTCACGAGATTTTCAGCGGTAATCCCCATGTGCCCCACACCAAAGGGATCAGTCAAAGCGGCAACCATCATATCGACCATCTTGGTATCACCCATTCGGGCACCTGAACGCATGGCGGGAGACAAATAGCCACCACGGCTCATGACTTCTACACCGCCACCAATACCGTAATCGCAATCACCTAGCAGAATATTTTGAGCTGAGGTTACGATGGCTTGTAGACCAGAGGAGCACAACCGATTCAGCGACATCGCCACAGAATCCATGGGCAGACCGGCTTGGATCGAAGCCACTCGAGCGACATACGGAAAACGTACTTCAGTAGGAATCGTATTACCTACCGTTACATAATGAATTGCCTTGGGATCCACGCCAGATCGGGCGATGGCTTCTTTCATCACAATACCCGCCAACTCAGCGGGTTCGGTATCTGATAATGAACCACCAAAACTTCCGATGGCGGATCGGGCTGCACTCAACACTACAACGTCGCGCTTACTCATTTGTTTTTATCTCCTCTCACTGCTGGGTGGAATTTTAGGCAGGTTTGATCGGCTCTGCCCAAAGGTCGTGGCTGTCCGCATCAATGATTCGGACTTCCATAAAGTCTCCAGGTTTACAGTCCCCTGGAGAATCAATCTGTACTACCCCATCAATATCGGGCGCATCGGCATAGGAACGCGCTAGCGCTACGGGCGTCCTATCATCCATTTCACCCACTTCATCAATCAGCACCCGCATCGTGCGCCCAATCTTGTTCGCTAGCCTCGCTTCACTGATTTCTTCCTGTACTTCCATGAAGCGCGCTTGGCGCTCCTCCTTCAATTCTTCGGGAATAGGGTCGGGCAAATCATTTGCGGCAGCGCCATCAACCGGAGAATAGGCAAAGCACCCAACGCGATCTAATTGACCCTCACGCAAAAACTGCAGGAGCTCTACAAACTCTGCTTCCGTCTCACCCGGAAACCCTACCACGAATGTGCTACGTAAACTGATATCTGGATTGATCTTGCGCCAGTCGGCAATTCGATTCAAGGTTTTTTCGGCAGCCGCAGGGCGCTTCATTAACTTAAGAATACGGGGATTGGCGTGCTGAAAAGGAATATCCAAGTAAGGCAGTAAACCGGGCTCGCCCGCCCCGCTGCTCATTAAAGGAATCAATTCATCGACATGAGGATAGGGATACACATAATGCAAACGTACCCAAACACCCAGTGAACTTAATGCCTCAGCTAATTCCGTAGTACGCGTCTTTAGAGGTTTACCGCTCCAAAACCCCGTGCGGTATTTCACATCCACGCCATAGGCACTGGTGTCTTGTGAGATCACCAAAATTTCTTTCACGCCCGCCTTCACTAATGCCTCGGCTTCATGCATGACTTCACCGATTGGGCGACTGACCAGATCCCCACGCATGGATGGGATGATGCAAAAAGTGCAACGGTGATTGCAGCCTTCAGAAATTTTTAAATACGCAAAATGCTTGGGCGTCAGACGAATTCCCTGGGGTGGTACTAAGCTTGTAAAGGGATCGTGTGGAGCAGGAAGATGCGCGTGCACGGCATCCATGACTTCTGTTGCAGCATGCGGTCCGGTCACAGCCAGCACGGATGGATGCGCTTCGCGCACACGATCCCCCTGCGCACCCAAACAACCCGTTACGATGACCTTGCCGTTTTCTTTGAGTGCCTCACCGATTGCATCGAGTGACTCTTCAACTGCCGAGTCAATAAAACCGCAAGTATTCACAACTACTAAATCCGCACCCTGATAGTCAGGGGCAATGTCATAGCCTTCTGCACGCAGCCTTGTCAGTATTTGCTCTGAATCGACCAAAGCCTTGGGGCAACCCAAGCTCACAAAGCCTACGCGACCAGCCGATTGAGGATTTTTCATAATACGAGGCTATGACGGAGAAGCGTTAAGCAGCTTAAATGCCTACTTATCAGATTCTTTTTCGCCTTTCTCCCCTGGTACACCTTGAAATGGGAATTGACCAAACATGGATCGGGCTTGTTTTTGCATCTCGCCCTGCATTTCAACAAAGATATTCGCGCTTTGCTCCATGTAGTTGCCCATTAAGCCTTGCAGTGCAGGACCTTGGGCTTTCATAAACTGGCTCCACACCTCTGGATTAATCATGGGGGCATCACCATACATAGTACGCGCTTGATCTTGAAGCTTTTTTTGGATTTCAACGAAGTTTTCCAGCCCCTTTTCTAAGTAATTACCCATCAAGCCCTGCATGGCATTACCATAAGAACGAATCATTTGAGACAACATGTCGCTTGTAAATAGAGGCGCTGACCCCGACTCTTCTTCCAGAATGATCTGCATTAAAATGCTTCGGGTGAGATCTTGACCACTTTTTGCATCTACGACTTGGAATTCAGCATTGGCTAAAACCAATTGCTTAACCTCTGCTAAAGTGATGTAACTACTTGTTTCTGTGTCATATAGTCGACGATTAGGGTATTTTTTAATAATTCGCATGTGATCAGTCATGCCCATTATCTGGGTCGCTATGTTCAAAGGGGTTTGAAAGCACAGCCAAGATCTTTTCAGCTGTCCTGTACACGGTTAAAAGGTACCACGTTTACCTCAAAGGTATTACGAAATATACCAAAATACTCCTTAAAAAATATTTTTTGCACTGCACAAAAATATCTTGACATCATCCCGCCGCGCCCTTACATTATGACCATGTTGCATTGCAACACTACTGTTTAGAAACAAGATTTATTTCTACATCACCCTAATTCGCTTACCCTAATTCGGAGCACCTTAAACTATGTTTACTACTGCTGACCAAGTAACTGACTTCAACAAATCCACCATCGAAGCCATGATGGGCGTTGCCAAACTTTCATTTGACGCCACCGAGCGTGTGTTCGGTTTAAGCCTGGAAATTGGTAAAGAGTCCATTGCTGACGCCACCAAAACCGCTAAAGCCTTAGCCGAAGTCAAGGATGCGCATGGTTTGCTCGATCTTCGCACCAAGACCACCGAAGCTTCAGTAGAAAAGGCACTTGATTATTCACGTAATTTTTATGAAGTCGCTGCCAATACCCAGAGCCAGCTGTCTGCGATGTTCGAGCACCACTCTGCTGAAATGAACAAAAATTTTGCCGCCGCTGTAGAAAAAGCAGCCAAATCTGCTCCCGTTGGTGCTGACGTTGCTCTTGCTGCAGTGAAAAGTTCTGTTGCTGCAACCACTGCTGCAATGGAAAGTATCACCAAAGCTGCTAAGCAAGTCAGCAACTATGCAGATGCTGGCGTGAAAGCCACCACAGAAGCCGCTGCTGCTGCTGTCAAAACCACTAAAACAACTAAAGCAGCTAAGTAATTGTTATTAAAGCGAGAGTGGTTGAGCCACCCTCGCGTAACGTCTCCTCCTCCTTTGTCTTGAAGGTTCCCTTCAGTCAAAGGCTTCGAACCCGCAGTGCTGATGCATTGCGGGTTTTTTTTATTGCATATGCTGACCGCCATTAATGGCAATATTGGCACCGGTCACAAAAGCTGCCTCATCAGAAGCAAGGTACACAATTAAGCCCGCCACTTCTTCCGGCTTACCTAAACGCCCCACAGGTATCTGCGGCAAAATCTTACTATCCAAAATATCTTGAGGAATTGCCGTGACCATCTTAGTGCCAATGTATCCTGGAGAAATAGTGTTCACCGTCACGCCTTTGCGAGCCACTTCCAATGCCAGTGATTTGGTAAAACCATGCATTCCTGACTTTGCGGCAGCATAGTTAGTTTGACCAAATGCACCCTTTTGACCGTTGACTGAGGACACATTGATCACCCTGCCCCACCCTCGATCGACCATACCGTCAACGATGGGTTTGCACATATTAAAGACGCTATTCAAATTGGTATTCAGCACTGCATCCCAATCTACTTTACTCATCTTCTTGAAGGTCATATCACGCGTAATACCTGCGTTGTTCACCAACACATCAATCGGCGCAACTTCTTGCTGAATTTTTCCAATTACAGCAGCGCACTCTTCTGTATTACCAACATCCAATGGATACGCATGGAAGTTGTAACCTTTCGCTTTCATATCCGCTAACCAAGCCTCTGCTTTCGTGCTTCCATGCGAATAAGTGGTGACAACCTTGTAACCCAGATCTGCAAGCTTGGTACAAATTGATTCTCCTAATCCACCCATACCACCCGTGACCAACACAGTTTTATTGTGATTACCCATAATGCGCTCCTCTTTTTTATTAGTAAGTCTCTACTAGCAGCCTAACCGATTTTTAATCAGCCTCTTCACAACGCACACGAACATAGCGCCCGGGTGCCTCCTCGATCGGAGGATGCGCAGCATCCCCCAATTTTTTCTTTGCAAGAATTTGCTTTGCAGGATATTCATCTAACCACTTAGCCCAGGGTGTCCACCAACTACCTGGAACACTCTTTGCTTTTTCAAGCCAACTGTCTGCAGGATCTCCCAAATAATCACCAATCCAGTGATTACGTTTATTTTTGCTGACAGGATTAATCGTGCCCGCAATGTGTCCACTTGCCCCCAGAACAAAACGTACATCGCCTCCAATATAGGCAGCAGATTCATATGCCGTTCGCCAAGGCACAATATGATCATCACGCGCGGCAAATACAAAAGTTGGGCATTTGACCAAGCTTAAATCCACAGGAGTTTTACCAATACTCAAAGCACCCGGTTGCACCAACTCATTTTGCAAATACAGATGCCGCATGTACCAAGCATACATAGGGCCAGGAAGGTTAGTAGAGTCGCTATTCCAGAACAACAAATTAAAGGGTTCTGGTGTCTGACCCTTAAGGTAGTTATTCACCACATAAGACCAAATCAAATCATTCGCTCGCAGACTAGAAAAAGTCAGTGCAAGGTCATGTCCAGAAAGCAAACCACCTTCAGCAAACTTTTTTTCTTTAGCCCGCACAAAAGATTGATCAAGATAAACGCGAATTTCTCCAACATCACTATATTCAAGCATAGTGGTGAGCAAAGTGAGCGTCGCAATGGGTTCTTCACCTCGCGCAGCCAACACTGCTATAGCCATTGTGAGAAAGGTTCCTCCTATGCAGAAACCCAGAGCATCAATTTGTTTGCTCTTGCTGATCGCGGCCGTTTCTTGAATAGCAGTAATCACCCCTTCTTCGATATAGTCATCCCATGTTGTTTGCGCAAGGCTTGGGCCTATGTTTCTCCATGACACGATGAATACTTGATGCCCCTGATCCAAGGCGAAGCGCACTAAGGAATTTTCAGGCTCAAGGTCTAAAATATAAAACTTATTAATGCAAGGTGGCACCATCAGCAAGGGTCGCGCACTCATTTTCTCAGTAGTGGGCTGATACTGAATCAGCTGAAATAACGGGCACTCAAAAACAACTGCGCCTTTAGTGACGGCGACATTCTGACCGACCTCAAAAACCGACTCATCGGTCATTGATATTCGACCTTTATCTAAATCCGCCAATAAATTACGCATACCTGCAGCAAAATTCTCGCCGTTGGTTTCAAGGGCTAATTTCAAGACCTCGGGATTGGTGGCCGGAAAATTGGAGGGCGAAACGGCGTCAAGATATTGCTTGGTAAAGAACTCTAAGCGCTCACGCGTTGAATCTTTTAAATCGAGTTGAGCAATAGCATTTAATAACCAGTCAGAAGTGAGTTGATACGACTGACGAACATAATCAAAGAGGGGATAAGATTCCCATTCTGTCGCTGCAAAGCGTCGGTCTGAGGGAACTGGAGCCGAAGAGGGAGGGGGTTGTTCGCCCGCAGCGCGAATAAGCGTGCGCCGAAACAATTCGATCTGAGCACCATAATAGCTGTCTTGCATTTGCTGCCATTTCACCCCATCGCGTGCAGCAACTTCAGCTATTTCTTTATATAAATCAGCCCACTCTAGCCCATAGGGTTGAGAGATTTGCTTCATTAACTCTTCCATAACCTGACGATTTGCTTCCCCAGTAGCGGCAACAATGCTTTCTATGGATGGGACTTTTGATGAATTTTCCATCTTAACGTTCTGACCTCAGATCGAACCCAATCGAACTAGTATGATGTAACTAATGAATTAAAATGAGTGGCGCAAATATCAAAAAAATACTTGGTATAAAGAAATGGAACTCGATCTCATTGATCTAGCCTAACCAAGCCTTGTCTAAGCAGCAAGCTGCATTGCGTCAATTATTTGGATAAAAGCAAATGTATATCGTTGTCATTGCGTGGTTATATGTGGTTATTCTGATGGCCTTGCTGGAAAAGTCATTCATAGGTGGGTTCATGACCCTCACCTTCTATGGCCTTCTACCCATCGCAATCTTGCTTTATCTCACGGGCACCCCCAGAAGGTGGAAACGCCAAAAACAGCTACAGCGCTCTCAAGAATCGGAGACTGCTTCAGCTCTCACCGATCAGCCAGTGGGCAAAGCGGATGGTTCCGACTCCCATGAGAATTAAACTGATCTGCCATATTGATGCGGATAGCCCAATGCGTCTATGTAAGCCAGGAATTAAGTCTGCTACCGCCACATAGATCATGCTGGACGCCGCCATAGCCAAGAGATAGGGTACGGCAGACTGAAGTTCATGCAGTGCTAGGCAACCAAATACTCCACCCACAATCATGGCCACGCTGGATACCAAATTCATCGCCAGCGCCCTGACTCTGCTTAAACCTCCATGTAACAACACCAAAAAATCTCCCGTTTCTTGAGGGATTTCGTGAGCAATGATGGCCAATGCAGTAATAGTTCCAAGCTTTGGATCCGTTGTAAAAGCTGCACTGATAATGATGCCATCTACAAAGTTGTGAAAACTATCTCCAATCACAATCATTGAACCTGTTCGACCACCGGGCTCAACATCATGGCCATGATGAGGATGACCGAAGCCCTCTGGATCCAAAACGGCATGATGATGACCATGGTCGTGGCGCCACAACACCATTTTTTCTAGCATAAAGAACACTAGAATTCCGGCCAAGACAATACTCAGAATCATTTCTGGTGGTTTGCCCAAACTTAGAGAGTGCGGAAGAATTTCTAAAAAAACGGCCCCCAGCAAAGCGCCGATCGCGTAACTGACCAGCAAAGGCACCCAGTGCGGTTTTGCGGTGAGCGCAACCACCCCCGCGCAGGCAAAAGAAAGGGCCCCGGCAGCAGAAGTAGCGGTGAGCGTTTCAAAGAGAATAGACATCATCGTTTGCTTGTTATTTGTTTATGATTATACCGGTGCTTCTAACCAAATCAGACTGGCCATACGACCGGTTGTGCCATCTCGACGAAAAGAATAAAAGCGATGAGGATCCGAGTAGGTACAGTTCGGCTTACCAAACACCTGATGCACCCCAAGTGCCGACAAGCGCATGCGCGCTAATGCATAAAGATCAGCATGCCAACGGTCCTCCCTGCCTGGGATGAAAGCCTGCTCTGCTTGTGCTTGTCGAGCAATGAAGGCTGTCCTGACCTCTGGACCCACTTCGAATGCAGGCTGAGCAATAGCAGGCCCCATCCAAGCAAGAATATTTTCTGGCGGGCACCCCAGAGAATAAATAGTGTGCTCCAAAATTCCATGCAGCAAGCCTTTCCAACCCGCATGAGCAGCAGCTACACGAGTCCCGGCCACATCACAAAATAGAACAGGCAAGCAATCTGCCGTTAAAACTGCACACACTTGTTGCGATGATGCAGTCCAAACTGCATCTGCTTGAGGTGATGATAGATGGTTTTGATCTGCGATCAACTCAACGACATCAGTCCCATGCACTTGATATAACCAAACCGGTGCTTGAGGTAAACCAGACGACAGCCGTAGACGATTTGCTGCAACTCGAGCCGGATCATCGCCGCATCGCTCACCCAAATTCAAACCCGCATAAAGCCCACTGCTACAACCACCCAATCTTGTTGTACTAAACGCATGAATATGCTTGGGAGCCGGCCATTCAGCAAAGACTCGCTCTGAAATTTCATTATTCACAAACATGCTCTCGCAGTGCATCTAACAACACCTGAAAATCAGGCTCCATTGCAATCTCCCACTCCATCGCAACTTGACGCAGCGGATGGATCAATCCCAGCCGAAAAGCATGCAAGGCTTGTCGCGAAAAAGACTGCGCCACTGTCGGAAAAGTTTTTACCCGAGCTGCACTCACGCCGTATACAGGGTCACCCACTAATGGAAAACCAAGCTTTTGCATGTGCACCCTAATCTGATGGGTTCGTCCTGTTTCCAAGCGACATTCCACCAGCGTAAAGCCTGCTAAGCGCTCTTGAACAGCATAGTGGGTCACTGCCGGCCTACCGACCGCAACCACAGCCATTTTTGTTCTTTGAGTAGGATGCCTGCCAATTGGTGCATTTACCTTCCCGTCGCTCAAAATATCCCCAACCGCAATGGCAGCGTAGTGTCGCTTGACCGTTCGAGCTTGCAATTGCCTGACCAATTCTGTGTGCACAGGCAATGTTCTCGCGACCACCATTAAACCTGACGTTTCTTTATCCAGACGATGCACAATTCCTGAGCGCGGAACTTTAGCGAGCTCAGCATCTAAAAACAATAGACCATTCTGAAGGGTACCCGCACGATTTCCGCTTCCAGGATGAACGACGAGTCCTGGAGGCTTATGCACCACAAATATCCCCTCATCTTGGTAGACAATATGAATAGGGATATTTTCTGGCATCACTTCATCATCATTCAGATCTGGCGGTGGAGGAATTTCAACCACATCGCCTTCCCAAATTTTTGTACGAACGCCAATGGGCCGAGCATTGACTAATACCCTTTCTTCGCGCATCCAGCTTTGAATCCGACTACGTGAATATTCTGGAAATAAACGCCCTAAGACAAGGTCAGCTCGCATGCCTGCGCATTCCGAAGGAACCGTTCTGATTAAAGAAATCTCATCCGAGCTTTCATCCCCTTCTTCTAACAATGAAGACTCCAACATCAAGAAAATTTCCTTTGAGCAGTCCCAGCTAAATGCATCCAGTTCAGATCAGTCAGGCGATAGTGGGTAGCTTCAGGACTGATATACTCCTGGTTAATCCTTGTGGGCTTGGTGCCCCCCTTGATTCTCCCCATATTGCAGGGAGACAAGGCTCGACTATTTTGGTGAAGAATTCGCATGTCTAAAAGTGTAACTCGTTTCCTCTTAACGCTCCTTATCGGCGCTTTACTATCCGGCTGCGGAATTTTTGGCGCGGAGGACGACAAGAATAAAGACATTGGTGTCGCCAAAATGTACCAAAAAGCGAAGGATGAACTTGAAGAGGGCAACTACGAGCGCGCGGTGAAAGATTACGAAGCATTGCAAGCCCGCTACCCCTATGGCCCTCATTCACAACAAGCAGAGCTTGAAATGGCTTATGCCATGTATAAACAGGGGGAGACCGCAGAGGCCATCAAAACTGCAGATCTCTTTATAAAGACCCATCCCAACCACGTAAATATCGACTACGCCTACTACATTAAAGGTTTAGCCAATTTTAAGGATGATTTTGGTTTTTTCAGCGCAATCTCTGGTCAAGATTTATCCGAGAGGGATATTAAGAAGTCTCGCGAATCTTTTGATACTTTTAAGGAGTTGATTACCCGCTACCCACTCAGTAAATATGCCGAGGATGCAGGTAAGCGGATGGTCTATTTGCAGAACAACATGGCCATGCACGAAGTGCATACTGCCGATTATTATTTCCGACGCGGTGCATGGCTCGCTGCAGTGAATCGTGCCCAAATTGTGGTCAAAGATTACCCACGCGCACCAGGAGCCGAAAAGGCACTCATCATTATGGCGCGGAGTTATCACGAACTGGGTATCCAGGATCTTGAACAAGACTCCTTGGAAGTGCTTAAGAAAAACTTCCCCAAATCTAAATACTTAGGTTACTCAGATTCAGCTGGAACCCCTTGGTGGGAGTTTTGGGCAGCTTATTAAAATTGATTTGGGGACTATTACTCAAAACTCTGATTAATTATAGACGCTCAACCTGAAAGCCTTGTTTCTTGAGTTCATCGACAAGATTATTGGGGCCCACCATATGACCCAGTGACAACACCACAAAAGTTACCTTTCCGGACTCAAGATACTTCCCCATTTTTTGAGCTAGTACAGGATGGCGAGACTCAACGAGCGCGCTACGAACGTCTTTACCATGCGACATTTTCTCATAGCTCTTTAAATCCAACTCGGTGTAATACGCTAAGTCACCGCTCTTATAGGCAGCAACTTCGTTCTGCAACTCAACAGCCCATTTACCTTGAGCAGCATTTTCAACAGCTGATTTCAGCATCTCTTCTTGCAACATTTGGGGTAAAGATTCCAAGGTAGCCAGTTCTTGCTTTACGCCTTCCACCTCCACGATGGGTTTATTGTCAGCTTGAGCTTTGGCTATAAAATAGAAAGAGGCGTCATAACCAGGATCTAAGCCTACGGTTTTTGCTTCCTTATTTAATAATCCAAGTGCTAAAGCAAAGGGCTTGAGGCGATTCGAAGACTCTATAGGCAGGCCTTGCGCCGCATGAAAATCATACACTTCATCATAGAGCTCTTTGCTGATATGGTTTTCCAGTGAATCAGTCTTGGAATAGAACATTCCCGCTGAATCTTCTGCAAAGCGCTTCTCATCACTCAAGTCAGCTTCTACTGCCAAAACCTGAGCCCGGGTATAAGCAGCCTCAGCCCAGAATGGAGCAGGATACAGATCGGGATTACCCAAACCAGGTGCGCCGAATATATAAATTGTATTTTTGGGTGATTTCACTTCCCATAAAAACGATTTGGGAGGGGCCTGCGTATCGGCTGCAAAAGACAGTTCTGAAAAAGATGAGCCCAGTATTGTGGCGGCAAGCAAAGCAAATGAAAGGCGACGAAACATGATGGGTAACTCCTAATGATTTATTTTTTTAACTCAGCATTTAGCATGGCAGGGCGCCAGCCGGGTAAACGCTCTTAGCAAACCCGGTGTTACTCAGAGCCGGAGTTTGCCTAGTGGTTCCCTTTAGAGGGAAAGCGATACCAAGTTTCCCCCTGACGAACCATGCCTAAATCAGCGCGCGCACGCTCCTCAAGGGCATCAGAGGGACGCGCAAGATCACGAACTTCTGCTTCCATCGCAACATTTCTTTGCTTCTGAGCGTCATTCAGACCTTTCTGTACATTCAACTGACCTTGCAATTGATGCAGCCTGACCAACCCCCCTTTGCCTAACCAGAGGGGATATTGGAGCGCTAAAATCAACACCAGAAATAGGACTGCCGGAAAACGCAACATAGCGATAACCAAGTTCAGAATAAGCGAATCATGCCGTGATCTGGTCAAATATGCCAGTTCTATGACACTTTAGCCGTGACGCCCCAGTTGATAATAGGCACCACGACCAGGATAACGTGCGACAGGGCCGAGTGCCTCTTCAATACGGAGCAACTGATTATATTTAGCCAAACGATCCGAGCGAGATAAAGAACCCGTTTTGATCTGCATGGCATTAGTAGCCACTGCAATATCAGCAATAGTGCTGTCTTCTGTTTCACCTGAGCGGTGTGAAATCACACAGGTATACCCCGCCCGTTTCGCCATTTCAATGGCGGCAAAAGTTTCAGAGAGTGAACCAATTTGATTGATTTTGATCAGGATGGAGTTAGCCACCCCCTGCGCAATGCCTTCCGCCAAAATCTTGGTATTAGTAACAAATACATCATCACCTACCAACTGAACTTTATTGCCCAGTGCAGAAGTAAGGTGCTTCCAACCCGCCCAATCTGCCTCAGACATCGCATCTTCAATCGTTACGATGGGATACTTAGAAACCCAAGCTGCGAGCATATCCGTAATGCCTGCAGCATCGAGGCTGCGCCCCTCTGCATGCAGTTGGTATTTGCCCTCTTTATAAAATTCGGAGGCAGCGCAATCCAATCCAAGTGCAACTTGCTCTCCAGGGCGATAGCCCGCCTTCTCAATGGCTTCCATGATCAGACCAAGGGCAGCTTCATTGTTGGGCAAGCGAGGCGCAAACCCTCCTTCATCACCCACAGTAGTGGGCATCCCTTTGCCGTCGATGAGTTTTTTAAGAGCGTGAAAAATCTCAGCACCACAACGCATAGCTTCGCGGAAACTCTCTGCGCCCACTGGGACAATCATGAATTCTTGAATATCTAATCCATTATTGGCATGCGCTCCCCCATTGATCACATTCATCATGGGTACGGGCATGTCCACCGCAGCCGCACCACCCAGATAACGGTACAAAGGCAAATCAGCCTCTTCCGCAGCAGCCTTCGCTACCGCACATGAAACGGCCAGAATGGCATTGGCACCCAGACGCGATTTATTGTCGGTGCCATCCAATTGAATCATGGTGTGATCTAAAAAGGCCTGTTCCGAGACTTCTAAGCCAATCAAAGCCTCGCAGATCTCTGTATTCACATAATCGACGGCCTTCTCAACGCCTTTACCCAAATAGCGAGCAGGGTCACCGTCACGTAGTTCAATGGCCTCGCGAGTTCCAGTAGAGGCACCTGAAGGTACAGCAGCCCGACCTCGTGCTCCAGTTTCCGTCAATACATCAGCTTCAACGGTGGGGTTTCCACGGGAATCTAAAATTTCACGGGCGTGAATATCAACAATCGCACTCATTTAAAAAGCTCTCCTCAGATCTTGTTGTCAGTCATTTAGTTGATGATGACATGAGTTCTTGCTCGATCAATCCGTTTCTCTTAACCAAACCATCAATTTCAATAAGGGTTTCTAGTAATGCGCGCATACGAGGAAGCGGCCAGGCATTGGGGCCATCTGACATCGCCAGCTCTGGATTGGGGTGCGTTTCCATAAAAATACCTGCAATACCTACTGCAATGGCTGCCCTTGCCAGAACGGGCACAAACTCTCTTTGACCACCGCTCACCGTACCTTGCCCGCCCGGTAATTGTACCGAGTGCGTAGCGTCAAATACGACGGGGCATCCGGTTTCCCGCATGATGGCCAGGGAGCGCATGTCTGAGACAAGATTGTTATAACCAAATGAAGCACCCCTCTCGCAAACCAAGATATTATCGGTGCCACTTGCGGCTCTGGCTTTATTCACTACCTGCTTCATATCACCAGGGGCGAGAAACTGTCCTTTTTTGATATTGACGGGTTTACCGGCTGAGGCCACAGCCTCAATGAAATCGGTTTGACGGCACAAAAATGCGGGAGTCTGGAGCATATCTACAACGGCAGCCACTGCGGCCACATCGTCTATGTCGTGCACATCTGTGAGCACCGGAACATTTAGTTCTCGACGCACATCAGCCAAAATCTCTAAGCCAGCGTGCATGCCAGGGCCACGAAAAGATTGTCCTGAACTTCGGTTTGCCTTGTCATAAGATGACTTGTAGATAAAAGGAATACCCAGTGCCTGGGTAATTTCTTTAAGCTCACCCGCCGTATCAAAAGCCATTTGACGAGATTCAATCACGCACGGGCCGGCGATCAAAAAAATGGGATGCGCTAGCCCTATCGAAAACCCGGCAACCTTCATACTCATGCCACCGAAGTCAATGTAGTGACCTGGGCACCATTACGTGACTGAGCGCGCAACAGGGCTGCCTCAATATAGGCCTTAAAGAGGGGGTGACCATTACGTGGGGTGGATGTAAATTCAGGATGAAACTGACTGGCCATAAACCATGGATGGCCTGGTAGCTCAATCATTTCACATAAACCGTCTTGCGCTGACAAACCAGATATCGACAGCCCTGCTTTTTTCAGGCGCTCATGGTATTGCGTATTGACTTCATAGCGATGGCGATGGCGTTCTACAATTTCAGGGTTTCCATAGACCTTGCGAGCCAACGAACCCTCGGCCAAATGAACAGACTGTCCACCCAAACGCATCGTACCACCTAAATCTGAGGCTTCATCGCGCTGCTCTAACTGCCCATCTGCCGAATGGAACTCGGTTATTAAAGCAACAACTGGGTGAGGCGTATTCGGATCAAATTCCGTACTGTGCGCGCCAGCAAGACCCGCAACATGTCGCGCATATTCAATCACAGCCAATTGCATACCCAAACATATTCCCAAATAGGGAATATTGTTTTCACGCGCAAATTGAATCGCCTTAATCTTACCCTCTACGCCTCGTTTCCCAAATCCGCCAGGGACCAAAATGGCATCCATCTCTTTCAACTCACCAAAGCCCTCAGAGTCGATTTTTTCGGAATCCATGTAGTGAATGATCACTTTAGATCTTGTGTGGATTCCTGCATGTGTCAGCGCTTCACTTAAAGATTTGTAAGACTCGGTGAGATCAACATATTTCCCAACAATGGCTATATTTACTTGGAACATAGGATGCTCAAGGGCATCTACCAACCGCTTCCAGGGGGTCAGGTCAGCTGCACGTGCCAAAATTCCTAGGCGATGGCAAACAATTTCGTCGAGCATCTGTTCATGTAACAAACCAGGAATTTTATAAATGCTACTCGAATCAATTGCCGAGATCACAGCCTGAACATTCACATTGGTAAATAGCGCGATCTTGCGGCGCTCGTCTTCAGGCAACATCCGATCACTGCGGCACAACAACACATCCGGTTGAATACCAATCCCGCGTAATTCTTTTACCGAGTGTTGAGTGGGTTTGGTTTTGATCTCGCCGGCTGATGGCAAATAAGGAATTAAAGTGAGATGCACAAAGCACGTGTGATCACGAGGCATCTCAATACTCATTTGGCGAATTGCTTCTAGGAAAGGAAGCGATTCAATATCTCCAACGGTTCCACCAATTTCGACGATGGCAACATCAGCATCCCCAGCACCCAACAAAATACAGTTTTTGATTTCGTCCGTGATATGTGGGATCACCTGCACAGTGCCACCGAGATAATCACCTCTGCGTTCCTTACGAATAACCGTCTCGTAAACCTGCCCCGTCGTAAAGTTATTACGTTTTAGCATCCGGGTACTCACGAAGCGTTCGTAGTGTCCTAAGTCTAAATCGGTCTCAGCACCATCATGAGTGACAAACACTTCGCCATGCTGAAAGGGGGACATGGTGCCAGGATCCACGTTGATGTAGGGATCGAGCTTCAACATGGTGACAGTTAAGCCACGAGATTCTAGGATAGCGCCAAGAGAAGCGGCAGCAATGCCCTTCCCTAAAGAGGAAACCACGCCACCGGTTACGAAAACAAATTTGGTCATGGGAAAAGGCATCGGGTGAGATAAAGAATTATACCGCACCCAATGCCATCTTCAGCATTCCTGAAAGTTCTTTAACGCGAGAACGCCCCCGCTTCTTTGAATCGCGCGATTTCATCCGCTGACATATCTAGTACGTTACTCAACACATCGTCGGTATGTTCGCCCAGCAAGGGAGAACGCTCGATATCCACTTGAGAGTTGGATAATTTAATCGGCATGCCCACGTTGTGCCATTTACCACGCTTGGGATGATCAAGTTCAACATACATCTCGCGTCCCCGCACGTGCTCATCATTCGCAAGATCTTCCGTGCTCATAATGGGCCCGCAAGGTACATCGATCTCATTTAAGATCGCCATCATTTCACGCTTTGTATATTTAGAACCAAATTCATTCAACATACCCCACATGATGGCCTGGTTTTTACGGCGCTCACCAATGGTTGCAAAGCGCTCATCTTTTGCCAGAGCCTCACCGCCGATACGCGTAGCCAAAGCTTCCCACACGACTTCCTGAACCACTACGTAAATCCAGTCATTAGGACCGCCGGGGGCACATTTCACTGCATTACCTAATTGACCGCCACCAGAATCATTGCCGCTTCGAGGAGTAGCGTGACGTCCTTCGGTATCAATGGAATACTCAGGCATGGGTCCGCGCTCTAAGCGTTGATGGTCACGGAATTTCACGCGGCAAAGATTCATCACAGAATCCATCATCGCCACTTCAACATACTGACCTTCGCCGGTACGATTACGATGCTGTAATGCTGCCAGGATACCGATTGCTAGATGGAGACCGGTTCCCGAATCGCCAATCTGTGCACCTGTCACCAAGGGAGGTCCATCATCAAAACCTGTGGTGCTCATCGATCCACCCATCGCTTGCGCAACGTTTTCATAGGCTTTGAACTCAGCGTATGGCCCTGTTGAACCAAAGCCCTTGATCGAAGCCATAATGACAGCAGGATTCAAGGCATGAACTTTTTCCCAAGGAAAACCCAGACGATCCAGCACGCCAGGACCAAAGTTTTCCATGACCACGTCGCATTTATCGAGGAGCTTCATGAACACTTCTTTGCCCTCAGGCTTTTTCATGTTCACGGTGATCGAGCGTTTATTACAGTTCAGCATAGTGAAATACAAGCTGTCAGCATCAGGTACATCACGCAACTGACCGCGCGTCACATCGCCAGTGGGGGGCTCAAACTTGATCACATCTGCACCTAACCAAGCGAGCAACTGGGATGCAGTGGGGCCTGCTTGCACGTGCGTCATATCAAGCACCCGAATACCGGAAAGGGCCTTATCCATCAACTTCTCCTCTTACATGTTCTGGATGAAAAAATTAGCCTGATATATTACCGGATTAGGGGGGGGCCTGACTATGAATAATGCATCAATACCACTTCAAGAATGGTCGAGCCAAGCTGATGAAAGAGCGCAGAGTAAAATCATTGCTTGGCCAAAAGCTTTTCTGAATACCGTCACTTCGGATAAGCTGCTTAAACCAAATGGGTAGTTATAGACAATCTTAAGTATCCTAGATTATCGAAGAATCTATTCCGCGCTCCAGCGCTACCCGCATGAGTTCAGCTTGGGTGCGCACTCCCAACTTGCTCTTGATCGAAGACAGGCTATTGGCCACCGTTTTAGGGCTGACATGCAGTACGCTAGCAATTTCCTCAATGGTTTTAGCGGCTGAGAAGAGTCTTAACACCTCAAACTCTCTGCGCGTCAGTTTTTCAGAGGAGACGCTGGGTTCGGCCGTCAGCATGGACTCGGCCAGTTTTCTGGCTACCCCCGCACCCAAATAGCGCTTACCTACTGAAATTGCAGTCACCGCATCCACAATTTCATCACCCGCGCTGGCTTTGCTTAAATACCCATTCGCACCCGCATCTAGGGCTCGCTGAACGACATTTGCGCTTTCGTGCACACTAAACATCAAGAGTTTGACCTGATCGCCGCGCGCTCGCATTTTACGAATGGTCTCGATGCCGCTCATGCCGGACATCGAAATATCCATCACCACCACATCGGGATGCATCTCTGCCATTAGGTGATACGCCTCTTCACCTGAACTGGCTTCTGCAATCACTCGAAAGTGATCGACTTGCTCGAGCAATCTGCGAATGCCTCCGCGCACCACCTCATGATCATCCACCAACAGAATTTGAACGGCGTCTTTCAAGCATTCACCTGTTTTGGGGTTAGCGGCAAGGTTACGGATACCGCCACCCCTCGACCATCGATCCCTTCTGCCAATTTGAAATTACCACCCAAGGACTCTACCCGTTCGCTCATCCCCAGTAAGCCAAACCCTCTTCGGCGCTCTGATTCCAGGTTCACCCCCTTTCCATCATCGGCTACGGTTAGATCTAGATGGCGATGCTCGCCCTCATTTCGAACATAAATGCCGACATCTACCTGAGTAGCATTCGCATGGCGGGTAATATTCGTAAGTGACTCCTGAAGAATTCTAAACAAAGCGATCGATAACTCATCACTCATCGAAAGCTCAGAAGGGAGATCAACCGAAAGATTTAATTTAGGCTGAGATTGCGCAAAGTGATCACAGAGTTCTTCAATCGCTGAAATCACTCCAAACTCATCCAACATCTCTGGACGCAATTGTTCAAGACGTCCTCTTACCATCCGCATCAAGGTTTGGGATGCTTCACGAATTGAATTTACGCTCGCTATGGCAGACGGTTTATCTTGTACGAGATATTTGAGTGCCGCTGATTCTGCATCAATCGCTGTGAGTTGCTGAGCAAACTCATCATGCAATTCGCGAGCGATCGCTTTACGTTCTTCTTCTTGAACACGCAGTATCTCTCGAGTCAGCTTACGATTCCCATCACTGGCTTCTTGCAAAGCCTCTGCCATGATATTGAAACCGCTTTGCACAGCAGCGACTTCTTCTACATTTGATAAGCGCACCTTCACATCCCGCTGGCCAGAGCCTAGGCTCTCTAGAGCACGACTGAGCGCCTTCAGCGGATAAAGCTGCCAATACACAATGGCCCACGCACCCAAATTGAGAATAAGTAATAAGGCTCCAGAAAAGGAAACCAGATGCATCACGTCATCCCATTTCTCAGCCAACTCATCAGCGGGGGTTGAATACAGCACAGTCTGATATAGAGGGATTCCACCTTCGGTCACCATAATCGTTCGGGACCAATGGTTATTGCCTTCTTCAAATAAATGGGCAAACCATGCGGGATAAGGATGCTCTGAACGATCGACTTCTCCCGCACGTAAAGCGCGAATATGGCGGGCATGATCCAGTTGCCTCAGTGCCTGCATCGGCACCTTTGGAATCTCATGGGATTGTGGAACAATGCCCAACATCGCTTCAGCGAGTCTGGCCACCGCTTGCGACTCTCTTCCTACTTCGTACCGAGCGCTGACCACATAGGCCATCAAGGCAATCAGAAACACACCCACAAAAAGAGAGGTCAGAAGAAGCGACAAGCGCCACTTCAATGACCATCCCGTTCTTGTTGCAATCATTTAAGGGGTATCGATACTGCCGCGGGCACGAGGAAAAGTCACGATACCCCAGGGACCTTTGAAGCCAGTAAGCGTTTTAAGAACGACATACGAGGTGGTATCAACGATCACTAATGAATCTGATTTGCCGCAGGCTGCAATCAGCTTTTTACCATCTGGGGAAAAAGAAAAATGCCAACAGCGTTGGCCAACGGGGATTTCACCCAGTAAGTTCAAGCTATTTGCATCGAATACCTGAATCACATTGGAGCGCGAGGCCGCCACAAATAAGCGTTTTCCTTCTGGATCGTAGCTCACACCATAAGGTGATTTTTTGGTTGCCACGGATTTGGTGATTTTATAGTTCGCGCCAATCAGCAAGACCTTGTCTGAGAACTCAAGAGTTACGGCATAGGTTTTACCGTCCGGTGAAATTTTAATCCCACGTGGGCGGCTACCTTGCGCGGACACATCAATTTTTTGCAGGATTTTTCCAGACTGACGGTCATATACCGTCACGGTGTTCTCACCCTCATTGGCCACCAACATCAACTTACCATCCGCAGAAAACTCGATCCCTTCTGTCTCACGGCCAGACTTCATTGAGGTGATTACCTTACCCTGCTTTAAATCGACCACAGCAATCTCTGCCGGAATCAAATCATCGTCATCGTCTTTCTCAGCTTTTGCACCTGATTTTGTTGGTTTAGCGGCCGCTTCTTCGGGCTTAGCCACTTCTACTGGAGCGCCCGGGCCACTGGGTTCGTAGGTGATATAAGCAAGATCGCCGACAATACGCACAAATTCGACGTTTTTACCGACATTGACACGCTTAACCAGTTTTCCCGACTGCGCATCCATCACTGTGATATCGCTAGAACCTTTATTTGCGGTGATGATGTAGGCTCCATCGGCAGTGATTCCAATCCCCCGCGGCCCCTGCCCCACCACTTCGATCTCACGCAGCACATTCATCTGATCCAGATCGACAACAGAAACACCAGCTCGCTCATTGGAGATATACGCCAATGAAGCAGCGTGGACGCTTAAGGCAAATAAAGCAGCAAAGGGAATAAAAACGAGGTGATGTAAACGCATGTTGGATCGATCCATTAGGTGATTAAAACCAATTCAATATTATCCCTGAGCGGGTATTGAAAAGATTGCGTCTTTTCATTAAAGAAGCAGGAATTTTTCACAAATTTAAGGAACTTTGATAAAGCCATTGCATCGCAGCAACATTTCGTCTTAAAAGACGAAGCCCCAGTTCAGTGTGAACTGGGGCTTTTTGGCGAATCAAGAATTAGTCCTTATCAACACTTTTCTTGGACTTGTCCTTTTCAGGATTTCCACCAAAAGAATAAGTCAAAGTAAGCCAATAGGTTCTGGGGGCCGCAGGTGTCACAAATTTCTCCTGCACTCCAGTTTGGGCATAAATGTTGTAACCCTCAGTTCCGTAAGTGTAGTACTGGCGATCCAATACGTTATTGATGAGCAAAGAGGTGCTCCATCCATCGCTCAGTTTATAGTGCAGGTCTAAATTAAGTACCGAATAACCCGGGGTTTTAGAATCTTTATTCGCTTGATCACCCTGGGCATATTGGCCACTCACGGCAATCAGGTTAGACCCAAAGAGTAAAGAAGGCGTGACTTGGTAAGCCGCTCTGACTTTAATACTCTGGTTGGCAATGCCTGGAATCTTATTTCCACTGGTTACCGTGTCACCATTCGTATCAATAAAACTGGATTTGTATTCCGCGTTAACAAACCCATAGTTGAGGGCCAAGAACAAACGATCCAATTTCTGGCTCATGCCGAGATCAATCCCTCTTCTCTCCGTATCCCCTACGTTTGAAAAATACCCGAGCGAGCTTGACGATGAAGCAATTTGATACTGAATATCATCTTGTAATCTGGTGTCGTAGGCAGCAATATTCCAAGAAAAACCATTCGATGTTTTTCCTCTGAAACCTAATTCGAATGTTCGGGCGATGACAGGTTTTAAATCGGGATCACCATTAAATCCTGTGGGGGTTGCACAAGGTTGAGCCGGATTTGCACAAGAAAGCTCGAGGATAGTTGGGGCACGTAATGACTGACTATATCCACCAAATACATCCTGGTTTTTTCCCAACTCATAATTGAATCCTAGTGCTGGGTTGATTGAATAGTACTGATGCGAACCCGAAAGACCGGTTTCATAGGGTCCTTTGGTATAACCGGATGGGGCGGTTACCGTTGAATATCCTGGCGATGAAGATTTGTAAGTGTAGAGTCCTACAAAATTGGGGTTGTAATAATTGACTCCATTTCCTGCCGTCCACTTAAAGCCACCATCACCATTTAAAAATTGGTCATTCGTACCATTCTGATTTTCAATCGTGATGTTGTAGCTCAGCGAAGGAATGACATTGAGTTTCTGGTTGGCTTTGAATGCATCAGACAGATAAAAACTGTATTCCTTGGAAGTCCCGCTGACATTTACGCTATCAATCAAACCAGAACCGCAAGAACCGGTACCGGATGAATTGGTGTTGTAACGGCAATCACTCACTGCAATCGCTTGATAATTTACGAGCTGTGCAAGATAAGTGTTTTGACCATATCCCAGGTGAGAAAAGTCGGCTGACACCCCAGCAATAAAATGATTATCGTTACCTAACAGCTTGGAAACATTGTCCCATTGAATTCTTAAACCAATTTGGGACTGGCTTGAACTGCTTTTCACCAAGGAAGAATTGATATCCGAGGTATATCTTGGAAAGGCACTGTTATACACATTCCTTGCGGTCCCGGGTGAGCTAAAGATACTGTCCGTTGATCCACAGCTGAAAGTATCCGACCCAGCATTACATCCGTCGTCAAACCTCACATTAGAATTTAAAGAATTGGAATTATTTTGTTTGAAATAAATCTGTTCTTGAATCGTATCGCTCTTCGATAACTCATGATCTATCTTAAGTTTAATGAGTGACATTTTGTTCGAAACACCATCAGGTGCCGTATAGGCTGAAGATGGATTTGAAAGCATTTCCGGGGGCAGCGCCTGAGTGGCATGCAATGCCGTGGTTGCGTAAGCATAGGTCAATTCAGCATCCGTACTTTCTCCATCCCAACGCACTTTGCCATACAACTGTTTAATTTCAGAATCCGAATAGTTGCGGTAGCCTCTTTGCTTATCCCAATTCATCGAAACGTAGTAATCGGTACTGTGCTCGTCATCTGCCCAACCTGTTTCAACACTTAACGCTCTGCGTCCAAACGATCCTCCGGTCAAGCTGATATCCGTACCTTGGTCATCACGGCCATTTTTGGTGATGATGACTAAGCTCCCCCCCAACGTATTCAATCCAAAAAGCGGGTTGGACCCCGGAAGTAAGTTAATCGAGGAAATTGCGTTCATGGGAATCAGATCCCAATTCACAATATCCCCAAAGGATTCATTCATTCGAACCCCATCAAAAAAGACGGATAAACCAACAGGCGCACCCAACGTGGAGGTAGCAGAGAATCCCCGGTACAGAACATCATTCTGATAGGCACTTCCTGTGCCGTTACTGACTGTCACTGAACCCAAATTGTTGTTCAACAAATCTGCGATGCTTAAGGTCCCTTGCTGTTCTATGTCTTTCGCTCTGAGCGTTTGAACATTTGAGGGAATCTCATTGATCGATTGCCCCACACCCGATAGAGGGGTCATAGAAATCACATCAATCTTTTCAAGATCTGGTGTGCTGTCTTCAGCCCAAGCATGACCCAAACCTAAACTCAACACCACCACAAATAGTGATCGTAAGCCTTGTTGTTGCGTACCTTTCATTCCCTGAAATCCCTCAATCTATTTTTATTCTGAGCACAGAGAAAACTTCTCTTGATGTGCTTGGGCCTTTAATTCGGCTTTTTCCCTGAATTTGATTATTCCTAATATCGCCAATGAAGTAACGGGAGTTTTTCCCAATCATTCGGTGAGGCAACCCCTATTCATGACCGAAAGAGCCCGGCTCGACCCAATAGATACATATAAAAGAATGATGATTCCAAATAGATAGCCTAGTATCCTTAGGGGTTTGGTTCGAGGCATGCAATATATCTCGACGATTTTATGAGGGAGTCATTCAGAATGCGTATTTGTATAGTGGGTGGCGGCGGCGCCATTGGGGGTTATTTAGCGGTGTCTCTGGCACGCGCAGGCAACGATGTGACGGTCATGGCACGTGGCGCCACATTAAAGGCCATTCAAGAACGCGGCTTGCAGCTCATCATGGAAAACGAGCCCGCCCCTCTAGAAGCGAAAGTCAAAGCTGTTGAGAAGCTGACCGAAGCCGGTCCTCAAGACCTCATCATTCTTGCAGTCAAAGCCCATCAAGTCACCCCTGTCGCAGCTGATTTGAAGACCATGTTGGATGCCAATCCAGAATGTGTATTAATCCCCATGCAAAACGGCATTCCTTTCTGGTATTTCCAGCGCCATGGCGGCCCTTTAGAAGGGCGTTCGGTTGAAACTGTGGATCATGGCGGTGAAGTCATGAAGCAGATCAATCCCAATCAAATCATTGGCTGCGTGGTGTACCCTGCCACGACCACTGAAGGTCCTGGCATCATTAAGCATGTTGAAGGCAACCGTTTCCCCATCGGCGAACTCGATGGCACGATGAGTGATCGTGCCACTAAGATTTCTGAAGCGTTTGTCGCTGCAGGTTTGAAGTCTCCAGTGCTGGACAACATCCGCGCTGAAATCTGGTTGAAGCTTTGGGGCAACATGACCTTCAATCCCATCAGCGCTTTAAGCCATGGCACCTTGGAAGGCATTTGCCAGTACCCCCTTACGCGTGACCTCGCACGCATGATGATGACCGAAGCGCAAACTATTGCGAACAAACTCAACATTACTTTCCGTGTGGACATTGAACGTCGTATCGCTGGGGCTGAGAAAGTAGGTCGCCATAAGACTTCGATGTTGCAAGACTTAGAAGCCGGAAGAGCCTTAGAAATAGATGCCTTGTTAGGCTCAGTGATTGAGTTAGGTCAGATGACCGACACTCCTACCCCTTGCCTGACCACCGTCTTTGCGTTGGCCAAGCACCTCGACGACAACGTACAAGCCAGCAGCGGAAAACTTGCGCTGCCTCAACTACCCGCATTCGAAGACTTTTAATCAATCAGTCTTGGCGTGGGCCGGAGAGAATACTCTCGGGCTCACGTCCATTCAGACGCGCTAGTTCTCGCAATAGCGCGGAATGATCTAAGCCCGCATCGCCGTGGGCATTTGCACCTGCAAATAATTCCTGCAATAAGCCTGTGACGGGCAAGGCTAATCCACACCGCTTCGCCTCTGCCATTGCGGTGGTTAAATCCTTTAGTTGAGTTTGTACTGCCCCTCCGGGAACGAAGTGGTGGTTCAACATTCGCGCCCCATGCAATTCAAGAATTCGACTCTCTGCAAATCCCCCTCTTATGGCGTCGCGGACTGCTGCGGGATCTGCTCCTCCTTGTGCCACCAACATCAAGGCCTCTGCCACGGCACCTATTGTGATCCCAACAATAATTTGATTAGCGAGCTTGGCGAGTTGACCTGAGCCTGCTGGCCCCACGTAAGTCACTCTGCCTAGTGCAGCCAAGATCGATTTTAAAGCTTCGACTTGATGCGCCTCGCCTCCAGCCATGATGGCGAGGGTGCCTTGTTCTGCGCCGACGACCCCGCCCGAAACAGGGGCATCTACCGCCGAGCAGCCGTAACTTTTTAAACGTTCAAAATGCATTCTGGCCGTTTCAGGGGGAATGGAACTCATATCAATGAAACACGTTCCTGATTTTAAATGGGCAGCGATTCCAAGATGCGATGCACTCGAATCGGCCCCAAACAAAACCTCGGTCACGGCAGGCCCATCCGTCAACATTGTAATGACATGACTGGCCGTACTGACCGCCCCGAAAGCTGTCTCACAAATCTTTAGTCTTCCAACTTGGTCTGGAGGACAGCACTCAAGTAGTTTGGCGCAAGCGGAAGGGGAGCGATTCCATACTGACACCGTATGTCCCGCAGCCAGTAAGCGCTTCGCCATGGGCAAGCCCATTCGCCCTAAACCTAGAAAAGCTAATTGACTCATCTATCGTGTATCCTCTAAAAGCTGTGATGGGATTGGATCAAACTCTAAGCTCAACATGCGTCAACCCATGCAGCGATGATGTAAACGCCAATGATTGGCGAGTAAGGATAAAGATAATGAATGAGCACAGCGAACTCCTCAAGAACATCGATACACATTGCACCCATTTAGAGCCCCAACTCATTGCATGGCGCAGAGACTTTCATGCGCACCCCGAGCTTTCAAATCGCGAGTTTCGCACCGCAGGTATTGTTGCTGCACACCTTCGCGAACTTGGACTTAAGGTTCAAGAAAACGTTGCCCATACAGGTGTAGTGGCACTTCTGGAAGGTACGCACCCCGGACCTGTGGTTGCACTTCGCGCCGACATGGATGCCTTGCCAGTTGCAGAAGAAGTGGACCTCCCCTTTGCATCTGAGGTCACGGCTGAATACGAAGGTAAAACAGTATCCGTCATGCATGCCTGCGGTCACGATGCCCACACAGCCATTTTGATGAGCGTAGCCACAGTGCTGAGCGCGCAAAAATCTCATTTGAAGGGCAGCATTAAATTCATTTTTCAGCCAGCAGAAGAACAAGCTCCCAGAGGCGAAGAAGGGGGTGCTGAATTGATGATTAAGCAAGGGGTCTTAGAAAACCCAGCCCCTGCTGCTATTTTTGGTTTGCATGTCATTGCGGGTATGCCGACTGGTCAGATTGGGTATCGCTCTGGCCCCACCATGGCCAGCTCTGACACCATGCGTATTACGGTTGAAGGTTGCCAGTGCCATGGCGCCATGCCCTGGATGGGAATTGATCCTATTGTGGTGGCCTCACAGGTGGTGATAGGTTTACAAACCATTGAAAGCCGCCAAGTGGATGTCACCCACGAACCCAGCATTATTTCAGTTGGATCTATTCATGGCGGGGTTCGCGACAATATCATTCCTGATCGGGTTGAGTTGCTGGGTACCATTCGTACTTTTGATGAAGGAATGCGAAGTGATATTGCCAAACGCGTAGCGCGCACTGCGACGCACATCGCGCAATCAGCGGGCGCTACCGCAAAAGTAGAAGTGGAACGCGGATACGATGTCACCATCAATCACCCTGCTCTAACCGAACAGATGGTGCCCACATTAGAACGCGTTGCGGGTAAAGACAAAGTCTTTATCAGCCCAAAACTAACTGGTGCAGAAGACTTTTCTCGTTACCAGCAGAAAATTCCAGGACTCTTCTTCTTCTTGGGGGTTACACCTGATAGCACACCCCGCGATCAAGTCGCTTCGAATCATTCGCCCAGATTTTATGTGGATGAGTCAGGTCTGCTGTTAGGAGTGCGGGCCATAGCCCACCTTGCGATTGATTATCTCAATACCGCAAGTCAAAACGAATGAGCGTAACAAGATCGCTAAGAACTCCACCACTCAGCGAATCAACCAAATCTGCTAGGGCAATGCATTATTTGAATGGCTTGCCTTGAAAAGCCAAAGCCTCACGAACAGGTGCAAAACTCATTCGATGTTCTGGTGTAGGAGGGAGTTTTAACAATAAGGCTCGATGCGCCGCAGTGGGGTACCCTTTGTGCTGATCAAAACCCCATTGTGGATACCGATCATGCATTTCCATTAGAACAGCATCCCGAGCAGTTTTAGCCAAAATCGAGGCAGCCGAAATCGCTGGTTCAAGTCGATCTCCACCGACAATGCAGAGGGTATGAATCGTAAAGTCAGGCGCTCGGTTGCCATCTACCAATACAACTTGAGGGCGAATAGCCAACAATTGCACGGCCCTTTGCATCGCCAAGAAAGTGGCCTTCAAAATATTGAGTTGATCGATTTCTTGAGACGAAGCACTGGCAATAGCCCATGACTGAGCGCGTTCTTTAATCAGCACGGCAAGCGCATCACGTTTTTTTTCAGAGAGCTTTTTAGAGTCATCCAATCCTTCGATGGGCATGAGTGGATCTAAAATCACTGCCGCCGCATAGACTGGCCCAGCGAGTGGGCCTCGTCCTGCCTCATCCACTCCACATACCCAGTTTGCTATCACAAGAAAGCTCGCAATACTCTGTTCAATTTAACCAAGGCGCCAACGCATCACAAATAGCTTTGGGCGTATCCGTGATCAAACTGCCATGTAATTCTAAAAAGCGCTCCTCTAGAGTATGTCGCGCCTTGCCATCAGCAAGTAAATTCGCCAAAGCGCGCGCTAAATTCTCAGGAGTAGCATCTTCTTGCAAGATTTCGGGCACCAGCCAATCGTTCACCAAAATATTCGGCAAACTCACGAAGGGAAGATGTTTGCGGGCTCGCACCATGCGTGCAGTGATTGAAGACAAACGATAGGTCACCACCATAGGACATCCGCACAAAGCCGCCTCTAGAGTTGCCGTGCCTGACGCCACCAAAGCCAAGTCTGAAGCTGTCATCGCTTGAGTGGCATGACCATGCATGAGGGTAATCGGCACTGCCCCCTCAGATTCAGTGCGCCACATTGCCTCATTAAAAAGGTCATAAGTCTGACGTGTAGCTAAAGGTACGAGAAAGCGAATTTTAGGAAATTTTTGATGTAAGCGCTTTGCTGTTTTTACAAATAACTCTGCATGAAACTTTAATTCAGAAATTCGACTGCCAGGTAACAGCGCAATCACAGGATCCGTACCGGAGATTTTTAATGCTTCACGAGCAGCGGTCCGATTGGGTGGATGAGGAAGTTCACTGGCTATCGGGTGACCGATCCAACGCGTAGGGATTCCAGCGCGCTCAAAAAGAGCAGGTTCAAATGGAAAAATAGCCAGAACAGCATTCACCGCTTTCTTAATACTAGGCAACCGTTCTTTTCGCCAAGCCCATACCGTAGGAGCGACGCATTGCACAGTAGTAATTCCCGTTTTTTTTAAACGGCGACTGAGGCCCAGATTGAAATCAGGCGCATCTACCCCAATGAATAATGCGGGAGGGTTTAATTCAAAATGGGCCGCCAGTTCTTTGCGAATGCGCAGCAAACGCGGAAGATGGCGAATGACTTCTAAGTAACCTCGCACCGATAATGCTTCCATCGGATAGAGACTGCGTGCGCCTTCTGCCTGCATCTTGGGGCCTGCAATACCTTCAAACTCAAGATGCGGCCAGCGTAATTTGAGGGCACGTATGAGTTCAGCCCCAAGATAATCACCGGATGCTTCTCCAGCAACAATGCCAATTCGCACAGAGGATTCCTAGCGCAAAATACCGCGGGTGCTTCCCGCAAGAAACGCCACCATCAGCTTAAGCTCTGGAGTATGTTCCGCCTGGATTGCGATCTGAGCTTGCGCTTCTTCATAAGAAAGACCGTTTCGATAAAGGGAGCGATAGGCATTCTTGATTTCTGCGATTGCCTCGGGACTAAATCCTCTGCGTTTGAGTCCTTCGCTATTAATGCCCCGCGGCGCTGCGGGGTTGCCAGCAATAAGCATAAAAGGGGGAATATCTTGCGTAACAACAGCTGAAATACCACAGAAACTATGCGCGCCTACCTGAACAAATTGGTGAACGCCTACGAATCCACCTAAGGTTACCCAATCACCAATGTGCACATGTCCCGCTAAAGTTGCATGGTTTGCAAGCACAGTGTGATTACCCACCGTACAGTCATGGGCAATGTGAACATAAGCCATGATCCAATTATCGTCCCCTAATCGGGTATAACCCAGATCTTCTTCTGTACCCCGATTTAGAGTACAGAATTCGCGAATGGTATTGCGATGACCTATTTCAAGTCTGGTTGGCTGATCACGATATTTTTTATCTTGCGGTGCTTCGCCAATAGAACAGTGAGAATAAATGATGTTCTCTTCACCTATCGAAGTCGGCCCCGCCACTCGCGTATAAGCACCAATCTTAGTGCGGGCGCCGATCTGGACCCCGGCTTCAATGATGGCAAAAGGGCCTATCTCTACCCCTGAAGCAAGCTCAGCGGTAGGATCAATCAGAGCAGAAGGGTGAATAAGGGAATCGATCAAAGCGCCTTTTCCGTGCACAGCAAATCCCCTTCAGCAACGACAACACCATCCACTTTAGCTTTAGCACTAAATTTCCAGATGCGATGGACACAGCGAATCAACTCAGACTCAAGTATTAACTGATCGCCTGGAAAAACAGGTTTTTTAAAGCGTGCTTTATCAATTCCCACAAAATAACTCACTGTTTTATCGGCAGGTTTTTGATCAGCAGTCTTAAAGGAGAGAATGGCAGAAGCCTGCGCTAAAGCCTCGATGATCAATACACCGGGCATCACTGGATGGTGGGGAAAATGTCCTGTAAAGAATTGCTCATTCACAGTGACATTCTTTAGAGCAACAATCTTTTTACCTGGCTCAACTTCCAGCACTTTATCTAGCAAGAGGAACGGATAGCGATGAGGCAGATATTCCAATATTTCTTTTAAGTCCATGCCGTTCAAGATTGTCCATCCTCCGAGGTGTCGTTATATTTCCGTTTTAACGCATTCATTGTTTTAGTTAACTCTGGCAAGCTTCGCAATGCAGCCAAGGTATTCATCCAAGTTCTGTGAGGTTGACTGGGAATAGAGGAAGTATAAACACCAGGCTCAGTAATGGATTTAGTAATTAAAGAAAAACCAGAAATAGTGGTTCCATCACAAATATCCACATGACCTACTATGCCTACCCCCCCACCAATGCGGCACCCTTTGCCAACGTGGGTACTTCCCGAAATACCTGTACACCCTGCAATGACGGTATGCGCACCAATTCTGACGTTGTGCGCAATTTGAATCAGATTATCAAGCTTTACGCCGTCTTCAATGATGGTGTCATCTAATGCACCGCGATCAATCGTGGTGTTAGCGCCAACTTCAACATCATTTCCAATCACAACGCGACCAATCTGCGGAATTTTAATCCATGAAGATCCTGACCAAGCCATACCAAAACCATCTGCACCTATCACTACGCCAGAATGGAAAATGCAACGTTGCCCCACCGAGCAACCGTCGTAAATAGTGACGCCATCGTGCAAGAGTGACCCTGCGCCCACCTCCACCCCGTTACCTATTCTAACCCCGGCTCCTAGGACTACACCTTCATATAACCGCGTCTCTGCCCCTACTGACGTATGAGGGCCAATGCTGCAATCAGCCGGTATATGCGCCGTAGGATCAATCACTGCGCTGGGATGTACACCCGGTTTTGGACGCTTTTCAGGATGGAGAAGTTGTGCGGCTTTGGCATAGCTGGCATAAGCATTACGCACCACCAATCTAGGAACCTGTGTACCGTCTCGATCAGAGTCACTCACTATCACTGCCCCAGCTTTCGTATGCGCTAACTGGGGTCGGTAGCGAGGGTTAGAAAGAAAACTTAAATGATGCGGTTGCGCACGTTCTAAAGTAGCAACGCCACTGATTGTGGCGTTGCCATTTCCAATCAACTCAGCATCAATCGCCTTCGCTAGATCGGCAAGTAGCCACATCGATGCGCTTAACCTTACTTATCGGCAAGAGCCTTCAACACTCTTTCTGTGATATCGATTTTGGGACCCGCATAAATCGCATCTTGCAGAATGAGGTCGTATTTCTCGGCCTCCGCTAATTCTTTGATCACTTTGTTTGCACGCTCTTGAACTGCAGCCAACTCTTCATTGCGTCGTGTATTTAAGTCTTCACGAAACTCACGTTGTAAGCGCTGAAAATCACGATTCATCGAGGCTAAATCACGTTCTTTACGTGAGCGTTCAGACTCACTCATGGTAGCCCCATCTTTAGTCAGTTGATTCTGTAGTTCTTGAGTTTGTTTAGCCAATCTTTGCAAACTCGCATCACGATCAGCAAACTCTTTCTCAAGCTTACGTTGAGATTTCTGGGCAGGGGACGCTTCACGAAAAATTCTTTCGGTCTGTACAAAGCCAATTTTTAACTCAGCTGCTTGCAGTAAAGGCGCGGCCAGAACCAAGGCGGAAAAAACCAAAATACTTAAACGTTTCACAATGCTCTCCATCTCAAAAATCGATTTTTTTTAAGCAGGTGCTCAGAAAGAGCTACCCAATGTAAATTGCAGGCGTTCAGTGATGTCTACAGGTTCTGTTTTGATGGGAACAGCATAGCTAAACTTTAGAGGACCTACGGGTGAGTACCAAGTTAGGGCTGTTCCTGCAGACATGCGCATTGTTGCGAAACTCAGTGATTCTGAAGAGGAGTAAACGTTGCCCGCATCGGCGAAAAAGGACAAGCGAACCGATTTATCTGTTTTTACGCCGGGGAAGGGAAATAGCAACTCACCCTGCAAAATAACGAGCTTATTGCCCCCCACTGCCACGTTTGTATTAGGATCGCGTGGTCCTAAAGTGCTTGTTGCAAAACCGCGCACAGAACCCACACCCCCGCCAAAAAAGTTCTTGAAAAAGGGAAGCGTTTGCCCATCTAAACCGTTCGCTAATCCTAACTGGCCATTCATCGACAAGCTTACTCTAGGCAGGTACAAGTCTGTCAGTGGGACAAGATACTGACCCTGCACATCAACACGATAGTAGCGCAGATCACTTCCTGGAATTCCCATTTCTAAACTATAGCGCTGCAAGAAACCTTTCGTTGGGTATAACAAACTATCTCTGCTGTCACGAGAAAAACTTCCACTCAACTTAAAAGTTTGTGTTTGCTGACCAAAGGTATTCACAAAATTAATGTAGGTGGTTGGGCTGGTGTTGAAAACACCGAGCTTGGTGTGTTCATAACCTGCCCCAACACCAACGGCATCTACCTCAGACAAGGGAATTGAGAAATTGATGTCGGCACCATACGTTTCACTTTGGTATGGAGCTACGCCACTCAGAGAACTTGTGTCTGTCTTACGATCATAAACTGAGTAGCCGCGGCCAATTCCCTCCTCAGTCCAATAAGGATTGAAGTAACTGACTGAAATGGTTCGGGTGAGGGAGCCCGTGTTCAAAGCCAATGTCAGGGAATTACCTGTTCCGAAAATATTATTTTGATTGATACTGGTGCTCAAAATAACTTTCTGTGCAGATGAGTACCCCGCCCCCAGTTGAATGCTTCCAGTAGATTTCTCTGTTAGGGAGAAATTCACATCGACTTGGTCTGTGGTTCCAGGAACGGGAATAGAGTCGACGTTAATTTCAGAGAAGAAGCCCAAACGTTCTAATCGGGTTTTAGATCGATTCACCCTGTCAATCGAATACCAAGCACCTTCTAATTGACGTATCTCTCGTCGCACAACTTCATCGCGTGTTTTGGCATTACCCGTTACATTGATACGACGAACATAAACGCGCCGACCTGGATCAACAGAGAAATTAAAACTTGCTGTAGCTTTTTCTTTATCTGTCTGCGGTTCAGCATTGACATTCGCAAATGAGTAACCTTCATTAGCCAAACGATCGCTTATTTTCTTGATGGATTCAGTTACATGTTCACGAGAAAAAGGTTCACCTGGCATCAAGGTAATCAGCTTGTGAAGTTCTTCCTCAGAAACAGGAAACAAGCCCGACATGGTTACATCGGTGACGGTGTAAACCTTTCCTTCAGTAATATTTACGGTGATAAAAATCGCATCACGTTCAGGGGTAATCGATACCTGAGTGGAATCGATATTGAAATCTAAGTAGCCTCGGTTCTGATAGTAGGATCGCAGGGTTTCTAAATCACCGGATAGCTTTTGCTTAGAGTATTGATCGTTTTTGGTATACCAAGTAAACCAACCTGGAGTGGTCATGGTCATCATGTCGACCAGATCAGATTCAGGGAAAACGGTCGCACCATTAATATGTACATTCTGAATGCGCGCCACTTCACCTTCATCAATATCAAAGGTCAGCGCAACACGGTTACGCTCCAAATTTTTAACAGTGGTATTGATTTTGGCTGAATAACGTCCGCGTCCTTGATACTGGCGTCGTAATTCTTTTTCAGCACGATCTAAAAGTGATTGGTCGTAAATGCGTGATTCAGCAATACCAACTTGTTTAAGGCCGTCTTTTAAAGAATCTTTACTGATATCTTTTGCGCCGACGATATCCAAAGTAAATATAGTAGGGCGCTCTTGAACCGTAATAATCAGGACATCTTTATCTATTGAAATCTTTACATCAGAAAAGAAACCTGTAGCAAATAATGCCCTAATCGATTCGGATGCCTTCGCATCGTCAATCACGTCCCCAACCTTCACAGGCAGATAATTAAATACTGTGCCCGCTTCTGTTCGCTGAATGCCCTCAATACGAATATCTTTAATGGTGACAGCATCTGCTCCAAAAGCAACTCCGGCCATCAGAGCGAAAATTAGTGCGAGGGAGCGCAGGAACATAAGTGGTGATTAACCAGAAAAGAAGCGGTTGATATCGTTATAGAAGGCTAGAGCCATCAAGCCAACCAATAGTGTAAGTCCAACTCGAGTGCCCATCTCCATGATTCGATCAGAAATTGGACGCCCTGCTATTAACTCGAAACTATAATACAAAAGGTGTCCTCCATCTAGCACGGGCACCGGCAAAAGATTCAGAACACCAAGACTTACGCTCAGTAATCCCAGAAATGCCAAAAAAGGGACGATCCCCAATCTTGCTGAATCCCCTGCGGCAGCGGCGATTTGAAGTGGGCCACCGACTCCTTTTGTAGAAACTGATCCCGTCAGCATCCGCCCCATCATTTCTAACGTTAATACACTCAAGTGATAGGTTTTTTGGGTTCCCTCAACGAATGCCTGACCAAAAGACCTTTGTATGGTCACTGTTAATTTTGTTTTTAAAGCGGGATCAATGGCCGCGCCCGCCCCAATGCGTCCCACCCGCACACCATGATCAAGCTCAATATCAGGAGTCAAATTAAGTACAATACTTTTACCGTCTCGCATGAGTGTCATCGCAATGGGTTTACCAGGATGACTCCTTACAACCTTTACCCAGTCCCCCCAGCCACTTAATGGTTTTCCATCGGCTTCAACGATTTCATCGCCCATCTTTAAGCCTTGTTTTTTTGCAGCACCTTCAGGGAGCAACACACCTAAACGAGCGGGGATGTTGGGATTCCAAGGAGTTAAACCCATTACTTCAACGAGATCTTGATTATCTTTAGGAAGGACATCTAAAGCGGAAAGATGAACCAGATAACGTGCCCCAGTCTCTTCCTCTACTGCAAGCTCTGTAGATTGCCCTCTTAAGGCATTTGTAGTGACCTTAAAACGAAAATCTTGCCAGTGCGTGACCTCATGACCATCTACAGCAACAACCAATTGCCCTTCCTTCAATCCTGCTTGCGCAGCAATAGTTCCTGGCATTGGGGCATTCAGATAGGGCCTCAGTTCAGAGACCCCCAACATGGCAACTGAACAAAAAAGCCCGATAGCAAGGATAAAGTTAGCTATAGGCCCTGCTGCAACAATTGCAGCTCTGCGCCAAAGTGTTTGCGTATTGAACGCACGTTTCAAATCCTCTGGCGCTACTGGCCCCTCACGCTCATCTACCATTTTGACGTACCCACCAAGCGGAATTGCACAGAGGGTCCACTCCGTCTGATCTTTACCCAATTTTCTAAGCCATAGCACTGGGCCGAAACCGATAGAAAACCGCAGCACCTTAACACCGCATAAACGGGCAACACTGTAATGGCCAAATTCATGAAAGCTCACCAGTAATCCCAACGCAACCACAAACGCCACGAGCGTATAAGCAGAGGATGAAGCGAAATTCAGCATGGGATCAATGTGCCCTGGCTTTAAGCCAGGCCTCCGTCCATTCCCGAGCACGGGTATCCGCATCAAACACTGCTTCTAATGAATCAGCTGAGTGGGCATCCATCGCTTCCAAACAAGATTCAACTAAACCAGCAATCTGGGTAAAGAGAATGCGCTCCTGCAGGAAAGCTTCTACCGCAAGTTCATTGGCTGCATTTAAAATCGCTGGAGCCGTCCCACCTTGCTGCATGGCTGAGTAAGCAAGACGAATACAGGGAAAGCGTCGTTCATCTGGAGCTTCAAACTCAAGCCTTCCCGCCTTAATCAAATCGAGTCGTTCTACTCCGGATTGAATTCTCTTCGGCCAAGCTAGGGTATGTGCAATGGGTGTACGCATGTCTGCATTTCCTAGTTGAGCGAGTACCGACCCATCTACATATTCGACCATGGAATGTATGACACTCTGAGGGTGGATAACGATCTCTACTTGCTCAGGCTGCGCATAGAACAACCAGCAGGCCTCAATCATTTCCAAGCCCTTATTCATCATGGTCGCAGAATCTACTGAGATTTTTCGCCCCATGACCCAATTAGGATGCTTGCAGGCTTCATCTGGAGTGACTTGATTCAGGGTAGCCGGATCGCGATCTCGGAAAGGGCCACCAGATGCTGTTAATACAATGCGGGCAACTCCGCTAGCCTCAAGACCAGCGGAAAAATCCTCGGGAAGGCTTTGAAAAATCGCATTATGCTCGCTATCCACAGGCAGCAATTTTGCTCCACTTTCCTGGACTGCATTCATAAATAATGGCCCAGACATCACTAAGGCTTCTTTGTTTGCAAGCAACACCCGCTTACCCGCCTGAGCAGCGGCTAATGTTGGCGGCAGTCCTGCTGCCCCTACAATTGCTGCCATCACGATAGAGACATCAGGGTGGCAAGCCATTTCTACAAGAGCAGTGCGTCCACAAAGAACGACGGTACTTAAGCCTTCTGAACGAAGCGCGTGTCGAAGCGTCTCAGCTGCATCGCGATCTACCAAAACAGCAAATTCTGGAGAATATTGGCGACACTGATCCAGCAAAGTTTTATGATCTTTTCGGGCACATAAAGCAATTACTTTAAATTTTTCAGGATGTAACTGGATGACATCCAAAGTGCTGCGCCCAATTGATCCTGTTGAGCCTAAAAGGGTGATGCCCTGCGGGGGTGATACCTGATCAAAAGACATTGTGTTTTTCTCCCACAGCAGCCCAAACCAATAAGCCCGCGGCTATCGGCAAGGCCGCTGTCAAAGCGTCGATTCGATCTAAGACTCCCCCATGCCCGGGCAAAACCCAACCACTGTCTTTAACACCTGCACAGCGCTTTAACCAGGATTCAAATAAATCGCCTTCTATTCCTAATAGTGCAAGCAAAATCAAAGAGGGGAACCAATACCACCCCGCCAATTGCAGCACCAAAGCCAACTGCGTATCGAAAACCGAAAACTCACGCAATATAAACCCGAAACATACAACACCTATAATCGCGCCTAGAACACCTTCCCAAGTTTTTCCTGGACTGATTGAAGGCGCGAGAAGTCTTCGGCCGATAGCCTTTCCAACAAAGTATGCGCTCACATCTGATATCCAGATCACCGCCATACTGAGCGTCAGCACTGCCACCCCTTGCATTTTCAGTTCATTCACCGCAAGCATTGTTGGCATAATCACTAACCAACCCGTTAGGGCATGTAACCCATTCGATTGGAATATCCACTGCCGCACCAACCAAATAGGGACCAAAACCATCCAAAATATAGCGGAAATAATAAATATAGGAACTAAAGCAATAGAATGAATTTCTGGCAATAAAATGAGGCAGGCCGCAATCATTCCTGATGACACTGCATAGCCCAGTTTTATTTTCCAGCTTGACCAATGCAATGCAGCCCATTCCTCAGAAGCCATCACCCCGGTCACCAAAACAAACATCGGCCAGACCCATGGCTCAGAGCGGTAGAGGAGAGCGACTAAGAGTAGCGCTAGTGCACAGGTGGTCAGAACGCGCTGTTTTAACAAGATGCCCGCGCTCCTAATTATTGTTTAGAGTCCAACAGCCTCGCGAGCATCAACTGCAAACTCTTGCAATTGATCGCTCGTTCTTCCAAAACGTCGCTCACGGCTTTGATAGGAAGCAATAGCCTTATCCAGCTCTTCACCATCAAAAGCAGGCCAAAGCGTATCCGTGAAGTAATATTCTGTATAGGCTAACTGCCATAACAGAAAATTACTCACCCTTTGCTCCCCTCCTGTTCGGATAAAGAGATCTGGCTCAGGAGCATCTGCCATGCACAGATAAGGACGAAGGTCTTCCTCTTGGATATCAGTAAGACATTCAGGACGCTCTAATGCGAGCTTGCGCATCGCCTGCAAAATATCCCACCTGCCACCATAATTGGCAGCGACAGTAAGCGTGATCTCTGTGTTATTTTTCGTTAACTTTTCACTCTCATGAATCATTTTGACCATGCTATCGTCAAAACGTGAAAGATCACCAATCACACGAAAACGAATACCTGCGGCATGCATCTTCGAAACTTCTCTCTCTAGCATGACTTTAAATAGCTTCATCAGTAGCGTGACCTCTGAGGGGGGGCGACGCCAATTTTCACTACTAAATGCAAATAGGGTGAGATGTTTCACCCCTCGCTCTTTGCATGCAATGAGAATTTTTCTGACCACCTCTGCGCCACGTCGATGGCCTTCAACGCGAGGAAGGTAACGATTTTGTGCCCAACGGCCATTCCCATCCATGATAATGGCAATATGCGAGGGAATCACAGCAGTATCAGGAATGTCTAGGGTAGAGCTTGTGGGATGAAGAGTCATTACTCAGCTCTTGAAACGTGAGGATTGATGATTTTAAAGTGTCTTAAAAGCACTTAAACTGCCATCACTTCAGCTTCTTTAGCTGACATCATTTTATCGATTTCTGCCACACTCTTATCAGTCATTTTTTGAATATCGTCGGTGGCTTTACGCTCATCATCTTCAGAAATATCTTTCGCTTTGAGCAGGTCTTTAAGTTGCGTAATTGCGTCACGACGCACGTTACGAATGGCGACTCGGCCATTTTCACATTCTGAACGGACAAGTTTGGTCAGATCCTTGCGGCGCTCTTCGGTGAGAGCTGGCATAGGAATTCTTACTATTTCACCAAAGCTAGAAGGATTGAGCCCCAGATCGGAATCGCGAATTGCTTTCTCAATCGCACTCAACATTTTTTTCTCATAGGGCTGAACACCAATGGTTCGAGCATCGACGAGAGTCACGTTGGCAACTTGGGTAATTGGGGTTGGGCTACCGTAGTAGTCAACAGTGACATGATCAATGATGCCTGTATGCGCTCGGCCAGTTCGAATTTTTCCGAGATCATTTTTTAAATTCTCAAGGGATTTTTGCATTTTCTGATCCGTCTGTTTTTTGATATCTGCAATCATATTTTATTCCCTTAATACTTTTAGACAGTGACGAGCGTGCCCTCAGGCTCACCACATACCATGCGCATCAACGCACCTTCTTTGAAAATACTGAAAACACCAATTGGTAAATTCTGGTCGCGGCACAAGGTCAATGCCGTTGCATCCATTACCTTCAAGTTATTGACTATCGCCTCATCAAAACTCAAGCGCTCATAACGTTGAGCACTCGGATCTTTAACGGGGTCTGCAGTGTAAATACCATCTACCTTGGTGGCCTTTAAGACAATATCTACACCCATTTCCATACCTCGGAGTGCTGCCGCGGTATCGGTAGTAAAAAATGGATTGCCTGTACCCGCCGCAAAAATCACAATACGCCCTTCTTCAAGGTAACGCATTGCTTTACCGCGAATATAAGGCTCTGCAACCTGTTCAATATTCAACGCTGACTGAACCCGGGCCTTCAGGCCACTTCGACGCATTGCATCTTGCAACGCAAGCGCATTCATGACAGTAGCGAGCATACCCATGTAATCTGCTGTAGCCCGGTCCATGCCCGCAGCTCCTGGCGCAACGCCCCGAAAGATATTCCCTCCTCCGATCACTACGCACACCTGAATGCCTAACTTCGAGACTTCTCCAATCTCATCAACAATGCGTTGGATGGTCTCTCGGTTAATCCCATAACTATCGTCACCCATCAGGGCTTCCCCTGAAAGCTTTACCAGGACACGATGATAGGCAGGGGTCATGGTTACCCTGTTAGGCTGATTGAGCTAAGCTGGCTGCAGTTGCAGCCACTTCCGCTGCAAAATCTTCCGTCTTTTTCTCTATCCCTTCACCCACAATAAACATATGGAAGGTATTCACTGTAGCGCCTTTGGTTTTGAGCAACTTTTCAACTTTTTGCTCAGGATCTTTAACGAAATCCTGCCCCAAGAGCGTCACTTCGGCCAAGTACTTCGCAATGCGTCCATCCACCATCTTGGAAACGATGTCAGCGGGCTTACCAGATTCAGCTGCTTGCGCCGTATAAATATCACGTTCGCGCTTTAGTAGCTCAGCGTCAACTTGCTCACTAGATACACAAATTGGTTTACTTGCAGCAATGTGCATAGCCAAATCTTTACCTAAGGCTTCATCACCACCGGTCAGATCAACCAATACCCCGATACGAGATCCATGCAAATAGGTAGAAAGATGACCTGAGGTATTCGCGTAGGCCACGCGACGCAATGTCATGTTCTCACCTACTTTCATCACCAACGCTTTGCGCGTATCTTCTATTGATGTGCCAGAAGGCAAAGTCATCGCCGAGATAGCAGCTAGATCCGTTTGACCCGTTTTAGCCACTAAATGAGCGATATCACGAACGAAGGCAACAAAATCATCGTTTTTGCCCACAAAATCAGTTTCGCAATTCACTTCTACTAGAGCACCTGTTTTGCCATCCTCGCTTACGTGAACGGCCACAACGCCCTCAGCAGCAATTCGACCTGCTGCTTTACTGGCCTTGGCGCCGCTACGAATACGCAATAGATCTTCAGCAGCCTTCAAGTCACCATCTGCCTCAGTAAGCGCTTTTTTGCATTCCATCATGCCTAAACCGGTGAGTTCACGCAGTTCCTTAACCATTCCTGCGGTAATTTCCGCCATGTCTCGCTCCTGTTAAACAGGGGCCCTAGGCCCCTGTGATGATATTTACGATAATGAGAGTTACTTTTTATTCCGCTTCAGCGACTGCACTTCCGTCGTCAACTTCAACGAACTCGTCCGCCGCCACAATTTCTGAAATAACCTGTGAACGCCCTTCTAGAATCGCATCAGCAACACCACGGGCATACAAACGAATAGCACGCGTTGAGTCATCGTTACCAGGAATCACATAATCGACGCCTTCAATTGAGTTATTGGTATCGACCACACCAATTACAGGGATTCCCAGTTTACGGGCTTCTACAACTGCATTCTTTTGATACCCGACATCGATGACAAACATTGCATCAGGGATACCGTTCATGTCTTTGATGGCACCTAAGCTTCGCTCTAGCTTATCCATTTCACGTTGCAGAACGAGCGTCTCTTTCTTGGATAGTTTTTCAATAGAGCCATCTGCAAACATGGCTTGCAAATCATTCAAGCGCTTAATGGACTGTTTAACCGTTTTGAAGTTGGTCAACATCCCACCTAACCAACGATGGTCTACGAAAGGAGAACCTGAGCGAGCAGCTTCTTCACGGACAATTTCGCGGGCTTGACGCTTGGTTCCCACAAATAACACGTTGCCCTTATTGGCAGCGAGTTGCTTAACGAATTTAATTGCATCGTTGTAGAGGGGAAGGGTTTTTTCAAGATTGATGATGTGAATGTTATTGCGATGTCCAAAGATGAAAGGAGCCATCTTGGGGTTCCAATAACGAGTCTGGTGCCCAAAGTGAACACCTGCTTCTAACATTTGACGCATTGTTACTGACATATTCTTGATCTCCGTTGGGGGGGGTTAAGCATCCCATTTCCCCGGCCACACCGACGAGAATCTACTCTCGTCGGGCACCCTCCCATTACGTGAGCTACGATGGGGAAATGCGTTGAATTGGTAGCGCTAAGCCTATCTCAACACTACATTTGTTGAGAAAAATAACTTTCGTTAGTTACGCTCCTCAAACAACCGTAGATTATAGCACGAAGGCAGAGATGATCTCAATACCGTAAGCCCATCCATCACAACAGGAATTATAAAGGGGGGTGCTAAAACAGGGGCATTCCGCACCAAAGGGAGAGTCTCCCTACTCAATTCAAAGGAAACCCCACAAATGAATGCGGAACGATGCTTATGAAGTGAATATCTTCTCGGGAGCCATCCGTACTGCTGCTCCTGTAGGGCATGCCCGAACGCAAGCTGGACCGCCTGCTTTGTCTTGGCATAAGTCACACTTGACCGCCTTTTTGGTCGCATCAGGATCATAATCAGGCCGACGATTACCCGGACGCTCACCCATTCCAAACAACATCCAAAGAATACCGCCACCCGCTTTAGGGGGTTTTTGCACGGCCAACTGAATTACGCTGAAGGGACAGTTACGCTCGCAGTTACCACATCCAATGCAGGCATCGCTAATCACTACAGCGCCCTCTTTGGTTCGACTGATCGCATCGGGAGGACATTCTTTCATGCAAGCAGGATCTTCACAATGACGACACGCCACTGGAATATGGAAATCACCATAGGTTGGTCCCGCCTCGCGGCGCAATCTACCCGTGCCATTATGCGTTTCAGCGCAAGCGGTTTCGCAATTATTGCAACGTACACAAAGTGATTCATTAATCACCAGCACATCGGAGCCTTTACCTACCCCTTGCTTTACAAGGAAGCTGGCCATTTCACCCGAGTCAGACGAGGTTTCCTCAGTCATGACATTGGCTCGTGTTCGTTCAGCTACTACATCAGCCATTGCTTGGCGTAATGCCGGAATAGACTCCAACTGCTGTTTGAATGCATCCGCCTTGAGGACCATGACTTCGGTTGCAACCGCTGCCTTCACTGTTGCTGAGCGCTTATCTTCATTGATCAGCGCCATCTCACCGACATAGTTACCTGCAGCAAGGTAGGACAAGACCCGATCTCTCTTATCCGTTTTATTCGAGACAATCACTGAACCCGTTCGAATGAGGTAAAGACCATCTGCCTCATCACCTTCGCTAAACAAAGCTTGTCCAGTTTGGTATTTACGTTTTTCAATTCCACTATCAATCAATGCCTGAACCGCTTCGGGTGTCACCATGGATCCGATGTAGTTGAAGATCGCATTACGCAGGAAAGATTCATCAACAATACGACGCACACCATCAATGGTCTCAATCATTCTGAGCATGGTGGTACGAGGGGTTTCAATCAGAGCACAATGTTCATTTGCAGTGATGGTTGCAGTCCGTCGGCGGCCAGAGAGTAAACCCATCTCACCAAAGAAAGACCCAGCATTTGATTTGATATGTTTAACCTTACCTTCTTTGTCTTCAACTTCAATCGAAACACTGCCCTCGATAATCGAGAAGAAAGTATTGGTGTAGTCATGCTTCTTAAAGATGACTTCGCCTTTCTTGGGAACAATGATCCGAGAGTGCAGCATAAACTCACGTAGCTGCAGGGTGGACATCTCACGCAGTAAGGGCATGCTCTTACATGCAAGTGCCAAAACCTCGGCAACAGGAAGTTGGGGGTTCCATGCACGAATTCTTTCTTTTAAGAAGGGCTCATCAACCGGTTCAATCGGACGACCCAAAATCATCTCAACGAGTTCATACCCCTGATTCATTGCCTGCTTAATGAGAGGGTAACCGCTCAAAGCACCGACAACAAAGACCCCTGGAACAGTCGACTCATAGCGCTCCGAAAGAATCGGTAAAGATACAGGGCTTTCGTTTTGGAATTTGATCCCAAAACTCTCCACTAATTTACGCGGAGGAATTGCGCCTAATCGACCAATGACCCGATGGCAAGGAATGGTCGCTTCTCCATCAGTACCACTATAAACATAGTTAAGGGGAGGTTCCGCACCCGTCGCTTCAACTCGAATCGTGTTGGCGCTATAGCAAACCTTAAGGTTTCCGTTCTTCTCAGCCTTCAGAATAAGATCTCGGTTACCGTCCTTACACAAGGCAAACTCACCCGCGCGGTTCACCATGTAAACCGAGTTTTGCTTCATCAGACCTAGCGCATTTTCAATGCCGGCATCACCCGCACCAATAACGATGATGGTCTCGCCTTTATATTCATCCGGATCCGCTAAGGTGTACTGCACCTGAGGAAGGTTTTCACCTTCAACACCGAGCTTACGCAGGTTACCCTGCATGCCAATTCCTAAAATAACGGTTCGGGTGGTGTACTCGCTTCCATCTTCGCAGGTCACCGTAATGACTTTAGTTGCTTCATCTCGGGCCATCGCTTTTACGCGCTTACCCATCCCTACATTTACTTTTTTCTCGGTAGTGCCTTTAGTCCAGTTATCCAGAATGGTCTCGCGGAGTCCAGCCTCAAAGGGCAAATCACTCCGTAAAGGCAACACGCTTGGCTCTGCCATGACGTGTTTTCCTTTCTGGTATTTGAAGATGGTGTCTGCTAGGTGCGTTTCAGCCTCCAGCAGAATATGCTTTGCATCTAAGGCAGCAGCCCGCGCTGCAGCAGATACGCCACTAGGGCCAGAGCCAATAATCACAATATCGTACTCAGCCTGAGCATCGGCAAAGAGCATCTTGGAATGTGCACTAGGAGAAGCAGCCATGATCACATTTGACCTTGCGTTAGGAGGGTTCGCAGATTAGCAAGCTGACCTGCGAACATTTTGGGTTGATATTCTTCATCACGACGCAATGTTTTGCGCAATTCAGCAAGCTGTTTATTGACTTCTTTTGGAGCCTTCAAGCTACCCGACTTGGTAAGAGACAATGACAGGTCAGCAACGGCCATATAAGCCTGCTCCGCACCGGCGTAATCAGACAAATCTCCGGCTATTGCCTCATCAATCAATGCGCTTAATACACGCCGTAATTCTGGCGTCTCTATTTTCTGTTTTTGAATCACAGCAAGATAGGCATCCAGCGAGGCAGCAAGCGCAAGTGCGGTTTCTTGCGGGGATTGACCCGAAGGATCGCCATTACCTGAAACAGCCTGGTGCAAGCGAACAATACTTCTAGATAGTTCGGGGGCGTTCACGGGGTCTAGTACGCGAACAATTGCCCTCACCATTAGCAAATTACTATCGTTTAGACGAATACGACCTGGTCCAACACCTAAACGTGGGGTCCATTTTTCTTGGCTCATAGGATGGTGGCAGGCATAGCAATCGAATACCACTAATTCAGGGAAAATGCCGTCATGCCCTAACTTGGGATCAGCAAATGTCTTCAGTAGCTGCTGCGAAGCCACGACTTGTCCAATTGCCCAAATTTTAATAGGGTTATATTCCCCTTTGCGCTGACGCCAATCCTCATCAATCTGAACGTGTGATGGTTCAATGGCTGAGAAAGTTTCGAGCTCAAACGAAATACGTGGGTGACCTGCCCCCATGATGCGGTGAGTCACAAAACGGTTTTGATCACCGAAGTGGCAGGATAAGCACAGCTTAGCTTGTGCTACAGGTTGATCTGTTGGATACAAACCATTCGCAATATTTTTAGCATGCGTCTCACCTTCAATGGTGTGAGATTTTATCCAACGACCTGCAGGGCCGTGACAAGCTTCGCAACCCACACCTTCGTTTTGAACAAAACGTTCTCCACGAAGAGCGGGAGGCGGATTGTGAGCATGACAATCCAAACAGATTTTGGATTCATGTGCAGGTTTTTCTAATCCTAAATTTTTAGCAATACGCTTGGATTGATCGTTGAGTAAAACCTTATAGGTTTGAGTGTGTTTATCAAGGCGCAACCAAGTTGTATATTCGTTTTGAAGAACATGTGAGCCCTTCCATGGCGTGACCGATCCATGGCAGAGGCTGTTTGCACAATTGACTGACCCCACCGTCATGTCGTGTGACATATTAGGCATAGGAACTGAATCTAATGCCAACGCCGGCAATGCCGAAAGACAAAGCACGAACAGCAATGAACGCAGCACAAAGCCAAGTTTACGAATCGTTGCAGCCATTATTTACTCTCCTGCGCACGGTAGGCGGTCTTTGAGGGCAGTGAAGGAATCCAATCTTTAGCTTCAGCTTTATCGCTGACCGTCCATACGCTTCCGTCTTTTCGTAAGAACAATTTTTCCATTTCGGAACGATTGAACGGACGGGAACCAATACGCCCAAAAATAGCAATTTGCCCACCCGTTTCATCCACCCCACGATCACGGTCTAAACCTTTAGATAGGGCCAGAGCAGGTGACTCTGTTTTACGCCAGGCGATGAGATGCGGTTTGGGGTCGGGAGAGAACCCATAAAACTTAGGCTGAATTTCAGGGGAAGTGAGCTGCAAAACTTTCAATCCATTTTTACCATCTGCCACGTAGGCAAATAACGATGCATTGGTTGAACCCACAATCACATCTTGCGCATCATTGAGTTGGCCATCTGCAGTGAATTTTTGGTAAATCTTTGGGGCATTGGGCTTTTCAATGTCTACAATTACCAAGCCCTCTGCACCCGCAGCCACATAAGCAAACGTTCTTGCCAAATACACTTTACGGGCATCGGCAAGTGGGACAGCGGTATTCATCAGATCTGGCTTTTCTGGCTGAGTAACATCAATCACACGCAAGCCTGTTTTATCTGTGACGAATAAATAGCGGAACTGCAATGCGGAAGCACGGGCATCTTCAAGAGGAATCACTTTGATCAGTCGTGGTTTGAGTGGGTCATCTATATCCACAAACACTTCGCCTTTTGGCGTACTGATGTAAGCATAGTGTCCACCTAAGGTGATGTGCTTTGCACCATTCAACACCCCATTGGGATTCCATGTTGTTGCACGTCCCAGGAAGTTATTTCGGGGTTCGCGATCAGCCAAGGTATCCACATTCACTACAATCAATCCTTCTTGTGCATCCGTGATGAATGCATAGTGGTAAATGGGATGAAAGGGCTGTTCTTGATTAGTCACGCGCATTAAATCACCCTCATTTCGCAAAGGCGCAATGGGCTGGTTGGTTGGCAACGCGACACAGGTCGCATTGGGTGAAGCTATATGAGTGTCATGACCCAAGGGAGAAAACGGTGCAGTAATAATCCGCTGAGAAACCCCCTTGTTAGCAATACCAGCGATGTCGTATACGCGGAATCCGCCTGCACCCTCAGCGACAAAAACATATTCCCCTCGCATTTGAATGCAGTTAGCTGCACCTTCGGTGGTGTGGCTATGTGCTTCAGGTAGTTCGCGCTTACGCTCTGCATGCGCCTTAAAGTAATCTGGATAGGCATAGCGCTGCAGATAGCTTCCTATTACAGATTGAGGCTCATCCCACTCAGTCACCGTTACCGCTTCAATATGACCTGCTTCGCCTAACCAAGCGTTGTAACCAATAAAGTTAACGAAGTTAGTTCCCTGCAAGAGCAACTGAGCCATGATGGCATTGTTATTATTTTCTTTAGCAATATGGCAGTCAGAGCATGTTTTGGTTTCTTCTTTACGCTCAGTGTGCGGGTAGTGAGGTGCGAAAGCTTGAGAGGAATAACCACTTGCCGCAATAGGAGGCTGCTGTATGTAGATACGTTCACGATTGATATTCGTGGAGGACAAAATCAGCGCGGAACTGGAGCGAATGGGCGTGACTTTTGACCCTTTTACTGGACCGCTCAATCCAAGCTGGAAAATATCATCCCGCACTACTTGAGGGTTGTAGGTCGCATAATTCCTCGACTCCGAACTCTCGTAATGATGGCGTTCAGTTTTCCAATTCGCCTGAATTGGCAAATGGCAACCATTACAACTTGTAGACCACGATAGGTGACAGGTGTAGCAAGTCATCTTGCTATTGTCATGGGCAAGTTTCAAAGCGCCCGGACCCCATTTGCCTTCTTGCCCTTCTGTCCCTGCAGCCATCAACTTAGCATGCGCCGCTTTTTCATTGTATTTGGGATGGTTGGGGTTAACACTGTTTTTAACCAGCGATACCTCCCATTCTTTATCAGGGTCTAGAGCAGCACGCTGATATAGCTTGCCATCACGCCACTCAAAGCGTTTTCGTCCGTCTTGCACGGTGAGTGTCGAGAGATCCATGCCTCCTGGACGAGCAGCAGGCCCTGAAGTGTGGAGTGTTGGGTAGGCCTCTACGGTACCGTGGCAGTCCGTACAATCCACCTCAATTGCCGCTGCTACCTCACCATAAATATGCCCATTACCGTGCATATCCTGTGCAAAGTGGCAGTCTACGCAATGCATTCCCAGATCCATGTGGATGGAACTCAGATGAACCGTTTTCTTCCATTTTTCCGGATCGTTATCATCAATCTCTTTACCCTTCGCATCGAGCAGGGTTCCCTTCCGATCGCGTTTAAAAATAGCACGGAAGTTCCAACCGTGGCCGTGGTAGTCAGCAAACTGCGTATCGTGTAAATCTTTGTTCAAAGAAGAAACGTTTTTGAGGAATTCGGGGTCGCTCCACTTCCCACGAATTGCAGCTTCCTCAGGATTGCGATCAAGAATTTTGCGCGCTTCTTCGTCAGTGGGATAACGCTGCTTTTCCGGCCACATGGCAGGCGCATCCGATTCGTAATCCCACATGGTGTAACCATAGAATGAGTTCACGAAAATATTCGGCTGGTGCATGTGGCAAACCATACACTGCGACGATGGAATAGCCCTAGTGAATGCATGTTTCAACGGATGACCCGATTCACCCTTAGGAATAGTAGGATCAACGGTCTGTGTCATTCCCTCATGACCATATCTTGCATAAGGTCCAGAATGGAGCGGATTTCGATCGTTACCATAAATCGTATGGCAAGCGGTGCATCCTGAAGAACGATAATCACCCGGTTGTTCATTCGTCCCTAAGAACCAAAGATGCGGATCGTTCAATCGAGTTTTAGTGACGTTGATCAAAGGTACTGCAATATTGCTGCCTGTCCCCGGCGCGCGATTGGACTGATGAATATCAGGACGTCCTGGCTCATCTAGTTTTTGTAGACCACCACTAGAATTTGGCAAACCAATCTCAGGGAAGCTACTGCTGATCACACGACCACCACGCTCAAATACACGGAATACATCGGAAGGAGGGACGGTTTCCCATGCGGGTAAGGGATAGAGTTTTTCTAATACGCCCTTAAATACAAATAACTCGTTGCTTGGTTTAACGGGATTTACCAATACCGCTGCTTCGCTGTCTTTGGTATACGACTCACCTACCATATATCGCTTGTAGGGCAGGATTCCGTTGTTATAGCTCGCTCCACCCCACAACATGGCCGAAGTCGACATGAGACTTCGCTCTTGGGCTTGAATAATAGACAAGTGACAAGCGCCACAAGCATCCCGCGCTACGCGAAGATCGCCAGGATTGATAAATCGAATAAATGCGGCTGGTTCGCTATTCAGGTGTGAGTAGGATTGTTTGGGGTTAGCAGATGAGGGGTAATTCCAAAATGCCTTATCTCGCGGCTGAACGTGCGCTTTACCCAATACCTCTAAATAAGCGGGGGATTTATGATCACCAGTAGCCACCTCTTTTGAAGGATGCACCCCCGCATTACCGCCATGGCAATCGGTACAACCTATCACCACACCTGGATTCGCGTGCATGGTGTGGTTATCAGATTCGGTATGACACATCACGCAACCCGCTGACTTCAAATCGGCTTCGGCCTGGGTTTGCGCCTTAGGTGCAGGGGGCGCCAGCATGGCAGACCCAGTACTCATGGCATGCTTTTCATCAGAGGCTTGTACCCACCATGCCGAGAAGACCATTGCGCTCAGCGCAAGGACGGCAGCCATTCGTGAAAACATTTTTTGATTAGAGGCCATGGTTAGAAAGTAAGCACTGCATTAAATACGATTGAGTAGAGCGTGCCTTGAGATGTGCCATACATCTGCTTAAGACCCGTTCCAGGAATGAGAGCCGCTACCGAACCATTGAAGATCACGTTCTGATGCAACCATGGACGCCAGTGAAAACCAATAGAAGTATCTACCCCAAGTTGATTAGATGGGGGCGTTTCGGAAAGTAGGTAACCCAACACGGTTGTATCAAGAAAGCGCAAGTTAGACACGTTTCCAAACACTCGGAACTCTGGAGTGATATCGAAATCAGCGCCGATACCCAACAAAAATAAACCGGGGTTGATGAAGTTAGATTGACCTTCATCTTTAGAGGATCGTAAAGAGGGCAATATTCCATTACCCCCAGTTAAAGCGAGGGCCCCACCGCCGATTAAGGGAATGGACTGACGAATAAAATAACTGGTATCTGAACCGGCAAAATTCGGGTTTTCTAGAATGGCATCAAACCCTGTCTCACGCCCACCATAGGGATCTGTGTCTGCACTCGCGATCGCTAGATTTGCACGTACACGAACCCAATCAAAATCTCGTGAAAGTTCTGTGGCATGGAATCCGGCAAAAATATTGGCAGGTTTTCTAGAGATTTCGTTATGACTATCATAGCCAAAGGCCAGATAGGTGGTGGTGGAAAGATTCCAACGATCAAAATGGCCTTCACCCGCATAGCCTAGGTAGGTCACATGATAGTTATGGGGACGAATATCACCCACATTCAATGGGCGAACTAAAAAACCATTATTGTTGTAGTGCTGGTCTTTTTCGTTATTGACGTTATACGTCACAGAAAATTGAGACGTGTAGCCCTTAACCAGTGAGTCTTGAATGTAGAGATTAGCGGTTATGATGTCGTCATTGCGAAAGCCTTGAGACAAATCGTTCAAACCACTGTTGGTATCTTTCTCAACACGTTTAAACCAACCCAAATTATATTGGTATTGATTGTTATCCCTGTTTCCAAAAAAACGCACACCGAATGGAACGTCTTGGTATAAAAACCCACGGAAATCACTGGTAAAAGGCTGAATGCCTACCCTGACGCTATCAAAGTCATAGCGGTCAGAGACATTGCGCAAATGCACATCTGCAAAAAGTTCCTGCACGCCCACATACCCATCAGATCGCGTGTCTCCATGACTGGGATCAACATTCAGCACACCCAGTTCAGCTGCTTTGACATAACTGCGATTTAATACAGGAGAGAATTTCAGTTCCCACTCTGGCGGCTTAAAAGTGGTGTCACCCTTCGACAGGTCGACACTCAGAATAATGTTCTCCACACCTGCATGAAGGGTATTGCGACCAAAGGTATTGTTGGCCCCAACATACGAACTGCCTTGAGAAGCCACAGGCAATGGAACGCGTTGATATTGAACGATGGTGTCTGAAATGGCACCTAGATTCAGGAAAAGTTCTTCTCCCCACTCTGGAAATACGGGCAAATCACCTTTTAATTCGTTCTGATGGTAAGGGTCATACCATGGAAATTTAAACCCCAAGGCCTGCATTAAACGCCATCTATCCTCAATCGGAATAAAATCTCGTGGCAAATTCGCTTCAGGTGGAGGAATTTGAGAGGGATCAATCGGCGGCAAGGTCACTAATTTTTGTGGTGCTGCTAGAGGCTTAGACAATAAGGTTTCCGTGCCATCAATCAGTTGACCGTTACCAATGTTTTCTAAGGCATACCCCACAGGACCGCGGTTAGACAACACTGAAACCGTCATCTCGCCATATTCAGCGGGAACCTGATGAACCCATCCCAATTCATTAATAGAACTGACCTTGATGCGGTACCAATCCCCCTGCTGCTCAATGACATCGAGAAGGTTACCTTTCGGAATTTCAAATAAAGCGATTTCTGCTTCATCAGGCTTGGGATAGACCTTGATGGTATTTGCATTGACCTGCAATTGATATCCAACAGGCAAAGTTTCTGCCTGAGCTTCACCGAGAGTAAGCGCAACCGAAAAAACCATGGCTCGGACAATGAATTTAATTTTATTCATAATCAGGGGCAAGGGTATGTCTCAGTACTGCCATCAATATAAGGAGCATATGGACAGCTCACAAACGTAGGATGAACAGCGGGGTTGAGGTTCCCTGGGTTAAGATTACTTGCCCAGATTGAAGAAGATGCAAGACCAAACGTATTGGATCCTTCGTTAAGAGCTGCCGCTGCATTCTTAACGCCCAGGTAACTAATCATATCGTCCTGAATCGTTCCGTCACCCGAGGTGCCAATCGCACCAATCATCACTCCATTTCGATAAATGGGAGTTCCACCTGCAAAGATCTGTGGACCGTTTTTCATTGTGGTTGTGCCTGCAGCAGGAGAACTGCTACTGGTTGGGCTCATACAGTAGTTGGGCAAACTCCCACCACCGGGAGTATAGGTGGCATGAAGGATCGCCGTAACCAGACCGCTATAAATCGAATCCAACTGAACACCCGTGCTGAAAACACTCCAATTGCTATAGGTTTTACTCAAAGGCCCCGTATTACCAGAAGTCTGGATTCCATCTGGATAGAAGGGACGACTAATATCCCCTAACGCTCTAGTACTATAAGCATACGTTCCATCCAATGCGGAGCTCGCAAAACTGGACGATGCTGTTGCGTAACTGGACAAGTTAACAGTGGTAGAACCCAGCGCGCCAGAGGTAGAACTAAAATACTGCACTGCATGCATATTGCTCAAAGCTGATTTTGTACTATCTGAAGAGTAATAAGCGCTATATCCGTTTGTAGAGGCTGCGGCCGAGAAGAAAGCAGCGGTGCGCGCTTTCTGTAAGGATACGTCAGTTCCAAATACTGGAGCATCTGCGGTACGAATCACACCCAGAATATTGCCTAATGCATCCACAACTGAAACAGTGACCTGCGCTGATGAACCTAAGGGATGCCTAATTTGTGCGCGCGCTTTATTCGCTACAGCAATAGCAGATTTAAGTAATTGCGTGACCTCTGCGCTCGTCAACCCATTTGTTGTGGTATTGGGGGCAACTACCGTTCCCACTGGAGAAGAACTCGGAGCGTATCGGTTAGAGGACGTACCCGAGGTCAGCATGAATATGCCACTAGGGAACGTCCCTGAATTAGTCAGATTGGCTTCCGTTGATGCAATATAACCAGAAGAACTTTTACCGTAAGCCTGACCCACAATAAAACTTCCAGACGATGAAATAACAGTTGAAGGTGGCGCGAAATAGCCACTCACGCTAATCAACGAGCCTGAAGTGGGAACTGAATTGCTTACGCTAACTAATGATGAGTCAGCATTTGAGTAAGTAGGATAGGTTCCACCCAATGAAATAGTGTCGGCTCTGATCGATGAATCAGGCGTATAACCAGATGTAGCAGACTGAGCAATGATTTCATCAGTCGTTGTCGTCACCGAATCGATTGGATTGATATCTAAACTGTAGTTATGGCTACTCATTACGCCAACACCACCAACGACTACACCATTTTTGTATATAGGAAATCCACCTGGATCAGCTGCTAAGCCCAAAGGGGACCGATGGGGACCATAACTTGTTGAAGTGGAATTGCTGATGTTGGTATTCACTAAATCACCACAAGGCAATTGACTGAATTGCACACCAAACAAAGGCCCTGCTGCCACGCCCGAAAGGGTGGGCGCAAAATGCTCTTGAATAATATAACTGGCCGTTCTTGTGCTAAAAGCATTCCCCGATGAAGACAAATAAGCACCTGTAATCGCCTTAGAAATAGCGGCAAGACTTGCATCCACGCCTGCAAGACCATCCAATCCTTGTGGACTAGATACTAAGGACTTACCACTTGAAATTGCCACTGAAAAAGTGGAAGTTAATCCGGATTGGCCAGACGGAGTGGTAGATGTTTCGTAAACGGCCAACACATTCCCTACTCTATCAACCACCGCAATAACAACCTGAACGCCTTTGTTAATTGCGGCCTGCTCTGCCTGTGCCACTATTTTTTGAACATCCGCGCTAGTCAGAAATTGGGTAGTCGGATCAGACGCCACATAAAGCGAAGCCGTAGGCGTGACGCCACCAGGTCCGCTCCCTCCCCCACCACCACATGCGCTGAGCATTAATCCTAGGCAAGCACCCTGCCATGCCAAACCGCCCAGCAACCAAACTAACGAAACAATTCTTCTCATTGAGCTGGCGCCATCGAAATATGTTGATGAACGAGACTATGTTCAGTCTTTAAGATTTCAGGCTCGGCATGCTCTTTTGAGGGCTTTACACTGGGCGCAGGATGCTGATGGAAACCATGACACAAAGCGCAATCCGATACGATCTTATTGGCAACCGGCTCGCTACCCGCGTGGCAATCTCTACAGATCTTGATGGTTGGCATCAACACTTCTTCAGCTTTCTTAGACTTTTCGGCTGCATGACACTCCGTACATTCACCGCCTTTGTGTTTTTCATGGCTAAACACAAAGGCAGTCTTTCCCATCCAAGCATGCTCCGCGGTGACCGGAGCGATTTTCCATTGAGGCATATCCTGAGAGGGAGTACCAGAGCGACCTGATTCGCTGGAGCGAGACACTTCATGACAAAGATTGCACGCACTCTTTTCAAATAAATTTGTTGCCGCAGCAACTGCTTTACCTCTGGGGTCACCTGCAGAGTGCACAAAACTGACCACTGATTTGTTCTCATCTACCCCAGGACGAACAAGGCTAGAGATCGGCACCAAGGGCTTTCCGTTAGAAGGGATAGCATTATTCATGGTGTAACTATAGAAGGTACGCAAAGAATTCAGCACAGCCTCAACCGAACCGTGCGGAACTTCGTAATTAGTCACAGAGGGATCAAATTTAAGATCGTGACAGCTCTGGCAATCGCGCTCCATTGTGACAGGCTGGAAACCAATGCCATCTTTCGTTTCACGATGACAGCTTGCACATTCAAGCTTGACCTTACCTTCTGGACTTCGGATCCCGCTGGCTTTTAAGTGCACATCATGAGGAAACTTCAGTCCTGTCTTTTCTATCAGCGGAGCAGCTTCAGAAATCCGAACAGATTGAAGATGTTTTGCATCTGGAGTGTTGGCAATGAGGTAGCGCAGATTAGGGTGATCGCTATAGAAATTACTCGCGTTGCCGTCTTTACTTTCAGCAAAGGACTTCTTGATGTCCTTGTGACAGGAAGCACAATTCTGTTGCTGATAATACTTATTCTGTTGTGCGAGCCCATCTTCACCGTTGTGTTCGCGATGACAACTCTCACATGTCGCGCCCTGCAAGGAAGCAACCTTGGCAATGTTGGCATCTACGTGCGCCCCAGCATTTTTGTGGCAAGTTTGACAGTCCTCATCACGAACTTGCACAAAAGGTTTGACATGGCACACCTTGCAATCATTAATGTAGCGGCGGTGGGCATTACTCAAAGAATGTCCCGGATTCCATACTTTATCAAAAGCCATGAAAGTGGGACCCGCTTGGCGATGGAGTTCGCCTTCTCTCGCGTTGGTGCTCGATACGAGTGGGTGGGTACTTGGCTCACCTTCAGCAAGCGCCTTCGCTTCGGGGTGTTCAACGCCTAAGCCTGCTCCTGCTAACGCTTTGGTTGCAGATCCCACAATCGGAACCGACTCAGCTGTTTTTGAAAAATCCTGTGAGTATAGGGAAGCACCTAAGGGTAACAGGAGACAAAAACCCAGAAAAACTAAAAACAAAACCCATGAGAGTTCCCTTCGGCCAGGAATTGGCTTTGATAGCTTGCGAATTTCTGCGACTACAGGAGGTACTGGATGATGATCGTTAGACATTTTCGCTCTCTTAGGCGCGTTACCAGTAAAAGAATACAGAAAGGATATGCGCGCCCAGGGCGGCAAAAAGTGCGAAAGTCAATGGCACATGAAGCATTAACCAAGTCTCAGTTTGTGCTTTAAGACGCAAATATTCACGAATGTTATTGAGTTGCGCCAAACGTCTTAACTGAAGAGTCAGTAACTCTTGCATTGATTTACGCGCTGCGTTTCCTGCTTCTGCCGTCGCACCAACTGAAGGAGAAAACACACTGAGACGCGAGGTAATTAAGGATACAGATTTCGCTGAAGCACAGTTTTTAGGGCTACTAAAGAGTCTCTGCCCAGGGTAATCGAAGAAGTGAGTCTTTGAAGCGGACTCAACAGCAGCCTTAATTTCTGCTGGCATCGAAGCAACTAATCGCTGACTTTGTGTATCGATATCAGATAAGGCTTCTGCGCTTTGCTCTAGGGTTTTTCCTCTGAGTAGTCCATTCATTTTTGAAGGAATATTCATGTAAACAAACAGGCCCCAAGCGCCACTGATCACAACTAGTAGGGTCAGAACATAAGCAAGGGTGTGAATGTTGATGCCAAAGTGAAAAGCAGCATGCAACGTCGCAATGATGATGAGTGATAAACCTAAATAGACGTGCGCCGACAACCAGCCCCTGACCGTACCCAGATTCGAACTATAGGCACGTTTTCGCAGACCGAACATCATGAGCCAAACAATCAGGACCGCACCTAGGGTACCTAGACCATAACCCAGCCATGTTCCTCCTCCCGGTCTGATAGGAGGGGTATCTGCGTAATAAAGAACGATGCAAGTCAGAACGACAAGCATGGACAACTTCAGGTAGCGAAACCCACCAAGGGTTAAAACGTTATCTTGTTGCATTGTTCTGAAGGCCCTATCAGATTTTTATAACAGTAAAATGATACCTAAAAATAACGTACCCAATTTGCTGCGCTGCCAGATTAACATTAGCGGTAATAAATTAATATTTCAAATTTCAAAATAATTCGAGTGTCGCACTTTAAGCTAGTTAATCAATTGTTTTAAATCGTTTTTTATCTTTTCTAAAACACCACCCCAATCATTCATATTTTCTTGTCGGTATAGCTTTGCCGATGGGTACCAAGGACTCTTATCTTCATCTAATAGCCAGCGCCAATCCGGACAGAAAGGCAAGAGCACCCAAGTGGGTTTTCCCAGCGTTGCGGCCAAGTGTGCCACACTCGTATCGACACTGATGACCAAATCCATTAATGAACAGAGTGCCGCTGTGTCAGTAAAATCCTCTAACTCTTTACCAAAGAATTGGATTCCACTCTGTTTTGCCAATATTGCCTGATCAATATCTCTGATTTCTTTTTGGAGACAGACATACTCAATATGACTTGGCAGATGGGGTAATAACCTTAGAAGGGTAAGACTACGGTTGTGGTCATTTTTATGACCCGTGCTCCCACTCCATACTAGACCGACACGCAACCTTGCCTTTTCACCCAATTTAGCTTGCCACGTTGCCAAGTGCTCTGAATCACTTGTAATGTATTTTGAAGCGGGTGGGATAGTCGTTAGTTCAGTATTGAAAGCCAAGGGTAATGATAATAAGGGACATTGAAAATCAAACTCGGGGTGCTTATCGCCCATAGCAATAATCTGACTCGCACCTTCTAAATTCTTGAGTAATTTAGCCAGCGGTCGTTGTACCTCCACAATTACTTTGGCTCCAAGCTCAGCGACTAATGAAACATAACGACAAAATTGAATCGTATCGCCCAAACCTTGCTCAGCATAAAGCAAGATGGTTTTGTTTTTTAACGGTTCTGCTCCAAGCCATAGTGGATGGAGAAAATTTCTAACCCCTGAATTTTTGATGATATTTTCATTTTTCCATCTCCATTCATATCCCTTCCAACCATCCTTAAAATTACCCATCAGCAAATGACATAGCGATAAATTAAAGTTTGCCTCGGCGTAATTCGACTCAATGCTGATCGCTTTGTGATAATTGGCAACGGCTTCATCTAAAGCCTTGAGTTCTTGTAAAGCAACACCTCGATTTGAGTAGGCCTCAGCATAATCAGGTTTTAGTGTAATAGCCTTGCCATAACTGACCAGCGCATCCTCTAAACGCTGGAGTTCCTGTAGCGCTTGTCCACGATTGGAATAGGCTTCTGCAAAGTCAGGTTTAATGCTGATGGCCTTGTCGAAACTCACTAGCGCTTCTTCTAGACGCTTGAGCTCTATTAAAGCAACACCCCTATTATAGTAGGCTTCTGCGAAATCAGAATGAATGCTGATGGCCTTGTCATAACTCACGAGTGCTTCATCTAAAAGCTTCAATTCTTTTAAGGCATTTCCGCGATTGGAGTAGCCTTCGGCATAATCCGGCTTCAAGCTGATGGCTTTGTCATAACTCTCTAGTGCTTCATTTAAACGCTTCAGTTCCTGTAAAGCAACGCCAAGATTGTAATAAGCCACGGCGTAGTCAGGCTTAAGACTAATCGCTTTGTCGTAACTCATGAGCGCTTGATCTAAACGCTTCAATTCTTTTAAGGCATTCCCGCGATTATAGAAGGCGGCCGCATAGTCAGGTTTAAGGGTAATGGCTTTGTCATAACTCACTAGCGCTTCCTCTAAACGCTTCAATTCTTGTAATGCAATACCGCGATTCGAGTAGGCTTCGGCGTTATCGGGTTTAATACTAATGGCTTTATCGTAGCTGACTAGTGCTTCCTCTAAACGCTTGAGTTCTTTTAAAACATTTCCCCGATTCGAGTAGGCTTCAGCGTAATCCCCTTTAATACCGATGGCTTTGTCATAACTGACTAACGCTTCATCTAAACGTTTAAGTTCTTGCAAAGCAACACCACAATTGTAGAAGCAAGGTGCATGGTTGGGGTTGGTTTGTGATGCTTGAGTAAGGAAATCAAGCGCTTTATTAAATTGCTGGGTCTGCGTGAACAAGGCCCCCAATAACTGGAGCGCATCGAAATGATTTTTTTGTATGGCTAATGCCTGCTCATACCTTTCTTGTGCCTGACTAAATTTGCCCTGTTGATGAAAAGCCAATCCCTGTTGAACCAAAGATGTCGCCATTGGGTAGTGTTGTGGCGCTAACTTGGAAGAAATCGGCGACTTACGTTTTGGGATATTGAGCGGACGGGGCATGAGTAATTTCAGGTTGAAACTGTGTTAAGCAGGTCCACACTGTAAGTTCTTTATCTTTTTTGAGCAAATGCATGTCGTTATGAAACACAGTACACAAAAAAAGGGGTTACATTGCTGTAACCCCTTGATTTGGGTGGGCCCACTAGGACTTGAACCTAGGACCAAAGGATTATGAGTCCTCTGCTCTAACCAACTGAGCTATGAGCCCATGATCGTAAAACCTGCCTACTGATTCTCGTTGGTATCCACAAAGCTGCGGAGTTTTTCTGAGCGACTGGGATGACGCAGCTTGCGCAAGGCCTTTGCTTCTATTTGGCGAATACGCTCACGAGTCACATCAAACTGTTTACCCACCTCTTCCAAGGTATGGTCGGTGTTCATCTCAATACCAAAACGCATGCGCAAGACTTTCGCTTCACGCTGAGTCAAACTATCCAAAACTTCTTTGGTTGCTTCACGTAAGTTGGCATACATCGCGGAATCCACTGGTGCCATGGTGCTGGTATCTTCGATGAAATCGCCTAGGTGAGAGTCATCGTCGTCTCCGATGGGAGTTTCCATGGAGATCGGCTCTTTGCTGATCTTGAGAATTTTACGAATTTTCTCTTCAGGCATTTCCATTCGGATCGCCAATTCTGCTGGATCGGGCTCCAAGCCGGTTTCTTGCAAAATCTGACGCGAAATGCGATTCATCTTGTTGATAGTTTCGATCATATGCACCGGGATACGAATGGTACGAGCCTGATCAGCGATAGAGCGGGTAATCGCTTGGCGAATCCACCATGTGGCATAGGTAGAGAATTTATAACCACGGCGATATTCAAATTTATCCACTGCTTTCATCAAGCCGATATTGCCTTCTTGAATCAAGTCGAGGAACTGCAAGCCACGGTTGGTATATTTCTTAGCAATCGAGATCACCAAACGTAAGTTCGCTTCGATCATTTCACGCTTTGCACGACGCGCGCGTGCTTCACCCGTAGACATCTGGCGAGCGATTTCTTTCAGATCCTTAATAGGAATACCTACATCGTCTTGCAATGCAGACAGCTTTTCTTGCTGCTCAATAATGGCATGCTTGAAACGCGTCAAGGTTGCCGCGTAGTTCTTACGGCTGGAGGCTTCATCTTCAATCCACTGGGCATTGATCTCATTGCCAGGGAAGTTTTTAACAAAGTGTGCACGAGGCATGCCCGATGAATTCACGCATAGATCCATGATCTCGCGTTCATGACTCCGAACGCGTTCAACCAAGTGACGTAAACCATTACACAGCGCCTCAACTTGCTTCGCAGAGAAGCGAATATGCATCAGTTCACCAGAGATGGCTTCCTGTAGCTTGCGATAGGCCTCTGACTTCGCGCCACTGGTGCTGAGTGTTTTACGAATCTTTTTATAAGCCTTACGAATAACATCAAAGCGAGCTAAAGCATCTTGTCGCAGCTGCTCAAGATTAGCAGCGGCGATGCCTGCGTCCTCTTCTTCATCCGTCTCTTCGTCTTCATCTTCTTCCGGCTCAACTTCAGGAATTTCTTGTGCAATAGCAGCCTGCTCTTCTTCAGCCGGATCAATCAATCCATCAATAATTTCGTCGATACGTAATTCATTCCGCTCAACCTTATCTGCCATCTCCAAGATTTCTTCAATCGTGGTGGGGCATGCGGAAATCGCCATGATCATGTGCTTCAAGCCATCTTCGATGCGCTTGGCAATTTCAATTTCACCTTCACGAGTCAGCAGTTCAACTGTACCCATTTCACGCATGTACATACGGACTGGATCAGTGGTTCGACCAAACTCGGAATCAACAGTAGAGAGCGCCGCTTCCGCCTCTTCAACGGCATCCTCATCCGCAACAGGAGGAGGCGCCTCGGACATCAATAGGGTTTCGCTATCCGGGGCTTCGTCGTAAACCGCGATTCCCATGTCATTGATTGTGCCAATGACGCCTTCAATTTGTTCGGCGTCCAGCATGTCATCGGGAAGATGATCATTGATCTCGGCATAGGTTAAGAAACCACGTTCTTTACCAAGAACGATCAAATTCTTTAAACGAACACGCTGCTCAGCGACTACGCGCTGAAATTCTGCATCGGACAAACGTGCTTCGGATTTCGCGTTCTCATTGGCCATGGGGCTAGGATCCTGGGAAGAGGGTTGCGATACAAGTAACGAACCCTCGATACTAACAGAAATAAGGGGTTTTTTGTTAAAAACAAGTCTGGTGGTTTAAAACTCACCTCCTGGAGCAGGCTTAGAATGACGTTTAGCCAAGAGCATGCGTAAACGCTCTCGATCCTCATCCGAAGCTTGTCCTTTTGCTTCGGCAGCAATTAAACGCGAGAGTTCACGCTGATCTCTTTCCACCAATAATCTGCTCAAACCCTCTTGGAGCATCGTTTGTATATCTGCTGGGTCAGTATCATGCATAGAAGGGAGTATTCGGCGCACGGCTCGGTCGATGACCCTTGCTTGTTCACCTTCACGAAAGGCCTCAAGAAACGCAGCGACATTGGGCGTCTCATCACTAGAGCGAATAAACTCTGTTACAGCTGCCAAGGATGGCGCCTCCAGATCAGCATCGGCTGGATCTATATGAGCAATATCCACTCCTTTAGGTTCTTGCATCAGGCATGCGATCAAGGTTTCTTCAAGCGTTACAGGTGTTTCTCTGTGCCCAATAAACCCCAAAGGTTTGGGGGTATTCTTACGCCCAAACTTTGACTTAGCCGGTTGTGATGACCAAGCTACTGAAGAGGCTGGCGCGCCTTTTCCAGTATTTGAGAGCGTATCCCCATAAGGATTCAGAATGGATGCAAGCTCTGCTTGCTCTTCAGGCAAGCGGGGACCTCTTGAAACAAAAGGACTGGGCTCTTGGGTGCGAACCTGACTCACCAATGCATCAATATCCGTTCTAGGCAAGCCCGCTGATTCGGCAAGCGATTGGCGCATCAACATGGACAAGGCAGGAGCACGCACCTGAGCGATCCAATCTACAGCCTGATGCACTTGGCCTGCGCGTCCTTCGGGTGAATCTTCTGGATGCTCACGCTTCACTTCATCAATTAAGAATCTAGACAGTGGTGTGGCCTCAGCGAGCTTTGTTTCAAAAGCAGGGGCTCCAAATTCGCGTATGTAGCTATCTGGATCATGATCGGCAGGCAGAAAAAGGAAAGCCACGTCTTTACCGTCTTTAAGTTGCGGCAAGCTCACTTCAAAAGCTCTGCGCGCTGCGCGGCGGCCGGCTTTATCACCATCGAAGGAAAATACTACGCGATCAGCTAACTTGATCAAGCGCTCGATATGGTGCGGCGTGGTTGCCGTACCCAGAGTGGCCACTGCATAGCCCACACCATGTTGTGCCAAGGCAACCACATCCATATAACCTTCAACCACCACTACTGTGCCCTTTTCGCGGATCGCCGGCTTAGCTTGAAATAATCCATACAACTCTCTACCTTTTTCAAACAAAGGGGTTTCGGGAGAGTTGAGATATTTGGGTTCACCCTGATCAATAATGCGCCCACCAAAACCAATCACCGTTCCACGTGCATCTAGGATAGGGAACATAATACGATCCCGAAATCGGTCATATCGCTTGCCATTTTCCGCTTCGATCACTAAGCCCGACTCTACAAGGGCCGGATGCTCATAGCGCGTCATCACTTCTTCTAGCCCACGCCAACCTGCGGGTGCATACCCTAATCCAAAACGCGCAGCGATCTGCCCAGTGAGGCCTCGGCGTTTTAAGTAATCAATCGCAGGCTGATGATCTTTGAGTTGAGTACGATAAAAATCCCAAGCCCGCTGTAAAAAATCATGAAGGGATTCGCCTGGGGGCGCTTTAGGAGTAACAAGCTCTGAGCGATCATCCGGTACGGGCAAACCCACTTGTTCTGCCAGCGATTGAACAGCTTCTGGAAAACTCATCCCCGCGTATTCCATAACGAAGCCAATCGCCGAGCCACTGGCTCCACAGCCAAAGCAATAATAGAACTGTTTAGTTGGACTGACAGAAAACGAAGCAGACTTTTCATCATGAAAAGGGCAACGTGCCATATAGTTGACGCCCCCTTTCTTGAGGGGGATATACCCTTGAATGACATCCACTATATCGACCCGTGAGAGCAGGGTCTGCACAAAATCACGGGGGATCACACTGGGCTCCGCTGACCGTTTTTGTGAGCACTGGCCTAATTAGGCTTCACTCAGCGCCGCCTTCACCAAGCCTGATACCTTGCCCATATCCGCACGCCCAGCCATTTCCGGCTTGAGTTTAGCCATGACTTTAGCCATATCTTGTGGCCCAGTGGCTCCGACTTCAGACACCGCTGCTTTGACCATTGCGCTCATTTCAGCCTCGGTCAGCGCTTGGGGTAGATAGTGTTGAATGATGGCCAATTCTGCTTTTTCGATCGCAGCGAGATCATCACGATTTGCAGCTTCAAATTGTGAAATAGAGTCACGACGCTGTTTGACCATTTTATCTAAGATAGCGAGGATGGCCGCATCATCGAGTTCTATGCGTTCATCTACTTCCTTTTGCTTCATCGCTGCTAAGATGAGTCGAATCGCGCCAAGACGCTCAGTTTCACGCGCCTTCATGGCAGCTTTCATGTCTTCAGTGATGCGATGTTTGATGCTCATTCCAAGCCTCCAAAAGAATTCGGCCGACGATTACTCGCCGGCCGGAGTCCGAACTACCGTTATGCTACAACTAAAACTTAGTATAGTTTGGGAGGTAACATCTGGCTGCGCAAACGCTTATAACGACGTTTCACGGCCGCAGCCAATTTGCGTTTACGTTCTGCAGTTGGCTTCTCATAAAATTCACGTGCACGTAATTCGGTCAACAGACCAGTTTTCTCTACAGCGCGCTTAAAGCGGCGCAAGGCTACGTCGAAGGGCTCGTTTTCTTTAACTCGAATCGTTGGCATAAATTCTTAAACTTAAATAGTAATGGACTGGGATTTCCCAAAGAACCGCGGATCATAGTCCGATTTATATCACTTGTCCAGTGGTAAGATACTTGAATGATTATTCTTGGAATCGAGAGCTCCTGCGACGAGACAGGCTTGGCTGTGTATGATACTCAGCGCGGCCTGTTGGCTGATGCCCTTCACTCACAAATAACCATGCATGACGCTTATGGTGGTGTGGTACCCGAACTTGCTTCGCGGGATCATATTCGTCGTATTGTACCTTTAGCTCGTCAGGTTCTGGCGGAAGCTGAGATCACCCTATCGAATCTAGATGCCGTTGCATATACGGCTGGGCCGGGACTAGCAGGCGCGCTTCTCGTTGGTGCTTCCGTAGCTGAGAGCCTTGCTTTAGCGCTCAATATCCCCGCTTTACCCGTTCATCATCTAGAAGGGCATTTACTTTCCCCCCTTCTTGCTGAAAACCCTCCTAGCTTGCCCTTTATTGCTCTATTGGTTTCCGGTGGCCATACACAGTTCATGTCTGTTGAAGCATTAGGTCAATACACATTGTTAGGTGAAACGGTCGATGATGCGGCTGGCGAGGCGTTTGATAAGACAGCAAAACTCATGGGCTTACCCTACCCCGGTGGCCCTGCTCTTTCAAAACTTGCTGAAAAAGGTCAGTTAGGCCGCTTCAAATTACCTCGCCCTATGCTGCATTCTGATGACCTAGAAATGAGCTTCAGTGGTTTGAAAACAGCAGTTTCCTTGTTGGTTCGAGACGCCCCCATCGATGACTATCCTCACATCGCAATTGAGTTCCAAGAGGCGGTGGCAGATGTATTAAGCACCAAAGCGCTCAGCGCTTTAGCAAAAACAGGTCTGTCTCAATTAGTCGTAGCGGGCGGGGTAGGAGCGAATCAACGCTTACGCTCCAAACTGGTTGAACGCTGCTCTCAACGCGGGGCTCAGGTTTTTTTTCCACCGCTTCGATTGTGTACTGATAATGGGGCAATGATTGCGCATGCCGCTGGATTACGACTGGCTGCGGGCGCCCCCCTTGATCTTTCAAATGGCGGTTTTAACGTCAAGCCTCGCTGGGATCTTGCCTCGCTTCAGCCGATTTAAGCTGGTATACCGCACACTCGACAATGTAGATCTTTAGGCACACGTATTTCGTGCCAACGCATGGTCTTGGCATCAAGCAGTTGCAAGCGTCCCCGCAAAGACTCCCCCATACCGGCTATCAATTTCAAAGCTTCAGCAGCTTGCATAGCGCCAATGATTCCTGTGAGCGGAGAAAACACCCCCATCTCTGCACAGCGCACCTCTTCAGCTTGTTCAGACTGTGGAAACAAACATTCGTAGCAAGGTGCGTCTTCAAAACGCGTATCAAATACTGATATTTGCCCCTCAAAGCGGATGGCAGCGCCCGACACCAAAGGTACTTTCGCCACCACACAAGCCTCGTTCACGGCGTGGCGGGTAGCAAAGTTATCAGAGCAATCTAAAACTACATCCATCTTAGGGATTATTTCAGCAAGCCAATTAGGGTCTGCTTTGGTTGGATAAGTTATCACTTGCGTTAAGGGGTTTAAGGCCTGTAATCGCTTTTGCGTGGCAGCAACTTTATGCAAACCCAAATCGTCAGTGGTCAACGCGACTTGCCGTTGTAGATTGGTGAGATCTACGGTGTCGTGATCACTCAGGTATACATATCCTAGTCCTGCAGCACACAAATACAAAGAGGCAGGTGAGCCTAACCCCCCTGCCCCTATGACTAATGCCTTTCCAAGTGCAATGCGCTCCTGTCCTTCAATTCCAATGTCCTCTAGCAGGATATGACGGCTATAGCGTAATAAACCTGCATCATCGAACATGGAGTGCCTTATTTCACTTCAGCAATTTTGTCTACTTTGCCAGTCTTCAAGAATTGTACGGCTTGGCTTAGTTGATAATCTGGTAACTCTTCGCCCGCTTTAAATTTTGCTTCACGTTCTTTCATGATGCGCTCACGCACCTCAGCAGCCTTTTTTGCTTTCTCTTTCAATTCGGCAGGCGTCAGTGCTTTGGCATTATTACCTGTTCCAGCTTTGGCATCGGTTGGGTTACTCAAATGGTGTTCAAGGTCAGCCTCACGGATGCCAATACCATCATCAGGGCTGAGCGCAGGATCTTCGGGCACGATGAAATCAGGCACGATGCCCTTTGCTTGAATAGAACGTCCATTGGGGGTGAAGTAGCGCGCCGTGGTGAGTTTCACCGCCGTATTATTCCCCAGAGGCAAAATCGTTTGAACCGACCCTTTACCAAAACTTTGAGTACCAATGACGGTAGCGCGCTTGTGATCTTGCAAGGCACCTGCAACTATTTCCGAAGCTGAAGCCGAACCACCGTTCACCAACACCACCATGGGTAGTTTTTTGACACTTGCAGGCAGTTTTGCCAAGTAATCTTCACCGCCAGGATGCAAATAGTTCTGGGGAGTAGCCGTCATGCGCATTTTGGCATCTTCCGTGCGCCCATCGGTGTACACAACCAAATCATTGGCGGGCAAGAATGCGGCAGAAACACCTACTGCAGCAGTCAGTAAACCACCCGGGTCATTGCGCAGATCCAGCACCAAACCTTTCAGATCGCCCTTATTATCGTCATAGGCCTTTTGAATAGAGGTAGCGAGGTTTTCTGCAGTATGTTCTTGAAACTGGCTGATGCGGATTGTGGCATACCCTGGCGCAACTTCTTTCAACCGAACACTTTTCACCTTAATCACGGCGCGGACTAAAGTCAGTACCAGAGGGCTGGTCTCACCTTTACGCAACACGGTGAGAGTGATCGGCGTGTCAGGCTTGCCGCGCATGCGCTTGACCGCCTCATCTAAGGTCAGTCCTTTTACAGCAGTTTCATCTAGCTTGGTAATGAGGTCACCTGCCTTCACCCCTGCTCGCGAGGCTGGCGAATCATCGATTGGGCTGACCACCTTAACGAGACCATCTTCCATGCCCACTTCAATCCCTAAACCACCAAACTCGCCTTGGGTACCCACTTGCAAATCTTTAAATGCTTCTTGGTCTAGATAGGCAGAGTGGGGATCTAAGCCCGACACCATGCCATTGATTGCTTCTTTGATGAGCTTTCGGTCATCCACGTTTTCTACATAATTTGCTTTTATGCTGCCAAAAACTTCTGACAGGGTTCGTAATTCTTCAATAGGCAGTGGCTGCTGAACTGATTTTTCAGCCACAGCAGAGTAATTCAAGCTCAGGGATACCCCTACAATTGCCCCTAAAAGCACTAAACCAATTTTTTGCGCTTTGCTACTCATTGCCTATTTCTCCTCAAAGCCTGACCCAATTTAGGACGAGACGAATTAATGTTTGACGGCCCAAATCATGGGATCAAACGGCTTACTTTGATATCTTAGTTCAAAATATAACCCGGCTTCAGCATTCCCGCCGCTATTTCCGACAGAGGCAATCACCACACCCCCTTTGACTACATCCCCTACTCTAGCGAACAAAGATTCCGTATTGCCATACAAACTCATATATCCACCACCGTGATCCAGGATGAGCAGATTACCAAATCCCCTCAACCAGTCACTGAAAACCACCCTTCCTGATGCGACAGCATGAACCTCACGCCCTTGAGGGGCCCGAATAAACAAACCACGCCAATTTAAAGTACTGTCTTCTCGTGGACTACCAAACCGATTAGCAAGTTCCCCCGTAACAGGTAGTCTTAGTTTTCCCTTCATTTTGGGAAAAGCTTCAGTGTCATAGCCTTCTTCGGCATTTTCATCTATGCGCGCAACACTCTCAGGTGGTTTTGCTTGAATATTCCCGCCAGAGGAGGATGCGGCAGGTGGTGCGGAAGGGGTCTCACGCGCTGCACGCTCTTTGGCTTCACGGGCTTCTCGCTGCGCTTTTTCTTTTTGCTTACGGCGCTCTTCCAGAGCGCGTGCAATGCGTTCTACCAGCTGGGTTAAGCGCTTTTCATCGCGCTCCATCGTCTGCAAATTACGCTTTTGCGCCTGAAGTTTGGTGGATAGCTCGGCTACTACCTTGGCATGCGCTGCGCTTTCTTGCTGCAGTTTGCTGCGTTCCTTAGCCCGTGCCTCACGCATTTTTGCAATGTCATGCGCTTTATCTTCGGCTTGTTTTTTGAGCACTTGAAGTCGATCAAGATCCTCTTGCAAAGAAGCAACTGCCTTCTGCCTTGCAGCCGCAATATGCTTAAGGTATTCGGTATCACGGGCTATTTGCTCGGGGTTTTCGCCTGACAAAAGCAGCGGCAACGTATCCTGACCGGCATTGGCGTATTGATACCGCAATAAATCAGCCAGACGAGATTGTCCTTTTTGAATGGAATCTTCTTCTGTAGTTTGCGCTTGCAAAAGGGCTTTTAAGCTCGCTTGGGCTTCGCCCTCCTGCTCACCCAATTTCCTTATTGTTCGGGTGGCATCACTGATCGATTGTTCTGAGCGCTTTAGCGCGTCGGCGGCTTCGATGCGACTTTCTTCAGTAGTCGCTAAATCTTTTTGTGCAGATTGAATGCGCTTACGCAAATCTTCAAGGTCGCGCCCAGCATGATCATCAATCGGGGAAGCCGCAAATGCCGTGCTACCTAGCAAGAGCAAAGCGCAGGTCAAATGCGCTAAGCACATTTTCACTCTAGGCTCCGATTCTTCCCTGACCAGCAACCGCCAACTTTGCCTCTTCAACACGAATTTGATCACCCAGATAATAGTTGCAGATCGGTTTGAGATCATCATCGAGCTCATAGACCAATGGCATTCCTGTTGGCACATTGATGCCGACAATATCTGCGTCAGCAATATTATCAAGATATTTGATTAATGCTCGAAGCGAGTTTCCATGCGCCACAATCAAAACCTGTTTGCCCTCTCGAATATGAGGGGCGATTGACTCTTCCCAATATGGGGTCACCCGGCCCACCGTATCACGCAAACATTCTGTGAGTGGGATCTGCGATGGATCTAGGTTTGCATAACGAGGGTCATGCAGCATCGCGCGTGGATCTGTTTTCACCAGAGGCGGGGGAGCGATATCAAATGCGCGGCGCCATTGCAAAACCTGCTCTTCCCCATATTTATCAGCTGTTTGCGCTTTGTTCAGACCTTGTAAAGCACCATAATGACGTTCGTTCAGGCGCCAGCTATGCTGAACAGGCAGCCACATTTGATCCATCTCCTCCAGCGCAATCCAAAGCGTACGAATTGCTCGGCGCAGCAAAGAGGTATGGGCAATATCGAAACGAAAACCGGATTGTTTGAGCAAATGTCCCGCCTCACGCGCTTCATTTCTTCCGCGCTCGGTAAGGTCTACATCAGTCCAGCCAGTGAAACGGTTTTGCTGATTCCACAAGCTTTCCCCGTGGCGCAGCAGCACAATCTTCTTCATTGAATAAATTTAGTCAGTGATCTATAAGGGAAATGAATAAAAGCTTTAACTTTCTATTATATCTGAGCTGAGATGAAGGCGCTGCGATCCTTGCTGCAGCCTCTGTTAGAATAGAAACCTATTGATTTGGAGTTTTCATGCATTTCCTCTCTCAAAACTTTGGTTACATCGCATTGATGATAATCAGTGCAGGCATGATGGTGTGGCCAGACATCGATCGCTTTATTAATGGTGGTAGCGTAATCGGCACCTTAGAAGCCACTCTTTTAATGAATCAAAAGCGCGCCATTGTTCTTGATATTCGAGCTTCAGAAGATTTTCAAAAAGGCCATATACCCAGCGCAAAGCATATTCCTGAGGCTGAAATTAAAACCCGTATTGCTGAACTGAACAAATTTAAAGAGCGGCCTGTTGTCTTGGTGGGCACTCGCCCAGCGACAGTCATGCGCGCCTTAAAGGCCGCAGGGTTTACTGAGATTTCTCAGCTTCGTGGCGGGATGAGCACCTGGTTAGAGGCGGGCTTACCCGTTCAAAAATTAACGAGTTAAGGCTTTTTAAATAATGCAAACCGTTGTGATGTTTTCTACCGCTGTCTGCCCATACTGCAATGCTGCCGAGCGCTTACTCAAGGCCCGAGGGGTAGAGCACATCGACAAGCGAAGAATTGATTTAGACCCTGCTCTTCGTGATGAAATGATGACGCGCAGCAATGGTCGACGCAGTGTTCCTCAAATTTTTATTGGCAATACCCACGTGGGTGGCTTCGATGATTTATCGGCGCTAGACCAGGCGGGTGGCCTGATTCCCCTGCTTCAAGGCACACAGCCAGAAGCTTAACTCTCGAAGGAAAGAAGCATGAGCGAAGAAGTAATAGGCACACAAGAAGACCAACCCGTTTTTGCCATTGAAAAAATTTATGTAAAAGATGCCTCACTCGAAATTCCTGGCGCACCTAATATTTTTCTAGAACGAGAAGCCCCAAACATTGAGGTGCAGCTCTCTACAGGTGGCGCCAATGTTTCAGAGGGAATCTTTGATGCCACCGTTAAAGTAACGGTGACCGCCAAACTGGGGGAGCGTGTCATGTTCTTGGTTGAGGTGACCCAAGGTGGCGTATTCCGTATTTTGAACATTCCTGAAGCTGAAATTCCTGCGATTTTAGGAATGGCTTGCCCGAACATCTTATTTCCCTACTTGCGCGAGACTGTTTCTGATCTCACCACCCGTGCGGGTTTCCCACCCGTGTTACTTAACCCAGTAAATTTTGAAGCGCTGTATGCGCAACAACAAGCCAATGCGCAGGTGGGTAGTAACGGCAACGGAACTTCCCACTAAAGATTGTTGCGATAAGCCTGACTGATATCTGAAGGCTTAAGATCATGCGAATAGCAATTTTGGGAGCAGGCGCCTGGGGTACGGCGCTTGCGATCAGTTTGTCGGCGCGGCACAGCGTCACGCTTTGGGCTCGCCGGCTTGAGGTTTGCACGGCGCTCCGCGATCATCGTATCCACCCCCATACGCTCCCTGGCATCACACTCCCCGCTCAAATCCAGATTGAATCTGATTTCACATTGGCAACACTTCATGCTGATTTGATTGTGATCTCCGTCGCCGTTGCAGGCGTTCGCAGTGTGCTCGATCAACTTGCAGCGTGCGACTATCAAAGGCCCGTAATCCTTGCCTGCAAAGGCTTTGAGCAAGGTAGTGAGCAATTACCGCATGTACTCGCTCAATACATCTTGGGCTCTGAGTCTCCGGTTTTTTCTTTATCTGGACCCAGTTTTGCCAGTGAGGTTGCCCAAGGCAAACCCACCGCGTTGGTTTTGGCAGGTGAAGATGGTTCTCTTTTATCTGAACTTGTTGCTGCACTTCATCACTCGCATTTACGCATTTACTCCAATGACGATCCTACCGGAGTAGAGCTTGCCGGCGCGCTTAAAAATGTGATCGCTATTGCTGCAGGGATGTGTGATGGAATGGGGCTAGGGCTCAATGCACGCGCGGCCCTGATTACGCGCGGCTTGGCTGAGATTCGGCGTTTAGGCAAACCTATGGGGGCAAAGCCAGAAACCTTTTTAGGCTTAGCAGGATTAGGAGATTTAATGCTGACCTGCACCGCCCCACTCTCCCGCAATTACCGAGTAGGGCAAGGCTTAGCCAAAAGTCAGGATTTGCAGGCTATCTTAAGTGAGTTGGGGGAAGTGGCTGAAGGTGTATCCACTGCCCGCGCGCTGCGCTCTATCTCCGCTCGTGTAGGGGTAGAAATGCCCATTTGCGCGGCTGTACTTGCTGTTATTGAAGGCCATGCATCCTGCGCTCATGCCATGACCACACTACTGGAACGCGACCCCCGCTCTGAAGCGCAGTAATCTCTCTCGCATTAGGAAAGGCAGTCACTCCAAATACTGACCAACTGTCACGCTCATCTCTGCCTCTCATTGATCTAACAAGTTAAAGCTTAGTGATTTGCTTTTCTCTTTAATTCTGAAGCAATCTTTTGCAAGCGGATGTATATCTTGATGCGAAAACCAATCAAGTCCATTTGCACTCAACCATCCCCACTAGAGTTTCAATTCTGTAAAGAAATCTGTACCCATAAAAAAAACCCCGCCGAAGCGGGGTTTTTTAATCCAATCAACAACCCTCTGAGAGGGCAGAGAATTAGAAGGTGTGATACATACCAACTGCAACCAATGAAGCATTGGAGGTTACGTTACCAGCTGTACTAGCAGGTGAATAACCAACAGCTAATGCTTGACTTTGGCCAGAGATATTGGTGGTTGCGGAATTAGAGTTCTCGATTACACCATAAAGATGAGTTCTTTTTGAGAGACCATAATCAGCACCCAAGGTGGTCAGTGTAGGACGTGAATTCAGATAGTTATCGTTAACAAAAACATACTGAATACCAACTTTCAACTTAGGTGAAACGTTGTAAGCTAAACCTACTTGTCCAATCTGTGCGTCTACGTAACCGGTTGACAATGCACCACGTGCTGCACCAGAAGAAGCTACGCGCATTTCTTGACCTTCAACGGTGAAGTCACCAAAGGTATACATGCCACCAACCAAATAACGATTAACTTTATTGGTACTAGTAGCGGGTGTTGTACCGTTGTTTTGAGTCTCAGCACCTAAGTTCACGGTTAAACCGTTCTTAGCGTAAGTTGCACCAAAGTATGTTCCAGAGGCTGCTGTAGTACTGCCAGCTACGTTACCAAACTGATAACCAACGCTCAAAGTTACGTTGTCAACAAGCTTAGGAGCTTCGTAATAAAGCCAATTTTGACCGAATACTGCAACGGTTGTAATGGGGTTGTTGGTTCCGTAGGGGTTTTGGTAGTCAGTAGCCGCTGCTACGCCAGTCGCAATACCTGCTGAACCAACGTGACGCACACCCATTGCTTGCTCAGCAACGGACTGAATCCAGAGTGGGTCTAAACGCTGACCGGCTGTAATATCACCGAAATCACCCTTAATACCGACGTTGGAAGCACGAATAAACAAGGCTGAACCAGTTGTGTTACCTGTGTTTGCGGTCAAATTGCTTTCCAGATTGAAGTGGGCAGTCATGCCATCACCCATATCTTCAGAACCCTTAATACCCCACAATGAAGGCAACCATAATCCATCACCCATTGCAGATTGGGTTTGAGTTCCAGATGCATTAGAAATGTTTGCAACGGACAAATCAATAATCCCGTAAAGGTTAGCATCAGCCATTGCGGAACCGGAAACGATTGCCAGTGCTGCGGCGGCAAGAATTTTCTTGTTCATT
>Ga0114962_10000042_pt1 | contig 93504 bp, 92 predicted proteins | sample C_130820_MF_Meta_FD_87017 | JGI IMG/M metagenome (GOLD analysis project Ga0114962, IMG submission 87017) | Freshwater microbial communities from Lake Croche, Canada to study carbon cycling - C_130820_MF_MetaG | ecosystem: Environmental > Aquatic > Freshwater > Lake | place: Lake Croche, Canada... | reverse complement strand
GCCTTGATTAAGCCAGTTATTACATAAGGCATACAGAAATAAAGATCTTGCTAAACGATGCTTGAGACTTCCCGAGGGATGCGTTGACTCATCCTTTAGGTATAGATCAATACCATGGTTAGAATAGTTTTTTAATGGGATTGGAATGATATGCGTATCTACACTTCGACTAAAATCAGCTTCAATTTTTAGAACTGCCTGATTAATCCAGTCTTTTTTAGAAAGTTTCATAGTGTAGGGGCTTTAATCTGTCTTGGCTAAATGATTTTTAGCATGAATTTTTAAAAATACGCGGTCAATCTTATTTGTTGAAGCTAGGGGCAGTGCATCTAAAAAAATAACCCAACGGGGGTGTTGATAGGCTGGCCCATTGGCTAAGCAAAAACCTTTCACTTCGGATTCGGTAAGCATGCTGTTATGATTTTTGACTACATAGGCTACAGGTTTTTGTCCTTTAATGTAATCCTCAACAGGAACCACGGCGGCTGCTAGAATATCTGGATGGGATTCAAGTAATCGCTCAACTTCTGTGGGATATATATTTTCTCCACCACAAACGAACATATCGTCGCTTCGGCCAACAAAGTAGTAAAAACCCTTTTCATCTTTTCGAAAGATATCTCCAGTACTATAAAAACCATCAGGCGTGAATGGATTGGGTATTGGATCCCTCAAGGAGCTTTGATGGTAGCCAAGCATTACTCCGGGAGATTTCATTTGAAGGATGCCTTCATTTGCTGGTTGATTATTTTCATCGACTAAACGCAGGCTAACCTCAGGATGAGCGTAGCCGACGGAGATTGTTGGTTGCTCTAACTGCTGAGGATGTGCACCAAAGACTACAGGCCCACCCTCTGTCGTACCAAAAGCATTCGTGACTTTGGTATTCGGGAGAGCCTGATGGATTGCCTCTAACAGCTTGGGTGAAATTGGTGCTGAGCCCATTCTTAAAAACTCTACTGACGACAAGTCAGCTCGTTTGAGAAGTTCAGTTTCTTGTAACATCATAGCGATCATGGGCGGCACAGCAGTGAGCCAAGTGCAACGATATTTTTCGGTTGCTTGAATATACTCTTTGGCATTAAATTGCGGCAGCAGAATCATTTGCGCGTGCGCTAGAATAGCTAGCTTGGTGAGAGCTAGGGCATTCATGTGGTACATGGGCGCAGCGATTAAAAAACGGTGCTTTGACCAATTATTTTTACCAAGGCGTGTTTTAGCAACCCAAATATGGCTTTGATGGCTAAGCATCACGCCCTTCGGTTGTCCTGATGAACCTGAGGTATATAAAATCATAGCGATTTGATGAGGTTTAGGAATAACCGAGCAATAAGCTCCTGGATTGATAAAGTGATCAAATCCTTCGGAATTACTTTGATTAAAAACAATTTTTGGCAGGGTTGAAGGAATCTGAGGGGCGCGTAAAGCATCACAAAAAACCAATTGAGCGCCTGAGTCTGCTAGCACAAAATCAATCATTTTCTGAGGGAATTTATAATTAACTGGTACCGCAACGAGTCCAGCTCTCATAATTCCCAAATAACTGGCAATGAATTCCGCCCGATTGGCTGACAGAATTCCAATCCGTGTACCGGGTAATAGGGCTAATTGATCAAGGCCTCGAGCAACTGCATTAGCCATGGCGTCGAGTTGGGCAAAAGTAAACTCTCTCGGAGACGATTCGCCCCCTAGATCGATGAGGGCGACTTGATTGAAATCGAAGTCGCGCCTAAATAAATCCCCTAAATTCGTAGGATCCAAGGACACACTTTAAGCTTTAGGTGGGGGTGGCGGTGCAGTTGAGTACACGCCTCTACCGCTAGCGCATAATGCGCCGTCTTGATCGTAGACCATCGCTTCAGCCACGCTAATTTGGCTACCAAACTTAATCACTTTACCTTTAGCAATTAAGTTTCCTGGCATAGCTGCCCGGTGATAGTCAACTCGCAAGTCGATAGTAGGTACTCCCCGACCGGTTTTAGAGACTAAAGCCCAATCTGCGGTGAGGTCGACTAAAGCTGCTAAGATTCCGCCATGGGTATATTTACGATCAGGGTTTACAACCCATTCCTCGCGCCAGGTGGCTTCAATTTCTATTGCACCTTCAGTGACGCTGAGCACTTTCAATCCAAGCCACTGATGAAATGGTCCACGTTTTAATTTTTCTTCAACTTCTAGCGCTGTAATCATTGGAGTAGACATATCGAATACCTTTTAATGTTAGGGGGTAATAATAACTTTACCAAGCACTTCTCTATCTTGGATTAATCGTAAACCTTCGCTAGCTTGTTCTAGAGGGAGAATTTTATCAATCATTGGGGTGATTTCACCTTTTGAAATCATGTCCATGAGCGCTGTGAGGTTGTCCATATAAAAACTATTTGAGCCGATGATTTGTAACTCAAAGCTCCAGACATACCGTAAGTCTTCTTTAGGATCGTGCCCAGCTGTAGCGCCGCAGACTAATAATTTCCCGCCGCGTTTTAAACAGCGTAGAGATGGGACCCAAGTGTCTCCTCCGGTAAAGTTAATCACTACGTCCACACCACCCTCATAATTGCGGCGTTGTGGTTTGCCATATTTTTCAATAGCCCATTTAGAAAAATCAACATCTTTATAGTTGATGACTTCATCGGCACCAATTTCTTTGAGTCGAGCTAATTTTTCTGCGCTGCTTGCACAGGCGATCACTTCGGCACCTAATTTTTTAGCCAGGATAACGCAGCCAGTACCCACTCCACCGGAGGCTCCGAGTATGAGTACTCGGTCACCTTTTTTAACGGTATTGTGCGTAATTAACATACGATGCGCAGTACCATAGGCCACTGGTAATGAGGCGGCCTGTTCAAAAGAAACGGCGTCAGGCATTTTAATCAGCTGTTCTGCCGAGACAAGACAATACTCGGCCATTCCACCGTCAAGCATTTCACCCATTAAGCCCTTGGTTTTATTTAAAGGATTTACCAGGACTCGGTCACCCACTTGCCAGCCAGTAACTTGGCCGCCGATTTCTGTGATCGTACCAGCGAAGTCAAGACCTATTACCACAGGCAGGGGAACCTTAATACCAGGCATACCTTTGACGGTAAAGACGTCATGATAATTAAACGAGGACGCGCCGACGCGAATAATGACATGGCCATCTTGTAGGGTGGGCATTGGGTAATCGGTAACGCATTGTAGATTTTCAAGACCACCATGCTGGCTAAGTACCAAAGCTTTCATAAGTTTTATTTCTCCGGGGATTAAATTTGAATTGAAATATTAAGCGATTTTTTTAGTGCAGTTAAATTATAGCTTTAGGTCTACTTGCTTGAGCTTTGCTTATCATAATCCAATTGATAAAAATAAAATTGCTATTTTTATCAATTTTTAATAGTTTTTTAGGATATATTTCTACTATTATGAAAATAGATAAAATAGATTTGCAAATATTGTCGATTCTGCAACAGGATGGTACTTTGCCAGTTAGCTCAGTTGCAGAAAAAGTTGGTTTGTCTGTTACGCCATGTTGGCGCAGGATTGCACGACTTGAAGATGAAGGCTATATTCGCAAGCGGGTAGTCTTATTAGACGCCCATAAACTAAATGTTGGCGTGACAGTTTTTGTGGCGATTAAAACTAGTGGCCATAACCAAGCATGGTTTGAAAAATTTCAGGCGGCGGTGATGAAACTACCCGAGGTAGTCGAGTTTTATCGCATGAGTGGGGATATGGACTATCTTTTACGCGTTGTCGTCCCGGATATTGCAGGTTATGATGCTGTTTATAAAAAGTTAATTAAGACAGCAGATATCTTTGATATTAATTCCAGTTTTGCGATGGAGCAGATTAAATACACGACGGCATTACCGTTAAATTTTCTGTGAGTAAGGGCAATCGATAACTTGGGGCGACTTTGCTATCAGTGCTTGGTGCAAGCATGCACTAGAGTGTCCAAAGAGGTGCGGATTAGCTAAAATACAGTTTCGATGTTGGTAAATTTAAGTACTAGTTGCAAAAGATTTTGTCAGGCCATTTTTATTTGTAAAGATTATCTGTAAAGAGTTTTTTAGACCTTAAGTTGAACTTTATCTTTTTGGGAAATGTATTTAAATGAAAAAAAATAGTTGGCTTTATCGTGTGATGTATGGGGTGATTTTCACTTTGTTGGGGATGATGTCACTAGGGTTGTATGCCCAGCCTGCCAGTTATCCCAATAAACCCGTTAAATTATTAATTCCTTTTCCACCCGGCGGGCCAGCTGATGGCATCGGTCGATTGATGGCTGTCGCACTGTCTAATTCGATTCGGCAAACAGTCTTCGTAGAAAATCGGGGTGGCGCAGGCGGTGTCATTGGTGCTGAGTTAGTTGCCCAATCACCAGCTGATGGCTACACCCTCATGCTTTTACCATCTGCCCTAGTTGCTAATGCATCCCTGTATCCCAAGCTAACTTTTCAAATTACCCGTGATTTTGTCTCGGTATCTGGTCTGGCAAGATTTCCTTTGATTTTAGTTACCCATCCATCTTTGCCAGTCAAGTCGGTACAGGATTTGATTGTCTTGGCTAAAAATAAACCCGGCCAACTAAATTTTGCGTCTGCCGGTTCTGGAGGTGGCGCACATTTAGCAGCCGAAGAGTTTAAGCACTTGACTGGCGTGACTATGACGCATATCCCTTATAAAGGTACGGGTCCAGCTGTAACTGATACCTTAGGTGGCCAGGTTAATTTAATGTTTGGTTCAGTTGAGTCCGTGATTGAATTTATTAAGTCTGGCAAATTAAGACCTTTAGCCGTGACCAGTGCGAAACGGATTCCGATTTTGTCTGATGTACCAAGCATGATGGAGGCTGGTGTTAAAGGTTATGAAATGGAATCTTGGTTTGCGGTGGTTGCACCAGCGGGTGTGTCGCGTCCGATCGTGGAGTATTTAAGTAAAGAACTTGGCCTGATTTTGAAAAGCCAAGATTATATTGAGAAAGTAAAAGCACAAGGTGGGGAAGTTTTACAATTGAACGCACAACAACTAACCGACTTCACAAAATCAGAAAGTGTGCGCTGGGAAAAAATCATCAAAGAAACTGGTGCTAAACTTGATTGAATATTCGTAGAAAGATAAAGATGACACAACTAACTCCCTTTAAAGAGGACTTAAGAGGCTTTGTTGAAAGATTAAGGCAGACTGGTGAACTGATTGATTTACATCAAGCAGTAGATATTCGACACATCGCAACCTTAGTCGATCAATCCGATAAAGCAATTTTATTTCACCGAGTGATTGGTTATGATATGCCCGTCTTATCGGGTATTGTTAGAACTCAAAAACGTGCTGTGATGTCCGTTGGCTGTGAGACGTTCAGAGAAATTGAAGATAAGCTTCAGTATGGGATTGATCATCCGATTGCTGCAACGCGCGTGAGCACTTCTAGTACTGAAGAAATTATTTGGCAAGGAGATGAGGTCGATTTATTTAAATTGCCAATCCCCATGAGTTCGATTTACGATGGCGGCCCGATGATTACTGCTGGAGTAGTCATTGCACGTGACCCTGAGTATGGGATAAATACTGGCGTATACCGCTTTATCGTCAAAGAGAAAAACCTCACTGGCATTGATATCGTTACTCCGAATAATATGCGGATGTTTGCTCAAAGAGCATTTGAAGCAGGTCGTCCTTGTCCCATCTCGATTTCGATTGGAACGCATCCGATGGAAGTTTTAGGAGCTGGTTTTAGAGCGCCAATTGGTGTTGATGAGATGGGAATTGCCGGTGGTATTCGTGGATGCTCGGTGGCTTTGGGTCAGTGCAAGACGATTGATATGCCCTATATTGCGGATAGTGAAATTGTTTTGGAGGCAGAGATATTACCGGTTGGCTGGACGCAACCTGAGGGGCGTTTTGGTGAGTTTACTGGCCTCATGGGTGGTCTACATTGGAACCCCAATGTTCGGATTAAAGCAATTATGATGCGTAAAAACCCCATGTTTTATTTCTTGCATATGCCTTGGGAAAATACCTGGTTGGCAGCCCCAACACGTTATCAAGCCATTCGACGTGCCTTAAAAACGGCCGGCGTTCAAGTCAAGGATATTAATGTTACTTTGGGTGGGCGAGCATTTTGGCATGCGGTGATCTCGATTAAAAAACAAGCTGGTGAAGGGAAGAATGCACTGCTTGCAGCTTTATCGGTCATGGACCTCAAGCATATTGTAGTGGTCGATGATGATATTGATGTATTCAATCCAACTGAGGTTGAATGGGCAATAGCCACTCGCGTTCAAGGCGATAAAGACGTGATGATTATTCCTGGGGCACGGGCTAAGCCATTAGACCCGAGCTTGTATATCACGCCAGGGCAAGTACCAACTGGTGCAAAGGTTGGTATTGACGCAACGATTGGTGAGGGTATACCTAAGGAGCGTTTTGAACGTATTTCATATGCCTATGCTGATCGGGCAAAGATTGCTGACTATTGTGCCGGTAAGGCCGACCCCGAATTAGTTACACAAAAAAATACTGACCAAGAGTTGGCAGATCAAATCATCGCTTTAATAGAGATCAGTCCAGTTTACTATTCGGAGATCGCTGAGAAATTTTCTCAATATAGTTTTGTAACAGTTGCAAAAACTTTTGGTGAATTGCATGCACAGGGTATTTTGTGGCAAGACCCGCGGGGAAAAATGTGTTTGAAAAATTCCAAGTTTGCTGCCAAGCAACCAGGGTAGATATCTGCCAGCTTGTTTAGTAATCTAAGACACCAAACTTTATAAAGGAAAGCTGCATATGCAATTCGATTGGGGTAATCCGTATCCGACTATTCGGATGCCGGTCATGGGCCGGAATATTGTTTCCACTTCTCACCCGTATGCGGCTCAAGCTGGTTTGAAAGTGTTGCACGCTGGCGGAAATGCCATCGATGCTGCTATTGCTGCTGCTGCCGCTTTGATGGTGGTTGAGCCCGTTTCGAACGGCTTGGGCAGTGATTGCTTTGCAATTGTTTGGGATGGAAAAGAATTACACGGATTAAATTCTTCGGGAGTTGCGCCACAAGCGTGGAGCCCACAGTATTATGAAAAGAAATACGGACTAGATGGAAATGGGGTGGCTAATCGTCCAAAGCGCGGTTGGGACGTGGTAACTGTTCCTGGGGCGATTGCTGGTTGGGACGCCTTATTAAACCGATTTGGCTCAAAGCCTTTAGGTGACTTATTGCAACCTGCCATTGAAATTGCTGAACAGGGTTATGCTTTGCCACCAATTTTGGCGCATAAATGGGCTGCAGGGGTCGTTGATTTAAAAGACCAGCCTGGATTTGCACAGACCTTTATGCCTAGTGGGCGAGCGCCTAAGACAGGAGAACTATTCCACTTTCCAGGCGCGGCAAAAACCCTTCGCCAGTTAGTTAGAAGTGGCTTAAAAGATTTCTATACAGGTGAGATAGCAGCGGCAATTGTGGCTTACTCGAACCAACATGGCGGGAGTATGTCGCTGGCCGATCTACAATCTTATCAACCTGAATGGGTTGGAACGATTGCTCAAAAGGTGCTTGGCAGAGATGGCAAAACCTATCAAGTGCACGAAATCCCTCCCAATGGTCAGGGTATTGGAGCTTTAATTGCTTTGGGTATCTTAGAGCATTTTGATTTAGCAAGTTTGCCTGTTGATGGCATAGCTAGTCAGCATTTGCAGATTGAAGCAATGAAGTTAGCCTTTGCCGATGTGTATCAATATGTAGCAGATGCGCGTTCGATGGCGGTTACGCCCGCACAAATGCTTGATCCGAGTTATTTAGCCGCTCGGGCAAAACTAATTGATATGAAAAAATCTACGCATTTTTCACATGGAATGCCTGAATCAGGCGGGACGGTTTATCTCTCAGTAGCAGATGCACAGGGTCGAATGGTTTCATTTATCCAAAGCAACTATATGGGTTTTGGCTCGGGTGTAGTTGTGCCTGAGTGGGGCATTAGTCTGCAAAATCGTGGATTTGGATTTTCTATGGATCCCAAATCAAGGAACGTTGTTGCTGGCGGTAAAAGACCTTTTCACACAATTATTCCAGCATTTTTGATGCGCGAAGAAAATGGTATACAGGTTCCTCAAATGAGTTTTGGGGTGATGGGTGGAGACATGCAACCGCAGGGCCATATTCAAACAGTATTACGGATGCTCAAGTATGGCCAACAACCACAAGCGGCTTGTGACGCGCCAAGATGGAAAGTTAATCACGACTTTACCTTAGATGTCGAACTTAATTTAAGTGCTAAAACCATTGATGGCTTAAAGGAATATGGCCATATTTTAAAGAAAATCGATGATCCCTATATGGACTTTGGATCAGGTCAATTTATATGGCGCTTATCGGACCAGTTGTCTGGTGGGTATGTTGCAGCAAGCGACAGTCGCAGGGATGGGCTTGCTGCTGCTTATTAAGTTATTTATTCGATTGGTGTAGATTGAGCATTCAAAAAAGAATTTGAAATTCAAGCAGAAAGATCAGTCCGATTTTTGAAGCCTACCCTCTTTAACCAGCTTGGCCCAGCGCTGGACGTCGGTTAAATACCATTTTTCGAATTCAGATCCTGGACCGGGCAGGGGTGTAGCGGCAACTGCGTCTAGCCGATCTTTTACTGCGTCAGATTTTAAAGCTTGCAAAATTGCATTCTCGACTACTTTTAAAGCTTCATCTGGCACCGCTGCTGGCGCAAAAAAACCGAACCAAGTCCCGAATTCAAATCCTGGGTAGCCTTGTTCAGCAAAAGTTGGCACATTTGGAAGTAATTTCGAGCGCTTACTAGAAGTAATTGCTAGGGCCCTTACCATGCCACCTTTGGCTTGTGGAAGGGATGAGCCCATCACATCAGTGAGGACCGTAATACGTCCAGCAATTAAATCGGGATAGACTGCTCCACTTCCCTTATAAGGGATATGTGTCATTTCAATACCACTCGCTGATTTAAACAGTTCGCCGACTAAATGACTACCGGTGTTATTGCCAGACGACCCAAAACTTGCTTGAATGCGGTTTGCTTTCACAGCACTCACAAATTCGGCAAGATTTTTAAAGGGTGAGTCGTTTGATACCAGCATCAGACTAGGAATAGACGCCACACCTGCAACGGCTTTTAAATCTTTAGTCGGATCAAAATTGAGCTTTGCCAAGCTTGGGCTAGTAGATAGGCTAACAGATGCAAATAGAAATGTATGTCCATCTGGCTTGGCCAATTTGGCCACATATTCAGCCCCAATATTTCCTCCTGCTCCAGGCTTGAGCTCTGGCAAAACAGTTTGTGCAATGATTTTGCCCATTTCATCGGCAATTACACGTCCAAGAACATCTGCTGAACCACCGGCAGCGTAAGGGATAATCATGACTAATGGTCTGGTTGGGAAGTTTGCTGCGTTAGCCAGGTTACAAAAGACAGTAATCAGACTAAAAAAAATGATGAATAGTCTACTGGCTCGACAAGATCTTGTCATAGGGTGCTTTCAGTTTTAAAGAAAATTGGTTAATAATTTTTGTCACAAATAAATCTTAATTTACCATTTTTTTGGCAAAAAGGTGGGATTTGCAAACTTCTAAAGTGTTCAAATTTTGTGCGTTTTGCACCAAATGATTACTAATTTTTCATACAAGTGAAATATCACTTGTCTAGAATATTAATTAAATCAACACGAAATTCAAGTTATGACTCTTTACTACACCACCCTTTTGCTTGTAACGATTACCTTTACTTCCTCCCTCCTTGGCGAGAGAAGACGCTTTTTCTTAAAACGCAAGAAAAAGGAAGAAGAGAAAAAAATTCAAGATGAACTCGACTCGGTCAAACACTTGCAGTTGTGATCAGGTAAGCTGTTTTTTATGCCTGCTTGAGCCAGTAACAACTAACTATCGTCATCTACATCAGATTATTCATCCTACGGGGAATCTTTGGTAGTTCATTGAAAGTAGAGCCAAAACTGATAAACTAGCCAGGCTATCCTTGAAAAAGATCCTACTAAAGAGCAATATTGAAATTATAGAATCGAACTGAGTGGATTAGTGGGGCGGGGGACAAATAGATGAACTCTAATTATCCCAATCAGTTACCAAAAAAATTCCTGTTGATGACTAGATCTTGGGTAGCTTGATCTAGATTTGAGTTCTTTGAGTTAGCCGCAGTATTTACTTTAATCGTACTTATCCTAACTTCTTCAATGTGTGGAACTGTCAGGGTTACTGCGGGCTTGATACGTAAGACGCAATTACTTAGATCCATGAGATACTCCGAATTTTTTAAGGATTGCGGCATGGCTATATCAAGCAGTCGATGCAGTAAGTCTGTCGTATGTTCTGGATCAGGGCTTGCTATAACAATCTCTTGCAAGTGATTTTTTCCATTAGGATGCTTTGTTACTTGGTCAAACCAGAGATAATCTGGGGTCAGATGTTCACAGAAATAAATTCTGAGACCGGTAATTGGTTGAACAGAAAACCGTACTGTTTTAAACAGGGCCGTTTGAATCAGTTCGTTAACTAGGGCAGGGCGCGAGAGATCTTGGATAGGATTTGGATCGAACCCCGCTTGTTTTAAATAATTAAAGCATTGCTCCGCATCATTTGTTTTAAAAACAAGCGCGTCTAAGCCAATTGCTAAATCTGCTATTTCTTTACGCTGAGGGACTGTGCCATACTCCCATCCGAGAACTTCTAAATACGTACTATCTAGCATACATAGTTGGTTAGAAGATCCCAAATTATGTTTTGATAATTGCGTTAAATTAAAACCTAGCTTAGCTAATTGATTACTGATCGCTAATATTTGGTCTCTAGCCATCAGTACTAGATGATCGAACTGGTAGTTCATCAAAAATGCGTGCTTCAGATCTATGGGTGGAGTTCGGCGATGAGTTCAATCTCAACACAACAGCCCAGAGGTATTTGAGCTACTCCAAAAGCGCTTCTGGCATGTTTCCCGGCTTCTCCAAATACTTCAAAAAGGAGCTCAGAACAGCCGTTAATCACGAGATGGTGCTCTGTAAATTCAGATGTGGAATTGACTAGCCCCATCACTTTCACGATGCGCTTAACCCGGTCTAGTGAGCCCGCATGCTCCTGCAGGGTCGCTAAGAGGTCAATCGTAATTGCTCTAGCGGCAAGTTTGCCAGTCGCGGTATCCATATTAAGACCTAGTTTTCCTACCCAAGGTTTGCCATGTTGTTTCGCAATATGGCCTGATAGAAAAACTGTCGAGCCAATTGCGGCAGACATCACGTAGGCTGCTGCTGGTGGGCTTGCTGGAGGGAGTTTGATACCTAAGTTTTGTAAACGTTCGGATATTGTAGAAGTAGGACTAGACATGTGGATATTTTAAAAGTTTATTTAATAGTTAATCATATAAAGATCATTTGTGGTAATCATACTGTATTACGAAAAGCAACTACCCTAAGTGAGACATTGCTATGTTCAAAGTGGGGATTATCTTCTGTGAGGTACACACTGATCAAAGGATGCCCTTTAAACAGAATATAATGAAATTGGCACCGGTCTAAAGCGCCTATGCAGCGCCTATGCAAAAGATGCTTGGCTAGCTAGGTTTTTTAGAGTTTTTTTAATTCAAAGTCCGAATCTAACAAAGTGAGTTGTTTATGGATCATCCAAAGCGTTTAATTGTCGGTATAAGTGGCGCCTCAGGGATTGTATACGGCGTGCGGATTTTACAAGCCTTATATGGCTCTGAGATAGAGACCCATTTAGTGATGTCTGACTCGGCCAAACTAACTCTTTCGTCAGAGATGGATTTGACGATTAAGGATGTTGAGAGCTTGGCAAGTGTGGTTCATAACAATAAAAATATTGGGGCAACAATTGCCTCTGGTTCATTTAAAACGTTGGGCATGGTGATTGCGCCGTGCTCGATTCGTTCTTTGTCTGAAGTGGCTTGGGGTACGACCACGAGTCTATTATCGCGGGCGGCTGATGTTGTCCTCAAAGAAAGACGTCGGTTAGTCTTAATGGTTCGAGAGACTCCACTGCATTTAGGGCACTTAAGGTCGATGACCCAAGCCACTGAAAATGGTGCGGTAATTATGCCGCCGGTTCCAATGTTTTATTCAAAGCCAGAAACAATCGATGATATTGTGAACCATACAACAGGCCGTTGTTTAGATTTATTTGAGATTGATACGAGTTTAGTCAAACGTTGGTCTGGTATAGGTAAACAAGCACTATCAACGACCCAAAATTCTTAAAATGGGATACGATATGCAGACTGCTACGACACTTTTTGTATACTATAAAATTACTACTGCGCAACATGTAACAACTCTGCATTTACTCCGTCTGATGGCTCAGAATTTAAAAGCCCAATACAGGGATTTGGAAATAGAAATGATGCAACGTCCCGAAGTTTCAAGTGATGGCTTGGAAACTTGGATGGAGGTTTATCGATACCCTGGGGGGGTTACATCAGAAATGATTGCCAAGATTGCAACGAGTGCTCAGGAAAGTGGCTTACCCTTAGCAAGAAAAGTCGAGATTTTTATACCGTTGGTTTAAATCAAGACGCAATTTTTTTAAAGATTTGATTGAAAAATTCGGCAATATCGATTAACTCTTGGGGATGGACTGAATGCTCCATGGGATAAGTTTTCCAGTGGACTTGATAGCCAAGCTCTACGAGTAATTTACGTGACTCTTCAGCACGCTCTGGAACTACAACTGGGTCATAGATGCCGTGCGCTAAAAAAATTGGCGTATTTTGGTTTGTCAGTTGTCGTTGACTCTTAAACTGATCAGCTAGTGGCAGGTATCCGGATAAGGCAATAATTCCAGCTAGTTCTTTTGGAAATAGTAAGCCAGTGTGTAAGGCCATGGCACAGCCTTGCGAAAAACCTGCTAGGGCAATATTTTCATAGGGAATCCCTCTTTTTACCTCCTGCTCAATTAATTCGCAAATAGCTTGGGCGGAGCGTGTGATACCGGTAGCATCCTGTTTTTGGACCAAATTACTGCCATAAATATCGTACCAAGCGGGCATCACATAGCCATTATTGACCGTGACTGGCATGCTGGGTGCGTTTGGGAATACAAACCGAATAGGAGGACAATGACGCAGATTTAATTGCGGGACAATTCCTGCAAAGTCGCTCCCATCAGCACCTAGGCCATGCATCCAAATTACGCTAGCGAGCGGGTTTGGTGATGTTTCATGTTCAATACAAGTCAGCATAGTTAGCAATCATATTTCTAAAGAGATTATTCTATTTTAGGGTGTAGTATAAATACTCTCAAGTTTTTTATATGAAAGGTGTTTTATGACAATATCCATGTTCCAAGCCAGCGTTCCTCGACTAGTTAATATGTTGACAAATCTTTCTGCAATCCTAGAAAAGTCGCAGATCCACATTGAAGCAAAAAAATTAGATGCCACTGCATTTACGCATTTTCGATTATTTCCTGATATGCTCAATTTGACTAGGCAGGTTCAAATAGCTACCGACACTGCCAAATCTGTTGTTGCACGATTGGCAGGCGTTGATATTCCCGCTTATGAAGATAATGAACAGACGATTGCTGACTTACAAAAACGCATCGCTAAGACAATATTGTTTGTTGAGGGTTTTACGCCCCAACAGATTGATGGTACAGAGGACAAGGTAATCATTACCAAGCGGGGCGATAAAGAGACTCATTACGTTGGCATGCAATTTTTGCTCAGCCATGCTTTACCTAACGTCTATTTTCATATCACAACGGCATACAATATTTTGCGCCATAATGGCGTAGAAATTGGTAAGCGAGATTATTTAGGAAAAATTATTTAGGTCGGCAACTAGGCCTAGGATTGATATACATCGAATAAGCAGATTGTTTGGACAGTTTTTGCAGTTTGAAGTAAGAGTTGATCCTGGGTCATTTTTCCTACTAACTGTAAACCTAGCGGTAAATTATTGCGAGACTTTGCGATAGGCATCGTGATTGCGGGGAGTCCTAAAAAGCTCCACAAAGAACAAAACATGGGATCGCCAGTAGAGCTCAGTCCAAGGGGCGCTTCGCCATTTGCCGGAATGGTGAGGAGAGCGTCGTACTGACTCAGATAGGGTACTACTGCTTGACGCAGTTGGCTTTGGGTAGTCTTAGCATTCGCATACTCGATGGTGGTAATTGCTTGCCCTTGTGTTACAAGACTCTGAATGTGTTCACTTAAGAGGTGTTTAAATTCTTTTACATGATGCTGGTGGACAATAGCTGCCTCATAAAACATCAAGGTGGTCATCGAGTGAAGGCTATCCCAAAAAAGAGTTGGCAACTCTATTTCATTAACGATTACACCCTCGGACCTTAGTTTACTGATTACATGTTGTATAGCTAGCACTTGTTCTTGGCTGATGAAATGATCAAAAGGCGTTTTTAAAAGAGCCAATCTTGGATTCAGATTAGATGCCAGCTCTTGGTCCAGATCAAGAGCTGGCTTGACGTGCTCATCTGCCTGTACCGATGTGTGTTGCAGTAAATTAAAGGCATAAGCAACGTCATCGACAGAACGCGTAAATAGTCCAACATGATCTAATGATCCAGAAAAAGGGAAAATTCCCTCTATCGGCAGTGTTCCAAAGCTAGGTTTAAATCCAACCACTCCACAAAAAGCCGCAGGCCTTATAACAGAGCCTTGTGTTTGAGTACCGACCGCTAGAGGCACGATGCCGGCTGCTACTGCTGCGGCTGAGCCACTAGAAGAACCACCGGGAGTATGTTGGTGGTTCCATGGATTTTTTGTGGGGCCGGACTTTCTATAAGCAAACTCGGTTGACACTGTCTTACCGAACAAGACGCCACCTAAATTAAATAGTTTTTCCACGATTGGAGCATTTTCTTTTGGGAGGTGGTTTTGATAAATGACCGAGCCATTTGTCGTGATTAAATCTTTCGTAGAAATAATATCTTTGATCCCTACGGGAATTGCTGATAGTGGTCCTGAACGCATCGATTTTTGGAGGACATCTATTGTGCTACGCGTCACAAAGGCTTTTAATTGTGGTTCGAGTAAGTCTGCTAGGTTGTAACAATCTTGCAAATATTTTTTTTCGTCCAGAGCTTTTGATTGAATCAGTCGACAAGCTTCGATGAGTCCCAGATGTGCAGGCATAATTAATAATTTAAATTTTACAGATTATTGTATAAAACTGTTATATAAAACCCAGAGATTTTTACTGCGAACAGGATTTCAAAATATCTTTTTAATGAACTGATGTAATCTATTAATCTGGCAACCATGCGACAATTTTTTCACGTTGGATTGCTAACCAGGCTTTTAATTCTCCATTATCAATAATTGGAATCATGCGCCAGTTCATCATAAAAATCGTACCATCTTTTTTATAATTTACGGCCTCACCTTCAAAGACCGTGACATCAATAAGACATTTCCGTAAACGTTGAATGACCACTTGGGAGGTACTTGGGCCTTGGAGAATCTTTGGAGATTTCCCGAGAATTTCATCTATGCTATAGCCAGTCAGTTGCGTGAACGCTGAGTTCGCATAAGTAATTTTGGGATTATTTGAGGCATCGGTGATGAGAACAGAATCGTAGCCCTGCAAAAGCATGGTCTCTAGAATAGATAGGCATAAATCACTACTGTAGGCATTTTGAAGATTGCTAAGCATGCCGTAACGTTAACACAGTTTATTTTTTAGATTTATTTGACTGAGCTTTTACAAGAGTGGCTCTTTTATAGTTTGGAATGCGTGCCGTCGCAAAGAGGTGATTGATGAGTCTGTTTACAACCACAAAAGAAGACTTTTTTATTTTCGGTAGCCATGTAATCTAGGGGCTCACATTCTGTCACTTGATGTGAATCATCACAAAAGGGTTGATTTTTACTCAGTCCACAAGAACACCACTGATAAGTTTTGCCAGCCACAACCTCAACTGCATAGGGAGCATTTTTTGCTGTTTTTGCTTTCATCATGATTTCCAGTTCAAAGTTTAATTTATTTCATTAGACAAGCAAAAACATACTCAGTAATTTTCAACTCTTGCAGTAATTACCTGAAAGACATATTAATTTTTGACAATATGTCGGACCCGGGACATAGTTTATCGAGTGCTAAGGAGTTCAAGGGTTGGTCACAGGTATTTAAGGCCGTATGTAAATCTGTCGCATCAGGGTCAATATAAAGCAGTCCAGTTACTACTTCTCCTTTAGCTTGATGTTCATTAACATAGCTAAGGGCGCCATACCTATTGGTGGAATCATAATCATTCGTTAATTTACGCAGACGAAGAATAGATCCGTCATGCTGTTCAATTTCGGTCACTTCGCCAGGTTGATATGCTGTCGTGATTTCTGCATGTTGCTTGATAAAATCAATTCGATTGACGGTTTCATTATGTTCGCGGACATAATCATAGCTTTTGGTGCTTCCTTGATGGTTATTAAAAGTTACACAAGGACTAATTACATCAATAAATGCGGCGCCACCATGATCGATAGCACCTTTGATTAAGGGGACTAGTTGCGCTTTATCTCCTGAAAAACTTCGAGCAACATAGGTTGCTCCGAGTTGCAACGCAATGCCAACTAGATCAATTGGACTATCGTTATTAACTACCCCTTTTTTACTTTTGGAACCTTGATCTGCTGTTGCAGAAAATTGTCCTTTAGTCAGGCCATATACACCATTATTTTCAACAATATAGGCCATCCGCACACTACGACGCATGGCGTTCGCAAATTGCCCAAGTCCGATTGAAGCAGAATCACCATCCCCTGAGACTCCAAGATAGAGTAGCTCTCGATTGGCTAAGTTGGCGCCTGTCAGGACTGAGGGCATTCTCCCGTGGACCGTATTAAAGCCATGCGAAGCGCCCAAAAAATAATCTGGTGTTTTTGAACTACATCCAATACCTGACATCTTGGCTACGCGATGTGGTTCGATATTCATTTCCCAACAAGCTTGAACGATGGCTGCAGAGATGGAGTCATGACCACAACCGGCACAGAGTGTCGAAATTCTGCCTTCATAATCGCGCCGGGTGTAGCCAACTTGATTTCGAGTTAAGCTGGGGTGATGTAATATTGGTTTTGCAATATAGGTCATACCAACTCCTGGTTTTTTTGATCAGATAGGGCACTGATTTTTTCTAGTTGATTTTGAATGGCTGTAACGATAAAACGTGCAGTAATCGGTGTGCCATCGTAGTGTAATATTTTAATTAATTGATTTGGATTAATACTTAATTCCGAAATAATTAAGGTATGCATTTGGGCATCTCGATTTTGTTCAACAATAAACACATAATCATGTTGCAAAATAAAATCATCAACCGCTTTTGAAAACGGAAAAGCCCGCAGTCGCATGGCATTTAAAGCTATTTTTGATTGCTCTAGAACATCGAGAGCTTCTTGCATTGCAGGGCTCGTTGAGCCAAAATACATGACGCCATAGCGGGTCGACTGATTGGCGAGTCGCAGCACTGGTTGAGGAACAATCTTGGCAGCAGTAGAAAACTTCTTCACTAAACGTTCCATATTGTAGGTGTAGTCTTGACCCCGCTCAGAGTACCGCGCATAAGCATCGCGACTTGTGCCTCTGGTAAAGAAGCTACCTTTCGTTGGATGTGTTCCCGGCAGCGTTCGCCATGGAATACCATCGCCATCAACATCTTTGTATCGACCAAAATCTTTACCTGCTTCGAGTTCCTCAGCGGTCATGACTTTACCTCGGTCATAAGATCTGCTTTCATCCCAAGCAAAGGGTTTAGATAGGCGTTGATTCATGCCAATATCTAGATCAGTCATTAAAAAAATTGGCGTTTGGAGTCTTTCAGCTAGATCAAAAGAACAGGCTGCATGTTCGAAGCACTCATAGGGATCCTCTGGAAAGAGCAGAATATGTTTGGTATCACCATGTGAGGCATAAGCACAAGCTAGAATATCAGACTGCTGCGTTCTGGTCGGCATGCCGGTTGATGGTCCACCTCGTTGGACATCGATAATAACAACTGGGATTTCGGCAAAGTATGCCAGACCAATAAATTCAGTCATTAAAGAAATCCCAGGCCCGGATGTGGCAGTGAAAGCTCTTGCACCGTTCCAGCCGGCACCAATCACAATCCCAATAGAGGCTAATTCATCCTCAGCTTGAACAATCGCAAACCTGTCTAGGCCGGTTTTAGGATCAACCCGGTATTTCCGACAGTATTTTTCAAATGCTTCGGGGACAGATGAGGACGGGGTAATCGGGTACCAAGCTGCGACAGTCGCACCGCCATAGACGCATCCCAGTGCAATGGCACTATTGCCATCGGTGAAAATTTGATCACCAACTTGATTGCTTTTTTGAACGCGAATACTGAGAGGGGCTTTGAGATAGGTTTTGACATAATCTGCCCCGAGATTAAAGGCTTTGATATTCGAATCAAGTAATTTTTCTTTACCTTTGTATTGTTCACTAAAAAGCTTTTCAAAAACGGCACTATCCACATCGAGCAGAACTGCTAGAGCACCGACATAAATAATATTTTTGAATAATTGTCTTTGTCTAGGATCTTGATATGCATTATTACTAATTTCTGTTAGTGGTACACCAATCGTATGGACATCGCCTCGAAATTTTGATTCTGGGATAGGTCTTGTGGAGTCGTAAAACAAGAATCCCCCAGGTTCGATTTCACTGATATCAGCATCCCATGTTTGTGGGTTCATAGCGACCATCATGTCAACACCACCCCGCCGACCGCTATAACCTTTTTCACAAACGCGGGCTTCGTACCAGGTGGGCAGTCCTTGGATATTACTTGGAAAGATGTTTCGGGGGCTAACAGGCACACCCATGCGGAGAATCGCTTTTGCAAATAATTCATTGGCAGAAGCTGAACCAGAGCCGTTTACATTGGCAAATTTAATGACAAAATCATTAATGGCAGATATGGTTTTCATAATGTAGGGACCGAATCGCTAAGCAAGGCGCTGTCTCGACAATTTGGTCCAGCTTGCGTGGTGATGAGTAAAAATTTTTGCATATCCCAAGCTCCAGTTGGGCAGCGTTCGGCACATAATCCGCAGTGTAGGCAAACATCTTCATCCTTCGCCATAACATGACCTGACTTCAATAAATCGGAGACGTAAAGTCCTTGTTCTTTATTGGTTGCGGGGGCCTGAAGGCGAGAGCGTAGATCGTCTTCTGAGCCACTATCAGTAAAAGTAATGCAATCCATCGGACAGATATCAACACAGGCATCACATTCAATACAAGCTTCTTGTTTAAAGACAGTTTGAATATCACAATTTAAGCAACGTTGAGACTCCTTAAAAGCTGTTGCTGCATCAAACCCTAACTCGACTTCAATACGAATACTTGCTAGGGCTTTTTGAGCGTCTGCCCATGGCACTTTTGAGCGATGATCGTCGGAAATGTCATTGTGATAACTCCACTCATGGATACCCATTTTCTGGGACATTAAATTCGTCCGAGGTGGTGGTCGAATACTGGTTTTTTCTTGATTAAGAAAGCGGTCTATAGAAACTGCAGCCTCATGACCATGGGCTACGGCTGTAATAATATTTTTAGGTCCAAAGGCTGCGTCTCCTCCAAAGAATACTTTTGGATTGCTAGATTGGAAGGTGATTTCATCCACTAGCGGCATGCCATGTGAATTAAATTCAATACCGGCATGGGCTTCAATCCAAGGGAAGGCATTTTCTTGACCAACAGCTAGGAGTACGGTATCACATTCAAAGAATACTTCGGTATCACTGGCAGGTTCAAGAGTTCTTTTACCTGCTTGATCATAGACGGCTTGCACGATTTGAAAAGTCATACCGGTTAACTTGCCATGTTGATGAATAAAAGCGGTCGGAACATGGTAATTGATGATGGGGATGCCTTCGTGAATAGCATCTTCTTTTTCCCAGGGGGAGGCCTTCATTTCATCAAAGCCACTCCGAACAACTACTTTGATATCAGAACTTCCAAGGCGCCTTGCAGATCGACAGCAATCCATTGCTGTATTCCCACCACCTAGAACAATCACCTTTTTGCCAATGCTTGTGATATGTCCAAAGGAGACTGATGCTAACCAGTCAATACCAATATGAATTTGGTGTGCTGCTTGTTGACGACCCGGAATATGAAGATCTCTGCCACGGGGTGCACCACTCCCGACAAAAACAGCATCATAATTTTCTTGTAAGAGATCGTGCATGGAGGCAATGCGGTGACCCGCTTTAAACTCAACACCTAGGTCAAGGATGTAATTTGTTTCTTCATCAATGACAGACTCTGGAAGTCGAAAGCGGGGTATTTGGGTACGTATAAATCCACCAGCTTTTTGTTCCCCATCAAAGACAGTTACCTGATATCCCAAAGGAGTTAAATCCCTTGCGACTGTTAAGGCTGAAGGTCCAGCCCCAACGCAAGCGATGCGTTTACCATTGAAGGCAGCTTTCGGGGGCATTCTTTCTGTAATGTCCCCTTTATGATCAGCCGCAACTCGTTTTAAGCGGCATATGGCAACTGGTTCTGGCGCTGCACCGTTATTTTCTTCAACACGACTGCGCCTACAAGCGGGCTCACAAGGCCTATCACATGTTCGACCTAAAATACCTGGAAAGACATTTGATACCCAGTTCACCATATAGGCATCCGCATATTGACCCTGAGCGATTAGTCTAATGTATTCCGGAACTGGTGTGTGCGCTGGACAAGCCCACTGGCAATCTACAACTTGGTGAAAGTATGATGGACTTATTTGATTCGTTTTTTGCAAATCGGTCTCCTTAACTACCTAGCTGATTGACTTAATTATCAAAATATTTTTTTCAATCCCATTCTACCTATAATTAGGAATAAGAATACCTAGGTTAAGCCCTAATGCAATTCAAGGTATCCGTTTTTATCCAATACGCAGTTGGCGCTATTGTGTATATCAGACGGGTTGTATTTAAAAACAAGTCGTATCAGTAATAACCCTAGTACGATTTATAAATTTTATAAAGTGCTAACGGTGCCAAATTTCCAGCTTGGGTACTACATGTCGAAGAAGAATGCTCAAGAAAAATTTATTTAATCTTCGGTATTTCATTTTGAATAATTTGCAGTCCTTGTTTTAAGATATTGTCATATCTTTTTCGTTCTATTTGAATCGTTTCCGGGGTCCATTTAAAAAATCCTTGGCCAGTTTTCATACCCAGGTGATTGGCTTTAACTCGATCATCTAGGGACTTGGCAATGGTTGGCGCATTATTGAGTGAGGGATAGATGCTAGCTCCAGCTGCGGCATGAATCTCGATACCCGCATGGTCTCTTTGCATGACTGGACCAGCAGCTAAGTAGCGAAATCCAAAACCAAATCGTACCGCTTTATCAATATCCTCTGGAGTTGCTATCCCGGCATCAATCATTGCAAATGCCTCTCGAGAGAGGGCATGTTGTAAGCGATTAGCTAAAAATCCAGGCAAATCTTTTTTTACTTGAACAGGCACCATTGCACAGGAAGTCATTAATTCTGTAAGTTGCTGGGCAATCGCGTGGTTCGTTTGGGAGCCGTAGACTACTTCAACGCATGGAATTAGATGGGCGGGCATAAAGAAGTGAAGTCCAATCATCCGGTGAGCAGTTTTTAGCCCTTCGGAGATGGCGCTAATTGGAAAACTGGAACTATTACTGGCAAGGATTGTGTCAGTATTTACGCATTGTTCAAGTTCTGCAAAGAGGGTTTTTTTAGAATCAAGTCGTTCGGGGATACATTCCACGACGAGTTTGACATTTGTCCAGTTGATATCATGCATTGTTGGGACCACGCTAACGAGATGAGGATCACAATCGTAACCACTCTCTGACATGACTTGGTTAACGTAGCCGGGTATTGAGGCGCAGCGATCCACGTTGGACTCGATGACTTGCGTGGGGTAGCCACCCCTAGCAAAAACGATAGCAACATCGGCGCCCATTGTTCCTCCGCCTATAACGACTACTTGATATGGAGTTGGTATCGTCATACTAAAACCTTAAAGAATTGAAAGACTCTATCTTAACAATGATTGACATGGTATCTATAAATTGCGAGCTATTAAAATTAGTGATAATAATATTTGAGGGTTTATTCAATGATCTAAGAAAACAGGCCATAATAAACTTTTCCTAATCCGTTAAAATTCGGTCTAACACATTTGGATTTAAATTGGATATTTCAAACAAAATAGGTCAGCGTAACAGAATGAAAAAGAGCCTGCAAAAGCCGTATCAAACACTCAATTGGATATGTATTTCTTTTATTTTTGGTTTTTTTTCTTGTCTAGTCGGAGCCGCAGAGCCGATTGAGAAATTTCCAAGCCAACCTATCAGAATGCTGGTTGGCTCAGTGCCTGGAGCCTCTAGTGATACGTATGCCAGAGTAATTGCTGAACCATTAGGCAAGATCTTAGGTCAAAATATAGTCATTGAAAACCGCTCTGGTGCGAGTGGCATCATTGCCACGAGTGCCTTAATTCAGTTACCAGCGGATGGCTATAACTTACAACTTATCTATACGCCCCATACCTTAAGTCCCTATTTATTTAAAAAGTTGCCGTATGATCCAATTAAGGATGTTGTGGGTGTTTCGATGGTCGTGACTTCACCTTTAGTGTTAGTGGTTAGCGCTAATTCACCGGTAAAAACCTATCAAGATTTACTTGATTTAGGAAAAGGCCGGCAATTAAATTATGGCTCTGCGGGTATTGGCAGTGGTGGTCACCTGTCAGGCGAAATGATGCGTATAGAAACTGGTATGAAAATAACCCATATTCCTTATCGGGGCGCATCACCTGCAGCAACTGCTGTGGCTGCAGGTGATGTTGATTTTGCTTTTGTAGCGCAAATTACCGCGAAAGAGTTAACGACTGCCGGTAAGCTTCGTTTACTTGGGGTTACGAGTAAATCTCGCTCACCGGCATTACCGAATACTCCGACAATGCAAGAGCTTGGTTTAAAGGATTTTGAATTTTTAAATTGGTTCGGAATTATTGCCTCAGCTAAAACGCCACCAGAGATTATTCGTAAAATTCAGCGAGGCATTGTGGAGGTGTTAAAGCAACCAGAGATGCGGACTCGATTAACAGCAGACGGTTCTGAAGTGATTGGCAATACACCTGAGCAATTCACCCAATTTTTAATTGCGGATGCGAAGAAGTGGGGACCACTAGTTGGTCAGATGGGTTTAAAAGGTGACTGAAACTCGTACTTCCAATCCCAAAAAGATCAGTAAGGGCCCATTAGATGGGGTGGTTATCATTGACTTATCTTCGGTGGTCGTTGGCCCGGTTTGTTCGTTAACACTGGCGGATCACGGCGCGCAGGTGATTAAAATTGAAGCACCCAGTGGCGATTTGATGCGTCAACTTGGCGGGGGCGGGCGTAATCTAGGTATGACGGGTAAGTTTATTAACTTTAACCGAAATAAAAAGTCTGTTTGTATTGATTTAAAAAGTCCAGCTGGTAAAGAGGTTATGTTGCGGCTTATATCTCAAGCCGATATTTTTATTACCAATATACGTCCAGATGCCCTAGACAAACTTGGGTTAGATTGGGTTAGTTTGCACGAAAGTAACCCGCAGCTCATTTATTGTCAGATGTTAGCGTTTGGGCGAGGTGGGCAATATTTCAATCGTCCGGCTTACGATACAGTTATCCAATCATCTGCTGGAGTCGCTGCCACCTTTGAAAAATCGAGTGGAGAACCCCGCTTTGTTCCTTTAGTGATGACAGACCATATTACTGGCTTAGTCAGTGCCCAAGCAATTGGTTTTGCTTTATATCGGCGCACCCGAGTGGGGCAGGGCGAATTAATTGAGATACCGATGTTTGAGACCGCGGCGGCATTTGTTCTACGAGAGCATATGGGTAATATGACCTTTGAACCTGCCATCGGACCGATTGGTGATGCTCGGGTATTAGACAAAAATAACCGTCCAGTAAAAACTTTGGATGGGTATATATCTATTTCACCCAATACGGATGCCCAAGCCTTTGCGTTTTTTGAAGTAATTGGTCGACCTGAGTTAAAAGATGATCCACGTTTTTCGAATGTGGCAAGTCGGACAAAAAATAGTGAAGCGTATTATTTATTACGTTCAAAATCGTTGGCTAATAAGACCTCAGCGGAGTGGATTGTGATTTTTGAAAAACATGATATTCCCTGCATGCGATATAACTCATTAGAAGATTTAATGATTGATCCACATTTGCAGGAGGTTGGTTTTATCTTTGAGGCGGAGCATCCTTCTGAGGGTATGATAAAGCAGCTAGGGCTTACTAATCAGTTTTCAGGGGGTGTTCGAACTGAATTTTTACCTGCTCCTAGGCTAGGTGAAAATACCTTGGAGGTCATGCAAGAATTCGGGTTTACTACAGAAGAGATTGAAACTGCAGTAGAGCAAAAAGCTGTCTTTAAATTTGTTTAGAAAGGTCGTAAGAGATGACTGAAGTTCATCCACAAACTGATGAATTAATTATTACCGACGATCAATTTGTTCGGGTATTCAGGTTGAATCGCCCCGAGCGCCGGAATGCTTTATCAGAGTCATTAAAAATGCAATTGATTACTGCCTTGCTAGATGCTGATGAGGACTCGGAGGTACGCGTTGTCGTAATCACAGGTACTGGGCCTGCGGCCTTTTGCGCCGGGGCAGATCTAAAAGATATGCATCAGAATGACCAGGCAGGAGTCCGCTTTCGAACGCCGATGAACCGCATAGACCGAAATGTCTTTGAAGTCGTGTATGAAATGAAAAAACCGACCATCGCTGCTTTGAATGGGAGTGCTGTAGCGGGTGGCTTTGAGTTAGCTATTGCTTGTAATTTACGGGTAACGCATGCCGCTGCTGTGTTTGGGTTGCCTGAGACAAAGATTGGTATGGGAGCGAACTTTGGTTCGGTTTTATTACCTAGATTAATTGGCGTAACCCAGGCATTAGAGATGTTATTAACGGGTGAGTATATATCGGCTGAGCGAGCGCTGGAGCTCGGTTTAATGAATCGTTTGGTGCCGGCGGAGGATGTGTTGAAGCAGGCAATCAGTCTGGCACATACAATTGCTAAAAATGCCCCAATTTCAGTCCGACGAGTCAAAGCAGTTGCTCTGCGTGGTTTAGATTTATCAGTAGCATCCGCACTTCGTCAAGATCCGGGTATGAACCCCTATTTGAGTGAAGATCGCCAGGAGGGAATCGCTGCTCGTCTAGAAAAGCGTTCGCCCGTTTGGAAAAATCGTTAAACAAGGAAAACATATGACTAACTATCCTACCGTACTTATTACCGATGAAACTTTAAGAGACGGCTTACAGATTGAGCGAGAAGGTGTAACTTTAGATGAAAAATTTGAGTTACTTGAAAAGATGGTTGATGCTGGATTAAGCCGGATGGTGGTTGGGGCTTTTGTCAATCCCAAGTGGAGTCCTCAAATGGCTGATTCCTTGGAGTTGGTCAAGCGACTGAAAGCGCGTCCTGGAGTTTCCTTTTATGTTTTAGCTTTAAACGAAAGGGGTCGTGTTGAGCGCTTGCAGCATTCTCCACCGGTGACGGTTGAGCCGATTCAGGCAACGCATTTACACATCTGTCCAGTATTTATTAAGCGCAATACAAACCGATCATTAGAAGAGCAAGAACAAACTTGGTTAAGTCCAATTCAACGTGCCAAGGCAGAAGGGTTAACAGAGGGTGGTATTGGTTTAAGTGCTGGTTGGGGATCGAACTGGTCTGGTCAGTTTTCTCATGAAACGCGCATGCAGTCACTATCCAAGCAATACCATGCTTGGCAAGAGGCTGGGATACCTGTCAAACGAGTCGATATGGCAGACCCGATGGCATGGAACACCCCGACTGCAGTAGCGCAAGATATGTTGGCGATTAAAGAACTTTTCCCATCCATAACGGACTTCCATTTGCATTTGCATAATGCTAGGGGCTTAGCCATGTTATCGATGTATGAAGCGATTAAATGCTTAGATCATCGGCATACCCTCATTGCTGATACAACAATTGGGGGCATAGGCGGGTGTCCATATTGCGGTAATGGTCAGGCTACTGGCATGATTCCTACTGAAGATTTCGTCCATTTATTGGATACCTTAGGTATTCCAACCGGGATTCGAGTGGATCGCTTGATCGAAGTTTCAGCGCGACTATCAGAAATCTTAGGTAGGCCACTACATTCGCAAGTGGCGATGAATGGTGGTTTGCCATCTGGTGCTACGCTTTACGACGAAGATGTCCCGGCGGTATTTACTTTTCGAGAGGCGCAACATTTTCGATTAGGGCCATCAGTCTACGAGGGGAATCCGAAGCCCTGGCTTAAAAAAGATCAAAAAGCATAGTACTTTTATTGAGAGATATATTGATGACACAGTTTTTTCGAGGAATAGTTGTATTCCTGGCAATGTTTGGCCTTGGCGCTTCTCCCATAGGTTTAGCACAAGCATCATATCCCCAAAAGCCGATTCGGTTAATAGTACCTTTTCCTCCTGGTGGGTCGACTGATATATTTTCACGAATGCTTGGCGAGAAGCTAACGCAAATTTGGAAGCAGCCGGTGATTATTGAGAATAAAGCGGGGGCAAGTGGGCAGATTGCGATGAATGAATTGCTTAAAATGCCTACGGATGGTCATACGATTTTTATGGGGCATATTGGAACGTTAGCTGTGAACGCGGCTTTATTCAAAAACTTATCTTACGATCCGATGAAAGATCTAGCGCCGATTAGCCGGATAGCCTTAGTACCAAACGTCTTTGTTGTTAATCCGAATCAGCCTTTTAAAACTATTCAAGAGTTGATTACTTACGCTAAAAATAATCCTGGTAAATTAACCTACAGTTCTGGAGGTAGTGGAGGTGCAGCGCATATTGCGATGGAGTATTTTAAATTGCTGACTGGCACCGATATCTTGCATATTCCCTACAAAGGAACTGCTCCGGCAGTAATGGATTTATTAGGTGGTCAGGTGAATATGACGATGACTGGTGCGCCGCCCCTCATGCAGCATATTCTTGGTAAAAAATTAAATCCTTTAGGTGTTTCAAGCACGAAACGTGTGGATGTTTTACCGCAAATACCCACTTTGGCTGAATCTGGAGTAACTGAGTTAAAGGGTTTTGATGCAACTCAGTGGTACGGAGTTGTTGTCAGAGCAGGCACCTCGCGCGAGATTATTGATCTATTAAACCAAGGCACCAAAATGGCCTTTGATACGATTGAAGCCAGAGAGCGTTTACGTTCGGAAGGCGCTATTGTGCAATTAGATACGCCTGAAGCATTTGGTGCTTTTATTAAAGCGGAAACTATTCGTTGGGGAAGAGTTGTAAAAGAAGCCAATATCGTGGCAAATTAAATTTGTGGAAATTCAATTAGTGCACCCAGAATAGATAGTCCCAACTTTTTTAAAGGGTAGTTCTTTACCACTTTTTTATTTGCTCTTGGATTTGTAATAATAAGTTTTTTGCATCCATAAGCCCATTCATTCTGGAGGCACCGCCCAGATGCGGGGTACTAATCATTTGGGGAAATTGAAGGAGTGGTTCTTCAGGATGCGTGGGTTCACTATAGTGCACATCACAACCTGCCCCCGCTAAATGATTGGACGCCAGAGCATTTACTAGGGCGTCATGATCAACAATTTCAGCCCGAGACGTATTGATTAGATATGCACCTTGAGGCATTCTAGTTAGTGCCTCATGATTTACTAAACCACGCGTCGAGTCTGAGAAGGGGATATGCACACTTAAAAATTCAGATTGGGAAAATAGTTCATTAAAAGAGCAGTAATGCACGCCAAGTAATTCTTCTTCGGACGCTAACAGTCGCTGCCTTTTATGATAAAAGACTTCCATCCCAAAAGGTTTTAAAAGTTTAGCGACTTCTTGGCCTATTTCGCCTAAGCCGAGTAGACCAATTTTTAAGCCATGCAGAGTCCTCAGATCGGGAATTCTGCCGTAGTTTGCTTTGGCAGTGTGTCGTGAATCATAGGGCTTAAATGAAAAGCCTGCTTTCGCTAATTGATCTTCGGTCAAAAGACCATTGATTAGCGGTAATCTTTTTGCCAGACTCAAAATGAGCATCAGCGTATGTTCTGCCATGGCAATATTGGTACGACGACGAACTGTCAGGACCGGAATTGATCGAGCGGCACAGGCTTGAAGATCAATGTTATTTGTTAGAACTCCAAAATTACCAATTAATTTTAAATTCTTTGCGATCATTAATTCATCCCGACCAATGACATTACTCTCAACGATTGCAATATCAGCTTGCTGCAGTTGCAGAAGAAAGGTTTCTTCATTGGCAACAAGTTCCACATGGGCGGGGTAGATACTTGGTATTTCTTGACGAAGGGTGGTCAGCCAGCCCAGAAAATCAATTTGATCGGTTGAGTTGTAATCGGTAAAAGCAGCGATTCGTTCTGGGCTAGTTGTCGGATCTAAGATAACTTGCATTAATCGCAAGACGCGATCTTCTTCAACAACGATGGATAGTTTCATGCGTAGATAGGTATTTCTATAGAGTGAGTTAGACTTGCAAGAGTTGCATGAGAGTGCGAACTTTGGCGTTTGGTTGGGAGATAAAATCTAAGATCGTCTTCGCTTTTGCCAGTGGAATGTGCATGGTTGCACAATCAATAAATTTTTGTTGCAGGTCGTTTGGGCTCGCCGGATTTTGCGGTGAGCCCTTATGGATTGGTACGGTAGCACTATAGATTTTCCCAGACTTAGTTTGGACAGTTATTTTTACAGGTTGTTCAAAAGGCGCTTTACGAACTGCCGGAATATCCTCTGTTAAGTGGGGCGGTACATGCACTTCAATGAGATCAATTAAGGCGTTAATTTCAGGACGTGCTATGGCGTTATCGGTAAATGATTTGAGGGTGGGCCGAGTATCTAAGAACGTTGTCGCAATACAGTACTGTAAAGAGGCTTTTGCTTGTAGGCCATTGATAGGTCTTTGGTGGATTAGTGTTCGGGGATACAGAAAACTGACATCTGCTTGTATTTTTTCAATATCTTTGAGATCGATAGCGTATTTTTCTTGAATTTCAATCACGCAATCAACGGCGAACAATGGCGGTCTACCGCACGGATACAATTTAAAAGTAGCGCCAGGATTAACGATCATGAAAGGCTTCCCCCAAAGGGGAAGATTCTTTTCTAGAAGATCGGGAGACCATTCGCGCGAGAAGATTTCAGCAAGATTCATCGGGCCATCAAAAATTTCAGGATCAGCTGTAAATCCTTGTTCAGCCAATTGTGCTGCCCGAATGCCGTTACTAGAGGCTAGCCCGCTATGTAAGGACATGGTCATGGTGCCAAAGTTTCGACGCACACCACCGACCATCGAGGCTGTTATTCCTAGGGCGTGTGCGCAGGTATGATCATCTAGTCCCAGAATTAAAGCACTTGCTATAACGGCGGCTAAGGTGCCTTGGGTTGCGGTTGCATGCCACCCTAATTCATAATGGGATGGATTTAAGATTGTGCCGAAGCGACATTCCACCTCATACCCGATAATAAAAGCTGTGAGTGCTTCTTCAATGGATGCGTCTTTTAACTCCGCCAGGGCTAGGACTGCTGGTAAAAGTGGCCCTGAGGGGTGGCCTCGCATTTGAGCCTGATTATCATCAAAAAGTTGTAGGCTAATCATTGCGCCATTGACTAGGGCAGCATCTGCTGGACGCGCTTTTTCGCCATATCCGATGACGGTGCTAGCACCGGTTGTGGGAGAGTCAATATACAGTTTGCGAAGCATATTAATAGGAGCCTCACCATAAGCCGCATAAGCTGTAGCTAGGCAGTCTACTAGGCATTGGTTAGCAGCTTTGAGCGTTTCTTCTTGAATTCTTTTGGGGAGTTCATGCAAGCATTGCGTAATGAGTTGTTTGGTGAGTGTGGTTGTCATATTGTGCTGATTTTTGAAAGATGTGATCGTTTATTCGGTGGTAATGGCTAATTCTTTGACGATCTTAGACCAGCGATTAATTTCGCCAGTTAAAAATTCTTTAAACTGTGTCGGACTATTTTGTGCGACAGGTTCAAAGCCATCTTTCGAAAGTTTTACCTTTACTTCAGGTAACTGGATGATTTGATAAATTTCAGAATTTAGTTTATTAACAATGTTTGTTGGCGTATTGGTTGGCACAAAAAACCCCAGCCAATTACTAGCTTCAAATCCAGGCAGTCCGGATCCGGTAATGGTTGGAATATTGGGGGCTACCGGTGAAGGTTTATTACTTGAGACACCGATTGCCGTCAATTTGCCAGCTTGGATAAACGGCAGCACAGTAGTTAAGCCCATCAGCATAACTTGGACATTGCCTGATAAGAGGTCATTGACTGCGGGCGCAGCTCCTTTATAAGGGACGCGTACTATTTTCACATCAGCCATGCGGTTAAATTGTTCCATGGCTAAATGACTCGTACTACCTGATCCTGAACTGGCGTAATTAAGCAAACCTGGCTTGGATTTAGCGAGTTGAATAAAGTCTTTTACTGAATTTACCCCTAAAGCCGGATTAACGACTAGAACGCTTGATAGGGTAGAGGTCATGATTACCGGAATAAAGTCTCTTAACGTATCAAACTGAACTTTAGTCAGGGTTGGATTAACAGTCACAACCCCAGAGGTTGTTAACATGATTGTATAGCCGTCTGGCGGAGCTTTAGCAACTAGTTCAGCACCGATTGTGCCATTTCCACCTGCTCGATTTTCAATGACGACAGCTTGGCCGAGTCGTTCGGACAGTTTTTGCCCTACAACCCGCCCTAAAATATCAGTTGGGCCTGCTGCTGGAAAAGGAATAACCAAACGGATATTTTTATTTGGATAGTTAGACTCTTGGGCGAAGAGGCCAAAAGAGATCGAAAAAAGTAGAGTAATTGAGAGGGTAAGGAGTTTGGAAATAAGTTTCATAGATAATTTTAAGAAGAAGTGCGATCAGCATACAACAACTGTCGATTGAGATAGAAATTACTGGAGTTTATTAAGGGATGATTGTTTTTGAATTGCTAAAAAACAATCATCAATTGCTTTTTGATGTTTTGACTGGCGTTTAAAATCCTTTTTTGACGCATGTCTACCAGACCCTGAAGTCACCTTTTGAGAGGCTTTAGCGACTGGATTAGGTTTTTTGATCGGCTTAGCTTTCGGTGTTTTGGTAATAGGCATATGGCATATTCATGAATAGTTGGTTATTTGTATTTTAACGAAAATAGGAGTTCACTTTAGTCAATTTGTACAGGACTTGATTTTCCTAGCTAGGAAGTATTTCAATTATTCGGTTTAAAATGGCGAGCATGTTAAATAATTCCGAAATGCACTCTTTATATCAGTTAGTTTTAGGCGGAGCCTTTTTCAGTGCCTTGGTCTTGGGATATGTTTTACAGAAAACGAATTTTTGTACGATGGGTGCCATTAGTGATTTGATTTTGATGGGCAGTGCAACACGACTGCGACAATGGCTATTTGCTATTGCTGTGAGTGTTTTAGGGTTTGGTTTATTGCATTACTTCGGCTTGATTAAAACCCAGGACGTTATCTATACGGCACCCAAAGTCTTATGGTTATCGACCTTACTTGGTAGTACGATGTTTGGTTTTGGTATGGTTTTGGCCTCAGGATGTGGTGGCCGCAATCTTATTCGGATAGGTAGTGGAAGTTTAAGAGCACTTGTAGTGATGGTTTTAGTTGGCGTATTTGGGCAGATGACCTTACGGGGTGTCTTTGGTGTTGTCCGCGTAAACACCACAGATTTAGTATTTTTTACATTGCCAACCCAGCAAGACTTGCCAAGCATTTTGGCTTATTTTTTGGGGATCGATACCTCATTAATCGCATTGCTCACAGCTATAGTGGTGTTTTTATGTATCATGACTTACATAGCCCAAGATAAAGACTTCTTCAACATGAACAATATTCAAGCGGGCTTGTTTGTTGGGTTAGCGATTATTGCTTTGTGGTTTGTATCTGGTTCTTTGGGTTATGTTGAGGAGGACCCAAATACTTTAGCGCAGGTTTATTTAGCCACTAATACAGGCCGGATTGAAGCAGCGTCATTTGTTGCACCGGTATCCTACACTCTGGATTATTTATCCTTTTTTAGTGACAGCTCCAAAAAACTCACGATTGGAGTGATGCTGGTCCTTGGCATGATTTTGGGAGCATTTATTTGTGCTAAAGTTCATGGTTTAATGAAATGGCAAGGATTTAATGGCTTAGAGGATACCGCTAATCACCTGGTGGGGGCGGCATGTATGGGGGTCGGTGGGGTTATGGCAATGGGTTGCACCATCGGTCAGGGGTTAAGTGGAATTTCCACTTTAACCTTGAGTGCCATGATCGCCTTAGGAGGATTTTTCTTAGGGGCTTATCTGGCTCTACGTTATCTTGAGAAACGCATTTAAAAACCCGATTTGTTGTAAGTCCTAGTTTTTAAACCTGAGTGAAGCTATGCTGTATACACAGCATTCACTTGGAGGTATGGGGGGATGGATGGGCTGGGCTGGGCAAATTTGCTTATATAGTTCCTCGATCTTTAAACCACTTGATTGCCTCACTCCAGCCAGAATTCGCATCTTCTTTGCGATAACTAGGTCGGTAATCGGCATGAAAAGCATGACCAGCTTCTGGATAGATAATGAATTTTGAGGCTTGTGCAGCAGGGTTTTTAGTGGCTTGCTTGAGAGCCTCTTGCATTTGATTTACGCTAGTCATAGAGATTCCAGCATCTTTACCAGCATATAAACCTAAAACTGGCGCTTTAAGAACGGATACGAGGTCGACCGGTTGAAATGGGAAATTCGCTGTACGATCCCCAGTTAAGCGGCCGTACCAAGCAACGCCGGCTTTAATTTCTGGAATTTGTTCGCAAGCTAACCAGACAATGCGTCCACCCCAGCAAAATCCATTGATCCCAATTTTTTGGGTTGATCCGCCTTCTTTCATGGCCCAGTTTATCGTGGCACGCAGGTCGCTAAGCACTTGTGCGTCTGGGGTTTGAGAGACAATTTTTGCTTGGATTTCGGCAACGGTGCCAAGTTGCTGCGGATCTCCAGCCCGATAGAAAAACTCTGGAGCGATAGCTAGGTATCCGAGTTTGGCAAAGCGGCGAGCGACATCTGCGATATGTTCATGAACTCCAAAAATTTCGCTAATGACGAGCATAACAGGTAAATTTTTGGATATTTGACTGGGTCTGGCGACATAGATCGGCAGTTTGGACGAGCCGTATTCAATGACAGACTCCCCAGCTTGAATACCGGTAAAGTCGGTTTTAATCGCTTGCGCTAGGACTGGCTCTGAAGCGATTGCAAAGCCAATTCCAAGTCCAGCTACGCTAGAAGTTTTTAAGAACGATCGGCGCGTTTGGGTCGACTGTCCAAGCAGGGACGAGGTATCGTTTAATAAATCATGGTTCATGTTGGGTTTCCTTTGCAATTATTCAGAAGTAATGTTTTGAATTGTATATGTGAAATTGGATATAAGTAAATAACAACTTAATATGGGTATTGCGACGTAATTATGCGATAATAAACCTATATAAACCAAGGCGATATGAGATGTGTGTCCGTCAATTGAGCATTGTTAAAAGAAATAATTAGGAAAGAAAAAAATGAATAAACAGCGCAGAAGTGTTGTACAAATCACCGCATTAATTGGGTTAATGGTGACTACGGGATTGATTTCACAATCACAAGCACAGGATTGGAATAAAGCTGCTTTTGATGGAAAAAGCTTGGACGATGTGATGAAGGCTTTAGGGGCTTCTGGCTTTGAAAAATCGAACGCAATTACTCTGAATGCCCCCGACATAGCTGAAAATGGTGCGGTTGTGCCGGTGGGGGTTGTTACTTCCCTCAAGGCTACTCAAATGGCGATTCTCGTTGAAAAAAATCCTAGTGCATTAGCTGCGCAGTTTTTCTTTCCGGAAGGGGCTCAACCTTTTGTTACAACGCGGGTCAAGATGGCACAAAGTTCCAATGTGTATGGTCTTGTTAAAGCCGACGGTAAATGGTTCGTAGCCAGTAAAGAGGTGAAAGTAACTTTAGGGGGCTGTGGCGGTTAAACAGTTTTTAACTGTCAGAGTTTGATTCAATACAATGATTAACAGAGGAAATTACAATGGCTGATCCAATGCGTGTTCGCGCCACCGAGAGTGGTGGGGTAGTGGATGTGAAGATTTTAATGAAGCACGATATGGAGACTGGGCAGCGCAAAGACAGTTCGGGTAAGACGATTCCCTCATGGCATATTGCGCACGTTGCGATCAAGGCAAAAGATAAGGAAGTATTTCGTGGGCAGTTTGGAACAGCTATTTCAAAGGATCCGTTTTTAAATGTGAAGTTTAAAGGGGCTGTGAAAGGCGATGAGGTTGTGGTTAGTTGGGTTGATTCTAAGGGAGAATCAAGGACTGATAAGGCAATTGTTTCATAATAGAGATAGCGGGCTTGGGTATTGCTTGAAATTACTCATCTCAGCAAAGATAGCGTCGTTAAAACAGTGCAGTTAAAACAGGCCTTAAAAATGATCAAAAAAATTCTTGTCGGCGTCATTTTTTCCTTCAGTCACAGTTTCGTATTTGCCCAGAGCAATGCGGAAGAGATTGCTAAGTACCGGCAAATGATTGCGGATGGTAATCCCTCCGAATTATATGAAGCGGCTGGTGAGGAGTTATGGAAAAAACCTGCTGGCCCTAAGAATGCCACTCTAGAACAATGTAATTTAGGTTTAGGGCCTGGTGTTGTGCAGGGCGCATTTGCACAACTACCAAGATATTTCTCAGACACTAAAAGAGTTCAAGACGTCGAGTCAAGATTAATGACATGTATGGAGACCCTTCAGGGGATAGCCTCTCAAGATGTAATCAAAGAATCGTTTGGCAAGGGTTTACGCAAAGATATTGAGGCATTGACCGCTTATGTAGTGACAGCATCTAAGGGAGCGAAGGTACAAGTTTTAGCAGCGCACCCGCAGGAAAAAAAGATGTTTGATTTAGGGAAGAAGATCTTTAATTATCAAGGTGGTCCGATGGACTTTTCCTGTGCAAGTTGTCATGCAGAGGATGGTAAGCGGATTCGCATGCAGGATTTGCCTAACTTAACATTAGCGAAGGGAGCTGTTGAGGGGTGGGGTTCTTGGCCTGCTTATCGCGTATCTAGCGGGGAGTTTTGGACAATGCAGCGAAGGCTGAACGACTGTTTCCGGCAGCAAAGGTTACCTGAGCCGATTTATGGCTCTGAAGGTACGATTGCTTTATCCATGTATATGGCTAAGACTGCTCATGGCGGAGTAATACAGACGCCAGGATTAAAACGCTAACTAGGATGAATATGAAATCACAATATTGGCGCTTGGCTTTTGGATTAATTACATCTTTCGTAGTTAATTCCGCCTCTGCCCAACGCGTTGATCTGGAAGTTCAAAAAATTTTAGGTCAAAGTTTTCAAGCCAAGGGAATCGCTGGACTTGATCGATTGGTCCAAGATGAAAATCAGGCTCTTTGCTCGGACGAAAAATTACGATCCTCCAAAGCGGGTTTGGCTAAGCAAGCACAACTCCAAAAAGTTGCTTTAGCGGCCATTAAGCCACCATCGGATGGCATATATGTTGGTGACTGGAAAAGTGGTGAGCGAATTGCACAAAGTGGTCGGGGGAGCACTTGGACTGATGCAGCCAATACCACTAATGGTGGAAGTTGTTATAACTGTCACCAGATTGATAAAAAAGAGATTTCACATGGCAACATTGGACCATCCCTAATCGCCTACGGTAAGACGCGTGGCTACAGTGAGGAAATCACCAAATACACCTGGAATAGAATTAATAATTCCAAGGCGTATAACGCCTGCAGTAATATGCCCAGGTTTGGGCATTTTCAGTTATTAACTGAACAGCAAATCAAGGATGTCTTGGCCTTATTATTGGATCCGCAGTCCCCAGTCAATCAATAGACTTCTATTTTTTTGTATTAAATCCTTCCAGCAGTTTAAGATGAGTTGTGGCCCGAGTGATGTTGCCAAGTTGCTCGAAGACACTGGTCAGACTTTTGTGACGAACTTCGGTGACGAACTTCGGTGAATTCGCCAAAGACAAGATCGTAGTTACTTAGCGGTTAAATCTTGACCTAACCAGGGTTAGCTAAAACAGCAGTCGTGATACTTAAACTTGAAAAAAAGTATAAAATTCATTAAATCGTCAAAAATAATCACGCAGAGCTTTTAGGCCATCAATTATTGTAAATTTGGCTTATGAGATCCGTAAATAAAGAGGCAAATTAGAGATAATAATGGCAACAAGTCATATTCAAGAATTAAGTAAAAACAGTTTATATGCACTACAAAATGTTTTTGAATTAAATGGTTTAGCGAGTTCATATCCCGCCAATGCTCGTGGGTATTCAGTTGTGAACTGCTATTTACTCATGCAAGATGATGGGGCGTTGCTTCTTGACTCGGGTTATACCGTCCATGCTGATAGTATCTTGACTCAAATAGGCGGATTACTCGATAAGAAAACCCCTTTGTCAATTTATCCTTTACGATTAAATGAGTTTATGTCGGTTTGTAATGTGGAGGCGATCGCGGGCGCTTTTCATGTTGATCAGTGTTACTCTAGCAATCCTGATGCGGCTCTTTGGGTTGATTTTGGTGGACGCTCAGATTCGGTGAATCCCCAACCCTACTCATTAAAAACGACCGTGGTTTCTCGTGCCCAAAAAATCTATGTTGGTTCAGGGGATCAGCGTCTCTTAGAAGCCTTTCAGGCGCCGATTCGTTTAATCGCGACGCGTTGGATTTATGATCAAGTGACTAAAACCTTATTTACGTCTGATTCATTTACACATGAATGGCGTGATCAAGAAGATGGGCCTTGGATAACAAATGCAACTACGAATCAAACATCGGCTCAGCATGTCAAAAGTTTTTTATTAAATACCCGCTATTGGTGGTTGCGTGGCGGGGACACTGGTTCCTTACGAAAAAAATTAGCAGATATTTTTGAGAAATATGATATTGAAAATATTGCGCCTGGGTATGGTTGTGTTATTCAGGGGAAGGAATTAGTAAAGCAGCAATATCAATTATTAGACGAAGCATTACGTGACTTTGATAAAAGCCAAATAACACCGTATTACATGGACCGAGATGAAGTGAGGTAAATACAATGATTGGACCTAAGGAACTTCCCAGAGAAATTGCTCCTGGCGTATTTTGGCTAGGAGATTGTTTAGAGCAACGCGCTAATGGCAAAATCTATCATACCTATAATGCAGCTTTCTTATTGGTTGGTAATGACGCATCGATGATTATTGAGACGGGTCATCCAAAAGATTTTCCAAAAATTGAGCAACAATTAGCTACCTTGAAAAAGGGCTTACCACCAGTGAAGTATTTATTTGTTACGCATCAAGAAACTCCGCACGCTGGTGGTTTAGGAAGAATCTTGCATCGTTTTCCTGAAGCTATTTTATGTGGTGATATTAGTGACTATCACTGGGCATTTCCCCAATATGTTCACCGGATGAAATCTTTGCGAGAGGGCGACGAATTAGACCTTGGTGGTAGAAAGTTTGTGGTGGTTGAACCGGTGATCCGTGACTTGCGAACAACTTGGTGGGGTTTTGATACGAAAGAGCGGGTACTCTTTCCAGGTGATGGGTTTGCATATAGCCATTATCACGAAGACGGGCATTGTGGCTTATTTGCTGAAGAGGCGATTTCATTAGACATCCCAGAGGTATCCGCAGTTTTTGCGGATCGGGCCTTGTTTTGGACCAAATTTACGGATATGAATTTATATGTAAATCGTTTGCAATATCTGATGGATAAATATGATGTTCAGTACATTGCACCAACCCATGGTTTGCCTATATTAAATCCAAAAGTAACCTTGCCAAAAATCAAAGAGGGTTTATTATTTGGTAGTTCGGTACCAGAATCTGGCACGGAGTCAGACCCTATTCATACGAAACCCAAGAAAGTATTTGTTAAAGAAGATGATTAATCAGAACTGCAAAATGATCCGCCATGTATGCCTCGTGTTTGGATGTATATTTTTCATATTTGGGAACTTGGTATTTGCACAAAATTATCCAACCAAGCCTATCACGATGATTATTCCGGGTACCCCAGGTGGTGGAATGGACGTGATTGCAAGGGCTCTTGCTGATCGGATGAGCAAAACATGGAATCAGTCTTTTATGCCAGAAAATAAGCCTGGTGCGAATGGCAACATAGCTGCTGAATTAGTTACTAAATCAAGGCCTGATGGTTACACAATATTTTTTGGACAAACTGCACAGTTAGCAATTAATCCTGCTTTGTATAAAAAGTTACCTTTTGACCCCCTAACTGACTTGGTCCCAGTAGTCTTATTAGCCAGCGCTCCAAATGTTATTTTAGTAGAACAGAACTCCCCGTTTAAAACCCTACAGGACGTAGTTAAGGCAGCAAAATTAAATCCTAAAGAGCTCAATTTGGCGACCCCTGGCAATGGCACACCGTCCCATTTAATTAGTGAGTTATTTCAAAAAACTGCTGATATACAATTAACGCATGTCCCTTACAAGGGAGCCACTGGCGCTCTGACTGACTTAATTGGTGGACGCGTTGCCTTGATGATGTCTTCTGTCCCGACTGCTCTTGGCCAAATTAAAAATGGCAAAATTCGAGCAATTGCGGTCTCTGCAAGCAAAAGAATTCATGTTTTACCGGATGTTCCAACCATTGGTGAGTCGGGTTATTCGGGTTTTCAGATTGGTACTTGGTATGGTTTATTTGTTCCTAAAAATACCCCAGCTAGTATCGTCCTAGAGATTAATTCTGCAGCGAATGAATCTTTAAAAACTGCTGTCTTGAACGAAAAAATTCTAGCCGAAGGTGGAATTGTCTTGGGCGGGGATAGTCAACTCTTTGCAAATCTTGTGAAAGCTGATTTTGCACTTTGGGGTAAGATTGTTAAAGAATCTGGTGCAGTAATTGATTAATTCAGGAGATAACCGTTTCGAATGATGCGGTTATTTCCTCAGAAGTTTGAGCTCGGTTTTTTCATTCAAGTAAACCATGCAAACGATATTCAATTCTTATAAAAATATATACGCCATTTGCGTGGGTAGTGTTGTGCTTTTTATCTTACTGAAGATGGATATGTTGATTCATTTCACTGCAAATGAAACAAAAGCTTTTGATGCGGGATTAGTTGCTGCCTTTGCTACGGCCTTAGGGACCTTGCCGGTTTTGTTTTCTAAGAAGATTTCTCAAAGGGCCTATGATATATCTCTTGGCTTTGGCTCTGGAGTAATGTTATCTGCTTGTATATTTTCTTTGATACTTCCCAGTTTAGAGGCAGCAAAGAGTCTTGTATCGATGCCGATGTTAGCTACTACATTAGTTGGATTTTGTATTATCTTCGGGGCAGCTTTTTTATTGAGTGTAGATATTGCTTGTCCGCATCACGTATTTATTCAACACTTCGAAGAGCCTGACGCCAAAGCACAGCGAAGAATTTGGCTATTTGTTTTTGCGATTTTTTTACATAATTTACCTGAAGGTTTAGCCATTGGAGCTGCATTTTCTGGTGTTGATTTGAATAAAGCGCAGTCTTTATCATGGGGTATTGCGATCCAAGATGTACCTGAGGGCTTGGTTATTGCCATTGCACTGCGAGGGATGGGCAAGAGCGCCCTTTTTTCTGCTTGCTTTGGTGCGATATCTGGCTTGGTTGAACCGTTTGCAGCCTTAGCGGCAGTTTTATTAATTGGACAATCTTCTTTTCTTTTGCCAATGGGTATGGCTTTTACTGCGGGCGCTATGCTGTACGTGATCAGTCATGAAATTATTCCCGAATCTCACCGGGCTGGTCATGCGCTTTTAGCCTCTGCAAGCTTGATGTTTGGATTTGTACTGATGATGATTTTAGATGCCGGCTTGTGAACCAGCGTTAGAAACAGATCCGACTGCTTGAAACAAGTTTTGGATTAATTCTGCGGGAATATTTCGCGTAATAAATACTAAGCGCGAATCCTGGTCAGTACTTGGCCATTTATCAAGGTGCACTGGTGGATGAAAGATATGTTGCACGCCTTGGACTACGACGGGTTTCCCTGCGACATTCACAATTCCTTTAACGCGCAGCATATCTGGGCCACGTAAATTACTAAGTAGCTCGAGAGCGGCTGAGAAGGCTGTCCAGGTGAAGGGTTCGGTGAACCGAATTGATGCAGTTTTAATTTGACTACTATGGGCATTAACAAAACTTCCCAAATATTTACCAGTTTCAGTTGGGGAATTATTTTCTCCTAAAAAATCCAAAGTTTTAGAAGTTGATTTAGCGCTAGTGAGGCCAAGATTCATTAACTCTTTTGGCTCAATGACGCCATTTGTTAAATAGGCAATGGGTGCATGGGGATTGATTTGAATAATTTGGGCGCGCAGCGCGTCTATTTCTGGAGAAGCAATTAAATCAGTCTTCGTGATGAAGATTTTGTCAGCGATGGCAAGTTGTTTCGTTGCTTCGGGTTGGTTCTTGAGTTGAGAGGGTAGGTTGATAGCATCAGCTAGAGTGACTAGCCCATCAAAGCGGTACTGCGCTTCTAGCATTGTGTCACTCACTAGAGTCTGGATGACAGGTGCTGGATCTGCTAGGCCCGTTGTTTCGATGATGACTCGGTCAAAATCAAGGATTTCTCCAACTGTCCTTCTGGCGAATAAATCCCGTAGCGTTTCTTGCATATCTGTTCTAACGGAGCAACAAATACAACCATTGGATAAGAGGGTTATATTTTCTGATGAGCTGGCAACTAGATCGTGGTCGATCCCAATCTCACCCACTTCATTAATTACCACTGCGACCCGATTCATTTCAGGGTGGCGAACTAATTTGGATATGAGGGTTGTTTTACCGCTTCCTAAGAAACCAGTGACGACTGTCACTGGTATTTTTCCAGCTAGTGGATCTCTGAGATAGTTCACGCGTTAAATATTCATCTCCAGAATATAGACTCCACCCCCAAAGCGATCGATAGCATAGACAATTGCATTTTCGTCGACGAAGACATCATTGATTTGTACCGCTCCGGAAGCGGATAGTGCAGGTTTACCTGGAACATAGTAAGCAATTTCTTCCACTTGATAAGGGTTTGTCGTATCAAAAACACGGACTCCGCCATTAAAGAAAGTACCAATAATAATTGTATCGGAATGGAAAGAGCCTTTGATCGGGAGATTTTCGTGCAGGTTATGAGCGCCAAAACGCCCGCCTCGTTTGGTAAATATTTCTGGATTGGGCATTGGGAAAGTTGAGATGGACACCGGGTTAGCCTCATGTCTTGCATCCACAACCCAGACTAGCTTGGGCCAATCGATACCATCATCTTTAACGCACTCATCACTCACAATCCACAGACCTCGGTCGAATAGAGGCAGGACCGTGTGGATAAAGCCGTTTAGTGGAGGCGAATGGTTCCAGTGTGAGATAACTTTGATATTACTTTTATCGGAAATATCAAGGACGAATGCACCGCCATCGATATAGCCGATATATGCACGATCAGGGTGACTTGGGTAGACATTGGTATTGTGGACTCGAAAACCGGTATCAAACTTTTGCGTCATTCTAGCTGGGGGTGGAGTTGAATCACCAAGGCGTGTGCCGGGATACCACCAACGACCTGCCTCAAATGGCTTAGTTGGGTCTGAGACATCAAGGATTCGGTAAAACTGGTCATCCAGCGGATTCGTAGGCTCAAAATCTGCCGCGCCAGAGGACATGTGAATATATTTGCCATCAACAAACCAGAGGGCGTGTACGCCCCGGGAATGAGGGCCTGAGCAATCAAAATGGGAGAGTAACTTGGGTTCTTCAGGATTACTAATATCAAATAAATCGACCCCGGCAGGTTTAAGGCCAACCACTTTAGTTTGGTAGGCTACAGCTAAGATATCGCCATACACGTCTAGCGAATTAGAGCGCAGTTGCATATGTGGTAAATCTGTTTGGACGATGAGTCGAGGATTTTTAGGATCTGTAACATCGAGTCCCGAGAAGTTTTTAGGGGCTGATTCGTGGGCTACCCACAATATGCGTCGGCCTGTTTTAGTAATTTGTAAATTAATACCTTCACCTAGCCCGCCAAAACCATTCATTTCATGATGGGCTAAAAGAGTCATGTTTCGGGAAAGTGTCTGATCAGCTTTTGGATTTGGTGTTGGTGTTGAATTCATGTTTTAGATCTTTTCAAGTAATTTTTTAAAAGGTTAAAATTAACAAATATGTCGCACATTAGTATATGCTAGTTCAAATTCGCTAAAGCTTTTTTGGAATTTTGGTACTTTATTTTAATCATTTATTTTTTAAAGACAATGGAGAAGGATTGATGCAATTTAAAAAAAGTGAAGCAACACAAGTTTCCCAGCAATTTTTAACAACGCAATTACTGCGTTTAATCGTGATGGCAACCATTGCGTTTGTTTTTTTACAAACCACATTGTCCTTTGCCCAAAACTTTCCTAACCGTCCCATTAAAGTGATTGTTACTTATCCACCGGGCGGTAGTTCCGATTTAATTACACGCCTAGTTGGTCAAAAACTTGGTGAGCATTTTGGGACGCCTGTCTTAGTTGAAAATAAAGCTGGTGCAGCTGGCTCAATTGGTATGGAGTACGCCACTTCTCAGCCTGCTGATGGCTATTCCATCTTAGTTGGTAACTTAGGTCCAGTCGCTGTTAATCCATTAATTTCTAAAGTCAACTATAACGTTGATAAGCAGTTAGTTCCTTTGACGATGGTGGCTGGTGGCCCAAATATTTTGGTAGTGAATACAAAATCGCCATATAAAAATTTAAAAGAATTATTGGCTGTTGCAGTTGCTAAGCCGAATTCAATTAATTTCGGAACTAGCGGGCCGGGCAGTTTATCGCAATTGACTTCGATTCTGATGATGAGTCAAGCCAAAATTAAAATGCAGGAAGTTCCTTATAAAGGGGGGGCTTTAGCTGTCAACGATATTCTTGCAAGTCAAATTGATATGATTATTTCTGATGCGCAACCCGTATCGCAACACATTAAGGCTGGAACATTACGGCCTTTAGCAATTACTAGCGCCAAGCGTTCGCCGTTATTTCCAGATATTCCAACCTTCTTGGAAGGTGGCTTGGATGGGATGGAGGCGTCGAATTGGTGGGGGGCCTTTATAGTAACAGGCACACCAAAGCCAATCATGGACGCATACCAGAGTGCTTTACTCAAAATTTTAGCGATGCCTGATATCAAAGATAAGTTTGGTAATTTAGGCGTGGAACCGATGCCGATGTCGCAAGATGAAGCAAAGCGTTTTTATGAGGCTGAAAAGGTGAAATACGCTAAGTTAGTCAAAGATAACGATATCAAAGGCAATTAACCGTCAAAAAGGGGGAGAATGATGAACCTTTCGAACCCTTTTCCTGTGCTTTGTGCTGAAGCAATCAAGCTAAGTCATTTTGGAATTTACGTTCAAAATGTAGAGTCGATGGCTGAGTATTATCAGCAGGTATTAGATTTTCGTCAAACTGACCATGGCATGTTGGGTAATACTGAAATTATTTTTTTAAGTAGAGACCCGAATGAACATCACCAAATTATTTTAGCGAGTGGCCGCCCTGAAAATTTAGGATTTAATTTAATCAATCAACTATCTTTTAAAGTACCTGATTTAGGATTTTTAAAATCATTTGATGCCCGGGCAAAGGCGCACTCTGCGACTAGCGATTTAGTGGCGATTTCGCATGGCAACGCTTTATCTATTTATTTTCGTGATCCCGAGGGGAATCGAATTGAGATCTTTATGGATACACCATGGTATTGCGATCAACCTTTGCGGGAGATTATTAATCTGGCTTTATCTGATGAAGAGTTAATGCGTGGAGTAGAGTCACAGGTGAGTATGCGTCCAGGATTTTGTACCAGAGAAGAATGGTTGTCGAGAATGCAGCAACGTATGTCAAATGAATAAGGAAACCAGGTGATGCAAATTTTACGCAGTGTTTGTCTCGTTGTGATTATTTTTTGGACTCTAGGTGCTCATGCGCAAAATAGGCCGATGGATCCTCAATGGCCAGTTAAGCCCATTAAGATGTTGCTAGGTTATCCCCCTGGTGGTGGTTCGGACATTGTTGCGCGTTTAATTGCCAGGGGATTAACTGATCGACTTGGGCAAAATGTTTTGGTGGAGAATCATCCTGGTGCGGGTGGGATTATTGCCACAGATATGGCAGCAAAAGCTAGCCCAGATGGTTATACATTATTTTTTGTACCCAGTGGACATGCCAGTATTGCTGCCCTGCGTAGAAAGGGTCTGACTTTTGATCCGGTCAATGACTTCACTTGGATTAGTACGGTCACTACCTACCCCTTAGCATTGACCGTTGCACCGGACTCTAAATTTAAAAATTTAGAGGAGTTTATTCAGTCTGCCAAAAAAGAGCCAGGTAAATATGCGTATTCTTCGGTCGGTGTTGGTACTGCGATGCATATTTTAGGAGAGTGGATTTTTTCAGAAGCAAAAGTAGATGTATTGCACGTTCCCTTCAAAGGGGGAACTCAGCCATTTCAGGAGTTAATTGCTGGGCGAGTCGATGTCATGATTGATACCATGACCTTAACAGCTACCCTCTTAAAAGATAAACGAGTCCGTGCCTTAGCAGTAACTTCACCCAAAGGCACAAGTCCAGTTGCTGGAGTACAGACGGTGGCGGACCTATTACCGAATGTCTCTTTTGAATCTTGGTTAGGTGTGGCAGCGCCGGCTAATATCCATCCTGAATTACTTGAGCGGCTTAATCGAGAGATCAATTTAGTTGTCAATCAACCTGATGTTAAGCAGCGTTTAATTGACTTTGGGGGAAAGCCTCAAGGGAGTAGCCCTAATGAGTTTAAGTCGCGTGTAGTCAAGGACATCAGTAGTTTATCGATGGTCGTGGATAGCCGAAGAATCACTTTAGACTAATATATTGGATTAAATCAACCTCAAATCAACACATTCTTAGTTTAGTATCAACAGCTAAGCATAAATAGATAACTAGTTAAGTAAGGATATTTTGATGAATTTACATACATTTGAGCATTTACTCGAGAAAATCATTTTTAATAGTCGGTGGATTTTGGTTGTTTTCTATGCAGGACTTGTCTTATGTCTTTTAATTTTAGCAATGAAATTTGTGCAAGAATTTGTGCATTTTGCTAGTATTTTTTGGATGGCTGATGAATCCAAGTTTCTTACTGGGATTTTAGCGATGGTAGATAAAACACTTTTAGCTAACTTACTTATTTTAGTTATTTTTTCTGGGTATGAGAATTTTGTTTCTGTGATTGGCGTTGCTAAAGTTAGTGAAGACAGGCCTAAGTGGATGGGGGAGGTTGATTTTGCAGGTTTAAAGATTAAATTAATTGGATCAATTATTGCGCTATCTGGAATTAATTTATTGGCCGCTTTTTTAGAAATCGAATCCGCTAATAAAGAGAATTTAGCTTGGATGATTGGCGTACATTTCACCTTTGTTGTGACTGGTTTTTTATATGCCTATTCTGAAAAGTTCAATCATCCTAAAAAATAATCTAGGCCATTCATTGATGGGATTGGACTGGCGCTAAATTTTATTTTTCTGATTAGTCCTAAAAAGCACTAATCGGCAAGAATAAGAGGTAAAAAATCAGCAAGAACTAGCTAGGATTGAATCGATCACTAACATTCATATGTCTGTAAGGGCAGTGTCTACAGGCATTTCCGCAACAGCTTCCCCGTTGGAGATGGGCCAGACTAGTTAGCACGATATAGCCAGACTCTGGATCTATGTAAGTCTCTTTGAACTGCTCACAGGCTAACCTGTGTAACTCATCGGTACTAGGCATGATAGAGAACTAAGCAAATTTTTAGGCGATGAGAGTCGTTGCTAATCAAGGTTCTTAGTGTCGATGGTTTTGATGAGAAGCAATGACCTGGATAACCCCTTTCATACCAGCCTCATAATGACCTGGCTCAAAACATGCCATAGCATATTGACCAGCCTCTTTGAAAGTCCATTTGAAAGAGGCCTGTTTGCCAGGTTTAGCAGAAATCTCATTGGTGTGCTGATGGCCTTTTTTACTAGGACTTAACATTTCTTTGGCATGTGCCAGAATTTCTTTTTCTTTACCAATGACAAGTTCATGATCTATTTGGCCTTGATTATCTAGGGTGATCAGGACGGTTTCGCCAGCATTGACATTCCAATTCGAGGGGGTAAAGCGCATTTGATTGTCGACCACAATACGAATTTCTCGAATGGTGGCTTCATTTTTAGCAGCAGTTGAATCCTTGGCTTCATTGTGCTGGCCATGATCTTGTGCATGACTCTCCCCATGACTATGTCCATGAGCATTCGTGCCATATTCATCAAAATAAAAAAGTGTCATAACGGAAAGAACCGTAACGACAGTCAAGCTTGCTGCACCGTAGGTTAAAACACTTTTTAATTTGACTACGCCTTTGCCCTCAATCAAATACATCGCAAGAAGTGACATAGCAAAACCAATGGGCACTACCCAAGAGCTTCTCGCCGGTGAGTCGGGGAAATGTTGTAAGCCGCCGGTAAAAAAACCTAGACCAATAGAAGCGATAATACCAATCGCAAGAAGGTTGGTCCAAGTGTAGTTTTTTTCTGGATTAGCAATTTTTTCTAAGATACCACTTATAAGATAAATAGCAATACCAAATGTAGCGGTCCAAAAAGATCTCTCCTCACTAAAAAACCCATGGGTAATTGCACCAGCAATAAAACTGATACCCGTATATTTACACAGAGAAGCGATATGATTTAATTGGAAATTATTCATTCGCATACTTTAACCCATTATCCGATTATTTGCATCGTGGAGTACATGTCAATTGGCTAAATTGACCATCTTGTAATTAGCAAGATATTGTTTAAGCAGAAAATTAATATTTATGGTGCTGAAACAGGCTATGATGATTTCTTGGTTTAATTTTTTTTCACAAGAAATTTTATGAATTTTTGATAAGTGTCTAATTTGAAGGAAGAATTATGAATCAGCAATCAGATCGTATTAAAAGTGAGAGCATTTCTTCTTTGGTTCGTAATTACGAATATATTGCTCTTGTTTTTCAAGGCGGAGGGGCCTTGGGATCCTATCAAGCTGGAGTATTTGAGGCTTTGAGTGAGGCTGGAATTGAGCCGAATTGGATGTCTGGCGTATCCATTGGAGCGATTAATGTCTCAATTATCGCCGGTAATAAGCCTGAAAACCGCGTTAGTAAGTTAAAAGAGTTTTGGGAGACGATCACCGACCATGGCTACGCTAGCCAATTAGCGGGTAATGATAATCTGAGGACGCTTCACAACCTTACCAGTGCCATGATGTCGATGATCTATGGCGTTCCTGGGTTTTATAAGCCCCGGATGCTTAGCCCCTGGCAGCAGTCTCCAGGGCAGGCTGGTGCGACTAGTCACTACGATACGAGTGATTTAAAGGAACACTTAAATAGTTTAATTGACTGGGATATTCTGAATCAAAATAGTCACCGCTTAAGCGTTGGTGCAGTGAATGTCAGAACGGGTAACTATAAGTATTTTGATACAGCGCTTGAGCGCATTGGCCCAGAGCATATTATGGCAAGTGGCGCTCTGCCACCTGCCTTTCCGGCCGTCAAGATTGGTGCTGAGTTTTATTGGGATGGGGGTATCGTATCGAATACACCACTACAATATTTATTGGAACTCAATAAATTACACCAAACTTTAGTTTTTCAAGTTGACTTGTTTAATGCCCGGGGCGATATGCCCAAGACGGTGCCGGAGGTCAGGGCAAGGCTCAAAGACATCATGTATTCAAGTCGAACGCGCAATGCGACGAATCGCTATAAAAAAATTCATGACTTACAGACCCATTTGCGCGATGCTTTAAGTCGAGTTGATCCGAGTAAGTGGACTCTTGAAGATAAAAGAATACTTGAAGAACTGCAAGACACTCCGCAGATTAATGTTTTGCAGTTAATTTATCACCATGCTAGTTATGAGGGTGATCAAAAGGACTACGAATTCTCTAAATGGACCATGCGGGAGCATTGGGCTGCTGGATTAGAAGATGCCCGTCGGACTCTATCCCATCCCGAGTGGCTCAAGATGGACCAATCTACTGGCATGACGCTACACGACGTGCACCGGGATGTGTAGGGACATTTAACTGAGGATTGATCATGTGTCCTGTCCTAAGAAATTGATCTGCACTCCCTAGTATGAAGTTGGATGGTCATCTTGGCTGAGATTGCAAGACAAATCGCCTTTGGCAAATCAAAGGGTGAAAGCTGATCCGGAAAACCTGCCAAAAAATTGATCGGCCAGGCAGTATGTAGTAACTTTCAAGAAGCGATATACTATGGCAGATTTAGAATTATTCATCGCAAGACTAACTTTAAACTAAACTCTTGAATATAAAATATAAACTCTCTACAAAGGGTCTAGGAGATGGTCTAGGATGTTAAATGAGAAGTTTTTTTGTAGCGCAATTTGTCAATCACTGTGAATATAAATATGATTAAAGTTGAGAATTTGTATAAATCATTTCAAGGTAAAACGGTTCTACACGACATCTCGTTTGATGTACAAAAAGGAGAAGTTTTAGGCTTCTTAGGACCCAATGGTGCGGGCAAATCCACTACCATGCGAATTATTACTGGATTTTTAGAGCCTGATGCTGGGCAGGTAAGTATTTGTGGGCAAGATGTTGCACAGTCGCCAGTAGAGGCCAAGCGTTATATTGGCTATTTAGCCGAATCGGCTGCGACTTACCAGGATATGCGGGTGCAGAGTTTTCTGAACTTTGCTGCCCAAATTCGTGGATTGATTGGTGTTGCTAAATCGACGGCGATCGACCGGGTGATTGATCTGTGTCACTTAGAACCCGTTTTACATCAACCGATTGAAAATCTCTCCAAAGGCTTTCGCCAGCGAGTAGGACTGGCCCAAGCACTCGTGCATGACCCTGATGTGTTGATTCTAGATGAGCCAACAGATGGCTTAGATCCAAATCAAAAATACGAAGTCCGCGGTTTAATTGCAAGGATTGCGCAATCGAAGGCAATTGTCTTTTCTACGCATATCTTAGAAGAGGTTGAGAACGTTTGTAGTCGTGCAATTGTCATTAATGAAGGTAGGATTGTAGCGAATGGCACACCGGACAGTTTTAAAGCGCAAACATCTTCTGGCCGATTAGATGATTTTTTTAGAAACATTACCCGCTCTGTCAAAGAGCCCAAAACTTTGAATTGAGAATCCGAATGAGCCCAACCAAGATGATTCAAATAATTACAAAACGTGAACTCAGTGTTTATCTGGGATCGCCCGTGGCATACGTATTCTTAATTGCCTTTTTATTACTATCAGGGATCTTGACATTTACCTTAGGAAACTTCTTTGAGCGTAACGAAGCGTCTTTAGGGATCTTTTTTAACTGGATGCCTTGGCTACTATTGTTTTTAGTACCGGCAATTGGGATGAGGCTTTGGTCTGAAGAAAAAAGATTAGGAACGATTGAATTTTTATTAACCTTACCAATTACTCCTTTGCAAGCGATATTGGGTAAATTTATAGCATCCTGGATTTTCTTAATTGTGGTGATTTTAGGTAGTTTTCCGATGGTGATCACGGTGAATTTACTGGGTAGTCCTGACAATGGGGTGATTTTAGCTGGCTATATTGGCTGCTTTTTCTTGGCGGGGACCTATTTAGCCATTATTTGTTTAGCATCCGCACTCACTAAAAATCAAGTGATTGCCTTCATTGTTTCGGTCATGGTTTGTTTATTGCTCAATCTCATTGGTTTTTCACCGATTACCGATCTCTTATCTAGATGGCTGAGTCCACCCATGATTGAGGGGATTGCAAATTTCTCCGTGTTGTCTCATTTTGATGGATTTCAACGTGGTATTTTGGACTCAAGAGACGTCATTTACTTTGTATCAGTGATTGCTTGTTCCTTATACATCAATAATCTTGTTATTAAAAATACGCGGGCAGGGTAGACAGAACATGCAAATGAAAAATAATTCAAAATGGCTCGCAGCAGCTTTATCAGTTGTTGCAGTTTTATTAATTAATTGGGTCAGTGGTTTAGAGTTTTTCCGAATTGATTTGACTGAAGGGAAGGTTTACACACTCTCTGATGGAACTAAGCAAATCCTCAAAAATTTAGACGAACCAGTTACTCTGCGTTTCTACGTTTCTCAGGGTGATGACAATATGCCATTACCCTTAAAAGGTTACGCTAGAAGAGTAGAGGATTTATTAAGAGAATTTAAAGCTGCGTCCAAGGGTAAATTAGTCATTGAAAAATTAGACCCGCAGCCCGATTCGGATGCAGAAGATACGGCCAGTTTAGACGGGGTTCAACCGCAGAGTTTAAATACGGGCGAGCGTTTTTACTTTGGTTTAGTGGTCAAGAGAGGTGAACAAAAAGCGGCGATTCCATCGATTGTGATGCAGCGTGAGCGGTTATTAGAATACGATATTGTGCGGGCGATTACTCGGACTGCCAGTACGAAAAAAACAAAGATTGGTGTCTTGAGCTCTATTCCGGTTTTTGGTAGTCCTGGTATGCCGATGATGGGTATGCCACCATCCCCTAAGCAAGTATTTATTTCCGAGTTGGAGCGTGACTTTGAGGTGGTAAGAGTATCTAGTAGTAGTACCAAAATTGATGATGAAGTAAAGGTTTTGTTAGTCATTCATCCGAAAGGCTTAAGTGAGACTACTGAGTTTGCGATTGATCAATTTATTTTGCGGGGTGGTAAGGTGATTGCACTTTTAGACTCCTACGCATATTTCGATTTAATCCCCACACCTCAGGGTATGCAACCGGGTGGTTCATCATCGAATTTAGAACGACTCACGAAGGCCTGGGGCGTTACTTTTGAAACTGAAAAGATGCTGGCTGATCTCCAGTTTATGACTGGCAAGGGAAATCGGGCGTTACCCACCTTGCTCACTTTAAATGAAACAGCTTATAGCCCTACTGATATAGCTACAGCCCAATTGGGTGAAGTCCTGTTGGCTTTTACTGGAGCATTTACTTCGAGTCTTACATCTGGACTCAAGCAAGTCGACTTAATTAAATCTTCGGGCTACTCTGAACTGGTAAGTAAAGAGATTGCGATGGAAAAGGGTGAGCAATTAGCTACAATCATTAAGCCAAGTGGGCAGTCATACCCGATTGCGATTCGTTTAGAGGGCCAGTTTAAAACTGCGTTCCCAGATGGGATGCCAAAAAGCGCTGCCAATGAGTCGGCTTCTAAATCACCGGTTGTCAAGGCAGATGCATCTAAGGGGCCTGCTTCTAAAGAACCCGACGTGGCAGCACCAGTCAGCGAAGTATTAACCCAATCAAAAGAAAATAATGCTGTAATTCTGATTGCTGATTCAGATTTTATTAATGATAATGTAGCTGTTCAAATTCAGGAGATATTTGGACAACGAATCGTTTATCCGACGAATGGTAACTTAGCATTTTTACAATCCTTAGTTGATCAATTTGCTGGTGATGCAGCACTTGTTTCTTTAAGAGCTCGGCAAAGTACTTCTTATCCATTTACCGTTATTCGGGAGATGGAGACTAGGGCGCAGCAAGCCTATGTTGGCAAGATTAAAGCTTTAGAGGAAAACTTACAAAAGACGCGTGAGTCTTTGGCGGAGATACAAAAGAATAAATCTCCTGCTGATAGTGGCGCTATTTTGAATGCCGAGCAATTAGCCCAAGTAGAGAATTTTAAGAAAACTGCAGCGCAAACGAGTCAGGAATTAAAGAGCCTCAGAAAAGATTTAAGGGCAGATAGCGAGGCACTACAATTTTGGGCGAAGGTGATTAATATTGCTTTGATACCATTGCTGGTTTTTTTAACTGGCTTAGGCTTTTATTTCTGGGGTGGTAGACGAGCGCGCTAGTTTGAGGGTGTTTTGCAGGCTTGCATATGTTTAGCAAACGTTTAGCAAACGTCTAAGTCATTGCCTAGATTATTTGGGTTATTTTTGAAAGACCTGATCAGCTAATGAGCTGATCAGGTCTTTTGTTGAGATTGAGATTCAAATCATCGCGCTCACTTGAACTGAAGGCTCTCTAATGCAGCTCACCATTGCAGCTCACCATTGCAGATCTCCATTGCAGCTTTTAATTCCTGAGGTAATTTCTTTACTGCTTCGCAATACCTAAAAGCCCATTTAAGTCCTTGAGAGCTTTATCAATCAGCCATTCAATTGGAAAATACAAAAATGTCGCACCAAGCTGTTGAAAGTGCTCTAGTTGAGACCAGTCTGCGGGCATACCAAACCTTTTTTCAGCAAGACGAAGTCTTTCGCTAACATGGTCGACCATGTTGAGAACATCCGGTGTTCTTGCACCCCGCACACCCGTCATATCATAAGCGAGATCGTTGGGGCCAATTAAATAAGCGTCAACGCCTGGGACTTGGATAATGGCATCTAAGTTATTGATCGCCTCGACAGTTTCTATTTGAACAATAATTGTTTTATCTACCGATTTATCACCACAAGCATATCGAAAAAGTTCGACCACATCTGCTACGTCTTTTGGCGTATTAATGTGGGGAACTACTAGGCCGTCAACCTGCCGGTCTAAATACTGCACTAAGACGGTCGGATCTTTAGACCAACTACGCACAATAGCCGTTAGGTTAGCAAGCTTAGCTGCACGAATTAGTTCTGTCGCAGCATCAATGCCAATCCCAGTTCTTTCACAATCAATAAAGGCCATGTGGGCGCCAGATTTAGAGAGTGCTTGCATGACATCGGGATTTTTCCCTGCGACATTCACTGCGATGACAGTCTTACCGTCTTTGAGTCGTTGTTGTTGTAGATTTAAAGGCATATTTTAAAAACCATAAATTAAAGTAGGGTTATCAATGAGGATCTTTTGGAGTAGGTTTTTATCTTGCACCCATTCAGAAAACACGTTGTACAAATCGCCGTCATTGGGCATAGCGCTCTTAATAAAAACATGTGGCCAGTCACTGCCCCACATCAGGCTATGAGGTACTTCTGCTAATAAAATCTGCGCAGTTGGAAGTACAGATGGATACGGAAAGGGCTCTGTAGTGAGGCGATAAGGTGCCGTTAGTTTAATCCAAGCAGAACCATTTTTAGCCATTCGTAATAAAGCATCAAAGCCTGGTGTCTGTCCCAAATGCGTGGGAACATAGCCAAGATGTCCAAAAACGAGAGGTACGCGTAGATTTTTAAGTTGGATATCTAGATCAGGAAATTCATGAACATGCATTAAAAATTCGATATGCCAACCAAGCGGCCGTATTTTGTCTGCTAGTATTTGGAGATCAGTCGTGGGCAATTGTCCCTTACCAACTTGTAAGTCAACGATATTGCAGCGTACACCCCGAACACCAAGAGCGTGCAGTCGTTCGATTGCCGTTATGGAGACATCAAACGGTACAACAGCAACTCCTCTGAGTCGTTTAGGATCTATGGCAAGTGCCTCTAACATGGCGCGGTTATCTGTACCGTAGACACTTGGCTGCACTAAAACACCACGACTCATGCCGAGGATATCCAGCATTTCTAAGTACTCCTTAGTAGAGGCCTCTGGGGGGTTATAAAGGCGATTTTCTACTAAAGGAAAAAGATCTCTAGGTCCACAGACATGCGCATGGACGTCGCAGGCCAAGAGCGGTGGTTTCGTATGAGGCTTTTTAGGGTGGGGGTCATGCGCCACACACTCGACAATTGCTTGCACGTGACTAGTCAATTTGTGCTCCCGTAGCCTTGACGACTTTACCCCACTTATCCACTTCGTCACGGATCAATTTAGCGTATTCCGCAGGTGAACTTGTAAGGGGATCGGCACCTTGCTCGCTGAGATATTTAGTCATCGCGGGTTCACGCACAATTTTAATAATTATGGCATTTATTTTGTTCACAATAGCCACAGGCAATTGTGCTGGACCGACTAAACCAAAATATCCAATAGCCTCATAGCCTGGCAGACCAGATTCATGAATCGTAGGGACATCCGGTAAAGCGGAGATACGTTGTCTCGTGCTCACACCAAGTGCTTTAACTTTACCTGATTTAACATTTTGTACTGCTGATGGTGCCGTTGCTAAAGATAACTGAACGTGACCTGCCATTAAATCAGTCATTGCCTGTGGCCCTCCTTTGTAGGGGACATGGGTCATTTTTGTACTGCTCATCATTTTAAAAAGTTCGGTTGATAAATGGGGTTGGCTGCCATTACCTGCCGAACTATAACTAATTGGGTTTGTTTGATTTTTGAGATATTCGATGAGTTCCTTAATAGTATTGGATGGTATGGATGGATGTACCACAAGGACTTGGGCAGTTTCTGCAACAACGGTAATTGGCGTAAAGTCTTTAATCGGGTCATAAGTCATTTTTGGATAGAGAGAGGCATTGATACTATGTGCAGTCGAGGCCATCAGAAGGGTGTACCCATCTGGCGCTGAGCGGACTGCGATTTCTGCGCCAATATTGGCTCCACCACCTGGTCGGTTATCAACAATCACAGGCTGCTTCCATTCTTCCGATAGTTTTTGAGCAAGAGCACGGGTGATAATGTCAGTTGTACCACCAGCCGGAAAGGGTACTACTATCCGAATAGGTTTAGTCGGATAGTCTTGGGCGCATAGATTAAAGATTGAGACTAAAAATCCAAAGATTAGGCAACGAGTTCGCATAGTGACTCCCAATTGATTATTGTGTTTGAAAAAGTTTTCCTGCGTGCTTGATGGTACGAAGATCATTCATACTTCGCAAAGCTCCCCACATGGACGCTTGGTTACTCGTGATGACTGGTCGGCCTAGTTCGTTTTCTAGCTCAGTAATTAGACTCAGCGTTCGAAAATTGGAGCAACTTATAAATAAGGCTTCGGTGTTCGTTCGCATGACTTCATGCGCTAGAGCTTTAATGACTGGCGCAGAGATGCTGCCATGTGCTTGCGTACCCAGACCTGCTATAGCGAGTACTTCAAAGCCAGCCAGTTCGAGATATGTCTTTACACGTTCATTAAGCCAAGGTTCATAGGGTGAGGCAACGCTAATTTTTTGCGCAGAAACAGCGCGCAGCGCACCCACAATTGATGCAGCGGAAGTCACGCAGGGGATTTGTGTTTGTGCGGTCAGCTCTTTCGCTTGATCTAAATCTTCTTGTGGTGTTTTGAGAAATCCACTGGCAGTACAACCATGACAAATGGCCTGGACCTTGGCATGCGATAGCAATTCGGCGGCTTGAGGTGCTTGGGTACTCAGCCATAATAAGCTTTTTTCAGAATCATCCGTATGTTTAATTCGTTGGGCATGAATGGATGTCTGTGGTCCAGCCATTTGCCCAAATTCGTACTCCATGACGGTATTCCAGGACGGGACAATAATTCCTAATTTGGTATGCCAATCCGTCATATAGGGATTTAGGGGTATTGAGGTCGAGGTATGCACTTAATCAAGAGAGATATTTTTTTCACGAATAACCAAGGCCCAGCGTTGTAGATCCTCGCGTATCACTTGACTAAATTGTGTTGGACCAGCCCCAATGGCTTGAACTCCCATCGTGGCAAAGCTTTTTTTAACCGCCTCATCTTGCAGGGCTTGCGAGGCAAGCGCCTGAATTGCTAGGATCACATCGTTTGGAGTACCTTTAGGTGCAACCAGGCCGGTAAAGTTGTTAATTACAAAATTACTAATCCCAGCCTCTACGAAGCTTGGAGTTTGTGGAAGGGATTTCCAGCGCTCTGCTGAAGAGACTGCTATTGGCGTAACCCGGCCTTGTTCGATGAAGGCAGATGAGGAGCTGACTTGATCAAATAGTAGATCGACACGACCGGCGACGACGTCTTGCAATGCTGGGCCAGCGCCCTTATAGGGTACGTGCAGAAACTGGACACCAGTCATCGCTTGAAAATATTCACCGACTAGATGATTAGAACTACCGTTACCAGCGGACGCCATACTTAAGCCATTTGGTTTTTGGCGGGCTACGGCGATGACTTCGGCAAGGTTTTTAGCCCCAAGTCCAGGGCGAACAACTAAAACAAATGGCACCGCAGCTAGGTAGCTTGCTGGTGATATGCCGCCTACTGGGTCGTAAGGCCAGTCTTTAAAGAGATTTGGAGCCACGCTTAGGGAGCTATTTGAACCCATGAGCAAGGTGTACCCGTCAGCAGGGGATTTGATAGCTGCTTCGGCACCGATTTTGCCACTCGCACCAGCGCGATTTTCAACAATAAAGGTTTGATTTGATAATTTACTCATGGCCGCGCCGACAACACGAGCTGTCACGTCCACATTACCACCAGGGGCAAAGGGGACAATAATACGAACTGGTTTAGATGGCCAGTTGGACTGAGCCTGGACACTGGTTAAAAATCCTAAAGTGCAGCAGATGATTAGGCTACTAATTTTATAAATCCAGTGGTACATAGTTCGTATTCCCTTGAGATTATTGGGCATTTATTAGAGATTATTGGATTGTAGTTTGCTGGCAAAATACAATTTAATGGCTTAGAAATTATTCTAACAGGCATTTTTAGAAGGGTACTAATTTCTAAAAAAGCTGTGTCGTTTAAACTAAGAATCTTTTAACTGAACTAATTTTTATTGATCATGAGTCAAGCCAAGCAAGAAAATTGTCTATTTTGTGATGTTCTTGAAATTGACAGAGCTAGAATCGTAGAAGAAAACGACTTAGCTTTTGTGGTTCGAGATGGATTTCCGGTGACACAGTCCCACACCTTATTGATTCCAAAGCGCCATGTACTCGATTATTTTGGATTAAATACAGCTGAGGTGAGCGCTATTCATTTGTTATTGCATTCCCAGAAAAAATTATTAAGTGAGCAAGATGTAACGATTGCTGGCTACAACATTGGGATGAATTGCGGAAAGGTGGCTGGTCAATCGGTTTGGCACTGCCATGTTCATTTGATTCCTAGAAGACAGGGTGACGCGCCTTATCCGAAAGGTGGCGTGCGCCACGTAATTCCTTATAAAGGCAATTACGAGGACCTGAAGTGAGTTGCAAACTTAAGGTCTTCATCAGTAATACCTCTTATCAAGTACTAGGATTTCTTTGCTAAGGCTTCATCAATCCAAGAATCGTCATAGGTCCCGTTATTAATTGCTTTAAGTGTAGCGGTTTCATGGGTCAGTTTTTGCTGACCTAGCTTTGCTACTTCCAGAGCAACTTTGGGTGAGAAGGCAACGATACCGTCAGAGTCTCCAAGTACAATATCTCCTGGATAAATCACTAAACCGCCAATCGAAACGGGGACATTGATCGCACCAGGACCATCTTTATAGGGGCCTCTTAAATTAACACCTCTTGCCCAACAAGGAAAATTCTTTTCTTCAAAAGCATTGACATCACGAATAGCGCCGTCAAAGACAGCCCCAACAGCACCTTTAACTTGGGCAACGCTCATCATGATTTCCCCAAAAAGTGCTCGCGTAATATCCCCATCACCGTCTACTACCAAAAAGTCCCCTGGCTCCAGCATTCTGAGGGCGCGATGAATTAATAAATTATCACCAGCGCGCGCTTTCACAGTGACAGCATTACCGCAGGCACTTACTGGGGATTTATTGACTGGATACAATCCAACTGTACCAATAATGCGTCCAGTTACATCACCGACAATTGATGTGGGAAGATTCGCTAGAGCTTTAATACCATCTAAGAATGGTGGCACCCGATCAAAAATTTCTATACCATTAAACATGCTGTTTTTCCTTGCTTAGCTACATTGTGTTGAGAATCATTCAGACAAACTAGTATATAGAAATTACTCAGACCTTGATCTTCTTTTAAGTCTTGGCTCAATGAACCTATTAGTGATGGCTCGATTGAAGAAGTTCTGGCTATTCAAAGTAGTCAGATAGATTGGATTGCTTGTAGACTATAGTTCCACAGTTCTTTTTGCAATTGTAGATTCTGGGCTAAGGCAGAAGTTTGGGCGGGTCGACAATCCGAAAAATATTGGCCATTGGGAAATTGGCCATTTGTTTTTATGCAAAATAAGGTGGTTTTTGCGCCTTCTTGTGGGGTTTTTAAAAAGGGCATTGCGCCAAAATAGTTAAGTGGCTTTGGGATATGTCGCCAGATCCCCGTTTTAACCACACCAGGATGGAGGCTATAGGCTTGTATCCCTTGATATTGGGCTTGGGTTGTGATTTCGTTCGTATGCCAAATATTCGCCAGTTTAGAAAAGCCATATTCATCAAAAGCCGTTAATGATTTTGTCTTTCTGCGTAATTGATCCCAACTCGTAAATTGTGCAGACCAGTGGGCATCGCTAGCTACATTGATGATTCGTGGATTATTTGCCAGAGATAGGGCTGGTTGCAAGAGATGCGTCAGAAAAAAATGCGCTAAAAAATTCGTTCCAAACGCCATTTCATAGCCGTCTTGAGTTAACCCTTTTTGGCCGTAAACCCCAGCGTTATTGATTAATATATCCAGTGTTTGATGGCGTTGAAGGAAATCTAAAGCAGCTTTTTTAACAGATAGCAGACTACTCAGTTCAACAATGATTGCATGAGCTTGCACTTGGGGGTTGATAGATTGCATTGTTTTGATCAGTTCGGCCGTTTTTTCTGCTGAGCGATTGGCTAAGAAAAACTGATGATTTTCTTTTGCAAGAGCTAGAACTGTTTCTTTTCCGATGCCGGATGTACAACCTGTAATGAATATATTCATGGATGATTTTAAAGGCTAGAATATTTGGGTGTCAGAGTTGAGGTTTTTTAAAACAGAGTTATTTAGTTTATATGGGGCGGTTTCAAGGTTAAACTTAAATCAGCCTTCAGAGATTGACTATTAAGAGATTGACTATTCAACCCAATTGCACTTGTGTAGGGCATGCACTTATACAGGCTGCACAGTCTTTGTTCCATTGGGTTATGCAATGTGTTCATGGGTATTTATCGGGTAGGAAATAGATGAGTTATTTAATAAGAATCACACGCTGGATAGACTGGTTAAGTTTACAAGCTGCCAAATTAGCTATTAGTTTAGTACTCATTTGTGCTTTAGTGTCTGTTTTAAATGCTTTTTCCCGTTATGCGTTTGACTTGAGTTCGAATGCTTGGTTAGAGTTGCAATGGTATATGTTTGGCGGCATTGTGATGCTGGGCGGGGCACATTTGCTCAATACCAATGGCCATATCCGGGTTGATTTATTCTATTTAAAGCTTTCTGCTCGGCAAAAGCTTTGGCTTGACCTCTTTGGCCTTAGTATTTTTGTTATTCCTTTTAGCGTGGCCATGACGGTTTATTCTTGGCCGTGGTTTATGGAGGCTTGGTATTTACAAGAAATATCTGCGAATGCTGGAGGATTATTTCGTTGGCCAGTCAAAATCCTCATTCCAATTGGTTTTTCTTTGCTGATATTGCAAGGTTTTGCTGAGATTGTGAAGAGGATTGCTGCCTTGCGGGGCGAGTTTGTCATCAATACCCATTATGAGCGGATGGAGCAATAGTCATGAGTCCAGTTGAGTTGATGGCTCCTGCGATGTTTATTGCTTTAGTTATTTTTTTATTACTAGGACTACCGGTCGCATTTTCTTTAGCGGCTTTAGGTTTATCGTGTGGTTTGATAGCCATTCAATTTGATTTTTTCCCGGCGCAGTTTATGGCGAACTTGCCATACCGCGTATTTGGGATTATTAGTAATGAGTTATTACTGTCGATACCATTTTTTACATTCATGGGTGCCATATTAGAGCGGAGTGGTTTGGCGGAGGATTTGTTAGAGGGCTTTGCACAACTCTTTGGGGGCTTATCTGGTGGCTTAGCATATGCCGTCATCATTGTTGGTGCAATTTTAGGAGCTATTACTGGGACAGTTGCTGCCTCGGTAATCGCTATGGGGGTAATTGCTTTACCAGTCATGATCCGGTATGGATATAACCCGCGTTTAGCTACTGGCGTGATCGCCGCCTCTGGAACAATTACACAGGTTATTCCACCATCATTAGTCTTAATAGTTTTAGCTGATCAATTAGGTAAGTCTGTAGGGGATATGTATCTCGGAGCAATTGGACCATCGATTGCACAGATTCTTATTTTTATTACTTTTATTATGTTGCTTTCTTGGTTTAATCCCAAGTTAATGCCACCCCAACCCAAAGAGTTAAGGACTGCGATGGGTTGGCCACTTGTAAAAAAAATGATGCGTGGAGTATTGCCCTCTCTGGGCCTCATTTTTATTGTTTTAGGGACTATTTTTATGGGCCTAGCAACCCCAACCGAGGCTGGTGCGATGGGTGTTGCTGGGGCTATTGGACTAGCACTGTCGCAAAGGCGCTTTAGTTGGATCATGCTATGGCAAGGAATGGACGCTACGATGCGGGTGACCGTCATGGTGATTTTTATCTTAATTGGCGCTAGCGTATTTACTTTAGTATTTCAGGGGGTAGATGGTGGCGTATGGGTCGAGCATTTATTCCGAGTAGCTGGTGCAGACGATCCAGTATCCTTTCTAATTGCAGTCAATATCATTATTTTTATACTGGCATTTTTCTTAGATTTTTTTGAAATTGCCTTTATCGTGATTCCTCTTCTAGCTCCGATAGCCACTACTTTAGGAATCGACTTGATTTGGTTTGGGGTGCTGATTTGCGTCAATATGCAAACTTCGTTTATGCATCCACCATTTGGTTTTGCACTATTTTATTTGCGGGGGATTGCTCCGAAATCGATTTTGAGTTCTGATATTTATTTAGGTGCGCTGCCATGGGTGGGGTTGCAATTACTATTAGTTTTATTATTAATATTTTTCCCAGAGATGGTAACCGGTCTTTTGGATAAACCGGTTACTTCTGACTTGCAAAATATTGAGATATTACTTGATCCTAGTTTGAATGAGTCTGATGCTAGCCTGCAAAGACCAGTTGATGATCCAGCAGACTATTTTAAGAAAAAATAAAAAGGGTTAATTATAATTTTTGTTTATACATGAAGTTATCAAAACTTGCTTCAGCCACTCTAAACCATGCTTGTTGATCTCTTTGGAAAGTACTCATGTGGGTGTAGATCTTTTTAAACGAAGCACTTTTCATATTGGTTTCATTAATCAGCTCTTGGGTTGCTTTATAGCATGCGTCCATCACTGCGGGTGGATAGGCGCGTAATTGCGCTCCTCCTTGAATTAAGCGTTTGAGTGCGATCGGATTGAGCGCGTCATACTTGGCTTGCATCCATGTGTTGGCCTCAGCACAAGCCGACTGCAGTGCAAAGCGATACTCCTCTGGTAGTGCGTCCCAGGCTTTCGCGTTTACCTGAAAAGCGAGAGCAGCACCGCCCTCATTCCAACCAGGATAGTAGTAATACTTAGCAATTTTATTAAGGCCTAATTTTTCATCATCATGGGGTACTGTAAATTCCGCCGCGTCGATGGTGCCTTTTTCAAGAGCGGAGTAGATTTCCCCAGCGGGGAGTTGCTGGGTTACCACACCTAGTTTGGTAAGAACTTGGCCCCCCATGCCACCAGTTCTGAACTTTAGACCTTTCAGATCTGCCAAGGTTTTAATTTCCTTTTTAAACCAACCTGCCATTTGAGCACCAGTATTACCAGCTAGGAGATTAACAACTCCAAATTGGCGGGAGAACTCATTAAACACTTTTTCGCCATCGCCATGAATCCACCAAGCATTATGTTGACGGCTATTCAGGCCAAATGGAATACAAGTTCCAAATGCCCAAGCTGGATCTTTACCAATAAAGTAGTAAGGCGCTGTATGGTTACATTCAATCGTCCCTTTTTCAACGGCATCAAGAACCTGTAAGGGCGGTACAATTTCGCCAGCAGCATGCATACTAATTTGGAATTTTCCTGCAGTAATTTGTGCTACGCGACGGGTAATCAACTCTGCTGTACCAAAAAGGGTATCAACACTTTTAGGAAAGCTAGAAGCGCAGCGCCAACGAACATTTTCGGTTTGTGCAAGAGCAGCAGGGGCTAAAACAGCAGTACTCCCACCAATGACAAAAGCACCACTCTTGGATAAAAACGCACGTCGACTCATGATCAATCCTCATGTTTAGTTGAATTAGTTATATTAGTTGAATCATAGTATATTTAGGTCGCACAGCATACAGGGTTTGTACTAATCACAATGCTCTTGGGCTCATAGAAATTACTTAAGGGACTATTTGGGGCAGTATTTTGTAGTATGAATCAAGAATTAATAATCATGCAGCATACTCACAAAAAATTGCTCAAGAAGACCTATACGGGTTGATACGGCAACTAGATTTTGTCAATTAGTCGGTCTAGGCCGATTTATTTTAATTCCAGCCCTTTAGCCAGGCAGCGGTATTTTTGAGTTCAGTCCAGTGCATTGTTTGAGTTCGTTTGCTATACACAGATTCTATTTCAATATGCCCCTCAGGCAGTGGGGACTGACCATTCGGATCATATACTTGAATCACGATAAAGTGTTTTTCTTTGTGTTGGGGTATGACGGCTGTCCATTTGCTCATCAATAGTTTTTTAAAGGTAAGTGCAGGACGCATACGTGGGCTTTCGAAGTTCTTTGATATCTTTTCGATCAAGTAGTTGATCAGAATGGATCCATATTCATTTTGTAGTAAATTGAATGTTTATTCAATATTGCAGAGGAATTGTATGTTGGCACAGGTGAATGGTTTACAGGTTTTTTATGAGATCGATGGTAATCCTGATAAACCTTGGTTAACAATGGTTACTGGTATAACGAATGATACGACCATGTGGAAAGGTCAAATAGCAGCTTTGCAAAATGACTTTCATATTTTACGATATGACCTTCGTGGGCAAGGGCAAAGTGCTAGTACGCCAAGTCCTTATTCGATCGAGTTATTAGGTGCAGATTTAATTGCGCTATGGGATGCTTTAGGAATTGTGCAGAGTCATTTAATGGGTCTTGGTTTAGGTGGGTCGATTTGTTTGTATTTAGGAATTCATCAGCCCAGCCGAATTATCAAGTTAGTGCCTTGTTGTTGCCGGGCGATCATGGTGGAGGATTTTGCTGTCATGTGGCGCCAATTATTAGTAAGCGTAGAGGCGGGTGGGATTGATGCGATTGTCGAAAATACTGCGCAGAGATGGTTTTCTGAGGATTTTAAAAAGAGTTATCCTGAACAATTAGAAGCGGTTCGATTGATGATTCGCAGGACTAGTCAAGCAGGATATCTAGGCGTGGTGAATGCCTTTCTTGGGTTAAATCTTTTTGATGCGTTAGGTCAAATTCAGTTGCCCACTATGTTGATGGGTGGACAAGAGGACCGTATTGGTGGCCCACCAGAAATCATGCAAACAATTGCAAACCAGATTCCTGAAGGAGTTTATGTGCCTGTTCCTGGGGCGGCCCATATTGCTAATCTTCAAAACCCACAGGGCTTTAATCAAATTCTGAGGCAGTTTCTTCTGAAGTGATAGAGTAGGAGTAATTGATTGTAAACCGCTATGCAGATGAATAAGTTAATCCCTTTTTGAAAAATTCTCGTGTACTCTGTCATTAGTATTATTTTTCCTGTTTTTTCGCTTATCTTGTTGGGGTACTTGACTGGAAAATTTGGATTATTTAAAGATACAGCTTCAACCGAATTAAATTATTTTGTTTTGTGGTTAGCACTACCTGCGCAGCTATTTAGTTATACTTCGAAAAATAAAGCGCAAATACTCGAACAACCTTTATTTTTAGTAGCCTTTTTGGGCGGCTCGCTACTCATATATTTATTGATGTATCTCCTTCATTGGCGAAGTTCGCGGAGCAACTTAGGAGCAAATTTCTGGGGTTTAAGTAGTTCTTATAGTAATACGGGTTATATGGGTATTCCGCTGTGTATGTTAGCTTTAGGTGAAGAAGCTTTAGGACCAGCCATCTTGGCCACTTTGTTAGTTGTGAGTGGACTATTTAGTATTTCGATTGTAGGGATCGAGCTTGGTCAGCAAAAAGCGAATAGTTGGTCGCAAAGCATCGTACCGATCGTTAGGGCCTTATTAAAAAACCCATTACTGATTGCGCCCATTGCTGGATTTGCCTGGTCTTATTCGGAGTTGGATTTATATGCACCTGTGCGACAGGGTCTAGAATTATTGGGCGCGGCTGCTAGTCCCTGCGCTTTGATATCGATTGGTTTGTTTTTAGTAAAAAAATCACATGTTCGGATTGATGGGATGGTGACTTTAGTCAGTTTGAAATTAATAGTCCAACCCTTTGTCACTTGGGTGATTGCTGGGCCAATTTTAGGATTACCAACTTTTTGGGTGAATTCAGCAATCCTATTAAGTGCCCTACCAACGGGCACTGGACCTTTAATGTTGGCGCAATATTACCGGGGGGACACGGAGATGATTTCGCGGGCTATATTTTTAACCACTTTGGGTTCAGTATTTACCTTGTCTTTTATTTTGTGGCTAATACCCAATTATTTAAATTAGCCAATTTTTCAGAGTCGTATTTTTTAAAGTATGGGGAGGCATTGCTGCAATGAATTCATCGATTAAAAATAGACAAGCATTCCTGAGCTGTTTTTACACTTTTATCCGATTTTTTAAAAGGATGGGATTTGTCTGGTTTGTGTGGATCTTGTCATTCAATATCAGTTTTGCAAATTCCTCCAATTGTTATGCAATTAAAAATACGGATGCTAAAAACTTCTGTTTAGCAATTAGTCAGCAACAGGCGAGTTATTGCTATTCAATTAGAGAGAGCGATGATAAAAATATGTGTTTAGCACAAGTGAAAAAACAAAAGTCTAGCTGTTATTCTATCAAGTCATCTGATCAGAAAAATCAGTGCTTAGCTCTTGTGCCATAAAATTTATTCAGCGGAGATATTAGCTTCTTTAGCAATTTTTGCTGCTTTAGCAACATACTTACTATACATATCGTCCAATTGTTCTGGTGTGCTTGATCTGCCAATAGCTCCAATTTGGGTGAAGCTATCTTGAATTTCTGGAAGTTTGAGTATTCTAGTAATTTCAGTACTCAGTTTGTCTCGCATTATTTTGGGAGTTCCCGTTGGCACAAAGCTCGCAAACCAGTCATCACCAATATCATCCCGAATTAACTCAGGCATTGGATTAAGAGTGGAGGCGAAGATTTGTCCTTCTTTAGAGGTTGTGCCCAATATTTTGGCTTTGCCATCTTTTGCTAGGGGGAGGGCGTTTGGCCCGGGCGCAAATACATAGGTAACTCGTCCTGCAATCGTATCAATTACTGCTTCGGGAGTACCTTTATAAGCCACATGCACTGCTTCAAAGCCATAGTTTTTAGCAAATAAAGCAGCGTGTAAGTGAGCCGTACTGCCAATTCCTGCAGATGCGTAGAAGATCTTTTCTTTACTGCCTTTGGCGCGGTTTGCTAATTGTTGCAGTGTAGTAACACCTGGATCATTAGAAACAATCAGAAAACTTGGGGTTAGACCAATGAGGCTAACGCCAGCTAATTCCTTAACGCTATCGTAAGGTAATTTTTTATCAATTCCAGATCGTACACCAAGAGCACTTGGAGCAATTAAGACGGTTTGGCCATCGGGTTTGGAATCAATCACAAATTTAGCACCGATGACTCCACCAGCGCCAACTCGATTTTCAACAATCACAGGTACTTGCCAGGCATCAGAGAGCGGTTTAGCAATTAAGCGGGCTAGGATATCAGTGGTGCCACCGGCTGATGCGGGAATTACAAGTTTTACTGGGCCATTTGGGTAGGCTTGGGCTACATGGTTGAGGCATACCAGACTTAGCAAAGTTAAGGTTGATAAAACTTTAGACCAGATAGAGCTTTTTGGAGATTTAATGAACATGAGTTACTTTCTAATAAAATACGATTTTTAATAGGGACCACTATGAGTTATTTTTTTTGACTTTCTTGCCAAAACTTTAACCAAGCAGTGTTACCACCTTTAGAGACTAATTCTTGTAATTCTTTGGGAATTGCAGGAAATTCTAAGCGGATATTTTTTGTGTGATTGATAAAAAGGCCATTTTGAAAATTAACTTCTAGATCATCGTGCATAGCACACATTGTAGTAATTTGAGGGCATGGATTGAGAACGGCTAAGCCTGTACTGATTGCTTCGCGATAGGCTTGGACAGACATCGACTCGCATAAAAGCCCTAAGCCTAGTGCTTGCATAGCAATATAACCACATCCTTTAGGGCCCATACCAAAATTTTTACCAGTCACAATGAGGTCGCCCGGCCTGACACGCTCTGCAAATCCGGAGTCAGTTTCTGAAAATAAATGAGGGATTAATACAGCGGGATCAGTTTCTCTTGCCGTGATGAGGCTTAGCGGTATGACTCCACCGGGATGCGGTACGTTATCCCCAAGAAGGTAGCAATGTCCCCGCAGTTGCCATGGATATTCAGACATAGGCGGACTCAATTTGATGAAGTAGTTCTTGGCTAATCGCTAAAGCTCTCGGATCACTAATTTTTCCACAAACAGCTGAAGCAGCGACACTCAATGGGCTACCCAGATAGAGTTTGGCATCGTTGGCTCCAAATCGCCCACGATTATTATTCGTGGCCGTCGAGATAGAATTTTCTCCTGGGGCGATTGGACCTACTACGGCATCATTACAAGGTCCACAACCGGCCGGTAGAATCATTGCGCCACTATCGTAGAATATTTCCATTAGACCTTCACGCAGCATTCGGCGAGTAGAAGCCTCAGAACCCGGCACAATAAATAGGCGAACTTCCGGATGGATTTTTTTATCTTTTAATACTGCCGCGGCTAACAACAAATCTTCATAGGTACCAGATCCACAAGAGCCGATAAACGCATGTTGTACGGGAATATTGAGACTTTCGCTAATGTCTACAGAATTACTCAAGTTGCCTGGTAAAGCAATTTGAGGTTCGATTTCTTCAAGATGAATGGTATAAGTTGACTCGTACTGCGCATCAGGGTCGCTAAAGATCGGTGTAAAAGGGCTTTGATGATGCGCCTGGCAGTAGTTCAGAATACGCTCACTAGGAGGAATAAAGACTCCTGCAGCGCGCAGTTCCGTTGGAGAGCTACAAAGTGCAACGCGGTCACCAAAACTAAATTGATCGAGGTCTCCAGAAAACTCAATGATGCGATAATCAAAGTCGGCCTTAATTGAGCCATTTTTAATGCTTCGAGCGATAAAAAATCCGATATCTCTTCCTAAAACTCCAGGATTGACTTGCCCTTGCAAGTCAATCCGAATTGTTTTTGGAACTGTAAGCCAGGTGGTGCCAGTTCCTAAAACACGAGAAATTTCACCACCGACGCGTATTCCAAAGGCGCCGACTGCCCCGGCATTCGTCGCGTGGGTATCGTTGTCAAAGTAAAACATCCCGGGCAGAATGATCCCCTGTTCCATTGGAAAGATATGCCCATGCCCACCTTTACCGGCATCATAAAAATTAGTAACACCCCATTCTTTAGCTGCTTGTCGATTGTATTTGCCTCGCTCAGCAGCTCTCTGGCTACCGTAGATCACATCATGGTCACTAAACATCATGACCTTTTCTGGGTGAGCAAGTTTTTTGATATGCACTTGATCTAGCTGAATTTTAGTTTCACGGACCAGAACATCATGGATCATGATGTAATCCGGGTTGGGATAAACTATTTCGCCGGGGATAACTTGAGTTTTGCCACACACTCTAGCTAAAACTTTTTCAATTGCAGTTAAACCCAATTTATTTTCCTATCAAAAAGATCTTCAACTATAGATACTAGCTGCCCGGAATAATTCCTGGTGGAAGGGCAATACAATAGTCTGCGACTTCGCCAGGTTTAGCTAACCACACACGATCAAAGTGTGGGTGGTCCATACAGTGTTGTAATGCTTGACGTAAGTTTCGGAGCCGAAATGGTTGGCCAAAAATATAGGGGTGAATAGAGATATTCATTACGAGAGGATGTTCTACACATTGCTCGATCATTTCGTCAAATTGATCGGTAATCATTTGACAAAAATCGATACCATCTTGTTTACGGTGAATGACGATTTGTGAATCATTGAGTTCCACAGGGTAGGGCACACTCAGAATTGGCCCACTGCGCGTTTTCAACCAAATTGGTTGATCATCCATAGGCCAGTCCATCAGGTATTTAAAGCCAGCCTCTTTGAGAAGGTCTGGAGTATTCGCTGTTTCATAAGCACCAGGTCCCATCCATCCAGTTGGGCGTGCGCCATTTTCATGACTTTTAAAAGTAGTGAGGATTTCATCAATAATTCGAGCTTCGTCTGCTTCCCAGAGTCCTCGCATATTTTCTGCGTTACTTCGGCCGTGGGCGACGATCTCATCTCCCCGCATACGAATTTGGTCCATAATTTGTGGAGCATATTCATACAGAAGGCTATTTACATTGTGTCCAGCTGGCAGTTTGAATTCTTCGAGAAGATCAAAGATCCGCCAAATTCCAACGCGATTACCATAATCACGCCAAGAGTAATTTCGATGCGTTTGTGGCTCCCCGGTTTTAGCAGAGTCATGCCCTAGGCCTGCTCCAAAAGCAAAACACTCAATATTTGTCGTAATGACAAAAGCCAGCCTTTTTTGATTAGGCCAACTATAGTCTTTTCTCCCTTTGAGTGGAACGTAATCATACCGCTTGTGTTTTGGTAGTAATGGGTGATTCATCTGGATCCTTAATTAACTTGTATTTTGGCAGCTTTAACTACTTTTACTAGTTTAGCAATTTCATTCGTATTATGAATTAAAAACTCTTTCGATGAATTCGTCATTGGTTCTGCCCCAATCGTTTCAAAAATAGCCTGCATTTCTGGGCTTCTAACGGCAACACCTAGTTCGTAATGGATTTTTTGGATAAGCGTATCAGGCATACCTTTTGGCCCTAGAACGCCGCTATATAAATCAAAATCAAAGCCTGGGATACCTCCTTCAGAGACAGTTGGTACATTTTTAGCGGAGGCAACACGTTTTAAGCTAGTTACACCAAGAGCCACGAGTTTGCCGGCCTTGACATTACTTAAAGCGGGGGGCATCGATGAAAATGTATAGGCTACGTCGTTAGCTAATACAGCCTGGGTAGAGGCAACACTGCCTTTGTAAGGAATGTGAATAGCTTCGATACCAATTGCTTGATTAAATGATTCAGCGGTAAGATGAGGAATTGTGCCATTACCTGAAGAGGAGAAGGCCAAGCTATTTTTATGTTCTTTAGCATATTTTATAAATTCTGATAATTGGCTTATCTTCAAAGACGGATTGACTACCAGCATTAAAGGCGAGACAGCTACTAAAGAGATGTGTGAAAAATCTTTAACCGGATCATAGGGGATGTTTTTGTATAGACCCACATTGACTGCATGAGTCGACATATCTTGAACAAAAAGTGTATATCCGTCAGGTGCTGCTTTAGCGATATATTCGGCGGCGATCATTGTGCCGGCTCCGGGTTTGTTCTCAACAATAACTTGTTGCCCCATTTGCGAGCTTAAGCGAAATGCTAGTGCACGCGCTAGAACATCAGAGATCCCACCGGGGGTAAAGCCAACTACGAGAGTAACTGGTTTTTTAGGGTAGTCAGATACTTGAGCATAGCTGTTGCTGACGGTGAATAGCACCAAAACAAGAGTTTGGAAACTAACTATAAAGGTGGCTTGTATGGCATTTTTGATCGATAAGAGATTGTTTATTCGGTATGTCATAGTTATCCAGTCAGTAATAGTTTACATATTGAGAATCATTGAATACACATCAAATAGCCGACTAGATAAGTAACAAATCAGCAATATGAAAGCGGATATTTTTTTCTGCGCACTGTGTTCAAAGAGCTTAGCCTTAATCTAACATACTTTATTTTTATCAATCCAATTCAATTCACCTGAATGAGGAACTGAAAAATAGAGTTAAAAAAGATTATTATCAAGATAGTCCCTCAAAGAGGCACTTGTCTATAATGGGTAATCCTTCGATAGTCATAATCAACTTTTTCAAGGTGTATATATGTCAAAAATTATCGTTAATAAAATTGGCGACGCACTAGGTGCTGAAATCTCAGGCGTTGACTTAACTCAACCCTTTGCCCCAGAGTTAGCTATAGAACTAAATCATATTTGGCACGAAAACTTAGTATTGCGTTTTCGAGGTCAAGCACTGAGTGATCCGCAATTATTAGCATTAACGCGTTATTTTGGAGAGATTGATCCTCCCGGGCCAAATCCTCAAGGTAAGCCATACCTCTCTGAGTTTCCTGAAATTAATGTCATCTCGAATATTAAGGAGGGTGATACTCCAATTGGTGGGCTAGGTGATGGGGAGGCAATTTGGCACACGGATATGACTTATATTAATACGCCGCCTAAAGGCGCTTTTTTACATGCGCTCGAGTTGCCACCGTCCGGTGGCGATACTTCATGGGCCAATATGTATTTGGCTTATGACGACTTATCAAGCGATATGAAAAAAACGATTGCAGATAAAAAAGCGATTCACGACAGCACGTATAACAGTGCTGGCATGATGCGTAAGGGTATGCAAGAGGTTACAGATCCTCGGCAAGCGCCGGGAGCGCATCATCCGTTAGTTGTCGTGCATCCAGTTACAGGTAAATCCGTAATCTTTTTAGGGCGACGCAGAAATAGTTATATTCTAGGGCTTACTTTAGCGGAAAGTGAAGAACTTTTAGATGAGTTATGGGCTCACGTTAGTCAGTCCAAGTACGTGTTTACGCAAGTTTGGCAACCATATGACTTAATGCTGTGGGATAACCACGCGACTATTCATCGACGCGATAGCTTTGATTCAAAAACTCGCCGCTTGATGCATCGTACTCAAATTAAAGGTAGTCAATTAACAGCTCTTCAATAAGGTGATTTTGTGGATTCTAGAATAAAGCAGTTAGATGTATATGGTGTCGCAGTTCCTTTAGTGGGGGCTGGGTTCAAAAATGCTTATGTCACGAAAACGGTCCAGAAAAGCGCCATTGTTCGGGTAGTAGATAACGATGGTTGGGTTGGGCTTGGCAATATTGATCCGTCGCCGGGTTATTCCGCTGAGACGATTGAAGAGTCCCTAGGCGTGTTGAGAAATGTCTTAGCTCCGACAGTCATGGATTTAGACCCTTTCAATATTCATGAGCTTTTAGTTCGTATGGATTTAGCGCAAGATCAGTTTTATGATGCGAAGGCTGCCATTGAGATGGCTTGTACGGATCTGATTTGTAGGCGGTTAGGTATTTCTGTGTGTACCTATTTGGGTGGTGAGCAGGTGCGTGAACTGCGCTTTAATGCTTGGATTGGTATTTTGCCGCCCGATGAGGCCGCGGCTGAGGCCAAGAAATGGTTTGATCAAGGTTTTCGTTCAGCAAAGGTGAAGGTTGGTGGTAATGTAGATGCCGATCGTGACCGGATACAAGCAATTCGAGAGGCCGTTGGTTCGAAGATGCAATTACGAGCTGATGCAAATGCTGGTTATTCCGTTGAAGACGGTATCCGTTTAGCCAAACTTTTAGAGCCATTTAATATGCAGTTATTAGAGCAGCCGGTGGCAGCGGAAGACTTAGCCGGAATGGCAAAAGTGCGGCAATCAACTTCAATCCCAATTATGGCAGATGAGTCGATTATTGACTATGCCAGTTTGATTGCAGTAATTAAATCAGACTCTGCAGATATTGTGAAGTTGAAAGTGATGAAACAGGGTGGATTTTTAAATACGCGCAGGATGTTAGAGACGGCCACAGCTGCTGGACTTCGTGTTGTTATTGGGCACGGATTTGGATTGGGAGTTAATACAGTAGCTGAAATCATGTTAGCCGCTACTAGTACAAATGTTATTGAAGGCTTAGAGTGCGTGGGGCCTTTAAAAACTGCCGATGACATCGTCACGCATAAATTAAACCTACAAGCAGGGATGATTAGTTTACCTACTGGTCCTGGCTTGGGGGTCGAATTAGATAACGATAAGCTATTAAAGTATCAATTTATTTGATGGGAATTTAATATGAAAATCGCGGTAAAAATTGGTAGACTTAAAAAGGTAAAGCAGACAGAAATCTTTTTCTTGTTACCTTGTCTAGTTTTAATCTGGATGATTAGTTTGACTAGTCCGGTTGTGCAAGCTCAAGCTACTAAAACATTAAATGTTTTAGTACCGTTTGCTGCTGGTGGAACTGTAGATATTACAGCCAGGCAATTAAGTAAAGATATTGGTCTATCCCTAAATATGAATGTTGTAGTGGATAACCGCGGTGGTGGTGGCGGGACAATTGCTACGGGCCTGCTTGCTCGCGCCAATCCGGATGGTCAAACAATCATGTTTCATCATATGGGTATTACCTTTGATACTGCCCTTTATGATAAGTTACCATTCGATACTAAAACGGATATTGCGCCCCTGGCTTATTTAGGCGCGACACCAAATGTGTTGGTTGTAACTAATCGTTTACCTGTCAAAAATGTTAAAGAATTTATTGAGTATGCCCGAGCGAATCCATCAAAAATAAATTATGGTTCTGGTGGTGTTGGTAGTGCAGGGCATTTAGCAATGGAAACCTTTCAGGTACCAACGAATACGAAGATGACACATATTCCTTACAAAGGGTCTGGGCCTGCCATCACTGATTTAATTAGTGGTGAAATTCAAGCCATGTTGATGACGATTGCGGCGATTAAGCCATATATTGAAAATAATCAAGTGAAGGCTTTTGCGACTTCCGGTTTAGTGCGTTCTGCTGCCTTACCGGATTTACCTACTCTTCATGAATTAGGTCTAAAGGGTTTTAATTATTCGCCGTGGTACGGCGTATTTGTACCTGCTAAGACGCCAGCTCTAATAATGAATCAACTGCATGATGCTATTAACAAAGCTTTAGAAAATCCCGAGAACAAGAAAAAGTTATCTGGACAAGGTTTAGAAACCAAGGTCATGACACGTCAAGAGTTTGAGAAAATTTATCAAGAAGATTTGGACCGTTGGTACAAAACGATTACTAAGCTCAACATTAAAGGTTAGTAATCTTTGCGTATTCCTCTCATTTGTTTTCTTTAAATTGACGCATAATTTCTGCGCTAGAGTCTATAGTATTTTCGTTTTCAATGACATCTTTTAAGGGATCTACGGAAATCAATGAGTTGCTAATTGCTTGCATTGGTTGATCGATAAAGTAGGTAACTGTTTGTGGAAAAAAGATAATAATTGCGACTAAGATGAGTTGTAGACCTACCCAGGGTAGTGCACCCCAGTAAATATCTGAGCTTTTCACGGAAGAATCTGCAACACCTCTTAAGTAAAAAAGTGCAAAACCAAAGGGTGGATGCATAAAAGATGTTTGCATATTAGCGCCTAATAGAACTCCGAACCAAACTAAATCAATGCCTAACTTGGTTGCGACTGGTGCTAAAAGAGGGATGATGATAAACGCGATTTCAAAATAATCTAAGAAGAATGCTAAGAAGAATACAAAGAGATTGACAGCAATCAAAAACCCGACTTGGCCGCCGGGTAATGTGGAGAGTAGTTCTTCAATCCAAAGATCACCATCCACGCCGCGAAATGCAAGGCCAAAAACTGTTGAGCCAATCAATATAAAAATTACCATAGCATTAATGCGCATCGTTGATGTCATGGCTTGCCAGAGTAAATCTTTTTGCAGGCGTTGATTGATCGCGGCGAGGAACAGTGCACCCACTGTTCCCATGGCACCGCCTTCAGTGGGGGTGGCAAGTCCCATCAAAATCGTCCCTAATACTAAAAATATTAAAGAGAGTGAGGGAATAACTCCCCATAGGATTCGTTTGATTAATTGCCAATTAATTGGAGGACGAAGTTCTTTTGGGAGTGCCGGGACATCCTGAGGGCGAAAGATAGAGAGAAAAAATATAAATAAGCAGAATAATAAAACTTGGATAATTGATGGGCCAATTGCACCAGCGTACATATCGCCCACTGATTTACCTAATTGATCTGCGAGGATAATGAGAACAAGTGACGGTGGTATTAGCTGAGTGATTGTTCCTGAGGCTGCAATTACCCCAGTTGCAACGCGCGGGTTATAACCGCTGCGCAGCATGATGGGTAAGGAGATCAGGCCCATAGCAATGACTGAGGCTGCGACTGTACCTGTAATAGCCCCTAGGACCGCTCCTACAATAATAACGGCATAAGCAAGGCCGCCTCGCACTGGACCAAAAAGTTGGCCAATACCTTCTAATAAGTCTTCTGCAAGACCACACTTCTCAAGGATTGCACCCATGAAAGTAAAGAAGGGTATAGAAAGTAGCAAATCATTCGATAAAATACCAAAAACACGATCTGGTAATGCTTGTAAGAAGCTTGGTTGAAAAAACCCAAGTTCAATACCAATCACTGAGAAAAATAAGCCAACAGCACCCAGAGAGAATGCGGCTGGGTAGCCAATCAGTAAAAAAACAATCAGACCCCCAAACATCAAGGGCGCCATAATGTCATGATGAATCATTGCAGGGGTCTTTCGTAACGAGGGTCGATTTCGATCAATCCGATAATTGCCGCGTAGCGTTTAATAATTTCGGATAAGCCTTGTAAGGTAAGTAATAAAAAGCCCAGGGTAATCACCCCCCGAACCGGCCATCGGATTAGCCCCCCTGAATTACTAGACATTTCACCCTGCAAGTAGGAAGATACAAAATATTCCCAGGAGTACCAGCCAATAATGATGGTTACTGGTAGAAAAAACAAAATCCCACCTAAAAAGTCAAGCCATAACCGAACTTTATTGGGATACATTGCGAATAGGACATCTACTCGCACATGTTCGTTGAGGCGAAAGGTGGTTGCTGCACCCAGCATGACCATACCAGCAAACAAATACCACTGAACCTCAAGCCAAGCATTTGAACTAAGACTAAAGCTATAACGAATCATGGCATTACCAGCGCTAATTAATACAGCAATTAAGACTAACCAACTAGCGAGCACTCCAAAACGATCGTTTAGTTGGTCAACCCATCCAGCAAAAAGTAATAATTGTTTCGGCATGAGCTACTTAACAGAATTGCTAAACATAAAGCTTGAAAGTGTTTGTTCAGCAACTTTATTCCATAAAAATTGATCATTACGGAATTTCTTCCAAGGTTCATAGATCTTTTTAAATGAGGTATTCTTACTGGCTTCTTCTTCATACAGAGCGAAGGCAGCAGTTTGAGCTGCTTTCATAATCTCGGTAGAGTAAGAATGGAGTTTGACGCCGTTTTGAATCAGCTTTTGAAGAGCCGGCGGATTTTTAAAATCGTATTCTGCCATCATATCAATATTGCATTCTGCACAGGCCGATACAAAAGCTTCTTGATATTGTTTTGGCAGCTTTTCCCACTCTTTCGTATTGACATACATGGAATACATTGAGCAAGCTTCCCACCAGCCAGGATAGTAATAATTCGGTGCAATTTTGTAAAAACCTAATTTTTCATCATCATACGGACCAACCCATTCAGCAGCGTCAATCACACCTTTTTCAAGAGCAGGATAGATATCACCCCCAGCAATTTGTTGGGGGATTGCACCAAGTCGTGACATGACTTCCCCACCGAGGCCAGCAATTCGCATTTTTAGACCCTTTAAGTCGGCAACAGTTTTTACTGGCTTTTTAAACCAGCCACCCATTTGGGTGCCGGTGTTTCCAGCGGGAAAGGAAATAATGTTGTAGTCTTTTAAAAATTCACGTTGCAGTTGTAGGCCACCACCCCAGTACATCCAAGCATTTTGCATTCGCTGGTTCATCCCAAATGGCACGGTTGTATCAAAAGCAAAAGTTTTATTTTTACCTACAAAATAATAGCCTGCCGTATGTGTACACTCCACGGTTCCTTGTTGGACGGCGTCAACTGTTCCAAAAGCTGGCACAATTTCCCCAGCGCCAAAAATCCGAATTTGAAATTTTCCGCTAGTTAATTCAGCTACGCGTTTAGAGATGAACTCACCTCCACCATAGATCGTATCTAAACTCTTTGGAAAGCTTGAGGCACAGCGCCACCGAATCTCGGGCAAGGCTTGTGCAATAGCTGGAGCTGCAAGTACGCCTGCTGCTGTACCAATAGCTGTTTTACTGAGGAAGTCGCGTCTTTTCATGTGGAGTCCTTGTGTTGAGCAAAAAAGTAATAACATCTTTAAGATAATGTTTTTAAAAAGTAGAAGTGTGTAAGTATGCCCTTTCTTTGGTCAATAGGTATGATTTTGTGCAGTTTATTCACTCAAGTGGTGCAGGCATATCGACTTTGCTAAAACAAAACTTTCCGAGGCTTTCATGAAGTGCTGCATTCATGAAAATCTTATTTTTAAGTAGGTTTGATGCATACTACGATTAGGTCAATTATTTCTTGGCTTTGAGGTGGTACGGAAGACTCTGTGAGATGTTTTCTTGGGGGTCTTTTAAAGTACATGACTATGAAGCACTTATAATTCAGCGGTTATACTAATTAGAGTTGGTATTGATGCGGGTGTAGTTCAATGGCAGAACTTTAGCTTCCCAAGCTAATAGTGAGGGTTCGATTCCCTTCACCCGCTCCAAGGATGGTTTTATGATGGGGTAAAAATAGCTAGTTGAGGGACTCTATGAGTTCTCGTTTTAAAATTTTTCCGCTAAAAGTTAATGGGAATTTTTCAAGAGTAATGATTGTTGATGGCAGTTTATAGGGAGCTAGGTGATCCTTTAGATAATCCTTTAAAGCGATTTCATTGAACTCAAAATCCGCATTTAATTGAATAAAACCAATGATTGTTTCATTACCGTCCTTTTCTTTCTTACCGACAACCGCACTTTGCGATATGCCTGGAAAGCTATTGAGGATTGCTTCTACTTCAGCCGGGTAGACATTAAAGCCCGATCGAATAATCATTTCTTTTAAGCGGCCCACGACAAAGAGCGCACGTTCTTGATCAAAGTAGGCTATATCTCCGGTAGCTAACCAACCATCTGGTCGCATCACGACTTGGGTTGCTTGTGGATCACGGAAATATCCTGGCATTAGTCCAATACCACGGATCCACAACTCACCACGTTCGCCAGGTGGTAATTCTTTACCATCTAGGTCAACAATCTTTACTTCCCCTCCTTCTACTAAATATCCTGAGGAAGTATCCGTTCGCCAAACATGATTTTTAGTTACTGAGATAGCGCCGGCATATTCAGATAGGCCATAGCCGTGATTCAGTGGCATGCCAAAGAATTTTTCGACACGTAATTTAATGGAATAGTCCAGTGCAGAGGCTCCCATATAGACGTAACGCAGATTTGGGAATACCGGTTTTTTAATCGTACCATGTAGGTTTTCCCAATAATCAAGGAGGCGAGTGTACATTGCTGATGGGCCTTGGAGTGTGGTGAGGCCACCCGTAGCAAGGGCCTCAAAAGCCTCAGCAGGATCAAATTGTGTTCTTAAAATTAAAGAGGCACCGGCATATAGGGAGGCCATTAAGACCGTACCCAGACCAAAAATATGCGTCATTGGTAGATACGCGTAGGACTTATCACTTGGCCCTAAGTCTCTGGATTCTGCGGATACACGTCCAAAATGCGTTAAGCCCGCGTGTCCAACTAATACCCCTTTGGAAGCCCCGGTTGTTCCGGAGGTAAAAATAATCGCAGCGACCTGATCAATTAGCGCTGATTCTGCAGGTAGGGCTGGGGTAGTACTTTGGCACAGTTCAAGCGCTTTTAAGGTCGAAGTTGTTGTGGTGTAGTTTTGGGCATGTTTTTGAGCTGCAGGTGAGACTGCGGTAGTAAAGTAGATGAGTTTTGGGTCGGACATCTGGAGATAGTTAGCAATTTCTCCTTTAGACATTCTGGCATTGACGCCACAAGACCAAGCACCAACTCTGCTACAAGCAAGAAGAAGGGCTATATGTTCGGGACAATTTTCTGCGACGATTAAAATTCGATCGCCAGGATTGATATGGTGCTCTTTTAATTCGATTTCGATTTGATTAACTAGGCTATTAATCTCTTCAAAGGTATACGTTTTTGTTGGTGTAAACAAAAATTCTTGTTGAGGATTTTGTCCATATCGATATTCGAATAAAAGGTGGATTCGATTTAATAATTGTTGTTCCATCAAGTCTACTGTTTCACTGAGCCGGTATCTTTAATCACTTGCGCCCATTTCGCTATTTCAGTTTTCACGTAAGCCGCAAAGGATGCGGATGAGCCTCCCACAGCATCAAAGCCTAAAGTAGTGAGGCGTTCACGGAACTCAGGATCGGCCAAGATAGTTTCTACACTGGTATTAATCCGATTAACAACCGCTGGGGGTGTGCCTGCGGGGGCGAAAATACCTACCCAAGTATAGTCCTCAAAGCCAGGAAAGCCAGACTCAGCAACGGTCGGCGTATCGGGTAGGGTGCTTAAGCGTTTTGCACTTGTAATAGCCAGTCCTTTGACTCTACCAGATTTGATGAGTTGGAGAGCGGGTGGTACTGAGGTGCTGGCAAATTCTGTTTCACCGCTAACGGCAGCATTAATTGCTGGTCCTGCTCCACTGTAAGGAACTGGGGTGACATTGACTTTTGCTAAGACTTTAAATAGGTATTCGGCTGTCAAGTGAGGGGTAGTCCCAAGTCCAGGAGATGCGTAATTGAGTTTACCTGATTTAGCTTTTTCAATCGCTTCTTTGAGATTATTTACATCCAGTCCTTTAGTTGCCACGATCACATTGGGACTCCAAGCGATGTTAATCACAGGGATTAAGGATTTGTCTAAATCATAGCCAGGATTATTAAAAAGGCTGACGTTCACTGCGATGGAGGTGGTTGTAACTAATAAGTTATACCCATCAGGATTGGATTTAGCTACTTGGCTGACGCCGATATTACCACTACCGCCAGGTTTATTTTCTACGATAACTGCTTGGCCCCAGGCGCTATTTAACTTTTGGCTGATGACCCGAGCCATGATGTCTGTGGGGCCACCTGTGGCAAAGGGTACCACTAATTTGATGGTTCGATCGGGATAGTTTTGGGCAAGAGTCTGCGTGGCAGTCAGGCTAAATACGCAAGCTAATAAGGTGCAAAAAAAAGGAGTGGCGACTCTTTGAAAATTTTTTTTGGTGAGTTCTGCAAGTAGTTCTTCTAGTAGTTCTGCCAGTAGTACGGAATAATTTTTCATCAAAAGTGCTCCTTATTTATAGGAATAATAGTTTATTTAGTCTAGCATAGTCTTTGCATCAAACTTCTTAAAACTTGCCATCGATCAGTACAAATAAGATTCGAGCTGGTTGACCGGATCGATTTGCCCAAGCATGATTAGTTCCACGTTGAATCAAGATATCCCCCGCTCGGAGAACGGTTTCTTCCTTTTCGAGAATAGCGGTCATTTCACCAAAGAGCATGACCGCATAATCAACGGTTTCGGTAATGTGCATTCCAGGGTGGTCACCTGGTTTGAGATCATGGCCAGCGTCGGGGTAAAGACTTGCAAAGGTCGCATCTTGTTGACGTTTTAATTCAAGCGGATCTTGGGGTTCTGCTGGATAGTCTATGATGCGGATGACATTACCATTCTTAGGTGGTAAAACGCCGTGATGTTCTGTAATTGAGTCCGCGGTATGGATCAGGACGGGTGCTTCTGTAGTGCGCCACAGATTACTGACGCGGTAGCCAGGTCTAGAAGGCACTTCTTTAACTGCTGGGGTTGGACCATCCACTAAAATATAGGATTTTCCGTGGGCATCATTTTGAGTAATGACTCGGCGAATAGGTGTGGGTTGCATATAGGGTCCCTTGAAAATTAGTTATGATGGTTGAGGAACATGAAGCATATCAGCTAAATGATTGTGGATAGACTGATATCTTGAATCAGTAAATAAGGTAACGATAATGCATTTTAATAGATTGAAAGTACAGATGATCAAAGAACACAGAGCTAAAAAAAGTCGTGGCAGTTGGGTGGAGTCTGCCAATGTCGAGGGATGTGACTTCCCAATTGAAAATTTACCATTTGGTAAGTATTACCTCGCGGCGGATGCATTTAAAGCTGGGCGGGTTGGTATTGCGATTGGCGATCAGATTCTTGATTTGATCAGCCTAGCCACTTGTACTAATACTCCTTCAGAATTTGAGAGTGCATTTGCACTTCTGGTTCAGGGTGATATGAATGCTTGGATGGCAACTTCAGATAGTGTACAAACGCAATTTCGAAGTTGGATCACGTATTTACTAGAGAAAGAAAATACATCGCACAAACAGCTAGCTAGTGCTTTGTTACCCCAGTCGTCGGTTGTGATGGTTTTACCCTGTAAGGTTGGAGACTATACGGATTTTTACTCTGGCATTCATCACGCTACGAACGTAGGTAAGATGCTGCGACCTGATGCGCCATTATCGCCCAATTATCATTGGTTACCAGTTGGTTACCATGGACGATCATCGTCTTTAATTCCGTCCGGTGTGCCAGTTATTAGGCCACGTGGTCAAACACGCGCGAGTGATGGTAAGCCGCCTTATTTTCAGGCGAGTAGAAGACTGGATTATGAACTAGAGCTTGGCGTCCTCATTGGCAAAGGTAATCAGCTTGGAACTCCTATTTCTATTACACAAGCCGAGGAGTATTTTTTTGGGATGTGTATTCTGAATGATTGGTCAGCAAGGGATATGCAGGCTTGGGAAGCTGCTCCATTAGGGCCTTTTTTGGCCAAGAGTTTTGCTACATCTATTTCTCCATGGATCATTACTAAAGCGGCTCTAGCGCCATTTCGTAAAGCCTTACAAAGATCGGATCCTACGCAGGCCACCTTGCCCTATTTAGATTGTGTGAATAATCAAGCATCTGGAGCAATACAAATTTATTTAGAGGTATTGCTGCAGACACAGGAGATGCGTACTGCTGGGCTAGCACCATATTTATTAGCGCAATCGGAGTACTCGGGCGCTGCCTACTGGACGATTGCGCAGTTAATTGCGCATCACACGAGTAATGGTTGCAATGTAACGGCTGGGGATCTTTTTGGAACTGGCACTTTATCGGGTTCAACACCAGAATCGGCTGGTTCACTCCTTGAACTGAGTCAGGGCGGTAAAGCCCCGATTTCATTACCTTCTGGTCAAACTAGAACCTTTTTAGAAGATGGTGACACGGTAATCATGAACGCTTTTTGTGCGCATGAAAACGCTGTTCGTATTGGGTTTGGGCAATGTATCAATACAGTTGTAGCCTCTCATTAAAAGTACGATAGATTGCATTGATGAAAATATTTTTTATCAATGATTTTGTAAATCAGTTGCCTGTTTGATGAGAGTTGTATTCGCCCGTAACAGTGCTTTGGAGATTTTGTTCGTGGGGGTATAGGGTAGGGCTGAGGTAAAGACCACATAGCGTGGAATTTTCATAGCTGAAAGATGTGCGGCGCACCATAGTCCGATATCTTTTGGGCTGATTATGTGTTCTGGTTTTAGAACAATAACAACGAGGATTTCATCCTCACCGAGTTCAGCTGGAACAGCGATAGCTGCCACTTCTGCCACTGACGGATGTTCGCCGACAATCCGATCGATTTCTGCACCTGAGATATTTTCACCTCGCCGCCGGATAATATCCTTTTTGCGGGAGACGAAGTAATAGTAGCCATCCTCATCTTGGGAGACTAGATCGCCCGTTAGGAACCAGCCATCTCGAAAACTTTGGGCAGTTTGGGCAGGATCCTTAAAGTAGCCTTGGGTAACAATTGGTGTTTGAACAATGAGTTCACCAACAGTATTTTTAGGGACGTCTTGACCTGATTCATCAACAATACGACATATTGCCCATGGTTGATTGGGGTTAGGGTGCCGCCCTTCGATTCCCATACTGCCAGGTTTAAGAAGTCCTTGGAATGGGGAACAGAGTACACCAGGGATTTCAGTCATCCCATAACCACTTACTAATTCTGGAATTTTAAAATCTTCTTTAAATACTTGTTGAGCATTTTGTCGAACGCCATAAATGCAGCGAAAATGATGGTCGGGTACAAATTCGCTGCGATCTCGTATTTTGAGAATATTGCCAGCGGCCTCAATAATATTGACAACGGTTGCTTGATATTTTTTTGCTTGCCGCCAAAATTCAGAAGCAGAAAATTTCGGAATAATAATCATGGCGCAGCCGCTAGCGATCACACCAGAGACCGAGTAAAAAAGGGCGTTAATATGAAACATCGGTAGAACAATCATGACGCGGTCATTGGGTTGTAGATGAACTCTTGCAACATAGGCTTCACCCGCGAGGAGATAGCTTTTTTGGCTATGCATCGCGCCTTTTGGAAAGCCGGTAGTTCCTGAGGTATAGATGATGATGCAGGTATCATTTTCCGAAGCGCAGCTAAGGGTAGGTGTTTGCTCCAAGATTTGCTCACATAAATCCTTGAAGGTTGGTATTTCATGGATAGCTTCATGGCCAAGTGCAATTAACCAGGGATGCAGATTTTTTTCTTGCAAAGCAGTTTGGGCAACTTGACTACTATGCTGATCAAATACGAGGCCGGACAATTCAGCATGAGCAAGAACATAACTAGCCTCTTGGAGGCTGAATTCCGGATTAATCGGAACTAAGATAGCAGATAGATGTCCTAGTGCAAATAATAAAACTACATGGGTATATTGATTGCGCGACATGATCCCAACACGATCATGTGGAGTAATTCCTTTTTGTTGGAGTAGTTGGGTAGTTTTTTGAACATCTATTGCAAATTCTTGCCAAGTATAGGACTTGTTACCATCGATACAAAATAAATCGTGAGCATTTTTTTCTAAGCGGCTTGCAAGAGTATCACTTAAAGTATGATGATGCTTGCGGTACCGATGCAGTACTTCGAAGGGGGTCATTAGCTGAAAAGCCATCAATTATCCGATTGACTGGTTAATGCGTTTATAGTTTGAGTCATGCTTTTATAATAAATCACGAATTGAATAGATGTATTCTAATATGCGAACTAGGTAGGTTTATCTAAAAGATTATAAGGAAAAGGATTTTGACTTAGAACCATAAAAAGTCATTAGAGAAAACCCTGATTAAAACAATCATGAATTGATCAAAGAAGCAAAAAATGAAACTAAGACATTCGTAAAAGGATTTTCAATGAACACATTTAATTTAGGAACTCAGTCACCTCTTGGAATATTTCAAGAATATCTCACACAAGGGCGATTGGCTTATCAGGAAAATAGTAGTGGGCAAGCCATTTTTCCACCTAGAATAGGAGCGCCAAAATCGGGTGAGGACTTAATTTGGAAGATTTCAAATGGTTTAGGGACAGTCTATTCTACAACCGTCATTTATCAAAAAGATCAGAAGCCTTATAACGTTGCTTTAATTGAATTAGACGAAGGGTTTCGGATGATGAGTCGCGTAGAGGGCGTCTTACCTGAACAAGTTTTTATTGGCATGCGTGTTCAAGTAGAGATAGTTTTGCCAGAGTCTGGTAATTCGATACCTGTTTTTAAGTCACTATAGGACCAAATTATGTCAGGATTACACCGAGGAAGTGTTGCCATTGTTGGTCTTGCAGAATCTCAATTAGGGTTATGTGCCCCGGGTACACAACCGATTGATTTAATGGCGCAGGCCACATTGCGGGCGTTAAATGACTGTGGCTTGAAGATGACTGAGATTGATGGCATTTTTAGTTCAACAACGCAAATGCGATTTACCACATTAGCATTAACTGAGTACTTAGGAATTACGGCTAAATATCAAGATAACACGCAAATTGGTGGCTCATCTTTTATGTCTCACATTGGACATGCAATGATGGCCATTGAGCACGGCTTATGTGAAGTTGCATTAATTGTTTATGGGAGTACTCAAAAATCAGTGAGTCGAGCTGTTGCAAGTCCGCGTGAATTTGATCCTTACGAGACTCCGTATAAGCCTTTTTTACCGCCGACGGCTTATGCTATGGCGGCAGCTCGCCACATGCATCAATACGGTACAACCCGTGAGCAATTAGCTCAGGTTGCAGTAGCTGCAAGGCATTGGGCTTTATTAAATCCAGTAGCCTGGGAAAAAAACCCATTAACTGTTGAAGAGGTACTTAGTTCTCGGATGGTTTCACATCCACTGACGATCCGTGACTGTTGTTTAGTCACGGATGGGGGCGGAGCCATTATTTTAACCAGTGCCGAGCGTGCTAAAACCTTAGCGAAGAAGCCGGTATATGTGTTGGGTGTAGGCGAATCGTTATCTCATACAAGGATAACTAGCATGCCTGATTTGACTGTAACTGCTGCTAGTCGCTCTGGGCCTGCTGCTTTTCAAATGGCTGGCGTGCGACAAGGGGATATCAATTTGGCGATGTTGTATGACGCATTTACGATTAACACCATTTTATTTTTAGAGGACCTGGGTTTTTGTCCAAAAGGTGAGGGCGGTCGGTTTATTGAACAGGGATTCATTGCTCCCGGAGGATCTTTTGCAGTAAACACCAACGGGGGTGGCTTATCGTACTGTCATCCCGGGATGTATGGTTTATTTTTACTGATTGAAGCAGCTCGCCAAATTCGGGGAGAGTGCGGTGCTAGGCAGGTGGCTAATTGTGAAGTTGCCCTTGCGCATGGTAATGGTGGCGTATTGTCAAGTCAAGCAACGGTCATTCTTGGCGCCAGTTGTGATTAATAACAAATAGGGCTAATTCAAACAGTGAATTTCAACCCAGGTTCAATGCGCCGTGAATGAATTGATGATTCACAGCTTGCAGTACGATGCGCTCACTTCTACCTTACTTCATAAAGGGATATAGGCTAATTCTAAAATCTATTTTGGGTAAACTACTGCCTCATCGATAGGAAAAAAATAGGATTTGGATTGGATAATGAGGTTATTTAATGAGGTTGGATAAGCATACTTGTCAGATTATTCAAGAAGAGGTCGCTAAACAATTTGGGATACGGGCAGTAGTCCGATTGTTTGGCAGTCGAACTGATGATTTACAGCGTGGTGGCGATATTGATTTATTGATTGAACTAGATCATTTACTTGATGACAGAACGAAGGCCTATTGTCAGCTATCTAGTCGCTTATCTATTCAACTAGGTGGTCGTCAAGTTGATGTGTTGATTAAAGATCCATCTAGCTTGCCTTCACCGATTTATACCTTGGCTTTGCAAACAGGAATCGTTTTATGAGGAAATTAGATGAGCAATTTTTTTTGGCAGAAGAACTTTTACGCATCACCGCAAAAGAAGTGCACTATTTAGAGCGAACTAGAAATCGTTTAATCAGCCATCAAATTAATTTGGAATGGGTGAACTCCTTAGCTAACAGTGATGCGCATAGTGATATTTTAGAAGCTTTTGTAGCACGGTTCGGTAGGCTTCAGGACAGGCTTGGCGGTAAATTGTTACCTACTTTATTACGATTGAATATGGAAAAAGTTGGTTCACAACTTGATAATCTAATCCTAGCTGAAAAGTTGGGTTGGCTTTCGTCAACGGATGATTGGATTGAGTTACGTGGCCTGAGAAATCTGTTAATCCATGAGTATTTACAGTCGCCTAGTGACTTATTAAAGCCTTTGTTACAAGCATTAGAGGCTGTTTCTTTATTAGGTCAAGTGCATTTGCGGTTAAACCAGGCCTTTGTTGCAATTCAGTCAAAGGCTCCAATAACTGTGCCCGCATCCTGAGGCATTGAAATGAATAGTGCTTCGAGGCTTTTACTCTCCGATCGCTAAACCGAGTCGGCGAGGGTCGGCTGCACCAAAGAGTTGGTTATTTTGTAAGCGAGATAATGCCGTATTTTCTCGAAGGATTGGAGTTGGAAATTTCATAATTCCTTGGGTGCCGCTAGGATAATCAACATACTTAATTTGATGGCCGCGTTTTTCTAACTCGGGTGCGATATCTTTCCAAAATCCGGAAACTTCTAATTCGGTTTCTTGATTTCTATTTCCAAAATTTGGTAATGCAATTGCTTCTTGGATATTTAAATTCCAATGAAATAGTCCTAGTAAGGTTTTTGCTACAAAGTTAATGATATTACTGCCACCCGCTGAGCCAATCGTCATTACAGCTTGACCCGATTCATTCAGGATGATTAAGGGCGCCATAGAGCTTCTGGGTCTTTTATTAGCTTCGATTCGATTAGCGATTGGTAGGCCAGCCAGATTTGGTTGAAATGAAAAATCCGTTAATTGGTTATTCAAAAAAAATCCCTCGACCATAATTCGTGAACCGAATTGAGACTCAATTGTTGTTGTAAGAGATACTTGATTACCTTGCTGGTCGATGATTGAAAGATGACTAGTTCCGAATTCTTCTGTTAGTTGATCCGGCGCATATTGCGTTTGAAGATTAGCGGGTTTGCCAGCGACTGCTTTAGGTAAACTTTGGTTCATTTGAATCAGTTCAGAGCGATTTTGGATATAGGTCTGTTCAAGGAGTTCTTTACTTGGGATGCGTATAAAGTCTGGATCAGCGATATACGCATCTCGATCAGCATATGCGAGTTTTCCCGCCTCTGAGAATAAATGGATTGTCTGCCAGGAGTTTGGTTGATATTGATGAATATTTTTTTGTTCTAAGAGGGCTAAGATTTGTAGGATTGTTATAGTGCCCGAAGAAGGCGGTGGCATGCCACAAATCTTCCAAGACTGGTACTTGCCACAAAAAATCTCCCGCGTTTTTACTTGATAATTTGATAAATCACTTAATTGAAGGCTTCCTGGAAGCACGTCATTTTGAACAGCGCTGATAATTTGATGCGCTAATGGACCGGAATAAAAAGCTTGGCTACCAGATATTGCAATATCACTCAAGACCTTTGCTAATTTTGGATTTTTCAGTTGATATTGTGGTGGGTGGGGTTGGTCTTGCGAATCAAAAAAATAGAGTTTAGCTGCTGGATTATTTCTGAGATGGGGGTCTTGGCGAATCAGCTGTTGTAAACGCGTGGATGGTAAAAACCCTGTATTAGCTAAATCAATTGTTGGTTGAATTAAATCGGCCCAGGGTAGTTTGCCATGTTGTTGATGAGATAATTCGAGTAAGCGCAGTAGGCCAGGTGTACCAACTGCTTTCCCGCTAACGCGAGCCTCTGCAAATGGCATGGCATTGCCATTGGCTAACAAAAATTGTTTGGGATCGACTTGAGCTGGGGCAGTTTCTCGACCATCATAAGCGCTCAGTTTTTGAGTTGCTGCGTTGTAATGGATTAAAAATCCACCTCCACCGATACCACTAGCATTCGGTTCAGTTAGGGTTAACATAATAGCAGCAGCGATTGCTGCGTCAACCGCAGTGCCCCCTTTTTTTAGTATTGCAAGAGCCGTCTTAGAGGCATCTGTATTGGGAGTAACCACCATCATTTTGCTGGAGTTAACTAACTGTTGACGAAAAGACCCTGTAGCCATTTCGGGTTCTAGAGGAACCTCTCGGATCTGACCAAATGCCAGAGAGGTCCACAGCCATACATGTACGATCAATAGATAAGATTTCACTGATGTGGCAACTTTCTAGTAAAAGTGCAATGAAGATGGCTAATTGTTGAAATAGAGTTCGATTTTGAGCAGATAATTTCGTAACTAAAGTAAGTGGTTAGGGGAGTACGGCGTGGTTTGACCTTGTTTTAATTTTTAACTTGACTGGATTTGTTTCACAAAAAAGTAGTTATTTATTTGAGGGCAGAATAGGAAGTTGGATTGAGCATAATATTTTCAAAATGATCAATTAATGCACCTTGTTGTTCTGTTTTAGCTTTTTCTTGCAGCCATTCTGGATCAGCAGCAAAAGCATTCCATTTGGTTTCTCGGTCTGCTAGGCTATCCCACTCGAGAATATAGTAGAGGTCAGAACTATTTGGACCTATCAAGGTTGTCCAAAAGCCAACTTGACGAATCCCATGCTTGGCAAAGAGAGCCAATGTAATCGTGGCAAAGCGCTTGCTAACTTCAGGTAATTTACCTGGCGCACAGTGATAAATACGGAGTTCGTGGATCATAGGGGACCTTTTTAAAATAATTGAGAAGAAAGTCTTAAACAAAAATAGGTAAATCAATTGTAAAGTATTCTAACTTGACATCGGTAGGGAGGGAGTCATCAATTTGATCAGTTCGTATTTGATGGGTGGCGCTAATTCCTTTAGGATAATCAAACAAAGATGGTGAAACAAGATGATCAAAAATATGGTCAAATCAATCAGTTATTGACTGTATCATTTTTATGAGAGAGATGGAACGGATGTCTTTTACAAAATCTGCTGGTTGGTTAGACTGGTATCAAAACCCTTCAAGGCCACAATTTAAATTACCAAAAGGTGCTGTTGATACACATTGCCATGTGTTTGGTCCTAGTCATGAATTTCCTTTTGCACCCGAGCGAAAATATACTCCATGTGACGCTTCTAAAGAACAATTATTTGCGTTGCGAGATCATTTAGGATTTGATAAAAATGTCATTGTCGGTGCAAGTTGCCATGGCACGGACAATCGAGCGCTAGTCGATGCTTTAATTCATAGTCAAGGAAAAGCGCGCGGGATTGCGACGGTTGGGCGAAACATTACTGATGCAGAGCTAAATAGCTTGCATGCGGCTGGAGTTCGGGGAGTTCGCTTTAACTTTATCAAACGGCTTGTAGACTTTACGCCCAAAGACGCGTTGATGGAGGTGGCTGCGCGCATTGCGCCATTGGGTTGGCATATTGTGGTTTATTTTGAGGCTGTCGATTTACCCGAGTTATGGGATTTTTTTACGCAGTTACCAACAATCGTAGTGGTAGATCATATGGGGCGGCCAAATGTGAGTAAAGATATTAATGGGCCAGAATTTGGTTTATTGATACGGCTTTTGAGTGAGCATGAAAATATATGGACTAAAGTGACTTGTCCGGAACGTTTATCCATGCAAGGGCCAAAAGCAATTCATGGCGAGTTAAAACCTTACCAAGACGTAATTCCCTTTGGCAAGTTGTTAGTAGAGCGATTTCCAAATCGGGTTTTAAGTGGTACGGATTGGCCTCACCCTAATTTAACTGACCACATGCCAGATGATGGCTTGCTCGTGGACTGGATACCTCACATTGCTCCGACATGCGAATTACAGCATCAATTATTAGTTGATAATCCCAATCGACTTTACTGGCCCTTAGCCTAAATTGAAGGCGAGACTTTTTTCATTTCGTGCTAAAAATCATTGATTACCATAGTGTGAATACGTATTTTTCATATACCACTGGAAATAAGACCAATAACTTTGGGTGGGGTACAAAGGTGGATTTTCACCAGAGGTACAAGTTGGTAGACAACTTGCTTCTGAGTCAAGACTGGTGTTGATAAAGCATGCAAAAGAATACCGATCGTTTTGACGAGGGGGAAGGACGCGATGAGGTGTCGCCCGAAAGCGTCCGTTAGTCCAGCGCGACAAGAATTGTCCTATATTGACGATTAAGGCTCCATCGGGTACCTGTGGCCAAAACCATTGACCATGCTCATCAAGTACTTGGAGACCTTGTTCTAATGCTGGCGGTAAAAAGGTCATGAAGCCTGTATCGGCATGTGCCCCGAGTCCAAACTCTTGATCTGCTACAAAATCTGTCTTAGGATATTTAGCAATTCGGAAATACGAATAAGGCTCTTCAAAGTACGGTTCAAAGAAGTTTTCAGGGAGTTCTAGGGCTCTTGCCCAAACGGGTAAGAGTTTTTTCCCAAGTTCTTCGACTGTTCTCATATAGTTTTCGACAACATGTTGGAATTCTGGCAGGTTAGCCGGCCAACGATTTCTGGAATAGAACTGTTTGCCTGCAAGAAGTTCAGGGTGATCTATGGGATAGTCTGTCGCTATAACGAGGCATTCAACAGTATCGAGTTTCGTATGTTTTTCGTAGGTAGAGTGTTTGAGCATTGTGGCTCTAGACGGAATATATCCACGTTGATGTTCTGTGACATGTAAATCAAGCTTTTCTGAATCAGGTAGTGCATGAAATGCGCGAGTTGCCTGTTCCATTTGATCAATCAATAAAGGCGATAAGCCGTGATTAATTACGCATAAAAAGCCCAAATTTTCACAAATATCTCGCCACTTCTTCGCAAGTGGTTCAAGGGTATTTGCTTGCCCTTGTAAAAAGGGCCCCAGGTCAACCACAGGAAGGGCTCTTGAAGGTAGTACTTTATCTCGAATATCCATTGAAGGAGTAGTAATTGCCTGAGGTTGGGAAAGCGGCGTTGGTTGTGCAATATTCAGATTCGAATCATTCATCTCAGGTCTCTTTCAATTTTATTTGAATAGGTATTATTTTAGATATAGCACGCGAAATATTCGCTAGCTCAACTAAAGTGTTAGCTGGTTGTTTAATAGCTTGTAATTTCTACTCCATGTTAATTAAAAGAGTCAAAAAAAGCAAACTTTCTTCAAGCGGCTCAATCACGATTAGGCATCCGATTACGAGTAAGATATGGGATATGAAAACCCAGTTAAAAATAGTAATTTACTCTTTACTCATTATAGGTGGCTTGTACTATGAATACATTGGAAAATATCCTGATTATCCGGATCAGCAGGACCGTTGGGTAAGAATTTCTATGACGAAAGATGAAGCTCGTTACTATGATCCTGAATTGCTGAGAAAAAATCCGAACGGGTCTATTGGTCTAGAGATCATGCGGACCTTTCGCAAGGTACAAACTCAACAAGATGTATCCTATTTATCTGAAATAATCACGACGGAGTTTAATTGTCTTCAAAAAACGCATCAGTTTATTAAGACTAAACTCTTTAATGGTGAGTATGGCAAAGGAGTCGCAGAGGAAATACGGATTACTTATGAGTCCTTAGGCGGAGTAAATATCGAACCGACAGATGAAGTTTTATGGAGTGTAATTTGTGATACGAGTGGTCAATTTCATCCTAATAAGTAGTTGGTCTTTGCAAGTGGGGCATATTTGTCAGGTGGGCTTATTTTCAAGTAAGATTGAGATTAATAGTCAATCATTTAGATAAAAAGATCTACGAAAGATCTAAAAAGGAGATTTGATGAATTATCAAGGCCCAGTCATTGATACCCACCACCATTTATGGTTACGTGAATATATTAGTTGGTTACAAGACCCTGCTGCGCCACATATGGCTGGGGATTTATTTGGCATACGCACGGACTATCCTGTAGAGGAGTGGATGCGTGATGTGGTTCCTGCTGGGGTGGTTAAATCAGTGCACGTGACGGCGAATTGGGGTGTTGAGAAAAGTCTTTCTGAAACAAAATGGTTGCAGTCTATCAGCGATCTTCATGGATTTCCAAATGCGATAGTATTTCAGGCGGATATGACGGATACCGATTTAGAGTCCAAAATCAAAGAGCATTTGCAATATCCGAATGTGCGGGGGGTGCGACATCAAATTCATTGGGACGATACAGCACCCTATCGTAAAAATGTTAGTTGCGCGGATCTGTGTAACACTCAGGATTTCCGTCGAGGCTTTGATTTGCTTGCTAAAGAAGACTTGCATTTTGAATTACAAATTTTTGCCCCACAAGCAATCCATGCGGTGGAACTGGTTAAGGCTTATCCCGAAGTGCGCTTCATATTATTACACTCTGGGATGTTATTTGATAGATCCGCAAGTGGAATTGGGCAATGGCGCGAAGCGTTAGCTCTACTAGCATCTTATCCAAATGTTGCTGTCAAGATTTCAGGTTTGGGAATGTTTTCGGGAGGGATCACATACCCACAGATTCGGCAAGTAATTCGTGATTGCATACAAATTTTTGGTGTGAGCAGGACTATTTTTGGTAGTAATTTTCCCCTCGAAAAATTACATATGAGTTATACAGACTTTATCACTCTATACAGAAAAGTTTTATCCGAATACGCACCGCAGGAGCAGCGTCAGATTTTCTATGAAAATGCGCAAATTTTTTATCGAATATAAGCTTTCAAGCTTATGAGGAAAGAAGTATTTGTTTCGAAGTTTTAAAAATTATCGAATTAAAAGGTGGTCTTATTTATAATTCAAAAAACTTCGGCGTCAGTCTTTTTTGCCTTTCTTAAACATCTTCTTTAAACTACAATTTGAATAATATTTTTAAATATTTAATATAAAAATTTAAAAATTTTATATTTATAATATGCATTTAGTTTCTTATTCAATGAATGAGGTCCTTCCGAGGATAAAATATGAAAATTATAATTGTTGGTGCCGGTAGGGTCGGAGAGAGTGTTGCACGTAATCTCGCTTCTGAAAAAAATGAAATTACAATTATTGATCCTAAAGCAGATTTAATTGCACTCGTTCAAAGTCAGATTGATTTACGTGGCATTGTTGGTAATGCTGTAGAGCCATCTATTTTAAAAGCTGCTGGGGCTGGAGAAGCCCAGATGATGATAGCTTGCGCATCGGCGGCTGAAACAAATTTAGTTGTCTGTAAATTGGCGCATGATCTTTTTAAGATACCTACAACAGTTGCTCGTATTAGTTATGACGACTATCAAAATGGTTCAGAAATTTTAAGAAAGGATGGTGGTTTTGCGGTTGATTATGTCATTTGCCCAGAAAAAAGTGTAACCAATTATATTCATGAATTAATTGATCACCCAGAAGCATTGCAGGTTTTGAAATTTGCAGAGGGTCTCTTAAGTCTGGTTGCTGTTCGGGCAGTGGCTGATAGTGTCTTAGCACGACATACTATTGCTGAGATTCCCAGTTTGATTCCAAATATCCAAATGCGCATAGTAGCGATTTATCGAGATGGTGGAACTTTTATTTATCCGGATCAATCTACACAAATTCAGCCAGGTGATGAAGTATTTTTATTAGCCCCTAAGGATCATATTCATAATGCTCTTGGGGCGATTCATGATTTTGATCGACCTATTAAACGTATTATGATTGCTGGCGGTGGTCGGGTTGGTTACCGCTTAGCAAAGACTTTATCTAAAGATCACCAAGTAAAAATTTTAGAGGGAAATAAGAGTCGTTGTGAGTATTTGTCTGCAGAGTTATCCTCGAAAGTCATCGTATTACATGGTAATTCGAATGATGAAAACATCTTAGTTGAAGAAAATATCAATAGTATGGATTTATTTATTTCTTTAACTAGTAATGATCAGGATAATATTATGTCTAGCCTACTTGCCAAAAAATTAGGGGCTAGACGAGTAATTACCCTTGTTAATCGTAAGTCATATGCAGAATTAATTGAAGGATCTCAAATTGACATTGCTATATCTCCGGCGAGCACGATTATTGGCGAGTTATTAGCATATGTTCGGCGCGGTGACGTTGAGGCGGTGCATAGTCTGCGAGGTGGAGCTGCTGAGGCTTTAGAAGGTTTAGTTCGTGGAGATCAAAAAAATAGCCAATTAATTGGTAAGCAAATTAGCGAGATTAATTTACCCGAGGGTGCGCAAATTGGTGCAATTGTTCGAGGAAGACATTTACCTGATGGTCGTTTAGCCAATCTTTCTGTGGCTCAAATAGCCATAATTTTCCCAGAAAAGGGTACGCGAATTGAACCTTGGGACCACTTGGTCATATTTTTACCAAATCGTCGTAGTGTTCATGCAGTTGAGAAGCTTCTTAACG